>Ga0210383_10002640_pt1 | contig 16179 bp, 14 predicted proteins | sample IncBWC14OmetaG_FD_160072 | JGI IMG/M metagenome (GOLD analysis project Ga0210383, IMG submission 160072) | Forest soil microbial communities from Barre Woods Harvard Forest LTER site, Petersham, Massachusetts, United States - Inc-BW-C-14-O ...
CACGCCAATAAGCGTCTATCTGCCGCAGCTCATCGGAGCTTAGCGGGGCTCCGCTGATGGTGGATCGTGCTTTGCCATAAGGACTCAGTGAGAGAGTGGGTTCTTCTACGGCTACGCTTGAAGTCATTATCTTAAGCTCCTTGTCTTTTCCGCGATTGGTCGGAACGGCGTTCGACTTGTGGTCGCGCAATTGATCATTCATGCGACTCGAAGGCGGCAACGGCACAGGAAAGTGCAACGGAGAGGCCATTCATAAACGATTGAAAAAGAGACGGGTAGCCGAACCCGAGCGTGTCAAACCTCTAGCACATGACGGGCGATTGGCAGGCTTGTTCGCGGAAGCCAGGCCGTTATCGCCTGCACTGCTCCTGCACGATCTGGTGTTGTCCTGTTAGTCCTCGCCTAAGGATCATTGCACGCCCCCGCACGGCCAAACACGCCACGAGTCCGTCCGAACTGGACCAGCTGCGTAATTCTCGGGGAAAATCTGCTCAGACACTCACGACGGGACAAGGTGAGTCGCGCACCAAAGAGTAGGTGAGATCTTCCAAGCGTCCGAACGCTCCGTGAAGGCTTCGTCCGATAACGAGCACGTCACCCGACAACTGCTGAACCTCTTGCAGCAAGGTCTCTCGGACCGGGCCGAACGCTATACGCACGGAAGCGTCCGAGCCTATTGCGTTCTGGAGTTCGGCAATGCGCTGCCGTGCCTGCCGCTCTTCTTCGCTCGGCCCGCGGGTCTCCGCGTCAATCTTGCTTTTGCTCGTTTGAATCACATGAATCACGGAAAGCTTTGCGCCTGCTGCCAAAGAGGCGTTCGTTGCGTAACGTAGTACTCTCTCGGAATCCCCGCTCAACCCGATCCCGCAAACCCAATTGCGATGCTCCAGCGAACGAGGTTTTCCTATCGCGGAGTGCTCTGTGGTCAACACCGGACAGTCCGCCCCGTTGAGCACCCTCGCTGTGGTCGACCCAAGCAAAATCCGGCGAAAACGGCCGGCATGCGTGGGCATGATGATCAGGTCGAATTTCCCTTTCCTCGCCGTCTCGACAATTACTCCTGCTGCGTCTCCAGCCACAAGCAGTCGAGGATACGTGCTGTCTGGAAACTCGGATTCGAGAAAGAGATCGAGATTGTTCCGCGCAAGACTCCAGTGGTCCTCGGCGATCTCGTCGGGCCGTCGGGCGTAGAGTTCAAAGCCGTTGTGACTCGCGAGATCGCAGACGTGAACGAGGGTCACATGTGCGCCGAAAATCTGTGCGGCTCGCTGGACATAGGCGGCCATGGCCACGCAGGAAGGTGAAAAGTCGACCGGAAAGAGAATATGTTCAAACATGTCTTATGGTGGCCTAAGCGGCGGCGCCTGCACCCTTCACAGTTTTCTTTCGAGCGAGTCGAGCTCGATGCGGCACGTATCGCTGAACGTTCTCAACGGATCTTCGCCCCTCCCCGCGCGAGTCTGTATCTCCTCGGCCGTCGCCTCGGCCGTAATGTTCGGCTCGGAATAGTTCGCTAAAATGTTTTTCATGACCTCTTCGGCCGTTTCGAGAACGCGCGGAGAGGAACTGAGCCGAATCCGGCTGAGCAACGCGTAGACAGGTATCAGTTTCTGAGGATCGCTGACATTGTGCTCCATGGCGTCGACCAGCAAACGAGCGCTCTCGACGATGAAATCGGAGTACAGCGCTTCACGCGCAGCAATCTTTCTTGTCCGCCGGTCCCGCAGATCCTGATGCCTCTGCGAAATCCACGTGCCCACGACCGAACCAAATGAGCCGACCATCGATCCGGAAATAGCGGCGATCGCGGTGACCATTCCCGGATTCAAAGATGCACCTCAAGCGCGCACGGGGCCGCACCCGTCCAGTCAGTCGATTTTCTCGAGTTCTTCGCCGCCATTCTCTTCCCCGGCCACGTCGATCCCTCGCCGCTTTTTACGTCCTCTCGCCAAACGGCGGTGGCTCTGCGTTGCATTAGCAAATTCCCTTCGATCCCTGTTATTGGGCATTTCAATTGCCAAGCGCTGCCCGCGCTTGAACTGTGGTAACCACTTGAGCTGACGCGAAGTAAGACTCCATCCTGCTGCTTCACCGAGGGCACCGAAGGTCTCGTGACGCGGGCTATCGACAGTGGCGTCAAAGCTTTGACGGCCCGCATCCGCCTGCGCGAGCGTCGATAGAATCGCAATGGCCCAGCCGCGAAAGGGAGTATTCCGCCAGTCTTTCCGAAAAACGTTCACACGTTTCCGATATACACGGGATTTCCGGCTTACTAACCTGAAGAGGAACGTCAAATGATCGTTTCCTGCTTCACGCTGGCGGTGAAGCCGATAGCGGAAAAAACGCGAGACGAAACGCACCGCGGCCACAGGAGTAAGACAGTGAAGCCATTGAGAGTGATTATTGTCGGTGGAGGATTTGCCGCCGTGCAGTTCGCGAAGACTCTGCGCAAGGGTATGCGCGCTTCGGAGTGCGAAATTCTTCTGTTCAATCGCGAGAACCACATGGTGTTTCATCCTCTCCTCGCGGATGTTGCCGGAGCCTCGATCAATGCGGATTCGGCCGCGGCGCCTCTGCGCCAAATGCTGCCGGGAGTCGCTTGCCGCACCGAGCGCGTCGAACGCATCGATCTATCCTCGTCCGAGATTGAATTTGACGATGGAAGCCGTACGTTAACGCGCCTGCACTTCGATCATGTCGTGCTGGCCTGTGGCGCGGAAAGCAATCTCGGAATCATACCGGGAATGACCGATCACGCTTTTCCCTTTAAGGTCATGCGCGACGCTATTGACCTTCGCCAACACGTTGTCCAGCAGATGGAACAGGCCGAGGCTTCAACCGATCCGGATCGCCGGCGCTGGCACCTCAATTTTATCGTCGTGGGAGGGGGCTTCAGCGGCGTAGAGGTCGCCGGGGAAATCAACGAACTCGTCCGCAGCAGTACCCGCTTTTACCGGAACTTTCGCAAAGACGATGTCGTTGTCACCCTGGTCCATTCCCAGGACCAAATTCTTCCGGAAGTAGCACCAAAGCTTCGAGAATTCGCGGGAAAGAAGATGCAGAAAGCCGGCGTCAGCATTGTTCTGAATGCAAGAGCAGTTGCAGCGACGCATGAAGGCGTCGAACTGAACGACGGCCGGAAGCTGCGCGGAGCCACGATTGTCTGTACGATCGGCACCTCCATCTCCCCGCTTGTACAAAACCTGGATGTTCCAAAAGAGCGAGGACGCATACGCACTAAGTCCGAGATGCGCATCGAAGGGCAGACGAATGCATGGGCCGTCGGCGATTGCGCATATATCGTCAATGCCTTCGATAACAAGCCTTCACCCACTACGGGTCAATTCGCGGAACGCCAGGGCCGCCAGGCGGCACTGAACCTCATTCGAATCGTGAAAGGTGAGGCCACGCGGCCCTTCTATTTCAAAACTCTCGGGCAGCTCTGTTCGATCGGCGGTTACCAGGCCGTCGCCGAAATGATGGGCATGCGTCTGTCGGGTTTCCTCGCCTGGTTCTTGTGGCGCGGTGTGTATCTTTTCAAGTTGCCGACCTGGTCACGCAGAATGAAGGTCGCCCTGGACTGGGCGTGGGACGTGATTTTTCCTCGCGATCTCAGCTTCCTCAATACCGACGCCGCCCAAAACGTCACGCACGCCTATTATCGTCCGGGCGATTTCATTCACCGGCAGGGAGATTTGGTGCGGACGTTCAGCATCATCGAAGAAGGTGAGGTGGAAGGCTTGCAAACGACGGAGCAAACCGCAGAAGCGAAAGTTGTCGTCGTCCTCGGCAAAGGTGACTTTTTCGGGGAAGGCGCCCTTCTGGGGAACTATCCCCAGGAAACAAGCATTCGTGCACGTACGGTGGTCCGCCTCGTGCAAATCGGCAGTGACCTGTTCTCGCAGCTGGCCAGTTCTTCCGCGCCGCTTCGCGACCTTTTGTTGCGGACGGTCACTCGCAGGTCGGGCGACTTTTGGCGCCGGCTGCCGCTCGCCAAATCGCTTCTCGCCGAAGAAACGCTCGCGTCTCTTCTCGACCCGCTTCCTCCGGAGGCTCTTCGTAAGGACACCACGCTGGCGGAGGCCGTCAGGGCTCTCAATGAGAGCGCTTCAGGTGAGCTTTTGGTCCTCGACGAAAACCAACGTTTGTGGGCGACGCTGGATCGAGACGAGTTCTATCGCATCATTGCTCGCATCGCCGCCACTCCGACAGATACACACGGAGATGTGACCGAGCGCAAGCTGAGTGACCTTCTCCTGGGAAATCCGGTCTATGTATCTCTTGAAGATTCAACTCTCGTGGCGTCCGCCACCATGCTCGATCACGGCGTCTCCTGGCTGCCGGTTGTTACGAGCAAAAATGATCCGCGGCCGGTCGGCTGTCTTCGAGGAGCAAGGATTGGCAACCGCATGATCCAGAAGATCGGCCACCTGGATCCGGATCGTGCGCGAGCCGCAAGCTGAAACCTGGCGACTGCTGCACAAACTCGGCGCTGGAAATTCCGCCACGGATCGAATCCAACTTACGCTCGTGAGGCACTCTGATGATCGAACTCGCTCCCTCTATTCTTTCTGCGGATTTCGCTCGCCTAGGCTCTGAAATACAGGCCGCCGTGGATGGCGGGGCAACCCTCCTACACGTCGACGTTATGGATGGCCATTTCGTCCCCAACATTACACTCGGCCCCCCGGTCGTCGCATCGCTCCGCAAGGTCTCCCGGGTTCCACTCGATTGCCATCTTATGATTCAACGACCGGACGATTTTATTCCGGCGTTCGCCGAGGCCGGTGCGGATTGGATCTCTGTCCATCAAGAAGCTTGCGTGCATCTCGATCGGACCCTCCGGCTGATTGCATCGCATGGATGCAAACCCGGCGTGGTGATCAACCCCGGCACCCCGGTCCATACGCTCGACGAGATTCTTCCGCTCGTTCATCACGGCCTTGTGATGAGCGTGAACCCAGGATTTGGTGGCCAAACTTTCCTTCACTCCTCCCTGAAAAAGATGGAGCTGCTCGCGAAAATCCGAGAATCTCGCGGCCTCGAGTTTCGAATTGAAGTAGACGGCGGCGTGCATCACGAGACGGTGACGGATATCGTGCAGGCGGGCGCGGAAATCTTGGTCGCCGGGAGCGCTATATTCGAGCATGGAGCTCCGAGGGAAAACACCAGGCAGCTTCTCGAATCCGCCCTCGACGCCGCAACTCAATCCTCTCGGAATCTCTCACCGGCAGTGGAAGCCAACTCTCCCGCGGACGCTCGCACGAGGTTGACTTTGTCCTGATTGACTTCACACGCGGGTGGGCTGCGGCACACACCAAACCAACCGAAACAGTTTCGCTTCGAGGACTAAGCGAGTGGGCCGCCACGGCGGTTCGTGTTGAATTCGCCGTAAGCAGCTCAACTCGGCGTGCGGACTTCTTTCCGTTCCATTTAAGGGATTGTTATTTCAGGACTCAGGTACACGTCCTGGATTGCATTCAGCAGTTGAATTCCTTCGCTAAGCGGCCGTTGAAACGCCTTACGGCCAGAGATCAGTCCCGTGCCGCCCGCTCGTTTGTTGATCACCGCTGTGGCAACTGCTTCCTCGAAATCATTGGCGCCGGACGCTCCGCCGCTGTTGATCAGACCTGCTCGTCCCATAAAGCAATTCGCGACCTGGTAGCGACAGAGATCGATGGGGTGGTCACTGGCAAGATCCGTGTAAATGCGTTTGTCGAATTTGCCGTAACTCGAATCACCGATGTTGAGCGCCTGGTAGCCGCCGTTGTTCTCGGGAAGCTTCTGCTTGATGATGTCGGCCTCGATGGTAACGCCCAAATGATTCGCCTGGCCGGTCAGATCCGCTGAGACGTGATAATCCTTGTCTTTTTTAAATCCGCTGTTGCGCAGATAGCACCACAGGACCGTGGCCATGCCCAGTTCATGCGCATGTGCGAAAGCCCTGCTCACTTCCGTGATCTGCCGATCGCTCTGTTCCGAACCGAAATAGATCGTCGCTCCCACCGCCGCCGCCCCCATTTGGTAAGCTTCCTCTACGGTGCCGAAAAAGACTTGATCGAACTTGTTTGGATAGGTCAGCAATTCGTTGTGGTTGAGCTTCACGATAAAGGGAATCTTGTGGGCATATTTGCGCGCCACCGAACCAAGCGCCCCGAGGGTCGAGGCCACAGCGTTGCAACCGCCTTCGATGGCCAGCTTTACGATGTTTTCCCCGTCGAAGTAGTCCGGGTTTTTCGCAAAACTCGCTCCGGCCGAGTGTTCAATCCCTTGGTCGACAGGCAATATCGACATATAGCCGGTTCGGCCGAGTCGGCCATGATCGAAGAGCCTCTGCAGGCTGGTTAAAACCCGGATGCTGCGGTCAGAACCCGCCCAAACCCGATCGATAAAGTCGGGACCGGGTAGGTGCAGCCGTTCCTTGGCGATTTTTGGTGAATGGAATCCGAGCAACAGTTCGGTGCGTGCGCCGAGGTAAGCCTGGATTGTCGTACGTACACTGGTAGCCATCGTTCTCTCCTATACCGCTCGCTTCGTTTGCGGCGCAAGCATACCGGCCGCAGTCGGATCCAATAGCCACAGAACCCTGCCGTTTGTTGGCTGGATCATCTGTGCAGGAAGCTGCTCGGGCTCGTAGGGTCCTTCGAGCACGGCCTTTACTGCCGGCGACTTCTCCGCGCCGTGTACCAGGAAAATTACGCGCGCCGCGTTGTTCAAGACCGGAGGAGTCAGCGTGATTCGGTCGGTGTACAGTTTGCCGACCCAATTGCTGACAACGAGCCGCCGGTCTTCCCGTAATGCCTTTGTACCCGGAAAGAGAGACGCCGTATGCCCTTCCGGGCCCATTCCAAGCAGAACCAGGTCGAAGCGCGGCAGTTGACCACCCTCCAACCGGAAACTCAGACGCAATTCTTCCGCATACTCCTCGGCCGCTTCGGCGGGATGGGCCATTTCCCCCTTAATGCGATGCACTTGCTTCGCGTTCACGGGCGCCTTCGAAAACATCGCTTCCGTGGCCATCCGAAAATTGCTTTGCGCATCATTGGGAGGCACGTGCCGTTCATCCCCAAAAAACAATTGCATCTTGCTCCACGGCACCATCGCTTGCAGCAGTGGGTTGTTGGACAGCAATTCGTAGAGTGCTTTCGGCGTGGAACCGCCGGCGAGCGCGACGCGGAAGCAGTCCTTCTTTTGAACGCTCTCCCTCGCTGCCTGCAAGAACTCGGCGGCGGCCGTCTGCGCAATGCCATCTGCGTCCCCGAGGATCCGGACTTCTCGATTGGATGTCATCTCCTCGGTGCAGACCTCCAGTCCCGATCGAGTCACTTTGCACCCGCGGCCTTCTCCAGGTGCCCGCCAAACTGGAATCGCATCGCGGACAGGAGTTTCTCCGCAAAATCGTCTTCCCCGCGCGAGGCAAAACGCTCGAAGAGCGATGCGGTAAGTACGGGTGCCGGCGCCGTCGATTCGATGGCCGCAAGGATGGTCCAGCGCCCCTCGCCAGAATCCGATACTCTTCCGGAAAACTTCTCAAGCGAGGGCTGCTCCAACAAGGAAATCGCCGTCAGGTCGAGCAGCCAACTGGACACGACACTGCCGCGTCTCCAGAGCTCCGCCACGTCCGCGAGATTGAAGTCGTAACGGTAGTGCTCCGGGTTGCGCAACGGCGTGGTCTCGGCATCGACTTCCCGCGTTCGGCTGCCGGCGTTTGCGTGTTTCAGGATGTTGAGGCCCTCCGCGTAGGCCGCCATCAATCCATATTCGATTCCGTTGTGCACCATCTTTACGAAGTGTCCCGCTCCCGAAGGACCACAGTGCAGATAGCCTTCTTCGGCGGTTCCTGCAACTTTCTCCCTCCCGGGCGTGCGGGAAATATCGCCGCGCCCTGGGGCGAGCGATTTGAAGACGCCGTCGAGATGCTCGACGACCTGCTTTTCGCCACCAATCATCTGGCAATAGCCGCGTTCGAGACCCCACACACCGCCGCTCGTACCCACGTCTACGTAATGCAATCCACGCGGAGCAAGCTCCTTGGCGCGACGAATGTCATCGATATAATAGGAGTTGCCGCCATCGATCACGATGTCGCCCTCTTCGAGCTTTTCCACCAGCACCTTCAGAGTCGCATCCACGACCGCCGCTGGCACCATCAGCCATACCGCTCGCGGCCTTTCGAGCTTGTTCACCAAATCATCGATCGAAGCGGCAGGCGCTGCGCCTTCTGCCGCGACTTGTTTTACAGCCTCCGCGTTGCGGTCGAACGCCACGCACTGATGTCCGGCTTTCTGCAGCCGGCGAACCATGTTGGCTCCCATTCTTCCCAGCCCGATCATTCCTAGTTGCATCGATATCTCTCCTTTATCCTCGTGTCGCGAGATGGGCCGGCCGTTTTACGGCAGCCTGCTAGATTCACTTCGTGCCGAGCGATCCGTTACAAGCCCAGCGGCCGGCTTTCGTCTCAATAGCGTCAATCTTGGCAAGCCGCCGAAGATGCCGGGCTTCCTGCGACTCTTTCGCGCCGACAAATGCATGCACCAGTTCATGCGCTACCTCTTCGCCGATGATCCGGCCGCCGAGGACCAGCACGTTCATGTGATCGTGCTCCACGCCCTGATGTGCGGAATAGGTGTCGTGGCACAGGCCGGCACGAATGCCAGGGAACTTGTTCACAGCCACCGAGGCACCGACGCCGCTTCCGCAGATCAGCACGGCACGCTCGACTCGTTGGCCCAAAATCGCGTCAGCGATCGCTTCGGCAAAGTCTGGATAATCGACAGGGGCTGTGTTGTACGTTCCCAGGTCTTCCACAGCGTGCCCCTGTTCAGCGAGGTATTCGCGGACCGTCTCTTTCAGTGAAAATCCCGCATGGTCGGAAGCAACAGCAATACGCATGGTTATTTCACCCCTGCAAGCTGCGCCTTGGCGGCTTCGACGACGTGCGTCGCCGTAAATCCGAATTCCTTTTGAAGAACCTTCAACGGCGCGGAGGCCCCGAATGTCTTCATACCGAGAATCGACCCGTCGAAGCCCGTGTAGCGGCACCATCCGAATGTGGATGCCTCTTCCACGGCGACGCGCGCCTTCACCGAGGGAGGCAGCACCATCTGTCGGTACTCTTCGCTCTGTCTTTCAAACAGCTCCCAGGAAGGCATGCTGACAACGCGCGCACGGATTCCTTGCCTGGTTAACTCCTCGTACGCTTCGATACACAAAGAAACCTCGCTGCCGGTCGACAAGAGCAGCACCTCGGGTTTACCCCCCGCCGCGTCGGCCAACACATAGGCTCCTCGTGCCAAGCCGCTCGCTGCGGCAAAGCGCTTCCGGTCTAACGTTGGCAACGCCTGCCGCGTAAGGATCAGAACCACCGGTTGACGGGGCATGGCCAGGATGACTCTCCACGCTTCCGCGACCTCGTTCCCATCGCAGGGCCGGAGGACTACAAGGTTCGGAATGGCGCGCAGTGAAATCAGGTGCTCGATGGGCTGATGGGTCGGGCCATCTTCGCCCACGCCGATCGAGTCGTGAGTGAAAATGTGGATGACGGGAATTTCCATCAGCGCGCTCAGGCGTATTGCGCCTCGTCCGTAGTCGCTGAAAATCAGGAACCCGGACCCGAAGGGCCGCAGCTTCGACAGCGCGAGACCGTTCAGGATGGAACCCATAGCGTGCTCGCGGATTCCGAAGTGCAGATTCCGGCCGGAATGGCTCCCGGCCTGGAAATCACCCGCGTCCGGAAAGGTCAGGCGTGTCTTGGTCGAAGGAGTGAGGTCCGCGGAACCGCCGAGCAACCACGGTAGATTCGGCGCAATGCTGTTGAGTACTTTGGCGGACGCATCGCGTCCCGCGATCCCCTTGGCATCGGCGGGAAACTCAGGAATGTCTTTCGACCAGTTTCCCGGCAGCTCTCGTTTTTGAATCTGATCGAGCTCCGCCGCGAGCTCGGGAAATTTTTTGCGGTACTCCGCGAATTGCTCCTCCCACTTTTGTCGCGCTTCGCGGCCCCTGCGTCCAATGCCGGATTCGAAGTGTTCATACACCCCGCTGGGCACGAAAAACTTTGCGTCGACCGGCCAACCATAGGCCTGCTTCGTAAGCTTGACCTCGTCCTCACCGAGCGGCTCGCCGTGCGCGGCGCTGGTGTCTTGACGATGCGGTGAACCATAGCCGATGTGACTATCGATGATCACGATGGACGGCCTGCCGGGCGTCCCCGAGGCATTCTTCAGCGCGTTCTCGATCCGATCCAGATCGTTCGCGTCTCCCACACGAGCCACGTTCCACCCATAGGAAAGAAACCGGCCCGCCACATCTTCGGTGAACGTGATGGCGGTGTTGCCTTCGATGGTGATGTGATTGTTGTCATAGATCCAACAGAGGTTGTCGAGCTTCAGGTGTCCAGCGAGCGAGGCCGCTTCGCTGGAGAGGCCCTCCATCATGCATCCGTCTCCGCAGAGCGCGTATATCCGGTATCCAAACAACTCGAAACCCGGCTTGTTGTACCGCGCGGCAAGCCATTTCTCGGCAATGGCCATGCCCACGCTTGTCGCCACACCTTGGCCCAGAGGACCCGTGGTTGTCTCGACGCCGGAAGTCCAGCGGTATTCCGGGTGACCTGCGCAGCGGCTTCCGAATTGCCGAAACGACTTAATGTCCTCGAGTGCGACCGAAGGCCTTCCCAAGATTTCATATTCCGGATCGATGGCTTTGACCTTGGCGAGATGCAGAACCGTGTACAGCAAGGTGGACGCATGCCCTGCGGAAAGAACGAAACGATCGCGATTCATCCAGATGGGGTCCTCAGGATCGAATCTCAACAGGCGCTGCCACAGGCAGTAGACCGTAGGTGACATGCCCATGGGCGTGCCTGGATGTCCGGAATTAGCTTGCTGGATTGCATCGATGGCCAGCGTTCTCATCGTGTTTACGCAAAGCTGATCGAGGTCCAACATGGTCTGAGTCGTTGACATCACGCCTGCTTTCTGAAGGAGCCGTTGAATTGCGCGGGTCGCATTTTTTGTTTCATCCCGGCAGACCGGTCTTCCGTTTCCAATTTATCGCGTTGCCGTTTGCACTTTCTTTCGAGTTTCTATTTCTACTTTCGAACTCCTGCGGCAACTTTGGTCCCCGGCCTCTCGCTGCCGGACGGCGGAGATACTTCGGTTCCTCCTTCGCGCGTGGTGCTCCCGCCGCAAGAGTCTTTTGAGTTCGGCTGCCGCTTGCAGCCAATAGTCGAGTGCACGACCGTTCGCGCCGCCGCGTTCGACGTAGACCCCGCGCCGAACGACATCAACACTCTTCTCACTCATTCGCATCTTTTCTCGCCCTTCCATCCTTGAAACCTCACCAGCAATGGAGACAGTCTCGTCCATTCGTTGGCGTTGTTAATTCGCTGAAGCCTGTTGCTCGAGCCCTGCGACGCTGAGATACCTGTTAATCTTGGCAACATATTCATCGACCGCGAATCGCGTTTGCTCAGAGGTCCACCCGAGGCGCTTCCCCAGGATCGATCCGACGACAGGTGCAGCCTCCCGCGAAGCTCTCCAACTGAAAAACTCCAGCCCGATGCGCCGCGATAGCACGTCCTCGATGGTGACGGCCATCTCGCACGCGCTATGCGGGACTTCGGCGCGAATCGGCACGAGACCTTCGACGATCGGTTGAGCGAGATCTCGGTCTCTCCTGGACCAGTCGAGCACCTCCGGCGCGGTGGTGCCGTATTTTCCCGCCAAGTACCGCGCGGTCCGCTCGGAGATGTGGTAGTCCCGAACCAGATTCATCCAATAGTCGGGCGTATATCCATCCGCACCCGTCAGGGGGCGACTGCGCGTCAAGGTTGGCGTCACCGGCAGGCCCAGATACTTCTGAACGGCGTCGATGGTGTCTTCCGCCATCGCCCTGTGGGTCGTCCACTTTCCTCCCATGACGCTGATCAAACCGCTTTGCGGATCAACCTCCAGTTCGTGGTCGCGCGAGAGCTTCTTGGTATCACCGTTGTGGCCGCGGCTTACCAGTGGCCGCGCTCCGGCAAAACCGCTGACCACCTGGTCGGGGAACACGGGCGTTTTGAGATACCGGTTGAGTTGCCCAAGAATGAATTCGACTTCCTTCTTCGTAACGCATAGTTCATCTTCGGGCGCGACTTCCTGTTCCGTTGTACCTACGAGCAGCCGGCCCCTCCAAGGAAGAGCGAACAGGACGCGCCCATCTTCTGTTTTGGGAATCAGCATCGCGTCTTCGCTCGGAAGTACATCGAGCGGCAACAGAATATGGCTGCCTTTGCTGAGTCGCATGCGGCCCGGAGTCCCAGGCGTCGCAAGATCTCGCATCTTGTCCCCGGAGGGCCCGGTCGAATTCACAAACGCCCGCGCGCGGATCACAAATTTTTCCTGAGAGAGTTGATCTTCCACTTCTGCCGCTCTGAGCTTTCCGCTCTCGTCCTTTTCGAAACCGGTAACCCGGAGATAGTTCGACGCAATCCCCGCGGACTCCCAGAACGTCTTCACCAGAGCAATGTTGTACCTGGCGTCATCGAACTGACCGTCGGCGTAGGCGATGGACCCGACGAGTTCGTCGCTTTTGAGCGTAGGCATACGGCGCAGTGTTTCCTCGCGCGAAAGAAAATGGCTGGGGAAAATGCTGGATTCTCCGGAAATCCAGTCGTAGAGCTTCAGGCCCACGTCGTAGTAGCCGGCATCGCGCCACTGGAAACACGGAATCAGGAACTCCATCGTCCGCGAAAGATACGGAGCGTTTTTCAACATCAGAATGCGTTCGCGCAGCGCGCGGTCCACAACCCGATATTCCGCAGCGTCGAGTTCCTTCACGGCTTCTTCGAGATAGCGCACGCCCCCATGAATAATCTTGGTGGACTTACTCGAGGTCGCTCCCGCAAAATCTCCGGCTTCGACCAGCACGGTCTTTAAGCCGCGAAGCTCAGCATCCAACGCGCAACCAGCGCCGGTTGCCCCGCCGCCGATCACACAGACATCAAAGGAACTGCCCGCGATGCTGCGCAGTCTCTCCTTCCGATTTCTCATGGAACCCCCGCGGCAAATTCCTGCTCTGCTATCCCCATCGGGCGGTTCCCATTTCCCTCAACGAGCTTGCGCAACGGAAAGTGCCGGCCGTAGGTCTCCTCACCGGCCTCATAATCCCACGAGCGCTGAAATTGGCGCGGAGTCATGCCCACGAGATTTCCAAACACGGTTGTGAAATGCGCCTGGTTCTCGAAACCGACCCCCAGCGCGATGTCGATAATCCTTGCGTCGCCTTGGAGGAGAAGTTTCTTGGCCCGGTTGATGCGTTCCTGAAGAACGAACTGATGCGGTGTCAGACCGGTGCTGAGTTTGAAGAGCTTTGAGAAATGCGACTGGCTCATTTCCGCCATTTTGGAGAGCGCGCTCACGCCCAGAGGCCCGTCGAGATTGTTCCGGATGTGCTCGACAATCCGCCCCAGTCGGCGTGGAGGAATGCCGAAGAATTGTTCGCGAGAAACATGCGAGGCCCGGATGAAAACTTCCGCCAGTTCGCAGGCCAGATCCGGCGTAACGACGTTAGCTCCCATCACCAGAAGATTCATGTCGTCGTCCTCAACACCGTGCTCTGCCGAGTACAAGTCATGACACAAAGCCGCGCGCACTCCGCGATGCTTGTTCGCCAAGACGGAAGCTCCAATGGCGCCGGAGCAGATGAGCACTCCGCGTTCAACGCGTCCCGCATTGATAGCCGACGCAAGTTGCTCCGTTACGCCGTGGTATTGCCCTTGACGGCCAGGCCCCGCCGAAAAATCTTCGGTGGTGTGCCCGTCTCGAACAAATCTAGCTTTGAGAGCCTGCTTGCATTCAAATCCGAAATGGTCTGAACCAAGTCCTATCCGCACGATCGCTCCTCAGAAATCGCCACCCTGTAGTGCAATGTGCTGGCCATTCCGTCATCAGGCACGGCGGCGGCAAGTCCCTCAACGCAAAGGCGCAGGAAGAGGGTTCAAAGGACCTTCCATACAAAGGTTTTCCCCGCGTCACGACCTCGACTTAACTGTCAAACGCTTGCCGTGAATCGCTTGAAATGTGAGTCGCTACCTCTGCGAGCGCGGCTACCGTGTCCCCTTGAAAACAGGACCGTTGGCTGATTTTCGGGGGAAGCCTTTCATTGGACATACAGATGCTTTATGGAACGACGTCGCAACGGAGATTGCTCGTGACCTACGCATCTGGATCTGCGAATTGTGGCGCGCCCACTCGACCACCCTTGAATAGCCGCTCGCGGCGTTCGGAAGGACGGAAAAAACATGCGCGGCCAAATACGTGCGGTCCGGCGGGCCGCCCTTCTCGCACCTTCGTCTCGCTTCCACCCGAAGAGCGGGAGTGGCAAGCGTTCCAGGAGATATTCCTAGCTTCACGGCCGGTATTCGTTCGAATGGCTTACAGGATTTTGCGAAACAGCGAAGACGCCGAAGACGCAGTTCAGGATGCGTTGCTGTCCGCCTATGTGCACTTGCGTGCTTTCGAGGGCCGCTCCGCCCTTACGACGTGGTTCGGAAGGATCGTTCTGAATGCAGCGTTCATGATCCGGCGAAAACGGAAACCCTCCCGTATTGAGTTCTTTCCGGAATCATCGATCACCGATGAGGGCTCCTGGATAGAAAACATTCCGGCCACGGGGCCTGATCCGGAAATGTCTTGCGCGGAGGAAGAAACGCTCGCGTGGATCGGCGTTCTCCTCGGAAAAATGAGCCCCGCGCTTCGGCAGGCATTTACCATGAGTTACATCCAGGAAATATCAACCGCACAGGCGTGCGCCCTACTTGGCGTTTCGACAGGGACATTCAAGTCGCGGCTCTTTCGGGCCAGGCAACATCTCATGAATCAGGTGGAGCGCTCGTTTGTCGCGCCTATCCGACGGTTGGCGCATTCCGGATTTGTTCACAGCAGAGATAATTTGCAGACTCTCGGCGCAAAGTCTGCCGAACTTCCATCTCGAGGCATCGCGTTCTCCGCATAGGAGCGGCCTCCACTATATGCCTGCTTCCGGGACACCCGATGCCGATGACTAACAGAGACTCGCTAAGCACAGAAAAGCCGCAATGGCTTGCGCATATGGGGACCACGCTCGAAGTGCTCAACGAGGGAGTCATCGTAGCCAACGACCGCCATCGCATTCTTTTTGCAAACTCGCGGTTTGTGGAAATGACCGGCATCTCTCGGGAAGACTTGATCGAATTTGACCCTTCGCGCTTTTATTCCCCAAAAGAGAGGAATTTTCTGAACCGTCAGGTGGAGGTGGGCTTCCAGACCGGGCACAACCGCTACGCCTTCGTTTTACCTCGAAAAGGCGGCGGTCGCCTGCCGGTGATCATCAGTTCGAGCACATTCGAGAATTCCGGCGACCGATTCGGAATCCTCACATTCACGGACATCTCGGAGCAGGTTCAAGCTGAAGAAGAACTGCGGGCCGCCAACGCGAAGCTGCAAAGCCGGCAGATGGAAATTGAGGAGGACCTACGACTCGCCGCGCGGGTGCAGCACAGCCTCACACCGAGATCCGTCGTCTGGGACACGCTGAGCGTCGACGCTTTTTATCATCCCGTGCATTCCGTCGGAGGCGATTTTGCGCTCGTGAACTCGGCGAATCACGCGAACCTCAGCTTGCTTGTCTGTGATGTTTCCGGCCACGGCATTGGCGCCGCGCTCGTCGCTAACCGAATCTACTCCGAAACGACGGCGCACCTGCGCAGCGGTATGCCGTTCCTCCTTATGTTCGAGGAGCTGAACCGCTTCCTGATCGAGGACATCCGCGGTTCAGGGATGTTTGTCACCATGGCCGCCGCCCGTATCGATGCCCATCGGCGCAGTATGGTTTTTGCCGGTGCCGGTCATCCTCCGGCGATGCTCGCCCGTCGCGACCGGGATCCCCTGCTGCTCGAGTCTCGCAGCATGATTCTCGGCGCGCTGCCTGAGGCCGTCGAAACCGAAAGCACCGTGGAGGTGCAACTCCAGCCGGACGACCGCATCGTCCTCTATACCGACGGGATCACGGAAGTTTTCGATTCCCGGAGAGAGATGCTCGGCGTCCCTGGTCTCCAGGAAATCGTTCGGCAAACCTCTTGCCTCCCTGCCGAGAAAATGAAACAAGCCATTCTCGACCGTGTGGCTGACTGGCGGAACGGGCCGCCCACCGATG
>Ga0210383_10002642_pt1 | contig 16174 bp, 13 predicted proteins | sample IncBWC14OmetaG_FD_160072 | JGI IMG/M metagenome (GOLD analysis project Ga0210383, IMG submission 160072) | Forest soil microbial communities from Barre Woods Harvard Forest LTER site, Petersham, Massachusetts, United States - Inc-BW-C-14-O ...
GGTGCGAGCGCTGGGGCCAGGGAACAAGGTCCCTACCGGCCGGGACCTCCGCTGTCGCCGGTGCCCTGGTGCTGGTCGCCGAGGACGCGGACGGCGTAGGCGGCGGCCTGAGTGCGGCGCTCCATGCCCAGCTTGGCGAACAGGGCAGACACGTAGTTCTTCACCGTCTTCTCGGCCAGGAACATCCGCTCGCCGATCTGCCGGTTGGTCAGTCCCTCCCCGATCAACTCCAGGATCTTGCGCTCCTGGGTGGACAGGCCGGCCAGCGGATCCCGCTTAGCCGACTGATCCCGCAGCCTGGCCATTACCTGGCTGGCCGCCCGCGGGTCCAGCATCGACTGGCCGGAGGCCACCGTGCGCACCGCGCCGACCAGGTCGGTGCCGCGGATCTGCTTGAGCACGTAGCCCGCCGCGCCCGCCATAATCGCGTCGAACAGCGCCTCGTCGTCGCCGAACGAGGTCAGCATGAGGCACGCAACCTCGGGCATCCGGGACCGGATCTCCCGGCACACCGACACCCCGTCTCCATCAGGGAGCCGGACGTCCAGCACGGCCACGTCCGGCTTGAGCGCGGGGATCCGGGCCAGCGCCGAGGAGGCGGTGCCGGCCTCGCCGACCACGCTGATGTCCGGCTCGGCCTCCAGCAGGTCACGGACACCGCGGCGGACAATCTCGTGGTCGTCCAGGAGAAAGACCGCGATCGGCGCCCTGACTTCGCCGCCTGGCCCGGGATCGCCCGCTGGATCTGTCACCGTAACTCCTGACCTTCGCGAGCCCACATGGTCATATGGGCGGGGCTGACTGTCACGTCAACTCTAGGCAGTCTGCCGGGGCGTGGTAAGGACCAAAGTCCCGGACAAGCGGCCCGAACGCCTCTCTCCTTCAATCGCCCGCCTCCATCGTGTTCGACCAGGCGGAGAAGCGTCGGCCTCCCAGGGTGTCCCGCCTGCCACAGCCGGCGGTAGGTACCGCCAGACCGGCTGAGCTGGGCGTGGGTGCCGCGCTGTACGCGGTGCCGACCAGCTGACCAGAGGCCAGGCGGGCATCCCAGAGTCGACCGGCCCTAGGTCCCGGGACCTTGGTCACCTGGCTGCCGAAGGACCCAACATGCGCAGGGCCTTAAGACCCTGAAGGCCGGGACCAATAGCAAGTGCCTGCTAATGCGGCGTGACCTAACGTTACGAACCTAGCTACGAGGAGCCCCGCTAATGTTCATGCCAGCAACCCCGGCAGAAGAGCGACTAGAACAGCTGCTCCAGACACCGGACTTCGCGCCGCCGGCCGAGTTCGCGGCCCAGGGCGAGATCGTGGACCCCGCGGTGTATGAACAGGCAGCGGCCGACCCGCAAGCCTGGTGGGCCGGCCAGGCCCGGCAGCGGCTGGACTGGGATACCCCGTTCGCTGAGGTGCTCGACGACAGCAACCCGCCGTTCTACCGGTGGTTCGCCGACGGCACCCTCAACGTGTCCTACAACTGCCTTGACCGGCACGTTCAGGCCGGCCACGGCGACCGGGTGGCCTTCCACTGGCACGGCGAGGAGGGTGAGCAGCGTGACCTGACCTATGCGGAGTTGCTCGCCGACGTGCAGCGGCTGGCGAACGGGCTGAAGGCCCGCGGCGTCAGCAAGGGAGACGTGGTCGGGATCTACCTCCCGATGATCCCCGAGGTCGTGGTGGCGATGCTGGCGTGCGCCAGGATCGGCGCCCCGCACAACGTGATCTTCGGCGGCTTCGCCCCGTCCGCGGTGGGGGAGCGGCTCGAGGTGTCGGCTGCGAAAGCGCTGATCACCGCCGACGGCGCCCGCCGCAAGGGCAAGACCGCCCCGGTCAAGATGGCCGTCGACGCTGCCGTCGACGACCTGGCCACACTTGAGACCATCGTCGTCGTCCGCTCCGCGGGCTCGCCGTGCCCCATGCGGCCCGGCCGTGACGTGTGGTATCACGAGCTGCTGGCCGACGCTGACCCCCACTGCCCCGCCGAGCCGATGGAGGCCGAGCACCCTCTGTTCCTGCTGTACTCATCCGGCTCTACGGCCAAGCCGAAGGGCATCGTGCACACCACCGGCGGGTACCTGACCGGTGTCGCCACCACCACCGCCATGGTGTTCGACCTGGACCCGGAGCGTGACGTCTTCTGGTGCACCGCCGACGTCGGCTGGATCACTGGCCACTCCTATGTCGTGTACGGCCCGATGGCCAACGGCTGCACGTCGGTGATGTTCGAGGGCGCACCCGACTATCCGGAGAAGGACATCTGGTGGGACATCATCGAGCGGTACCGCGTCTCCATCTTCTACACCGCCCCCACCGCGATCCGCGCCTGCATGAAGTGGGGCGCCCAGTACCCCGCCAAGCATGACCTGTCCTGCTTGCGGCTGCTCGGCTCCGTCGGCGAGCCGATCAACCCCAAGGCCTGGCTGTGGTACCACACGGTCATCGGCGGCGAGCGCTGTCCGATTGTCGACACCTGGTGGCAGACCGAGACCGGTTGCATTATGATCTCGCCGCTGCCCGGCCTGACGGCCGCTAAGCCAGGCTCGGTCACCCGTGCGCTGCCCGGTGTGTCCGCCGCGCTGTTCGACAACGCGGGCGGCGAGATCGCTCGCGGCAGCGGCGTGCTGGTGCTGACCCAGCCGTGGCCCAGCATGCTCCGTACCCTCTACGCCGATCCCGACCGGTTCGTATCGACCTACTTCACCCGGTTCGGCCCTGGGATCTACTTCGTGGGTGACGGCGCCCGCCGGGACGAGGACGGCTACTTCTGGATCACCGGGCGGATCGACGACGTCATCAACGTCTCCGGCCACCGGTTGTCCACCGCCGAGATCGAGTCGGCACTCGTCGCGCACCCGGCAGTGGCCGAAGCCGCGGTCGTCGCGGTCAGCGACGAGCTCACCGGCCAGTCGGTCGTGGCTTACGTCACGCTGTGCGCCGGGGTGTCCGCCGAGCCCGCGCTCAAGGACGCGCTGCGTCAGCACGTGGCCGAGCGCATCGGCAAGCTCGCCCGGCCCAAGCGGATCATCTGGGCCGACGACGTGCCCAAGACCAGGTCCGGCAAGATCATGCGCAGGCTGCTGCGCGATATCGCGGAGGGCCGTAATCCCGGCGACGCCACTACCCTTCGCGACCCATCCGTGCTGGCCACGCTACAGCAGGCCACCACGCAGGACGACTCAGAATCCGCAGGCGCGCCGGAGACAGGAAAGACGCAATGACAACCTCACTAGAGCAACTACGAGGGACCCGGCCAGGGCTAGTCGAGGGGCGGGTGGCGTTTGTCACCGGCGGCACCCGCGGCATCGGCGCGGCCATCTGCAATGAGCTGGCCGACCAGGGCGCGCACGTCGCGGCCGGCTTCTGGCACGACCACGAGGCCGCGGAGAAGTTCCTGGCCGACGTTAGCGCGGAGCATCCAGACCTGCGGGTCACCATTCACGAGGGCAACATCGGTAACGCTGATGACTGCCGCCGGGTGCTGCACGAGGTGGAAGAGCAGCACGGCCGGGTCGACATCCTGGTCAACAACGCCGGTATCACCATCGACCGGACCGTGGCCAAGATGACCGACGAGGACTGGCAGAAGGTCATCGCGGTCAACTTGTCCGGCGCCTTCTTCATGGCCCAGGCCGCGGTCGAGCACATGATCCAGCGCGGCACCGGCCGGATCATCAACGTGTCCTCGGTCATCGGCGAGACCGGCAACATCGGCCAGGTCAACTACGCCGCCTCCAAGTCCGGCCTGTTCGGCCTGACCAAGTCGCTGGCCAGGGAGACCCTCTTCCAGCTCAGCCGGGCGGAGCGCCCGGTCGGGGACGGGATCGGACTGACCGTCAACGCGGTCACGCCCGGCTATATCGCCACCGACATGATGGCCACCATCCCGGACAAGGTGCTGGACCGGATCCGGGCCCAGATCCCGGTCGGCCGCCTCGGCGCGCCTGAAGAGATCGCGCGGGTGGTCGCCTTCCTGGCGGCCGACGCGTCCGCCTACATCACCGGGCAGATCTGGGCCGTCAACGGCGGACTGGACATGTGAGGAAATGATCATGGAACAAGACAGGAATGTACTGGTGCTGTCCGCCACCCGGACCGCGATCGGCAAATACGGCGGAGGCCTCGCGGCCGTCCCGCCCTGCGACCTCGCGGCGACCGTGGTGCGTGAGGCGGTAAAGCGAGCAGGCGTAAAGCCCGATGATGTCGGTCACGCGGTCTTCGGCCACGTGATCCACACCGAGCCCCGCGACATGTACCTCAGCCGGGTCGCGGCGGTCAACGGCGGCCTCCCGGTCGAGACCCCGGCCTTCACCGTTAACCGGCTGTGCGGCAGCGGGCTGCAGGCGATCGTGTCCGCGGCCCAGGCGATCAAGCTCGGCGACTGCGACGTCGCCGTGGCCGGCGGCGTCGAGTCCATGAGCCGCGCGCAATACTGGCTGCCTGGCATGCGCTGGGGCCAGCGGATGGGAGACGGCACCGTCGTCGACGCCATGGTCGGCGCGCTGACCGACCCGTTCGACGGCTGCCACATGGCTATCACCGCGGAGAACGTGGCGGAGGATTATCACGTCTCGCGGGAAGAGCAGGATGCGCTGGCCGTCGAGAGCCACCGGCGCGCGGCCGCCGCGGCCGCGGCGGGATACTTCACCGAGCAGATCACGCCGGTGGTGGTACCCGGCCGGAAGGGCACCACGACCGTCGACACCGACGAGCACATCCGGCCCGGCGTGACCCTAGCTGACCTGGCCAAACTGAAGCCGGCCTTCGCCAAGGAAGGCACGGTCACCGCGGGCAACGCCTCGGGCGTGAACGACGCCGCAGCGGCCGTGATCCTGGCTGATGAGGATTATGCCGAACAACACGGGTACCACCCGATCGGCAGGCTCGTCGCCTACAGCCACGCTGGGGTCGAGCCGCGCGTCATGGGCATCGGGCCGGTACCCGCAGTGCGCAAGGTTCTTGAGCGCGCCGACCTGAAGGTGGATGACATCGACGTGTTCGAGGTGAACGAGGCGTTCGCCGCGCAGGCCCTCGCCGTCGCCGCCGAGCTCGGCCTTCCGCCGGATCGGACCAACCCGAACGGCAGCGGCATCTCCCTGGGTCACCCGCTCGGCGCCACCGGCGCCATCCTGGTCGTCAAGGCCCTCTACGAGCTGCGCCGGACCGGCGGCAGGTACGCGCTGGTCACGATGTGCATCGGCGGCGGCCAGGGCATCGCCGCGGTCTTCGAACGGATCTAACTCGACGTAGCGCCGGTAGGGGTCATGCGTAGCCCCTATCCCTCGCGACCTAGGAGGTGGAGATGAGCACGCAGGAGACGGCGTGGCAGGCCGGAGAGTCCGCCGCGTCAGTGCTGGGCCCCGAGGCCGACCTGTTCGCCTCGGCGGATGCGGCGGGGCTGGGCGCGTCGACGCTGGCGGTGCTGCGGCGTGCCGCACGGAAGCCTAGGGCGACGGGGACCGCGGCGCTGCGCTACTGGACCAGCCTCGCGCTCGCCGGACCGGTGGCCACCGCTCGCTGGCTGGGCGTGGACGCGCCGCCGCCGGTTCCGGTGCCAGCTGGGGATAAGCGGTTCGCCGACCCGGCGTGGACGGCCAACCCGGCGTTCTTCGCCGTCCGCCAGGCGCACCTGGCCGCGTCCCGGCTGGTGGCCGACGTCCTGGCGGCCGGGGCCGAGGACCCGGTCGATGACGCTAAGGCCGCGCTCGCGGCCGGTTTCCTGCTCGATGCGGCCGCACCGACGAATTTCCTGGCCACGAACCCCGCCGCGCTCAAGCGGGCGTTCGAGACCGGCGGGGCCAGCGTGGTGGCCGGGGCCGGGCACATGGTCGACGACCTGCTTAACCACGGCGGCCGACCGCGCCAGGTCGACACCCGGCCGTTCACCGCCGTCGGCGCGATCAACGACCACATCGTGCCCTGGCATGGGTCCTACAAGACCGGGGGTCTGCTCGGCGGCACGGTCCGCTACGTACTGTCCAGCGGCGGCCACATCGCCGGCATCGTCAACCCGCCGGGCCCCAAGGCCTGGTACGAGGCGGGCGACTACGCCGGGGCCAGCCCGGACACCTGGCGCGCCGCGGCCAGCAAGCACAAGGGCTCATGGTGGGAAGACTGGACCGCGTGGTCTGACGCCCGGGCCGGAGCCCACGTCAAGCCGCCGCCCTTGGGCAGCAAACGGCACCCCGCCCTCGGCGACGCCCCCGGCGAGTACGTACGCGGCTGAAACATGGACAGGCGGCTCGCCGCTGACCCAGCGCAGCGCCGATCGCAGGCCAGATCACGGGAGCTCGTCATGAAAATCCTCATCGTGGGCGCGGGCGTGATCGGGACCGTGTACGGCGCCCATCTCGCGGCCGCGGGAAATCAGGTCTCAGTGCTGAGCCACGGGCGCAGGACCGATGAAGTGACCGCGGGAGGCCTGTGCGCCTGTGATGTGCTCGGCGGCGGGCGGGTCCGCACCGAAGCCCAGGTGGTGCCGGACGCCGACGGGGACTACGACGTCGTCCTGGTCGCGGTCCGGCGTGATCAGCTGGCCTCGGCCTGCGCCGGGCTCGCGGTCCTGGCCGGGAAGCCGGCCGTGGTCTTCTTCGGCAACAACCCGGCGGGCCGGCCGGCCATCCCGGGTGACGTACACGGCGATGTCTACCTCGGGTTCCCCGGCGTCGGCGGCGTCATGGCGGGCGGGACCGCCGACTACATCCGCATCCGGCAGCAGCCCACGGCTCTCGCGAACGCATCTGATCCCCGGCTGGCCGTGCTGGAAGCGACCCTGTCCGGCCGCGGGTTCGGCGTACAAAGGGTCACCGACATGGACGGGTGGCTCGCCTACCACGCCGCCTTCGTCGCGTGCGTCGCGGCGGCCCTTTACCGCTGCGGAACCGATCCCATCCGCCTCGCTGCAGACCGTGCGACCCTCACCCTCATGTGCCGGGCCATCACCGGGGCTTTCAGCGGCCTACGCGCTGACGGTATAGCCGGGCTGCCGCGGAACCTCGGCGTGCTGCACAGCCCTGCGCTCAGGGCGGTGGCCGTCCGGTACTGGGCCCGGACCATGCGCTCGCCAATGGGCGAGCTGGCCTTCGCCGCACACTCGCGGCACGCCGAGGCGGAGATGCGGGCCCTAGGGGCCGACATGGCCGCCCGGATCACGGACTCACCCGCGCTGACCGAGCTGCTCCGCCCGATCCGCCACCAGCCGTAGCCGTCCGGAACCAGGCGTCTCATCAATCAAACAGAGGTATCAAACCGTGTCGTCGCGCGGTGAAGCGCGGGCCGCGGTCTCGTGACCGCGGGCGGCTGCCCGCACCTTCACTCTGGCCTGGTGCAGGACGCTTGCCAATATTAGTCTTTCCTCACAACACGTCCCGGCCACGGTATTGGATAGCCGCAGCCACATAATAGTTTCGACCCGCAGGCCGCTCATCTCGCCTCTATTACGCCGGTGCTCATTCTCTGCGCCGCCGGATCTTCGCCGGCGTCCTGAATCTGTATCGAAAAGCCGCCGTCCGGTTCAGCGCCCGGCGCAATGCTCCGAAGATCGGCTCAGCTTTCAATTTAAAAAGACCATGATTCCGAACGGGCCGTGGTGCCTGCTTTTCTCAGCGACGGGTAGTCCATCTCGGCCCGGTCCGGTCCCATGCCGACTCCCACGCGGCTAGCCGCCGCCGGTCCAGGACCAGGCGGCACAGCGCATAGACCAACAGCAGCGCCAGCCCGGCAAGCCCCGCCACCATGGCGCCCGCGACCAGCGCGTAAAGGACCATGACGGCCTGGCCGGCTGGCGGCGCAGCTGGCTGACCCGACCGATTCAGCCATACCGATATCCGGGCGCCCGCGGCCGCGCCGGCGATGTCTGGCGTCGTCGCGGTGGTCAGCACGCCGGATTGCTGACCGCCCCCCGGGACAAACCACTGCGCCTCGGCCTGTCCGACGCGGACCAGGGGAGCCGTCGGGCCGTCCTGAAGCAGCACGGCCGCCGCCGGGCGCAGGCCGACTGTAGCCGCCCGCTGCGATTGATACGTGTGGGTGCCGACGATGCACGCGAAGGCCACGGCCGCCAGGAAGGCGGCGGACAACGCGACCAGGACCACGCCCTCGATCCTGTCGACGGGTCGGCGCAGCGCGTTCCGCCCGGTTAGCAGCCGTGCCAGCCGGGACACCCGGCGGGCCTTAATGTTGGTGATCACGGGCGGCCGGCCTTCGCTCGGCGGACCGGGGCTGATGCAGAGGATGGCACGGTGGGACTCCTGGAAGGCACATCACGGTCGGGCTGGTTGATGTGCCGCCGGGGTCCGGAGCGGCGGAGGCCGGGCGGGATCCGCGTCGTGAATCGCGTCACTAGCCCGGATGGCTGTCCCATAACGGTAACCCGTCCACGTGGGACCTGACCGTCTCCGCGGTGGCGAATATCGGGCCGGGGATCGATTTTTACTTCGCGTTCGGGGTGATCGCGGTGACGGCGCGCGTCGCCGCCCCCCATCCGCCTCCGCCCGCCCGCCTCCACCGTTCGACTCCACCCGTCCGAAACGGGCCCCTCCTGCAGGCGCCGGATGCCTAATTCGTAAGGAAAAGGGAGTACGATAAAGACATTGCTCCGGACCCCGGCAGCTGCACCCGCGTCATTTCTGCGGATGCGGCGGCGGGTCCGGAATTTTTTTTGCTCGCACACGGCACGGTGCCGGCCAGACGCCACGGCCAAAGGACGGTGAGAACTCTCCGGGGAGAACCTCTTCTCCCCATCGCGATCTACCCAGCATGACCGACTACCGCGTACATCACCTGATCACTGACTTAAGGAGTCGGTTATGGGCATCATCGCATGGATCGTTCTCGGTCTGGGCGCAGGCTTGCTAGCCAATATGCTGATCCCCGGCAGAAGATCACAGGGCCTCATCTTGACCTGCGTGATCGGCGTCGTCGGGGCGCTGGGCGGTGGCTGGGCCGCCACCCGTCTGTTCCACGTCCACACCCTGCACGGGTTCTTCAACCTGTCCACCTGGCTCACCGCCATCGCCGGCGCAGCCGTCCTGCTGCTGATCTTCCACCTGATCAGCGCGCGATCCACCGGTTCCAGCCGGTCCCGCCGCCGTTCCGGCCTGTTCGCGCACCGCTGAGCAAAGCCAGCACGGTGCCCCGCAAACGGCACAGACGTGCCGGCCACGGTCTACCAGCGTCAGTCAATAACTCGGATCGGAGCACGTCATGATCATCATCATCGGGCTCGTCATCCTGATCGCGGCGGTGGTCGCCGGCGTGGCCGGCGTCCTGGCCAATGGCGGCAGCGGACATCCGCTTACCCACCACTTCGCCGTGTTCGGCTACCACGTGACCGGCTCCACCGGCACGCTCTTCCTGTACGGCATCGTGGTCGGGGCACTCGGCATGCTCGGGCTGAGCCTGCTGCTGGCCGGCGCCCGCCGGACCTCCCGCCGCGGCCGCGAGGCCCGCCACGGGCTCACGCGGTCCCGCCGCGAGACCGCGACCGTTACCCAGGACCGCGATGACCTGCTCGACCAGCGCGAGACCGCCCGCGCCTACACCGCCAGCACGCTGAATGACGATCCGGCCGCCAGCGGCCGCGGTCCCGGCGCAGCCGCCGACGGTGGTCGGCGCAGCAAATGGCACCTGTTCCAGCCCCGATCCGTCGCTGCGCAGCCGGCCGACCCATCCGACCCATCCGTGCCAGCGGTAAACGCGCACGCCCCCGATGTCCCCGCTGACGCGTCCGTCGCCTCGGACTAGCCATCGGAAGGCAGGCCACCGTGGGCATCGTCCCCAAGATTAATATCCGAATCCCCTCCCTCACCATATCTAACAGTTGCTAGGAGCTCATCATGATTATCTTCGGCATTCTTCTCCTCATTATCGGCTTCGTCGCCGGGATCGCCATTCTCTGGACGATCGGTATCGTCGTCGTCATAATCGGCGTGATCCTGGCGCTCCTCGGCATGGCCGGCCACGCAGTCGGCGGACGCAGGCACTACTTCTAATCGCTCGCCGGGCAGTCCCGCCCTGTTTACGAGACTGCCCGGTGGCTCGCCGCACCCGCATTCCGTGATCTCGCGCGGCTCCACAATGGAGGACTGACTAATTAAGACCATGAATCCTGTGCTGACGGGACCCCTCTCTCCGGAACTGCTCGACCGCATGGATGCGTACTGGCGGGCCGCCAACTACCTATCGGTCGGCCAGCTCTACCTCTACGACAATCCGCTGCTGAAAAAGCCACTCGAACTGTCGCACGTGAAACCGCTTGTGGTAGGGCATTGGGGTACGACACCGGGCCAGAATTTCATTTACGTTCACCTGAACCGGGTCATCAAGAAGTATGACCTGGATATGCTCTATATCGCTGGTCCCGGTCACGGCGGCCCGGCGCTGGTGGGCCATACCTACCTCGAGGGCACCTACAGCGAGATCTATCCGGACATCAGCCAGGATGAAGCCGGGCTCAGGAAGCTCTTCACGCAGTTCTCGTTTCCCGGGGGGATCTCCAGTCACGTCGCGCCCACGACGCCGGGATCGATCCACGAAGGCGGCGAGCTGGGGTACTCGCTCAGCCACGCCTTCGGGGCCGCGTTCGACAATCCCGGCCTGATCGTCGCCTGCGTGATCGGTGACGGCGAGGCCGAGACCGGCCCGCTGGCCACCGCGTGGCACTCCAACAAGTTCCTCAGCCCGGTCCGCGACGGGGCCGTGCTGCCAATCTTGCACCTCAACGGCTACAAGATCAGCAACCCCACCGTGCTGGCCCGAATCGAGGAGGAGGAACTGGACCAGTTCCTGCGCGGCTGCGGCTGGGAGCCCCTGTTCGTCGAAGGTGACGACCCGGAGGAGATGCACCAGCTTATGGCCGGCGCGCTGGAAGAGGCCATCGAGGGCATCCGCCGCATGCAGGATCACGCTCGCGGCACCGGCGACGCGACCCGGCGGCGCTGGCCGATGATCGTGCTGAGATCGCCTAAGGGTTGGACGGGCCCGAAGGTCGTCGACGGCCTGCAAGTTGAGGGCACGTTCCGTTCCCACCAGGTGCCGCTGCTGGTCGATTCCGATCACCTTGAGCACGTCGGGCAGCTGGAAAGCTGGATGAAGAGCTACAAGCCGGAAGAGCTGTTCGATGCCGACGGCCGCCTCATCCCCGACCTGGCCGAGCTGGCCCCCGAGGGGGACCGGCGGATGGGCGCCAATCCGCACGCCAACGGCGGCGTCCTGCTCCGCGACCTGCGCATGCCGGACTTCCGCGTGCACGCCGTGGAGGTACCATCGCCCGGCGCTGTCACCGCCCAGGACACGCTCGTGCTCGGCAAGTTCCTGCGCGACGTGACCGTCTTGAACGAGGCGCAACGGAATTTCCGCGTGTTCGGTCCCGACGAGACGCTCTCGAATCAGCTGGGCGCGGTCTTCGAGGTCACCAGCCGCCAGTGGGAGGCCCGGACCCAACAGAACGATGAATTCCTCGCGCCCGATGGGCGAGTGCTGGACTCCATGCTCAGCGAGCACCAGTGCGAAGGCTGGCTGGAGGGCTACCTGCTGACCGGGCGGCACGGCCTGTTCAACTGCTATGAGGCATTCATCCACATCGTCGACTCGATGTTCAACCAGCACGCCAAGTGGCTCAAGGTCACCTCGCAGCTGCCGTGGCGACGCAAGATCGCCTCACTGAATTACCTGCTCGCCTCCCACGTCTGGCAGCAGGACCACAACGGCTTCACCCATCAGGACCCCGGGTTCCTCGACCACGTCGTCAACAAGAAAGCCGACATTGTCCGGGTGTACCTGCCGCCCGACGCGAACTGCCTGCTGTCGGTCTTCGACCACTGCCTGCGGAGCAAGCACTACGTCAACGTCGTCGTCGCGGGCAAACGCGCCATGCCTCAGTGGCTGACCATGGACGAGGCCATCGTGCACTGCACCGAGGGCGTCGGCATCTGGCCATGGGCCAGCAACGACCAGGGCGCCGAGCCGGACGTCGTGATGGCTTGCTGCGGGGACACGCCCACTCTGGAGGTGCTGGCCGCCGTCTCCATCCTCCGCGAGCACCTGCCCGCCCTGAAGGTCCGGGTGGTCAACGTCGTTGACCTGATGAAGCTTCAGTCCAGCACCGAGCACCCGCACGGCCTGAGCGACACCGATTACGACTCGCTGTTCACCAAGGACAAACACATCATCTTCGGCTTCCACGGGTACCCGTGGCTGATCCACCGGCTGACCTACCGCCGCGCGAACCGCAACCTGCATGTGCGGGGGTACAACGAAGAGGGCACCATCACCACGGCCTTCGACATGAGGGTGCAGAACCGCCTGGACCGCTTCGACCTCGTCCAGGACGTGATCGACCGGCTGCCGCAGCTCGGCGCCACGGGCGCCTACCTCAAGCAGATGATGCAGGACAAGCTCGTCGAGCACGGCCGGTACATCGCCGAGCATGGCCAGGACATGCCGGAAATCCTGAACTGGACATGGGGGGACCTCAAATGATCGGTCACCGGGAAGCCGAGGTCTCGGAAGCGCTGCGGACCATAGCTGACGGGCGCAGGTCGGCCGCGAAGATCCAGGCCGCCGCCGCGGGCGGTTCTGGCGGCTTGGTCCTGGTGCTCAACTCGGGCAGTTCGTCGGTCAAGTTCGCGCTTTTGCTCCCCGGAAGTGGCGAGCGTCTCATGGGGGGGATAGGCGAGCGGCTCGGTACGCCCGAGGCGTTGCTGCGGGTCCAGTGGTTTCCGGCGGCAGCGGTCGAGGAACGGCTTCCCGGAGGCACTCACCGGACCGTGGTGGCCCGGGTGCTGGATCACCTGGCCGAGGCCGGGCATTCTGGCGCTCATTTGCTCGGTGCCGGTCACCGGGTGGTGCATGGCGGAGAGCGGTTCACCTCTTCGATCCGGGTGGACGACGCGGTCATAGCCGCGGTGCGCTCGTTTAGTCACCTGGCGCCGCTCCACAACCCGGCGAATCTGGCCGGCATCGAGGCGGTGCAGGCCGTCCTGCCCGACTTGCCGCAAGTCGCCGTATTCGATACCGCGTTCCACCAGACGATGCCGCCGCACGCTTTTCGCTACGCGGTACCCGAGGAGTGGTACACGCGGTACGGGGTGCGGCGTTACGGGTTCCACGGCATCAGTCACCGCTTCGTCAGCGAGCAGGCCGCCGTCATGCTGGGCCGGCCACCTGGCGAGCTCCGGCTGGTCACCGCCCACCTGGGTAACGGCTGCAGCGCGACGGCGGTGCGCGACGGCGTGTCGGTGGATACGACCATGGGGCTCACCCCGCTGGACGGGCTGGTGATGGGGACCCGCTCCGGCGATGTCGATCCGGGCCTGCTCGGCTACCTGGCCGGCCGGACCGGCCTGGATGTCGACGAGCTCACCCAGGCGCTGAACCTTAAGAGCGGGCTTGAAGGGCTGTCCGGCGTGGGCAATGACATGCGCACCGTCGAAGAGGCGGCCGCCGGCGGAGACGAGCGGGCTCGGCTCGCCCTCGAAGTTTTCGTGTACCGGCTGTCCAAGGCGATCGCCGGGCTGGTGGTCGGGCTGCAGCGGCTCGACGCGCTGGTCTTCACCGGGGGCATCGGGGAGAATAGCGCCGTCGTCCGTAGCCTGGTGCTCAGCCGGCTGGGTTTCCTCGGCCTGGCTGAGGACGTCCAGGCCAATGCCGGCCATGGCCGGCGGACCGGGGGGCGCATCAGCGTGGCCGGTCCGGTCGTGGCGCTCGTCGTGCCGACGGATGAGGAGCTCATGATCGCTCGCGACACCGCCCGTGTCATTGCCGCCGGTCGACGGTCTTTCGCCCACGCGGCTCCGGTGATGTCATGAGCCGGACCTTGCTGGTCGTGCCCACCGCGGCTGGCGCCAGCCTGGCCAGAACCTGCCTCGGCCTGGTGCGGGCCCTCGACCGGCGGGGCGTGAACGTCGCCTTCGTCAAGCCGGTGGCCCAGCCCCGGGCCGACGGTGGCCCCGACCGGTCGATCGCGCTGGCCACGGCCACCACTACGCTGCGTCCTCCAGATCCGCTGTCCACCGCGCACCTGGAGCAGCAGCTCGGATCGGGTGGACTCGACGCCGTGCTCGAGAAGATCGTCGCGGCCTGGCAGCCGGTCCATGACCGATCCGATGTCGTCGTCGTGGAGGGGCTCAGCCCGGGCCCGGCCAAGCTGTACGCCGGCGGTCTCAACCAGGCGCTAGCCAAAGCGGTCGACGCCGACGTCTTGCTGGTTGCCAGCTGGCCGACGGCAGGCGCGGTGAGCGGCGAGGACCGGGCAGACGGCGGGGCGGAGCCTGGGCCCGACCCGGCTGGGGACGCGGTCAAGCTTCTGGCCGAGTCGCTGGCTATCACGGCCAGCGGGTACTGGTCGGGTGAGCACACACGCGTGGTCGGCTGCGTGGTCAACGGCACGCCGGCGGGGGATCCGTCGGCGGCAGCGCAGCTGCGCGAGGTGCTGGCCCAAGGCGGGCTCCGCCTCATCGCCGCGGTGCCGCACCGTCCCGAGCTGACCTGGCTGCGGGTCCGCGACCTCGTCCGCGAGCTAGGCCCGCGGGTACTGAGCGAGGGCGACCTGTCCCGGCGTATCAAAGAGGTGGCGGTGTTCGCCCAGGGCATCCCTGGCGGCCTTCGGATGCTCACCGAGGGCCGGCTCGTCGTAGTCCCCGGAGACCGCCACGATGTGGTCATGGCGGCCTGCCTCGCCGCGCTCAGCGGGACCCGGCTGGCCGCTCTGCTCCTGACCGCCGGGACCGAGCCGGAGCCGCGGGTATGGGAGCTCACCCGGGCGGCGTGCGACACCGGCCTGCCCGTTCTCGTGGTCGACGACAACAGTTACGAGACCGCGACGCGGGTGTATGACCTCGATCCGGGATTGCCGATCGACGACCTGGAACGGATCGAGGGGGTGGTAAACAGCATCGCCGATGCACTGGACGCGTCCTGGCTGGAGTCGCTGCGCAGCTCCTCTCGGTCTCGCCGGCTCAGCCCCGCCGCCTTCCGCTTCCAGCTGGTCGAGGCCGCCCGCGCCGCCGACGCGTGCGTGGTGCTGCCCGAAGGCACCGAGTCTCGCATCGTGCAGGCCGCGGTCGCGTGCGCGGAGCGGGGCATCGCCCGCAGCGTGCTGCTGGGACCGCCCGACCAGGTCGCCGGGCTGGCCCGCAGCCTCGGGCTGCGGCTGCCCGCCGGCGTCACCGTGGTCGATCCCCGGGCCGCCGCCGAGCGCTACGTCGCCCCGCTGGCCAAGCTGCGACGGCACAAAGGCTGGACCGAGGAGGTGGCCCGCGATCACCTCGCCGATCCGATCATGGTCGGCACCATGATGCTCCAGCAGGGCGAGGTCGACGGCATGGTCGCGGGTGCGGTCCACACCACCGCCGCCACGGTTCGCCCGGCGCTGCAGATCCTGGGCACCAGGCCAGGCAGCCGCCTGGTGTCGTCGGTGTTCTTCATGTGCCTGCCCGACGAGGTCGTCGTCTACGGCGACTGCGCCATCAACCCCCGGCCCGACGCCGAGGACCTGGCCGACATCGCCATCCAGAGCGCGGCCTCGGCGCGGGCTCTTGGCATCGAGCCCCGGGTGGCGATGATCAGCTTCAGCACCGGCACCTCGGGGACGGGCAGCGACGTCGACAAGGTCGCAGAGGCGACCCGGATCGTGCGTGAACGCGAACCCGGTCTGGCCGTCGACGGTCCGTTGCAGTACGACGCGGCCGCCATCGCATCGGTGGCGCAGAACAAGCGGCCATCCAGTGCCGTGGCCGGGCGCGCCACCGTCTTCGTCTTTCCGGACCTCGACACCGGCAACACCACCTACAAGGCTGTGCAACGCAGCGCGCAGGTAGTGAGCATCGGCCCGATGCTGCAGGGCCTCGCCAAGCCGGTGAACGACCTCAGCCGGGGTGCCCTGGTGGACGACATTGTCTACACCCTGGCGCTCACCGCCATCCAGTCACGCGCATAGCGGCGTTTGGCGCCGGACCGGAACACGAGCGGCCGCTGGCCTGAGACCGGCCCGGCAACGCCTAACCGCACACCGCCGAAAGAGGCAGCGATTAGAACTGGAAGACGACGCGGGCGGGGACGGTGCCGGCGAGGACGTCGTCGATGGATTGGTTGACCTCGTCGATCTTGCGGTCGACGGCGATCACCGTGGTGCGGCCGGCGGCGTGCAGGGCGAAGACGTCGGCGAGGTCGTTGCGGGTGC
>Ga0210383_10002645_pt1 | contig 16165 bp, 17 predicted proteins | sample IncBWC14OmetaG_FD_160072 | JGI IMG/M metagenome (GOLD analysis project Ga0210383, IMG submission 160072) | Forest soil microbial communities from Barre Woods Harvard Forest LTER site, Petersham, Massachusetts, United States - Inc-BW-C-14-O ...
CAAAGTTCTCCTTTCTGTAATCGATCACGTGGTCAAAGCCGATGGCTCGCATCATCTCGAACTTCAACGCGCTATCGACACCGGTAACTTCCACGTCCTGCGATTTGGCGAGTTGGATGGCAATCGTGCCCACGCCGCCTCCCGCCCCATTGATGAGGATCTTCTGGCCGGATCTGAGCGGTCCGACCGCAAAGAGACCTTGCACGGCGAGTTGCCCGGCTTGTGGCAGTGCGGCGGCCTGTTCGAAAGTCATCCGAAGGGGCTTCCGTACCAAGGCGCCTTCGGGCGCACACACATACTCTGCAAATCCGCCCCAACCGCCAGACCCGAAGCGAGACAGGTCACCGTAGACCTCGTCCCCGACCGTGAAACGTCGAACCCCGCTGCCAACGGCGGCAACCCGTCCTGCGATGTCCGAACCCAGAATCCGTACACGGGGCGTTTTGAAGCTGAGCGGAAGCATCGGCCGCTGGAGCATCTGCCAATCCCAATCGTTGATTGAGGTTGCATGCACCTGCACCAGGACTTCGCGTTCCATTGGTGCGGGCTGTTCGATGTCCCTTACTTCGAGCACGTCGGGCGGACCGTATCGGTCGCGAATCAGCGCTTTCATCATCCGTTCGTCCGTCAGCGCGAATGTCGAACAGGACGTGCCCGTCATCCGACAGAGAGCGTGGTTAAGTCGATCCAGTCTAGCCGATGGAGAAACCGAAGGCGAGCGTCCCGCGGGCAAAGTGGAGGTAATCCTTAAGAGTTAGCGCTTGTGGGGGACGCCCCCGGGGCAGCCGGCAAAGCCTGCCCCTAAGCGAAGTCGAAGGGATGCTGGCGCTACTTAAACCGGTTCGCGAATTCCACCGCCGTGCGTTCGGCCCAGCGTCCGTCGTCCTGGGCGTGGCCGTTGCGTTCCGCGAGAAAGGCGCAGTGTCCGCCGTCGCTGGTTTCGATGAAAGTGAGGTTGGGATTGGCCGCGATCCGCTGGCGGGTTTCGGCGCGGAGCCGGATAAAAGGATCGTTCGCGGCGTGGACGATCAAACCCGGCACGGCGATGCGATCGACCACATTGGACGCGGCGGCGCGGGCGTAGTAGTCATCGGCGCCGGTAAACCCGCAATAGAAAGCGGTGATGCGGTCATCAAATGCGCGCAGGCTGGAAATTCCCTTCAGGCGCGCGGCATCGAAATCCCTGGGGAACAATTTGGCTTTGCGGCGAAAGCGCTGGAACAACTGCAGCATAAAATAATATTCGTAGAGCCGGTTGGCGGGTTCGTGGAGCGCGTCGGCGGAGGCCGCCAGATCCATCGCCGGGCAAACCGCGACCACGGCGCGGAACTGCGACGGCGCTTGGTTGCCCCACTCCCCCGCGAGCTTCAACACCAGATTGCCGCCCATAGAGAATCCGATCAGGACGAACCGGGACACGCCGTCATTTTCGACGATGTTATCGGCCACTGCGGCCACATCGCCCGACAGGCTAGAGTTGTAGAGCGTGGGAGCGGCGGCGTCCATGCCGCCGCAATTGCGCTGATTCACGAGCACCACATTCATGCCGGCGTCGAGTCCGTCGCGGGCCACTCCCCGCATGTATTGAGAGTCGGTTGAGCCTTCGAGGCCGTGAACCACGATCAGCGTGAGCGCGCCGCGCCGGTCAGGTTGCCAATGGCACAGGCACCGGATCTTGATGGCCGGGACCACTTCGATCAGGCGCTCCTCAGCTTTCGACAACTGGATTCTGCGCGGCAGCAGAAAGCTGGCTAGGGTCTGCACGTGTCCGCCACGTAGCCATGGATGCGGGCGGAATGTTGGAGTCTCGGACGTCACGGTGGAGTTCAGGAGGGCAATCGGATGTTCGGCCTGCTCGTGCGCAAGACCGCGCGCCGGATTTTTCTGGCTGCCAGTCTTCCCCTCGGAATCAGTTTGCGAAGTTGGCACGAATTGATTCTAATGGAGGCAGCACTGCGAAAGGCCCGGAGACGCACATATGCCTATTTTTGAATACATCTGTCAGCAATGCCACCACCAGTTCGAAGCCCTCGTCTTCGGCAAACAGCGGGCGAAATGCCCGAAGTGCGACGCCACCAAACTTGACCCTCGGCTTTCGGTGTTTGCGGTTTCGGCCAAGGGGTCGTCCAGCGGGGTGGCATCTTCCGGCGGGGCGTGCGGTTCCTGCGGTGACCCGCGCGGAGCTGGAGCCTGCTCGCTCGGCGATATGGATTGATGCGGCGCATCGATTGATGAGCTGGGTGGATCGATGAGCCCTACGGATTGATGAGGCGGACGGTTCCGCGCGCACGCCGTTGTAAACTCGCAGCATGCGCGTGACGATTCTGGGTTCAGCCGCCGGCGGCGGGTTTCCGCAGTGGAATTGTGCCTGCGTGAATTGCCGCGGGGTGCGCGCCGGGACTTTTCACGGAAAAGCGCGCACGCAGACTCAAGTTGGGATCACGGAGGATGGCCGGAGCTGGTTCCTGCTGGGAGCGTCTCCCGATTTGCGCGCGCAAATTGAGGCCGCGCCCGAGCTTCATCCGCGGGCGCAGTCTGGCGGAGAATCCCCGCGCCAGTCGCCGATCGCGGGAGTGGTTCTCGCCAACGCCGATCTCGACCAGGTGCTCGGCTTGTTGTTGCTGCGCGAGCTGCAACCGTTGCGCATTCACACGACGGCTTCTGTGCGCCGCATTCTTCGCGAGGACAACACCATGTTCGGCATGCTGGAACGCGTGGCGAATCAGGCTTCGTGGGAGGACTCCCGGCCGGGAGAATGGTTCCCGCTGTTAACCCCCGCGGGGGAAAATTCTGGTTTGCGCGTTCGTGCGGTGTCGCTCGGAACACATTTTCCCGCCTATGTTTCCGGCGCACGCCAAGGTCAACTCGCGCCGCGAGAGTCGTCCCTGGGATTGCTGATTGATTGTGCGTCGGGCAAGCGATTGGCTTTCATGCCGGCGGTTCCGGAAATTGATGATGCGCTGCTCGGCGAGTGCGAGTCCGCCGACCTTCTTTTTTTCGATGGGACATTCTGGAGCGACGACGAACTCATTCGCACGCAAGGCAGCGGGAGCACGGCACGGCAGATGGGGCACATCCCGGTGTCGTCAGCGGAGGGCAGCTTGAAGAAGTTGGCCGGTCTCGGGCGACCACGTAAAATCTATTTGCACATCAACAACACCAACCCCATGCTGGATGAGAGCGGTCCCGAGCATCGCCAGGTGCGCGAAGCAGGCTGGGAAATCGCGGAGGATGGATGGCAGTTCGACCTGTAGAAACGTCTGACGCGGCTCCTCGAAACGACGCTCCGGGCGAAGACGCGCGATTGCTCTCGTTCGACGAACTACGTGCCCGGCTCCGCGCCGTGGGCGAGGAACGCTATCACCATCAGCATCCTTTTCATCTGATGATGCACGAGGGCCGTCTCACTCGCGGGCAGTTGCAGGCCTGGGCGTTGAACCGGTACTACTATCAGAGCATCATTCCGATTAAGGATTCGATCATTCTGTCGCGCGGGCCCGATCCAGCTTTTCGCCGCGCCTGGCGCAAGCGAGTGATTGACCATGATGGCGATACTTCCCATGACGGCGCTTTTAGTAATGCAGCAAGTAGTAATGAGCCAAATATTAACGAAGGTGGCATCAGGCGCTGGCTGAAGCTCGCCGAAGCCACGGGCCTGAACCCTGACGAAGTGCGCGCGGGAAAAGGAATTCTCCCCGCGACTCGATTCGCCGTGAACGAATATCTGAACATCGTGCGCAGCCGCACCCTGCTGGAAGCCGTGGCATCATCTCTCACGGAGATGTTTTCCCGGGATTTGATCACGTTGCGCATGGAGAAACTGCGGCAGCATTATCCGTGGCTCTCCGGAGGTCTCGACTATTTTGAGGCGAGATTGACGCAGGCACCGGAAGACGCGGAGTTCGCAGTGAATTATGTTTACGACAACGCAAAGACGCGGCCGGAGCAGGAACTCGCTATCCAAGCATTGCGCGACAAATGCGACATTCTCTGGGCGCAGCTCGACGCGCTCCACTTCGCCTACGTGCAGCCGGGTTGGCCGCCGCCCGGAGCATTTCGCATCGAGAAGGTAGAAGCCTGATGGCGCCTCCGCTCGATTCGAGCCAGCCGCGGCTGGCCGCAGGTTGCCGCTGGGGAGGAAGCGATGCCGATCGCGTCATCCTTTTTCCCGAAGGGGCGATCAAGCTGCAGGGCACGGGGCGGCAGGTGCTCGAACGCTGCGACGGCAAGCGCACGTTCGGCGAGATCATCGCGGAATTGCAAAAACAGTTCGACGATGCGGATCCCCAAAAGATTCGCGCCGACATCACGATGTTTCTGGAGCAGCTGCAAAAGAAGCGAATCGTAGATTACTAAATAACTAGTATCGCAACAATTACTATCGCGGATCTAAATATCAATAGGCTTGATTCGGCTTCGCATGATTCCCAATCCTCTCGCCCTCATCGCCGAAGTCACACACCGATGCCCGCTGCACTGCGTCTACTGTTCGAATCCTCTGCAGTTGGCGGGAACCGAATCGGAACTCTCGACCGAGCAATGGACGAGCATCTTCCAGCAATCGGGCAAACTTGGCATGTTGCACGCGCATTTCACGGGCGGCGAGCCGCTGGCGCGGCAGGATTTGACCGAGCTGATTGCTGCGGCGCGCGCAGCCGGACTCTACACCAACCTGATTACCTCGGGAATTGGCCTCGGTGAGCAGAGACTCGCGGTGCTGGTTGCGGCCGGCCTCGATCACATTCAAGTCAGTTTTCAGGACTCGCGCGAGGACTCTGCCAACTGGATTGCCGGAACCAAAGCGCACGCGCACAAGATTGAACTTTCGCGCGTGATTCGGCGGCACAAGGTTGCATTCACCGTGAATCTGGTGGTTCACCGGCAGAATCTCGACCATCTCGAAGAGATGATCGCCTTCATCGAGCAACTGAACCCCGATCGCGTCGAGATCGCTCACACGCAATATTACGGCTGGGCGCTGGCCAACCGGGCCGCGCTGATGCCAACCCGCGCGCAGATTGAAGCGGCTGTACAAATCGTAGCGGGGGCGGAGAAGCGCCTGGCGGGACGCGTGCGCATCGATTCGGTGGTTCCCGACTACTACGCCAAATATCCCAAAGCCTGCATGGGTGGGTGGGGACGAAGATTGATGCTGATCAATCCGGCGGGCAAAGTGCTCCCGTGCCACGCCGCGGAAGTGATTCCGGGCATGACCTTCGAGAATGTGCGGGAAAAGACGCTGGAGTGGATCTGGCGGGAATCGGCGTCATTCTGCCGTTTTCGCGGGGAAGAGTGGATGCCGGAGCCCTGCCGCAGTTGCGATCGCCGCGCAGAAGATTTTGGCGGTTGCCGCTGCCAGGCTTTCCTGCTCGCGGCAGACGCTACCGTCACCGATCCCGCGTGTTCGCTCGCACCCACGCACGGCATTGTTGAAGCCGCGATCCGCGAAGCGAATTCAGATGCAGCGGTCGCGTCGCCCAAGACGGCATCGTCGTTCGTGCAGTTGCAGCGCGAAACAAGCAGCCTGTGGGACTATCGGACAAACCCGGAATAGCTTTTTCCTTACTGTCGGCATTTCGCGGGCAGGACTGCCCGCGCCACACAGGCAAGAACCCTCACCAGCGCAGGCCGAGGGTAAGGGTGCGGGCGTCGGTGGTGTTGCCGTTGTGGCTGCCGTGCAAGGCGCGAAATTCCGTGTAGATATCGATTTTATCGGTCACCTTGCGGGCGATACCTCCGCCGTAGTTGAAGCCGAATTGATTCTGGCTTTCCTTTAGAAAAGTGCCCAGCGGAAGGCTGCCATTGAGACACGTGCCCCACCAATCCCAGAACGGGTTACAACTTCCACCGGGAACCGCAGTCGACGAATTAATCTTTCCTGAACGATGGTAGAAACCAGGCCCGATCAAGGCGTATCCGCTCCAGACATTCGTTACCGGGATGTACACAATGGGATCGAACGAGAGCCCATACACGTGATCGCTTCCGCTTCGAGCCTGCGCCAGTTGCAGAGCGGAGGTGCGCAAAGGAAGATCGGTCCAGGAGAGATCCATCCGGAATCCAAAATATTTGCTGAAGTTGCGAGCCGCGCCGACGTCAGCCGCGGGGCCGCCTCCCCTCACAAACTGCTCGGTCGTGCCGTTGGGGAGATTCGCTCCGCCACTTGCGCTGAACAACCATGGGCTGTAATTGCGAGGTTTCACTTTCCGGGCGGGCGTTTCTACTTCGGGGTTTTCCTGGGTATCGGCGGGAGTGGCGGCGGGCTTGGGCGCCTCGGGAGCCTGCTGGGCTTGCTGAGCGTGGACGACCCCAGTCGCCAGCAGGCAGAGCATTGCCGCGCAGATCGTTGCTGAGCAGATCCTCAATACGTAAATCGGGGCAGCAGATCCAACAACCTTCACGAACCTTTCAAACATTCATTCTCCTCCCGCTACCGGGCTTGGTTTGCGGACCATAGCGCTCGGTATCGAAAGGCGCTGGTCAAAGAGCGAATCCACGACTCTCCCGCGGCGCGAGCGAATCGCTGGCAGGACGAAGTTTCCATCTTACCAAGTTTGATGCCAACTCCGCCCGCCAAGCCGCCTGAGTGCCTGAGTGCGCCTGAGGCCAGTCTGCGATCTCCCAGGGGCGCCAGCAGGGTCGCCGAGAGACAGAAAATCTTTTCGCCGTAGCTGATCAGGCGGCGGAGAACGGTTAGCGCTTCCTTTCTTTAAGTCGCTTCCACTCCAGTTCCGAAACCTCTTCGATCAGTTCCTGCATTTTGTGATAGTCATCGACGGCCCGCCGGACGCGCTCCTGCCAAGCCTGCGGGACACAGATCTGGCGCAGCTTTCCGGCCTGACTCTGTACCAGGTACAAAGACTTGTGGAGTTGGCCGCGGGTACAGCGGCAGTTGGGCTTGCCGCACTTGCCCAAGCGCTCGGACAAGGAGCCGCGAAGAAACCAGCGGTTCAGGGTGAGGCGAGCGACCTCGGAGCGGAAGTTTCGCTCGGCAGCGGAAAGCTTGGCGCGATGGGGGTCGTCGCTCATCTAGGGTCATTTTATACCTTATATATCTACACTATACAAGAACTAAATGCAGAATGTGACTACAAAATGAATGCGAATTTGCTTCTGGAAAGATGGAGGATCGAAAAACGAATCGAATCAGGTGGTTATCTTGGCAATAAATTTACGGTTGCGGAATCGCTGGCCTGAGGCGCCTGAGGCCTGAGGGTGGTCGGGTTCGTCGGGCGCAGCGAGCAAGCCTTGACCGAGATTTCCACTTCCCAGGCCGACTTATCATTGCCGATCCTTATGTCTCTATGTCTCTTTTGACAACCGATAGTCGAGTGTCTACCATCGTTACCTGATTGAGGGTAGAATGCCTTCTATGACGAAGCAAGCGCAGCAACGGATCGGGATCCTCCAGGGAACGCTCGACATGCTCATTTTGAGGACGCTTCTCTACGGACCTGCTCACGGTCACCAGATCGGGAAGCACATTCAGAGGACCACGAATGAATTCTTGCAGATGCAGCACGGGTCTCTCTATCCCGCCTTGCATCGCCTGGAGAAGCGGGGATGGGTTGTCTCCAAATGGGAAACGGCTCCGGATCGCAATCGGGAATTCAAGTATTACCGCTTGACGGATAAAGGCCGGAAGCAGCTCCTGGTCGAAGAATCGCAGTGGAAGCAGATGGCCGAAGCTGTAGCGCGCGTGATGTGGCCCGCCGCCGAGGAGAGCTGAATATGAACTGGTGGCAGATCAACTGGTGGCAAAGCAAGAAGCGAGATGCAGACCTGGAGCGGGAGCTGCGTTCCGACCTGGAGTTGGAAGAAGAGGAGCAACTGGAAGCTGGCATTTCGAAAGAAGAAGCTCGCTACGCAGCTTTGCGGGCCTTTGGCAATCCTACTCTGATTCGGGAACAGACTCTCGCTATCTGGTCCTGGAACTGGCTTGAATCCCTCGGCCGCGATCTGCGCTTTAGTCTGCGCACGCTTCGTCGCACCCCCGGTTTTACGGTCATCGCTATCCTGGTGATGGCGCTGGGCATCGGCGCTAACGTCGCCCTGTTCACGGTCGTGCGTGGCGTTTTGCTGAGGCCCTTGCCGTTCGATGATCCGGATCGCCTCGTGATGCTCTATGAGGCGGGTCTTGAAAAGGACGGTACGCCCGGTTTCAACGTGGTGGCCGGCGGCATGTACGCCGAGTGGAAGAACCAGAACCGCAGCTATAGCAGCCTCGCGCTCGCCAAGGATATCCGCGTCGGGCTTTCCGGTTCCGGCGGGCAATTGCCGGAGAAGCTGAACAGTGCGTTGTTTTCCTCGGATATGCTCCGCACCCTGGGCGTGCAACCCGCTCTAGGCCGCGATTTTACCGAGGCCGATGACAACCCCGCAGCCAGCGGCACGGTGTTGTTGAGCTGGGGCCTGTGGAAGCGGCGCTTCGGCGGCGACCCCGGCATCCTGAATCAGACGATCTTCCTCGACGCCGAGCCGTACACCGTCATCGGGGTTATGCCGGCGTGGTTTGATTTTCCCGACCCGTCCACGCAGCTATGGACACCGGTTTACCACGACAAGCCCAAAGACCAGATGACCACATTCAGCAATCACCAGTTTCGCGTTGTAGGGCGGCTGAAGCCTGGAGTCAGCGCGTCGCAAGGCGTGGCCGATCTAAGTGTCATTTCCCAGCGCGTCCACAATGAGCACCTCAACGACCCATTCGTATTTCGAGGCGCCAAGAGCCGTGCGCTGCTGGAGCACATCGTCGGCGAAATCAAGAAGCCGCTTTATATGCTCCTGGCGGCGACCTGCTGCCTGCTGCTGATCGCCTGCCTCAATGTGGGCAATCTGCTGGTGGCGCGCGCGGTGGCACGGCGCAAAGAGCTGGCTATCCGCACCGCGCTGGGCGGGAGCTGGCTGCGTCTAATCGGCGAGCGGCTGATGGAGTGTCTGCTGCTCTCGGCCGCCGGCGGCGGGCTGGGACTTTTGCTCGCCTTCGCCGCTCTGCAGTGGCTGATGCGAACTCGCCAGGACATGAGCCGCGTCCAAGCCATCCAAATCGACGGCATGGTGGCGGCGTTTACGCTCGGCGTGATCGTAATATGCGCGCTATTTTCCGGACTCATCGCTGGGTTCAGCAGCAGCGACAAGCGCATTCTCGGCGCGCTCCATGAGGCAACGCGTTCGGTGGGAGGGGGCAAGGCGCGGCCCACGCTGCGCAAAGTGCTGCTTGCGCTCGAGGTCGGCCTGACGGTGATCCTTCTGATTGGCGCCGGACTGCTGCTCAAAAGCTATGAACGGCTGCGCTCTGCCGACATGGGTTGCCTCACCCAAGACGTGATCACCATGCACCTGGGAATCCCTGATGCCCGCTATCGGACCCCCGCCCAGCGCGCCAACTTCTACGACACTCTGCTCGATCGGGTACGCGCTCTACCTGGAGTGGACGCGGCAGGTTTTGCCACGGTTATCCCGGGGCAGGGCTATCAGATGGATTGGACCTTCACCATCGTGGAGCATCCACCCTTGCCGCAGGGCACTGGTCAGTTTGCCTTAAGCCGCTGGGCTGATCCGAAGTACTTCCACGCGATCGGCATTCCCATTTTGCGCGGGCGTACCTTCGACGCCGAGAAGCGTTTGGATGCAGCCAACGAAGTCGTCATCAGCCAATCCTTCGCCAGCCAGTACTTTCCCGGCGAAGATCCGCTGGGCCGGCACCTCCGCATAGGCGATAAGAATTACATCATTGTGGGGATTGTAGGCGATACCCGCTACGAAATCGGCGAAGCCCCGCGTCCAGTGCAATATTATCCGCTCGATGCCGGCCTCGAGACCGTCGGCACGCTAGTGATTCGTTCCAGCCACAACCATGACCCGAACCCAGATCTCGGCCAGTTCGCTCTTCCGGTACAACGCATCGTCTCCGAGATGGACCCCGATCTGCCCGTCTCCGATGTGCTCACCATGAACCAGTTGCTCGGCCAATCGACCCTGGACCAGAGCTTCAACACGGCACTGCTCGTCGCCTTTGCCGCGCTGTCGCTGGTTCTTGCCGCAGTGGGCCTGTTCGGCGTGATGTCGTACATCGCAGCCCAGCGGACCACCGAAATCGGCATCCGCGTGGCGCTGGGCGCAAAGCGCGAACAAGTGATGCGGAAGATGTTGCTGGATGGAATGCGGCCCGCAGTCTTCGGTCTGGTTGTGGGACTCGCGGCCAGCCTGGAAGCGGGCCAACTGATGCGCGACTTGCTCTATGAGATCAAGCCGCTCGATGCGGCGGTTTATGCCGCGGTGGCGGCGCTCCTGCTCGCGGTGGCCGTGTTCGCATGCATTGTTCCCGCGTGGCGTGCATCGCGCCTCGATCCGATGCAAGCACTGAGGTCTGAATAGTGAGGCCGATTAGGCTGATATCCGGCAACCTCGCCCTTGCCAGTTTTCAATGTCTTCGAGCCACTCGTCCAGGAGCTTGCTGCCCGAGCGGTTCGACGAGCAGCCGTTTTTGGCACCCCCTTCGTCATGGAATCGGCGCAGGTCGGCGAAGTGAATGCCGTCGAAATCATCCCGTCGCAGCCACACGAGATGGACTACATTCACAAGGCCTACGTCGAACTGGCTCGAACGGGAGTGGGATCAGATGAGCAGCGCAGGAACCTGACGACTCTGGCTCCCGCGCTTATCAAGCGTGATGGAGTCGACACCGTCATTTTGGCGAGAACCGACCTCGCACTGCTTTTCAACGAAGGCAATACTGACTTTCCCTACATCGATTGCGCGGCATTGCGTCTCCAAGCGATGCTCGATGACTTACTCGAGGAGAGTTCGCTAAATTCGCGCTGAATTACTTTTCCCAAGGCATCCCATTCCTTTCCCGTTACCGGGCTTGGTTTGCGGACCATAGAGCTCGGTATCGAAAGGGGCTGGTCAAAGAGCCTGTTCGCGATTCTCCGCACGGCACGAGTGAATCGCTGGCAGGACGAAGCTTGCATAATTGCCAAGTTTGATACAAATTCCGCGCGCCCTGCCCACATGCATTGTGCATGGGGCCGGCCACGTCAATTTCGGGGGCCGAAGTGTTCCATCAGGCTGCGAAACATTTGGGGCAGCCATGCGTTCCACTGGTTCCAGTTATGACCACCCGGAACGGAATGGAATTCGTAACGAAAATGACGTTGCCCCAGCAGCGCGGCCAATTCGCGGTTCGCAGGCAGCAGGCCTTCTTGTTCTCCGCATGTGAGAAAAAAGTAGGGGGCTGCTTCCGGCCTGGCCCTGGTGAGCAGGACAAAGGGATCGTTATCGCGGCGAGTTGGGCTTCCGGAAGGCCCAAAAATCGACTCGAAGTGGCGGGACTGCTGGAGCCGCTTAATGGTAAACGCGCGCCGTGGAACATCGATGGCGGAGCTGAGTCCACCGGCGAAGGCAAATAATCCGGGATGCCGGATCGCCAGGTTCACCGCTCCGAAGCCTCCCATGGAAACACCGACGATCGCGCGGTTCGAGCGACCCGCGGCCGCCGGAAATCTGCTCTCCACGTCGGAGATGAGGTCGCTCACGATGTAATCTTCGTAGCGATCCTGCGGTTGCCCGGCGGAGTTTGTGTAGTAGGACGAGTTACCTTCCGGCATCACAAGAATCAATCCGCGCTCAGCAAATTGCGCGACGTCGGAATCGTTCGACCATTCGCGAAAATCTCCTCCTCCGCCATGAAGCAGGTAGACCACGGGCAATTTCTGGTCCGCGGCAACGCTTACCGGGAGCACAACGCGATATGTCATGTCGCGATTGAGCGCGGCGCTGTGGAAGGTAACATCGCGCATCGTCACCCTGGGCGTGAGCCGAGGATGGTCCGGCCGCGGCTGCTCCTCCCTATGGCACCCTGTCGAAAGCATCAGAAAAAGAGCGAAGCTCGTAGCGGAAACTCGCAAGTGCCTGGACGGCTGCATCGAGCAGCGATAATAGCGCAACGGGAATGTGAGTTGAGGCGCGAACGGTTGACCGCGTGGGTTCACGCGCAGCTCTCTAGCGAAGATAGCGGGAGTCAGGCCTTGGTCATCCGCGCATTCTGCTTTCCAGTTCCCGAGAAGCGCATGCCGCAAGTATTATGAACAGGCGCATGCTTTGCGCGGGAACAGACCTTGCCCAAACAGAAATCACCTAAGCAGCCGGTGAAAGCAGTTGCGGCCGCGCACGGCGAGCCCATCGGCGATCGCCCCAAAGCCGCGTGCCGCGTGGCCTTGATCGGATTTGGCACCGTAGGACGCGCCGTCACCAGGATTCTCTGCGAAACGGTTCTTGGGGAAAACGGCGACGGCTCGCTGCGGCTGACGCACATCTGCAACCGGAACGTGGAGCGCAAGAAGCAGGCGTGGGTTCCGAATAATGTTCCGAGCGACGTGATCTGGACCGACGATTTTCACGCGGTCCTCGATTCCGATGCCGACATTGTCATCGAGCTGATTGGCGGTCTTTCTCCCGCCGGGGAAATCGTGCGCGGGGCGCTGCAGGCCGGCAAGTCAGTGATCACTGCCAACAAGCAACTCATCGCGCGCCATGGCCCCGAGCTGTTGCAACTGGCGGGCGCCAAGGGAGTGCGGCTGGAATTCGGCGCGTCGGTGGCGGGTGGAGTTCCGGTACTGCCGGCGTTGCGCACGGGTTTGTGCGGAGACCGGCTGCACGGCATTGCGGGAATTCTGAATGGCACGTGCAACTACATTCTCAGCCGCATTGAGAGTGCGCGCATCCCGTTCAGCGAAGCCCTGGAAGAAGCCCAGGCCCGCGGATTTGCCGAGGCCGACGCCTCGGAAGATCTTGACGGCGGCGATGCCCGCGCCAAGCTCGCTATTCTCGCGCTCGCGGGACTGCAATGCCATGTGGCGCCGGAATCCATTCGCGCCCGCAGCATTCGTACGGTGGAAGCGGTCGACTTTGATTACGCGAGTGAGTTGGGATGCACCATAAGGCAGATCTCGCGGGCGGACTTGAAACAAGACACGCTGTTTGCCGAGGTAGGGCCGAGCCTGGTGCCAGTCTCGTCGCCGTTCGGGCGAGTGCAAAGTAATCAGAATTTGGTGCTGACCTCGGGCAAGTATGGCGGAGACATGGCGTTTCTTGGCGCCGGTGCCGGTGGAGATCCAACCGCGGTGGCTGTCATATCTGACCTGAAGCTGGTGGCTCAGAGCCTTGCCCCAGGAAACGGTCGCAAGGGTGGAGGAGAAGGTGTCGCCGCCGCGCTGCTCTCTCCGGAAACGAGTTGCGACTTTGAGACTCCGTGGTATCTACGGTTTCTGGTGCGGGACCGGCCCGGCATTGTGGCGCGGCTGGCGCAGATTCTCTCCTTGCATCAATTGAATATTGACGCCGTTCTGCAGAACCCCGGCTTCGACAAAGCTGCGCTTCCGTTTGTGATTACGCTGGAGCCTTGTAGGGATTCCCAACTGCGGCCGGCGCTGGAGGAAATGGCGGCGCTGGATTTTGCGATCCGACCGTGCTTGTGGCTGCCGATTTTGCGCTAGAAGCCGGATGGAGCATTTCAGGAAAAGGCTTTAACCCCAGGTTTCACGGAACCAAACTGGGCTACACTGCCTTCGAGAATCAGCATGGAGAAGTTATGGCAAGAGATATCATTCGAACCCCCAACGCACCGTCTCCTCCGGCGACATACAGCCAAGCGGTAAGAGCGGCGGGCCTGGTGTTCGTCTCAGGCACTGGGCCGCACGACCCAGTAACCGGAAAGATTGTTGGGGAAACGATCCAGGAACAGACCAGACAGTGCCTGGAGAATGTGTCTGCCATCCTCAAAGCCGCAGGCACTTCCCTTGAACGGGTCGTGAGTGCCACTGTCATCCTTCTTGAGGAAGCAGACTTCGCCGGAATGAATGAAGAGTGGATTAAGTGGTTTCCATCGAACCCTCCAGCACGGCAAGGTGCGAAGCTCCCCGTTCGAATCCCCGGCTTGAGAGTGTCCATCGCGGCCATCGCCGAAGCCTAAGCGCTCAATCGAGAGAAAACGACCGAACCGCGCGCAGGTTTGTCAAAGACAGAATTGCGCAGAAAAAGTTTTGCGCCGCCCGCCGGCTTCATGGCGGCGAGGCGGCGCAATCTAGCAACTTGGAGCTAGTTCCAGAAGGGGTTTTTCAGCCCGGCAGGCGCCAGAGCTTTGTCTGCCGTCGATTCCGTGTCGTACTCGTCCGAGATTTTCTCGTCTATAAAGCGAGACTCGGGCGGCGCCATTGCCTTATCTTTTCTCTCCGGGAAACCCAGGGGAGAGGGATATTCTGATTTCAATGCGAACCTCCTGTGCTGCCAATGATCTTTGGCTGCTAATGATCTAGGTTTATTCAACCACCGTGCAGGCAACTGTGGGGCTGCAAAATTTGAATGGTTCGTATCGAAAAATCTGCAGGTCGTTCCCTGGCAAAAGCGAGCGCGCGCGAACTGGTAAGATGGTCAAACGCGAGTCGCATTTGCTACGAAACACTAACCTCCTTTCAAGGATCAATCATGAACTACCGCAAGCTGGGGCGTACCGGTTTTGAAGTGAGCGGGATCGGCCACGGGCTCTGGGGCATGAGCGGCTGGAGTGGGTCCAGCGACCAGGAATCCCTTGCCGCTCTACAACTTGCAGTCGATCTGGGCTGCAACTTCTACGACACGGCATGGGCCTACGGTGAGGGCAAAAGCGACGGCCTGCTGGGCGAAATCATGGCGCGCAATCCGAACCAGAGGCTTTACGCGGCCTCCAAGATTCCGCCGGCAAACGACCGTTGGCCGGCACTGCCGGAATACAAATATCATGACGTTTTCTCGCCGAAACACGTGTTCAAATACGCGGATAAGATCCGCCAGCAGCTGCGGACCGACACGATCGACCTTTTGCAGTTTCACGTGTGGGACGACAGTTGGACCAACGAGCCCGATTTTCGCTCCACTGTGGAAAAGCTGAAGCATGACGGCTGGATTCGCTATTTCGGACTCAGCATCAACCGCTGGCAGGCGGAAAACGGCATCAAGGCTTTGCGCACGGGCCTGGTCGACGTGGTGCAGGTGATTTACAACATTTTCGACCAATCGCCGGAAGACGAGCTTTTTCCGGTTTGCCAGGAACTCAACGTCGGCGTGATTGCCCGCGTGCCATTCGATGAAGGCAGCCTGGGCGGCAAGATGACGCTCGAAACCCGCTTTCCCAAAGATGACTGGCGCTCTGGCTATTTCGGTCCGGAGAATCTGGCCAAGACGATCAAGCGCGTCGACCAGTTGAAAGAAATCCTACCCGCGGGAATGACTCTGCCGGAGATGGCGTTGCGCTTTATTTTGTCTCATCCCGCGGTGGGTACTACGATCGCGGGCATGCGCAAGCTGGATCACGTGCGCCAGAACATTGCCAGTGACTCCGGCCCGCTCGACAAGGCCCTGCTGGCTGAACTGAAAAAACACCGCTGGGACCGCACTCCGCAACGCTGGTCGGATTGAGCGCCGGACTCCATGGAGCGATGCAAGCAATGACGGAGTCTTCTAGAATTCGCATTTCTTAATTTTTCTTTTCTTCCCGCCGCGCCGTGGGTTTCGGATCATTCACTACCATTGCTGGTAGTAGATTGTCCCCCTCCAATAAGCTGCGTTGGTCGGGCCCCAAGTCCCCGCCGACAACGCGATCCGAGACCCTAAACACCTCCAAGCCAAAGCGAGGAAGAATCATGCTCAGACGGGCGATGATTGCCAGAGTGTTGATTGCTGCAGTATCCGGGGTCTTGCTGGCCAGCCTGATGCAAGCACAGAACTCCAGGGGGTCGGTGCGCGGCACGGTTCAGGACGCTACGGGAGCGCGCGTTGCCGCCGCCAAGATCGTGGTTCAGTCGGTCGAGTCATCGGTCGTACGAGGCACCGTAAGCGAAGATCGGGGCGAGTTCCGGGTCGATGATCTGCTTCCCGGGACTTACCGGATGACGGTAATCGCGGCGGGATTCGCGCCGGCCCAGGCGGATGTGTCCGTGGCGGTCAGCACGGTGCGGGAAGTAGCGGTTACGCTGAATCCAGCCGCGGCGGCGGAGACCGTCAACGTGCAGGGCCTGGCTTCTTCCATCACCACCCAGCCCATGGATGTTTCCAGCGCGGTTCATCAGGGGGTGGTCGGCAGCCACGACCTGGAAGCTCTTCCGCTCCCAGCCCGCAGCTTTGCCAACAT
>Ga0210383_10002649_pt1 | contig 16158 bp, 17 predicted proteins | sample IncBWC14OmetaG_FD_160072 | JGI IMG/M metagenome (GOLD analysis project Ga0210383, IMG submission 160072) | Forest soil microbial communities from Barre Woods Harvard Forest LTER site, Petersham, Massachusetts, United States - Inc-BW-C-14-O ...
GCCGGCTGGTGACGCGGGTGACGACGGACGTGGATGCGCTCAACGATCTGTTCGCGGCGGGCGTGGTTACCATGATCAACGACTTCTTCCTCCTCGTGGTCATGGCGGCGCTGCTTTTCAGAATTGACCGGCGGCTGGCGCTGGACACGCTTGCGGTCCTGCCGGGCATTCTGATTGTCACGATGATTTTCCGCAAATACGTTCGCGATGCGAATCGCCGCATCCGCACGGCCATTGCGCGCATCAACGCGTTCCTGCAGGAATACATTTCCGGGATGAGTGTGGTACAGCTTTTCAACCGCGAGCGCAAAGCGGTCGAGGAGTTCGAGAAGCGCAATCGCGACAATATGCTGGCGTGGCGCGATGCGATTCTGGCTTACGCCCTTTTTTATCCGGCGGTCGAATTTCTGAGCTTCGCCACAATCGCGCTGATCTACTGGTCCGGCGGAAATCGCATCCTGCACGGCGCTCTCAGTTTGGGTGTTCTCACGGCCTTCACGATGTTTGCGCAGCGCTTCTTCCGGCCGATTCAGGACCTCAGCGAAAAATTCAACATTCTGCAGTCGGCCATGGCCGCGTCCGAGCGCATTTTTAAGCTGCTCGATGAGCCGGTGCTCGTGGAATCGGATCCCAACGCGATTCCACTGGATAATCCTCGCGGGGAAATCGAATTTCGCAATGTGTGGTTCAGCTACCGCAACGTTGCTGAGCCGAACGACGAAGATTGGGTCTTGCGCGACGTTTCGTTCCGCGTGGAGCCCGGGCAGACCATCGCCATCGTCGGGCATACGGGCGCGGGGAAAACCACGCTGATCTCCCTTTTGCTGCGTTTTTACGACGTTCAGCGCGGGCAAATTCTTCTGGACGGCAAGGACATTCGATTGATCGAGTTGCAGGATTTGCGGCGGCAATTCGGCATTGTGCTGCAAGACCCGTTTCTGTTTACGGGGACGATCGAATCGAACATTTGCCTCGGCACTCCGGGCATCAATCGCACAACCGTGGAAAGCGCGGTCCAGGAGATTGGACTTGGGGATTTTGTGGAGTCGTTACCGGAGGGAGTGGCTTCCAGCGTGAACGAGCGCGGCTCGACGCTTTCCGTTGGACAACGGCAGCTGATCAATTTCGCGCGCGCGCTGGCCCACAATCCGCGCTTCCTGATTCTGGACGAAGCCACTTCGAGCGTGGACACAAAAACAGAGTTGCTGATTCGCGAAGCGCTGGGGCGCTTGCTCTCCGGGCGCACGGCGCTGGTGATTGCGCATCGGCTCAGCACCATTCAACACGCGGACCGCATTCTGGTGTTCCATAAGGGCCGCTTGCGAGAGCAGGGCGCGCACCAGGAGCTTCTTGCCGAACGCGGGATTTATTACCGGCTCTACCAGCTCCAATATAAAGAGCAGGAATTGCACTTGCCCACCGAGGCGAACGGCACCACCGAACCGTCGCCGCTGCCCGCCAGCGACTGAGCACCGCGACCCGCCACATGCCACCCATACCGCTCCTTCTCTCCGCCGGCGAAGCTTCGGGAGACATGTACGCCGCGCGGCTCGCTACGGCACTGAAGCAACGCCTGGATGTGGCGATTTTTGGCATGGGCGGGCCGCAAATGCGCGCGGCGGGAGTTGAGATCATTACGGATTATTCGGAAGTTTCCGTTGTTGGCATCACCGAAGTGCTGAAGCGGTTGCCCTCGCTGCGCCGCGCGATGCGCCGGCTCGTGGACGAGGCGGAACGCCGGAGGCCTCCACTGGCGATTCTGACAGACTTCCCCGGCTTTCATCTGCGGCTCGCCCGCAAACTGCTTCCAAAAGGGATTCGCAATGTTTACTACATCTGCCCGCAATTCTGGGCGTGGCGGCCCTGGCGCGCGAATTTGGTACGGAGGCGCTTCGCGCAGGCGCTGTGCATCTTCCATTTCGAAGAAAAGTTCTACGCCGACGCTGGCGTGCCGGTGAAGTTCATTGGCCATCCGCTGGTGGGAAACGTTACGGCCACACTGACGCGGGAAGAATTTTGCAAGAAGTACAGTCTAAATGGCGCGGATCGCCTAATCGCTGTACTGCCGGGAAGCCGGCGCGGAGAAATCGCCTACCACGTGCCTGTGTTAGCGGAGGCGCTCGAACGGATCGGGCAAGAACTTCCAGCCAAGACTGAGGTGGTTGTCGCGGTTGCGCCGGGGCTGGACTTAGAGCGGCTCAAGGCGACGTTTCCCGAGCGGATGGGCGTGCGCTTCATCGAGGGCGATACGTACAACGCGGTGGCGGCTTCGAACCTGGCAATTGTGTCCAGCGGGACGGCAACAGTGGAAACGGCGCTGCTCGGAAAGCCAATGATTGTCGTATACCGCTTGTCCCCGCTGACGGCCAAACTGGCAAAGCCATTGGTGAAGACCAAGTTCTTCAGCATGGTTAACTTGATTGCCGGACGGGCTGTGGTGCCGGAGCTGATTCAAGACGATTTCACGCCGCAACGCGTTTCGGAAGAAGCAGTGAAGCTGCTTTCCGGGTCGGAAGGGAGCAAAATGAGTCTGGAGCAAATGCGCCGGGGATTGGCCGAGGTGCGCGAACTCTTGGGTCCCCCCGGGGCGGTAGAGCGGGCGGCAGACGCCATCGCCGCGCTTTTGCAGTCCGGCGAAAGCAACGCGAAGTGAGGGGTTTGGTATCCTATAGGTGTACCGGAGTCCCGGTTTGAATCTGGTTGAAAGGGGTCCGATGGCCCTACGTGGAAGAGTCTCAGGCGCGATTTGCGCTATTGCGTTTTTTCTTCTGGTTTGCACCGCAGTCCCCCTGCGCGCGCAGGGGCCGCGGCCCGCGCCTTTTCTCGCGGAGAACTACGATGTTTCCGCGTCGCTGGACGCCATCGGGCAAGCGATAAACGCCACGGCAAAAGTTGATTTCAAGGCCGTGGAAGTCGCCAGCAGCGTGCGCGTGGAATTGCACCCGAATTTGATCGTGCGGGATGTGAAGTCCGCGGATGGCAAGTCGCTGAGTTTTACCCGCGATAATCAGAATTCGCTTTTTGTGGTCGTGCAATTGTTGACGCCCGTCGCGGCCGGCGGACATGTAATTCTGACATTCACCTACGGCGGACTGCTCGCTAATGAAGAGAACAGTCCCGTACCGGGCGTGCGCGCGGCAGTCATCAACCATGATGGTGCCTATCTGTTGCTGCCTGGACGATGGTTCCCGCTGACCAACTTTCCTGCAAATCGCTATACGGCTACGTTCCGGCTGAATGTTCCGGATACGTTCGCCGTGGCGGGAACGGGCAAGTCAACGGCTCCCACGCCGATGGCGGGCAAGAACCCAGTGGAAGGCAACAGGCTGCTGTACACGTTTGAATGCAAGAATCTGGCGCCCAACGGGACGTTCGTGGCCGGCAGCAATCTCCAGTTGAATCCAAAGCAGGCTGAGGGGATCAATGTCGCCGTTTACGCGCCACGGACAGCGTCCGACAATGCACAGCAGTTCGCGGACAGCGTCGCGCGGTCGGTAACCATTTTTTCTGACATGTTTGGACCTATCCCCGATCCGACTTTTTCTGTGATTCAGATACCGGATGGAACCGTGCGCGATTTTGCCGCGCCCGGAGTGTTGCTGCTGAGCCAGCGCATCTGGGATCCGCGGGCGAGTGACCGAACCATCGCGCGCTTGGTGGCATCGCAATGGTGGGGAGTGCAAGTCCTGCCGGCGACTCCCGGCGACGTTTGGATCACCGACGGGCTGGCGCGTTATTCCGAAGCGTTGTACGCCGAACAGAACGCCGGCAAGGAAGCCGGCTTGAAAGTGGTGGACGAGTTTGCCGTGGGCTCGTTGATGTACGAGGACGCCGCTCCCATCGCGCAGGCTGCGCGCCTGGCGCCCTACTCGCCCGATTACCGGTCGGTGGTGATGAACAAGGGCGCGATGGTTTTTCACATGCTGCGCGCGCAGATGGGCGACGTTGCCTTCAAATCTGCGCTGCGCGATTTCTACTTTCAATTTGCGGAGAAGGCCGCGCGCATCGATGATTTTGTCAATATTGCGCAAAAACGCGCGGATGCTTCGGTGAAACCGCCGCAGGACCCGCCGAACTTGCGAGGCTTTTTCGCGCAATGGCTGAATTCGACGGGTATACCGGAGTTTTCGCTGGAGTACACCGTGTACCGGACGCCCAAGGGATTTCGCGTGGTCGGCAAGCTCAAGCAGCCGCTGGATACCTTTCACATGCCAGTGGACCTGCGGATCGATACGGAAGGAAATCCCGAACTTCGAACCGTGGATGTGATCGGCACGGAATCGGGCTTTACCGTCGAGACATTTGGACGGCCGAAGCCGGGCGGAATCAAGATTGATCCCAACAACGTGATCTTGAAAGGCAGCGCAGCCTTGCGGGCACGCGCGGCAGTGGCGCGCGGCGAAGAGCTTGCCGAACAGGGGCGCTTTTATGACGCGGTGACTCAGTACCAGCGCGCGCTCTCCATTCAACCGGGCAGGCCGCTCGCGAATTTCCGCATGGGGGAAGCATTTTTCTACCAGAAGAATTATCAAGCGGCGGCGAACGCGTTTCGCGAAGCTCTGCAAACCGTTCCCGAGCCCTCGGAAAAATGGACGGAAGTCTGGAGCCACATTTATCTCGGCAGGATATTTGACTTACTCGGACAGCGCGAACGCGCCGTAAATGAATACAGTAAAGCAAAGCAAACGAACGACGACACCGGCGGCGCTCAGCAGGCGGCCGAAGGATTTCTGAAGAAGGCGTACTCGGAAGGCGGAACTTCTGTCGCGACTCCTGCTAACACTCCGAGCGTCAAACCTGCGGCCGACATACCTGCTCCAGCTTCCGGCGAACGGCCAACGCTGAAAAAGCCCGATCAATTTGCTGGAAGATAAAAGGAAGCGGCAATAGCCGATCCGCGGTCAATTCATCCATGCAATGCCGGTAGCCCCGTTAAATTCGAATCCGCGGCTCCTTTTTGCTGAATGAGAACCTGAAACCGTTCGCCCATTCCTTCCGGATGGATGAGTGTTTTGAGTTGCAGCCGCGCCTGAACGCGCTCGGTTTCGGATTGTCCGTCATCGTAGAGATCAGCGAATTCATTTCGCTGCCCCAGCGCGAGAAGAAAACCCGTCTGCGAGGTGAGCCCGACGGAATCCAAACCTGCGCGTTTCCCCCATAGCTCAAGCGCGGTGAAATTCACGTGAGCAGTCAGGTCCTGTTCTCCCGGTGTGGCATAGAAATTTTCCGAAACGCGATGGTCGTAGTACGCCAAAAGTGTGCCGCGCGTGTGGTGATCATCGAACAGCTCCGCAGCGCGATGGCCGTAATCGATCGTGAGCACGTAGCCGCGCTCAAGACGGCGGCCCACCTCTGTGATCCAGTCACAGGCCTCCAGGCTCGCTTCCGCGTGCTGGCCTTCGCTGAGCACGATGCTTTGCGTAGAAAAATAATCGTTGATGGCGCATGTGGAGACGGGCGCCACAACGTCTACAAATTGGCCCGCGTCTAGACCGACAAGAATTTCTTTCAACGCACCTTCCTGGAAAATTACCCGATGAACGGGCAAAGCATCCATTAGCTCGTTCGAAAAAAGGCAGCCCACGGGAATGCGCGATGGAATTTCGATGGCAATTGCGAAATGGCCGTTGTGACCATGCTCCTGAAGGCGCTGCGCCGCTTGCTCGATGCGCGCCGCAGAGCGCTCGACGGCCACGTAACGCAACGCTCCGTAAAACGCTGGGATCTTCGCCGCACAGAAATCGAGAATGTGGCCTGCAAGGCGGCCAACGCCCGCTCCCGCTTCGACAAGCATGAATTCGGCTGGGCTGCCGAGGTGTTCCCACATTTCCGCGAACTGCCGCGCGAGCAGCCGGCCAAAAATCGGATGCATATCCACGCTCGTGTAGTAGTCCGCGAAGCGCGTCGATTCAGCTTTCGAGTAATAGCCGTGAAGCGGATGGTAGAGGCATTCGCGCATGAAGTCGGCGAAAGGTAACGGCCCATGGCGCCGAATACGGCTGGCGAGCAGTTCCGCGAGCGGCGTCACGCCCCATGGGCTCCGGCGGCGCCACCAGGGGCCTCCGCCTGAATCTGCTTCCACGCCCGCTTGAAGATTCCTTCGGCCACTTCATCGAACAGCACAAAGTAAATTGTTTCCAGCGAAGTTTCGCCGCGCAGATGCCCCGCGGCTTCGCGAAGCATGATCTCCGCGCACTCTTTCAGCGGGAAGCCGGCGATTCCCGTGCCGACAGCAGGAAACGCGATGGATTTGAGGCCGCGCTCGCTGGCGATGCGCAAAGAATGCGACGTGGAATTGCGCAGGGCATCCGCACTCGTCTTTCCACCCAGCGCCATGCTGGCGGCGTGGATTACAAAGTGCGCTTTCAGTTTTCCACCGGTGGTGATGGCAGCATAGCCAATGGGAATGCTGCCTATGGCGTCGCACTCGCGCTGAATTTCTTCGCCACCCTTCCGGCGGATGGCTCCCGCAACGCCAGCGCCAAGAATCAAATCATTGTTCGCCGCGTTGACGATGGCGTCCGTGTCCATCTCCGTCAGGTCGCCCTGTTGAATGACGATTTTCTCTGCCAGCGATTTCATCGTAGATTCTTTTCGTTTTCCACTAGCAGCCAAGCTTTCATCTCAGCAGCTTCTTGTAAGCCTCTTCATCAAAGCCAAGCACCATTTGTGATCCGCGAAGCACCACAGGTCTGCGAATCAGATTGGGGTTCTTCGCCATGAGCTTGACGGCTTCCGCTCGGGATGGCGGATGATCCTCCATCCTCCGCGTGCGATAAAGATCATTTCGCGTATTCAGAAACTCTTTGTAATCACGCTCGCCAATCAGCGCTTCGATCTCGGCTTCCGACAGCCGCTCCTTGTCCAAATCGCGCGACTCCAGCTCCGCTCCCAACTCCAGCAAGAGACCTCTTGCTCTGCGGCACGTGGTTCACGTCGGCTTTTGCAGAAATTTGATTTTTATTTTTGGCAAGACTTTCTTCCCCTCTGGCGTTTCCATTTCTTTGTAGGGGCGCAGCACCACTGCGCCTATCGCGGCAACCCTGCCGCTAATATCTCGGAACTTTCGGATCGATCTCCACCGACCAGCGCTCAATCCCGCCAGACAGCGACTTCGCTTTCTCAATGCCTTGAAACCGCAGCCACGCCGCCGCGTCCAGGCTGCGCATGCCGTGATGGCAGTAGCAGACCAATTCGTCCACATCCGGGAGCGTCTGCAAGCTAGCCGCAAGCGTGCCCAGCGGAATGAGCGTCGCGCCCTCAATCCTGCAAAGCTGGTGCTCCCAAGGCTCGCGCACATCTATCAGCACCAATTTTTCGCCGCTATCCAGCCGCGCCTTCACGGCCGCCGGCGTTATCTCCAATTCATCCATCTATCTTTCCTTCCGATCCGATGTGCCCCCGTCCAGAGATTCTCGAACTGTACGGTGGCTTGAAACACAGTCATAAGGGTTGTGGCGATTGCAAGAGGGGTTTTACTTGCCCTGAAATTTGGGATGTCTCTTCTCGAGAAACGCGCGAATCCCCTCGCTGCAGTCTTCCGAAAGATAGCAGCGAATTTGTTCCTGCACCTCGTGCTCCAGCGCCTTGGCGAGTTCTTTTCCTTCGCTACCGAACAGGGCTCTTTTGACGGCGCGGATCGCTACCGCCGGACCTTGCGCGATTTTCTGCGCAAGCGCTTTCACTTCCCCTTCGAGCCCGGCAGCAGGTACGACATGATTGACTATTCCAAGGTTAAGCGCAGTCTTGGCGTCAATCATATCGCCAGTGTAGAAAAGTTCGGCCGCCTTGGCAGGGCCCACCAGCTGCGGCAGGAAAAACGTGCCGCCATAGTCCGGGAAAAGCCCGACTCTCGCGAAATTCTGACCAAACGTCGCTTCCTCCGCGGCGATCCTCATGTCCGCAGCAAGAGCGATGTTCATCCCCGCCCCGGCGGCCGCGCCATTCACGGCGCGAGGAACGGCTGGGGCATCGTGCGCATCTTCAATACGGCCTGCATCCCCGCGCGCAGCAACGGCTCCAAGTCATGCGTCGCGCCGGTCTGCCGGCCTTTCCCGATGGCGCCAAGATCCCCACCCGCGCAAAAGGCCCGGCCCGCGCCCGTGATCACCACCACGTTGACGGTGTCATCTTCGGAGATGCGTCTCAGCGCCTCGTTGAGCGCGGAAGCGAGTTCGTTGTTCAAGGCGTTCAAGCGATCCGGGCGGTTCATCACTAACGTGACGATGCTCTCATGCTTGGTCTCAAGTAGGACGGACCCGGCTTGCGCGGTTTGTGGAGCGTTGCTCATGGCGGCCTCCGCGTTACGATCCTTTGGTATCGCGTTCTTTTTCCGTGCGCGCTACCAGCTGCGCGAGCTTGCGAAAATGCCGCAACTTCTCGCTCTTTCCCTGCGCATTGGCCCCGCTGGTGGACGGCAGCACATAGACACGCGCGCCATACAACAACTCTTTTTGGATTCCGTATTTGCATTTACGCTGCGAAAATTGTTCGTAGGTGAGCTTCCCGTTGAAAGCCACCACATGAGGCGCAAATTCTTCGAGCTTTTGCGAAAGCACAATGCGCCCCTCTGCATAATCCTCGCGCTTCAATTCTTCGATGCCTTTCGTGGGACGCTTGACCAGGTCGGTGAGACCGACGCCAAACTCGATGACCCGCTTGTCGTCGTGGTAATCAAACGGCTCGGGAACCACGCCGCCTTCGTGAAGCATGGGCCAGAATTCATTGCCGCGGCCCGCATAATAATGGCCCACGCGCACGGACGACTCGCTCGGATTGCAGCCTACGATCACGAGCTTCATGCCTTTGCGAAGGTGGTCGGGCAGCGTTCGCATAATCACAGCTTACTACGCCTTCGACATTCCGACGAAGCCTTGGTGAGAGCTGCGTGCTTCTTGACATGGGCCGCCCGGGGCTCCCAATGGCCTAAATAAATTGTCCGTCGCCGGCTATATCTACCCTGGCAAGAACCGTACGGTCTAAGCAGCAATGAAACTACGGGAATTCGCCCCGCAGTGGAGACAGCCGGCCAAATGCCTTGTAACTTAAGCTTTTTTTCTGAATCCCACGCACAGCACCATCATCGAATAAGGAGGACAGCAGAGGTGTTTCGTTGCTCTGTGCTACATTTATGGATGCGAAAGCGAGTACGTGGCCTCTAATGGGGTCGCCTAAACCATTGAACGCACCGAACCCTCACCGATTGCCGTCCAGCGTTGCCCGCGAGGACGAACACCTCCTGGTTGCCGCAGCCAAGCGCGGCGATACCAAGGCGTTCGAAGAGCTGGTGAACCGCTACGAAGCGAAAATCTTCCGGCTGACCATGAACATCACGCGAAATCGCGAAGACGCCGAAGACGCGATGCAAGATGCCTTCCTCAAGTCCTATTCGCATCTGAAGAATTTCCACGAAGACTCACGCTTTTACACTTGGTTGGTGCGCATCGCCGCCAATGAAGCTCTGATGCGGCTCCGGAAGCGCCGCCCGAACCAATTCTCCTTAGATGAACCGATCGAAGGCGATGACAACCTGATCCCGCAGGAGATCGAGGACTGGGGACCGAGTCCCGAGCAGCGCTTTGCGCAGACTGAAATGCACGAGATTCTTTCCAATGTGATAGATACACTGGAGCCCGATTTTCGCGTGGTCTTCGTCTTGCGGGACATTGAAGAGCTTTCCACCGAAGAAACCGCCAATACCCTCGGCATTTCCGTACCTGCGGTAAAATCCCGCTTGCTGCGGGCACGGTTGAAACTCCGGCAGAAATTGAATCGTTATTTTCGACAGGCTGGTACCAATTGAACTGCGACGACGTCATCCGCGAACTTTCGAATTACCTCGATGGCGAGCTTGCACTCTCGGCGAAACAGGATATCGAGGGGCATCTCGATGAGTGCCATGACTGCAAACTGGTGGTGGATCAGACAAAACTAACGGTAGAAGTTTTCTGTGACGCCAAGTTAGTGGAACTTCCAAATGACGTGAAATCGCGGCTGCATGAGGTGCTGCGGCGCAAGCTCGGCGGCAAAGGCAACTAAACGGGTCATTAATCCTTCGGCAAGCCACCCCAGAGCGGTAGTTCCCTTCCCAGGCCTCGTTCTCGCGCCAACGCATAAACCTTCATCGCCACGGCTAAATCCCACGAAGCAATCCCGTTCGATTTAAACAGCGTCATTTCCGAATCGCTGGTTCTGCCGCTCGCTTTCCCGGCAACGACTTCAGAGAGTTTCTTAACTCCCGTCCAGCAAATCTCATCGCCATGAAACGCGATGATGAGGTCTCCTGCTTCCTGCCGCGACTGTTCGACGGAATCGACTACGATGACGTCCGCGCTCGCCACTGCTTCGTCATCCAGTTCGCGCTTGTGCGCGTGATTCGCGCCGATGGCATTGATGTGCGCACCGGGCGCCAGATCGGCGCCGGCGACGACCGGCTGCGAAGTGGTCGTCGCGGTCGAAACAATATCCGCGCCGCGCACAGCTTCTCCCGAAGAGGCGCACGGCTGTACGGAAACGCCCAGCCGCTCCGACATCTCTTTGCAAAAACTCTCACGTTTGGCGGCATCGCGGCCGTAGGCGCGCGCGGATTCCAGCTTTCGCACCGCGGCCACCGCTTCCAGTTGCGTCCGAGCCTGCCCGCCAGTTCCGATGATCGCCACGATTCGCGCATCCTTGCGCGCCAGATATTTCGTAGCCACGCCAGAGGCCGCTCCGGTCCGCAATTGCCCCATATAGTCGGCTTCGATCAGCGCAAGCAGATCACCCGTAGCCATTTCGTAGAGCGGAACGAGGAAACGAAGCTTTCCACGAACGTAGGTGTACTGCTTCATCGCCACAAACCCCGCGGAAAAATCTGCCGCCGCCATGTAATGAAAAAATCCTCCGCCGGGCAATTCGAATCGCCTGCGTGGATGCACCACCACTTCCCCCGTAGCCTGCTTGCGCGAAATCTCTTCGACGGCCTCAATGGCCATCGGCATTGTCAGGACATCCCGCACTTCCGCTTCGCTGATATGCAGCGTCATCGCTTTCACTCTCCGCGGTAGCCGCGCTCCTCTAGGGGAGCAAACAAACTCTCAAGTATTCTTGGACCTGCCACGCTGCTCATCCCGGGGGACATGCACGGTACAGAAAATCTGTCATGGGGACGCAGGCTTCGCCGGTTTCGGTGGGGCATGTTTAACAGGAGCGTTGGGACTTTCGCGGACGCGCCGCACTACGGTTTGGTTCAATCGGTAAACTCGTTCTTCCTTGTTCCCATCCATATCGCGAAATCGAAACTCAGGCTCCCCTTTAGGGCCTTTCTCAATTCGAATGGGCATCTGGCCGCACAAATCATTTTCGATGAACGCCGTCTCGTAGCGCTCCTTCTTCACATACCACGTGTAGACGCGCAAGGCGGTGAAGTCACACGCCTGGCCCTCCGCCCCCCGAGCTGCCGCAACAAGATACTGCGGCTTGTCTCCAGATGGATCGCTAATACGGTTGAGTTCAAACCACGCAAGCGGCCGGAGGTTTGCCGAGACCGCGCCTTCCCGGACAGCTTCCGGCAAATCCAATTCGACGAACCGGGCAATCAGCCAACCCGAAATCGGCAGCGTCTGATCACCCGGCTGCGTGGTGGTATTCGTATCGGCAGCCCGCGCTGCCGTCTCGCCCGGAGGCCGCGTGGCCAGGCCGCGCACCAGAAACCAATCCTCTTTCTTGGTCTCCTCAACCTCGTTCGAAGAATCCTTCTCATCGCTGCTTTGAACCCAATCGGCAACCGCGCGGCCGACAATTTCCACGGGAACGCCACGGCTAAACTGGTACAAACGCGGTTCGGTGCGGCCGGGCTCAACGCGTAAATTTGTGGAAACTTTGGTGCGGCCCCGCGCCTGCACCAGCATGGGCCGGACTTGTGCGAGCAGTTTCGCGCTGCGCTGCCACAAGGCAGGATCCATCAAGTTGCGTCCATCAATCCAGCCCACGGTTCCGGCAGCCGTGCGAACCTTGACGTTATCATTGCGCCGCGAAACCACGTCCACGCGGTCCCCATAGTGCAGAATCGAAACCGGCGCGCGCACTTGCGCCACCCCGCTCCACAACGTGACGCTCCGCTCGCTCACAAACGCCTCGCCCAGCGTCTCGTGCTTGGGCCGGAACATCCACGCCGCCAGCGCCACCAGGCACAGCAACGGCACCGCAATGAGCAGTCTTCTCCTCATTCACTGGCCTTCTTCATGATTTCTAGGGCTCTCCGCGATTCGTTAACAATTGTACCTGAAACTCTGTCGGTGCCGTGGCCGCGGAACGCTCCGCGTTTCTGCTAAGATGCCATAACGCTGGCGCAAAAATTTCGAATTTACTCGTGGAGGATTTTTAATGAAGTCTCTCAATTCCCTTCAGCCGCTCGGCTTGCTGCTCCTTCGGTTGGCGCTTGCGCTGGTGTTCTTCTCGCACGGCTACCCGAAGCTGACGCATTCCGGCGCAGGCATGCAGGGCTTCTTCGTGCAGCACGGCCTGCCGGGATACTTTGTCTATATTTCCGGAGTCCTAGAGGTCTTTGGAAGTGCCCTGCTGGTTTTGGGATTGTTTACGCGGGCAGCGGCGTTGTTGCTCGCGATTGAGATGGGCGTAGCGATTTGGAAGGTGCACAGCGCCGGAGGGTATCTCGCCATCCACGACTACGAGTTCCCCATGGCACTGCTGACGGCGTCGTTCGCATTGGCCACCGTCGGCGCGGGACTCGTGTCTCTCGATCTCCCTCTGTTCGAGAGTGGAGGCAAGTCTCGACCACCGAAAAACGCAAAGTGAGCGAAACAATAAGGCTAGGAAACTACCGTCGCTGAAGTCGGAATCACGCCAGCAGGCGCCAAGGGTAGAACAATCCACAGAACGACGTAGGCCAATAGGCCCGTGCCTGCGCAGAAAAACGCTAGCACCCACAACACGCGGATGATGGTGGGGTCCAGGTCAAAATAGTCCGCCAGGCCCGCGCACACACCCGCGATCTTCTTATCCGTGCTGGAGCGCATCAGCCTTTTCGAGCCGCCCGTAGCAGGCGATAGCCCCGGCGGCGCGGTCTCCGGCTGCTTGGAACCGCAGTTGTAGCAGAACTTCGATCCGACAGCGATTTCTTTTTGACAATTCGTGCAGTTCATTGGGTCACCTCCACAGGGCCATTCGTCTTGGCGTCCCTACCTATAACTACGAAGATGTGGCCGAAAAAGTTTCCCCCCGCAGGAGTCTAAACCGAATTGGCTCAGTATTCCAGAAGCCGTTTCACGGCGGCCGTAATGTGCGTTGTCTGCGGCAGGATCACGTCTTCGAGTTTCGGCTGGTACGCGCAGAACGTATCCATAGCCGCCACGCGCCGCACCGGAGCGTCCAATTCTTCAAATAATTCATCGGCAATTCGCGCCGCGATTTCCGCGCCATAGCCCCAGCTCAGCATGTCTTCATACGCCACGATGACGCGATGCGTCTTTCGAACGGTAGCCGCGATGGCCTCCCAGTCGTAAGGAGAAAGCGAGCGCAAATCAATGATCTCGATAGAAATCCCCTCACGCTCCAACTGCGCCGCGGCAACCTCAGTGCGATGCACGAGCGCGCCGTAAGTAATGATGCTCAAGTCCGTGCCTTCTCTCACCGTGCGCGCTTTGCCAAACGGAATCGTAAAATCCGGCCCCGGATTTTCCGAGCGATTGTACGGCTGTCGGTAAAGATGCTTGTGCTCCAGGAACATGACCGGATCGTCGCACCGAATAGCCGTCCGCAAAAGACCCGCCACATCGAGCGCCGTCGAAGGCATCACCACACGAAGGCCCGGGCAATGCGCAAAAATCGATTCCCCGCTCTGGCTGTGATAAACGCCGCCACCAGTAAGGTACCCCCCGATGGGCACGCGAAGAACCACCGGCGCCTTGAAAGCGCCATTCGAACGCCAGCGCATCACGCACAGCTCGTCGCGAATCTGCATCATCGCCGGCCAGATGTAGTCGAAGAACTGAATTTCCGCCACCGGCTTCAATCCGCGCGTCGCCATTCCGATGGCACGCCCGACGATGCTCGCTTCCGCCAGCGGCGAATTGAAAACGCGATCGGCCCCATACTTCCGTTGCAAACCAGAGGTCGCCTTGAAGACCCCGCCCTTGCCCTTCACGTTTTTGAGATTGTCCTCGCGGCTGGCGTCGGCCACATCTTCACCGAAAATCGTAATGCGCTCATCGCGCGCCATTTCGTCGGAAAGCGTCGCCGCAACCATCTCGACCATGGTCTTCGGCGCACCATGAAAATGCGGCTGCGCTTCGAACGCGGAAGACGCCGGATCGATCTCCGGCGAATAGACGTGCATCGGAATGGACTCAACCGAAGGCTCTTCGGCCATCAGCGCCTGGTCCGCCGCATCGCGAACTTCGTTGTCAATTTCAGCTTCGAGCGATTCGATCTGCTTCTGGTCCAGCACGCCCTCGCGAACCAGGACCAGCGCAAGTTTTGAAAGCGGATCCCGCCGCGCCTCTTCCTCGCGTTCCTCCGCCGACTTATAAAGCTTCTCGTCATCGGAAAGCGAATGCGAATAGGGCCGCGTCACATGCGCATGAATCAGCGCCGGCCCGCGCCGCTCGCGGCAATATTCAACCGCATCTTTGCAGACAGGATAGCATTCGAACGGATCCGTGCCATCGCACTCCGCAACATGCAGCCCCGGAAAGCTGCGCACCAGTTTTGAAATGCTTCCACCGGCGGTCTGCACTTCCACCGGAACAGAAATGGCGTACCCGTTGTCTTCAATCAGATACAGCAGCGGAAGTTTCTTCGCGCAGGCCACGTTGAGCGATTCCCAGAACTCACCCTCGCTCGTCGAGCCGTCGCCCCCAGAAACATACACAATCTCATCGCTCTCGTAACTCACATGTTCGCCAAGCGGCGCCTTCTTCGCTTGCGCCAACGCCTTGGGCCGCCCTTCGAAATAAAGCGTGGCTTCCGCGGCGCCAACCGCCTGGACAAATTGCGTGCCAGTGCACGAAGACTTGCTCACAATGTTCCACTTCGGATGCCCCCAGTGCGACGGCATCTGCCGCCCGCCGGAGCTGAGGTCATCTTTCGCCCCAACCGCCGCCAGCAGCGTCTCCAAAGGCGTCACACCAAGCATCAGGCAAAGCGCCCGGTCCCGGTAATATGGATAAAACCAATCCACGCCCGGGCGCAGAAATAGCCCCATAACGGCCGTGACCGCCTCGTGCCCCGCGCTGGAGATTTGAAAGTAAATTTTGTTTTGCCGCTTGAGTTGTATCTCGCGGTCATCGAGCCGCCGCGACAGGTACATCGCGCGGTAAAGCCGGATCAGGGTGTCGTGATCGAGGCCGTGGACTTTGGGGGCGTCAAGCTTTGCTACTTTGACCCGCGTTTGTGACGCCATTCGTTCTGCCCTCAGCTGGAAGTTGGAATTGCGCCTCGCGGAACTCAATTATACCGGATTTCCGTTTTCCACTCTTCTATTTGACGTGCGCGCCGCTCCGCAAGCCTTGCAAAAACAGGCCATATTGGCCTCTAAATATTGTCACCGTGCTGTAGCGTGAAGAAGAACCGTTCACCGTTCCACTCAGTCGAGCGATTCGAATTGCTTATCGGCCTTCTCGAACTCCGGATCCGTATGCAGAATCACTTTCGGAGACGCGCTTTTAAACGGCTCCTCCGAAGGAATACGCGCCACCCACCGCTGTTCAGAAAGTTTTTCATGCGCGCTGAAATACAAGCGCACCAGCAAGCTCACTTTGCCGTTAGCCGTGGCTTCCGGCTTTTCCGCGTCAGATTCACTGGATTTCGCTTTGGTCTTTCCCTTGGGCTTGGCAGTGGCAGCCGGCGCCCGCTTTTCTACGGTTTCAGCTTTCGCAGCGGCTTCTCCAGCCGGGCTCTCTGGGCGCTCCAGTTTATACTGCAGCTTCTTATCCAGGCGAAAAGCCTGCTTCCAGCCGTCGAGTTTGTGGCGCGCTTGCTGCGCCTTCTCCTCATCCGTACCAAAATCCAGCTTGATGTAAATGTGGGACATAAACTAAGTCTGCGACCCACTGCACTCGAAGTCAAGATTGCCCCTGCCGCAAATGTTTCCGCTGGCCACCGCCGGAGTCTCGGGTCATAGGTCAGTTTGGCGAATTCCGCAAGGACCGCGCATTTGAA
>Ga0210383_10002650_pt1 | contig 16154 bp, 12 predicted proteins | sample IncBWC14OmetaG_FD_160072 | JGI IMG/M metagenome (GOLD analysis project Ga0210383, IMG submission 160072) | Forest soil microbial communities from Barre Woods Harvard Forest LTER site, Petersham, Massachusetts, United States - Inc-BW-C-14-O ...
CACGTGCCCTGCGAACGTTTGATAGCTTCGACGAAGTCCTGCCCTGTCAGTTCTTCCCAATGGACCGACAGTTTAGCCGGTGCGGGCGCGGTCTGCGCTTGCGCGAGTTGTCCTGTGGTGAAGACCACACACAGAAGGAACGAGGCCGCTACACAGTAATTCCTGCAATTCGTGCGATCCATATGAGGGGTCACGCAACAGGTCCCTTTCTGCGCGGATTCTAGCACCCTGGTTCAGCACTGCGTTGTGATTAAAGGATGTGACGAAATCCGGCGACCAGGCAATACGTGGCTCATACACAATCCTGGTCTTGACATATTCTTATATAGGAATATATATTTAGAGAATGGCACGAGCGGCAACAACGACTGATGTCTTCAACGCCATCGCGGAGCCGCGGAGGCGCGAAGTCATCGCTGTGCTGGCAGATGGCCGAGAGTACGCCGTCAACGAGGTGGTAGTGCGGTTACGCATGCCGCAGCCGGCTGTCTCGAAACATCTCGGCGTCCTACGTAAGGTCGGTGTTGTGTCGATGGTGAAGCGCGGCCAGCACCGGATGTACCGGCTGAACGCGGCCGAGCTGAAGCCGGTACATGACTGGGTCAAGACGTTTGAGCGGTATTGGACGCATCAAATGAGCCAGATCAAGGAGCGCGCCGAGCGAAAGGCTCTGGAGCGAATGATCTCAACCGATAGCAGAACAAGGGAGGATTGAATGGCAGCGACGATTCAGGAACAGGTGGTTCAGGCCTTTGAGATTGTGAAGGAAGAGGAGATCGCGGCGCCGATGGAGATAGTCTTCGAGACGATCCTCGAGCAGATGGGTCCCCTAAATTCGACGCCGGAGAAGCCGATGCCTATGAAGCTCGAGGCATGGCCGGGCGGGCGGTGGTTTCGCGACCTGGGAGACAATACGGGACACTTCTGGGGTGTGGTGCAGGCCATCAAGCGGCCGTCGCTGCTGGAGATCTCCGGCCCGCTTTTTATGTCGACTCCGGCCGTCTCAAACATCCAGTATCGGCTCAGCGAGGAGAACGGTGTGACCCGCCTCCGCTTTGTGCATCGGGCGATGGGGTGGATCGGCGATGCGGACCGTGGAGTAGACGCCGGCTGGACAGACCTGATCAACCGGATTCACGCTGCGGCGGCGAACAAGCCGGTAGGCCGCTAGCCATGTGTCCCGTGTGTCTCGCAACCGCGGCATGGATCGCTGCGGGTGTTACCTCGACCGGCGGCATCTCCGCGCTTGCCGTCAAGACGTTTCGGGGCACGAATAGGGAACGCACAACCCAAAACAGAAATTACGAGCAGGGAGGAAGTCATGGATATCAACAAGGAGACTCAGATGAACATGAAGACGCCACCGGTCGTATCGCAGCAGGAGTGGGAAGACGCGCGCCAGCAACTGCTGGTGAAGGAGAAGGAACTGACCCGCACCCGTGATGCTATGGCAGCGGCGCGCCGGCGCATGCCGTGGCTGGCCGTCGAGAAGGATTACGCGTTCGAAGGACCCGCAGGCAAGGTCAGCCTGCGTGACCTCTTTGAAGGGCGTCCTCAGCTGATCCTTTATCGCGCCTTCTTCGAGCCCGGCGTTTTCGGCTGGCCCGATCACGCCTGCCGCGGCTGCTCTCTGGGGGCCGATCAGGTCGCCCACCTGGCCCATCTCAACGCTCGCTACACCACGCTCGCGTTTGCGTCGCGCGCCCCGCAGGCCGATATCGCGCGCCTGAAGACGCGGATGGGATGGCAGATGCCCTGGTACACCATCACCGACAGCTTTGACATCGACTTCGGCGTCGACGAGTGGCACGGCCACAACGTGTTCTTTCGTGATGGCAACCGCATCTTCCGGACGTACTTCATCAACAACCGCGGCGACGAGGCGATGGGTAGCACCTGGAGCTATCTCGACATGACCCCACTCGGTCGTCAGGAGAAGTGGGAGGACTCGCCCGAGGGCTACCCCCAGACCGTGCCGTACAAGTGGTGGAACTGGCATGATGAATACGCCTCCGCCACTTCGACCGACCCGCGATGGGTCAAAGTAGTTGACAACGCTGCGGTGACGCTGAACCTGAACGACTAGTTCGTGACGTAGCAAAGCCGAGAAAACACGTCAGCGAAAAGCATTCAACGGTTCTCATACAGTCTGATGAGTAGAAGTTAGTGTCCGGGCAGGACGAAGCTCTGCACATTTTGTACTGAAATCTTACCTGTGTCCCTTGAACGAACTGTTATTGTCACCTTATTGTTTGGCATTAGCGGACCCTTGAGTCCTAACGCAACGACCGCAATATTGGGTTTGTCTGTGGTCATCATTTGCGGTGATGAAGTACCTTCGGCAGATGCGCTGGTAGCTGCACAGGGACGGTCGCAGAAGACTGAAAACATGGCTGATGGGAACATCGCGTCAACTGTAAAACTAACGGTGACGCCAGGATTTACACCAAGAGGACCTTCAACCAAACCCCCGGTACCAATGTTGGGTCGCGGAACGAGTGGTGTAACGACCAAGCCTAATATGTTTGGAGGCGCTTGGAGTGCCTCAGTCTGAGCGGGCTGGGAAGCGACCGCTAATAGCTCGTCTAGCTTGGTATTTACAGTAGTGAGGTCTTGGTTCGCCAAAACTCTATTCAATATTTCGACCATTTTCTTTCCCTGGTCGACTCCAACACCGTTGCAGCTTATGTTGTAGGTCTTACTGTCTCCTGTGGCCGCGGTGCTACAACTACCATTCGCCGCCGTCTTTTCTGGTGGACTTGTTTGGCTGAGTGCGACAGATCCCTGAAGCACCATAGTGAGCAGGATCGCGTTTGCGGCTTTCATTTGGGTCACACTTTCTAATTTCAGTTACCACCGGGGAGATACCAGGGCGCTCGCTTCCTTTTTATCCTCGCGCCGCAATTGTCCGCCGTTGTAATCATCCTGTAAAGTGGCGATTGAGACAGCTATTCTCGATATCTATCCGAGCCGCGTGTGACGGAGCCGCAGTTCGGTATGATTTTGGTTGCGATCCGGAGAATCAGTCCTGAATTGTTCACCCTGGATAAAGTGCGGAGCCATTGGATCATTGAGTGGGTGCGAAGATCGACCGGGATCTTGCTGCTTACCTCTGCCCTGGCCACCGATTTCCTCCCCGTTGCAGCCCAGGAGCCGGTAGCTTCCCACCAAGTCGAGGTGGGAATTCTTGTGCTGTCAACCGAAAAAGACGCTGCCGGTGCGTTGCAGCAGCTCCGTCAGGGCGCGAACTTTTCCGCCCTGGCAAAGGAGCGGTCGATCGATCCCACCGCGAACGACGGCGGATCCATCGGATTACAGGATCCCTCTCAGCTGCGGCCAGAGCTGAGTCGAGCGCTCACCGGATTGCATGTGGGCGAGTACTCCAGCATCATCGCGATTCCCTCCGGGTTTGCCATCGTTACCGTCTTGCCTCCCAAGAAGGAGGAGCCTGACCTCAATCCGCAACGGATTCAGGCGTTCGTGGCCTCCGGTGTGGTGCGGTATGGAATCGATGTCTCGGGCGATACCGAAGAGAATGCCGTCTTCCAGCAGTATCCCAAGCCGGCCGGATGGGAGCACGACCTTCGCGAGGTTTGCACGGTCCGAAAGGAATCCCATACCGTTGCAATCGAGCGCATGAATGCAATGATGGCGCAGGCGAAGGGAGATCTATCGGGGCGCATCAGTCCAATGGACTTCATGCAGGGTCACGGCGCGCTTTCGCAACTGAACGCATTCGTGGGCGATATGGATGAATCCATCGCGCAGGCAACGGCTGCGTATGAGATCGCGGTCCGCAGCGTTCCCGGCGCTGTTCCTTATCTCACCGAGACCGTAGGAGCTCTTTATCTGCACAGGGCCGAGATGGAAAGCGGAACGTATCATCAGCCGGGAACCTCGGACCTCTTCCCGCCGCTGCAGCCGCCTAAACCATATTCGAAGCAAGACGATTCGCGGAAAGCAATTAGCTATTTCACAAAGTATCTCGAGGCAAAGCCCGATGACCTCGAGGTGAAATGGCTTCTCAATCTCGCATATCTCACATTGGGCGAGTACCCTGCGAAGGTTCCTCCTCAGTACCTGATCCCAAAGGCCGCATTTGAGTCCAAGCAGGATACCGGCCTCTTCAAGGATGTAGCTCCCGCGGCGGGACTCAGCGTCTTCTCCGAAGCTGGGGGAGTGATTGTGGAGGACTTCGATAACGATGGCTTGCTCGATGTAGTCACGTCCAGCATGGATGTATGCGAGCCGATGCACTACTTCCACAACAACGGCGACGGCACCTTCACCGATCGCGCCGCTCAAGCAGGATTAGGCGACGAGCTCGGCGGACTCAATATGGTGGCTGCGGATTACAACAATGACGGCTGCATGGACATCCTTGTGCTGCGTGGCGGCTGGGAGTTTCCCGTCCGCAAATCTCTGCTCCGCAACAACTGCGATGGCACCTTCACCGATGTGACCGCCGCGAGCGGCCTTGATGCCACGGTCTCGCGCTCGCAAACGGCCGCCTGGGCGGATATCGACAACGATGGGTATCTCGATCTCTTCGTCGGCAACGAGAACTCCCCCAGCCAGCTCTTTCGCAACAAGGGAGACGGGACCTTTGAAGACATCTCGCGGGCCGCAGGGATCGACCGCACCGCATACACCAAAGGCGTCGCATCCGCGGACTACGACAACGACGGCTTTGTAGATTTTTACGTCTCAAATGTCAGTGGAGAAAACTTTCTCTACCACAACAATCACAACCTCACCTTCACCGAGGTCGGCAAACAGGCGGGAGTTCAGGCCCCATGGTTCAGCTTCGCCACATGGTTCTTCGACTATGACAACGATGGATGGCCCGACCTGTTTGTCACCAGCTACTTCAACTCACCCGATGAGGTGATGCGCAGCGCCATGCATCTTCCCACGCACGTGGAGACGCTCAAGCTCTATCACAATCTCCACAATGGAAACTTTGAAGATGTAACCGCAAAGGTCGGACTGGATAGAGTCTTTATGACGATGGGCTCCAACTTTGGCGACGTGTTCAACGACGGTTATCTGGACATCTACCTCGGCCAGGGCCAGCCTTCCTTTACCGGCATACTGCCTCACGTCCTGTTCCGCAACGATGGAAAGCAGTTCGTCGACGTAACAGCCGCCTCCGGCACCGGCGAACTCCATAAAGGACACGGCGTCGCGTTCGCCGATCTCGAGCGCACCGGCCACGAAGACATTCTTGCCGAAACCGGCGGGGCCGTGTTCTCCGACAAACATGCGATGCGCGTCTTTCAAAACCCCGGCGACGGCAATGACTGGATCAACGTCCGTCTCGTCGGGGTTAAGAGCACTCGCAGCGCGGTGGGCGCTGAGATTAAGGTCACCGTCGAAGATGATGGCGGTCCACCGAGGTCGATCTATCGGAGGGTTGGCAACACCAGCTCTTTCGGCGTAAACCCTCTCGAGCAGCACATTGGTCTCGGTCACGGCGCGCGTATCAACAGCCTCGACATTTGGTGGCCCGCGACGAATACGCGGCAGCACTTTACCCATGTCAAGAAGAACGAGTTTATTCTGATCAAGGAGTTCGCGACCGGGTATTCGAAGCTCGATCGCCTCCCGGTCCGTCTCGGCGTCAAGAGTATTCCGGCGCAAAGGTAAGGGTCTATGCAAAAACGCCTGGTCTGGCTCCCGATCTTTCTCCTGGCACTGGCCGGTTTTCTCACAGCGCAGGAGCATGCGGCCACCGGCGTCGTTGTATCGACAGACCTCACCCACCACTCCTTAACCATCTCCTGCGCCGCAATTCCCGGATACATGGCCGCAATGGAGATGCCATTTACCGTGCAGGAGGCCAAGTCTCTCGCCGCCCTCAAGCCCGGAACACCGATATCCTTCACCATAGTGGAACGTGAAAAGAAGTTCTACGCCGAGAACATTCAGATTAAGTCGAGCGCAAATCTTGAATCAGAACCGTTGCAGGCCGGACAGTTGACCGCTCTGCACAATGCTCTCGACCCCGCTGCGGCAACAAGCGTAGTAGCTGTTGGCCAGCACGTTCCGGACTTTCAGCTGACTGATCAGGCCGCGCAGCCCATTCGGCTGTCTCAATTTCAAGGCAAGGTGGTCGCCCTCACCTTTGGATACTCGCGTTGTCCAAATCCCAACTACTGCCTCCGCCTCTCCAACAACCTGGCGCGCGTCGAAAAGCGTTTTCAAGACAGGGCAGGCCGCGATTTCGTCCTCCTCACAATCGCCATCGATCCCGAACACGATCACGGAGCCGCGCTAACCAAATACGCCGATACCTGGAAAGCCAATCCCGCAATCTGGCACTTCCTCACCGGCCCGCTCCCAGAAATTCACCGTGTCTCCGGCATGTTTGGCATGAATTTCTGGACGGAGGAAGGCCTCGTCACCCACTCCCTGCACACCGCCATCATCGACCGCAAAGGCCAGCTGGCAGTCAACCTCGAAGGCAATGCATTTACCGCTGAGCAGTTTGGGGATCTATTGCAGAGTGTCATGGATCGAAAATAGCTAACCCTGCGCTTTTCTCATCATCTCTTCTCGAATCCCGAAATCCAATAGCCCAATTGCTGCGACGACGTGGAGCCTTCGTCATGGCAGCCAGAGCCGGCGATCGCTGGAGTAGGGAACCCGATGTCGTCTATGAGCTAAATGTAGCTCGTAGACGACGTTGCAGAGAGGAGAAGTAACTAGTCTCGCTGCATGAATTGGTTCCGAAAGATTCACGCGCTTAAGGAGCTCTCTACGAGAAGACTATCCGGAGGTCAGGCTATGGAAGTTATGGTTACAGGCGGTGCGGGATTTCTTGGATCCCATCTCTGCGAGGCTTTGCTGAAGCGAGGGGATTCGGTTCTGTGTGTCGATAACCTGATCACGGGATCGCGACAGAATATCGAACACTTGCTAGGGGATCGGAATTTCTCGTTCATGGAGCATGACATTTGTACCCCTTTCGATCCGGGGCCATTCGACAGAGTGTTTCATTTGGCTTCGCCGGCGAGCCCGTTCGACTATATGCGGTATGGCCTCGAGACGCTGGATGTGGGTTCGACCGGGACGCGGAATGTGTTGTCGCTCGCGTGCAAGTACGGGGCGAGCTACCTGGTGTCGTCGACATCGGAGTGCTATGGCGATCCGGCGGTTCATCCACAGCCGGAGAGCTATTGGGGGAATGTCAATCCGATCGGAGTGCGCTCAGTCTATGATGAGGCCAAGCGGTTTACGGAGGCGCTGACGATGGCGTTCCACCGGTATTTGAAGGTGGATACGCATATTGTGAGGATCTTCAATACGTACGGTCCGCGTTTGCAGCCAAACGATGGAAGAGTGATCTCGACGCTGCTGCGACAGGCGTTAGCGGGGGAGCCGATGACGATCTTCGGAGATGGAACGCAGACGAGGAGCTTCTGCTATGTGAGCGACGAGATCGAAGGGATTCTGAGACTGGCGGACTCGGATGAGCATGAGCCGGTCAATATAGGAAACCCGGATGAGTTCACGATCCTGGAGTGTGCGCGGATTGTGAAGGAGGTGACGGGAAGCGACAGTCCGATTGTGTTCGAGGCATTGCCTCAGGATGATCCGAAGCAGCGCAGGCCGGATATCTCAAAGGCGCAGCGGCTCCTGGGATGGAATCCGACGATCGATCTGCGAACAGGGTTGATGAAGATGATTGACTTTGTATCCGCGAAAGCAGAGAGCGAAGAGATTCTGACGGCGAGTTAATGGGAAGGACCATTAGCAGAGTTGGGGCATGTTGAACACTTGCCACGGAGGAAGCAGATGAAGATAGCGGTGATTGGGGTAGGGTATGTGGGGTTAGTGTCCGCAGCGTGCTTCGCGGAGATCGGTCATGAGGTCATCGCCGTAGATAACGATCCGGAAAAGGTGGATAGTCTGCGCACAGGGAAGGTTCCGATTCATGAGGCTCTTCTGCCGGAGCTTTTGGCGCGGCACAGGGGAGGCCGGCTGAGATTTTCGAGCGATATTCAAAGTGCGGCGCGGGATTCGGACGTGGTGTTTATCTGCGTGGGAACGCCTCCGTCGTATACGGGTGAGGCGGACCTCTCGTACGTGGAGGGAGTCGCTCGAGAGCTGTCCGCATCGCTCAACAGGCACAAGGTAATCGTGGAGAAGAGCACGGTTCCTGTGGGCACGTGCGAGGCGGTGAGTCGGACAATGCAGCTAAATGGCGCTTCGCCAGAGGACTTAAGCGTCGCGTCCAACCCGGAATTTCTGCGCGAAGGAACTGCGGTGATGGACTTTCTGTACCCGGACCGGATTCTTTTGGGAGTTCCGGATGAACGAAGCCGGAGCGTACTCAGGAAGATTTATGAACCGCTCTTGGATGGAAGCTATTACCGTACCGCAGGTGCGCTCCAGGGAGAGAAGAAGGGTTTGCCGAGTCTCATTGTGACGAGCGTGAAGAGCGCGGAATTGATAAAACACGCGTCTAACGCATTTCTTGCATTGAAGATTTCGTTTATCAACTCGGTGGCGATTGTATGCGAGAAGGTGGGGGCGGATGTACGCGAGGTCGCGATGGGCATGGGGACGGATTCGCGAATTGGCCCGAAGTTTTTGAATCCCGGCATCGGTTATGGAGGATCTTGCTTCCCGAAAGACGTGCTTGCGTTTCGTTCGGTGGCGCAGAAGGCAGGCTATGATTTCACTCTGCTGACCGAGATCATGGCAGTAAACGAAGACCAGAAGCGCAGATTCATCGCGAAGGTTCGAGATACCTTGTGGACGCTTCGAGGAAAACGTCTGGCTGTACTGGGCCTCGCCTTCAAGGGAGGGACTGACGACTGCCGGGAGTCGCCTGCGATCGAGCTTGTCAAACAGTTGCATGCGGAAGGAGCCAAGATTGTTGCCTACGATCCGGCGGCGATGCAGCGAGCTGAGGCGCTCCTTGCGCCAGGAACTGTGACGTATGCCCAGAGTGCTTGCGCGGCATGCGTAGGAGCGGACGCATTGCTTATTCTGGCTGAATGGCCGGAGTTTCTAGCTCTGGACCTATGTCAGATTCGCGCAGTGATGAATCTGCCGATTGTGCTGGATGGAAAGAATCTGCTCGATCCGGTCAAGGTCACGGCGGCCGGGCTTCAATACTATGGCGTGGGTTGTTGCCCAGGAGCGGGGCAGCCGCCAATGCGAACGAAAGATCTGACGTGGATGGCGACGATACGGGAGGCGACGCTCGAGGGTGTTGACAACAGTGCGGCGTCTGTCTCTGAGCCGGTGTTTGAAGCTGTAAATTGATGGTTGAAGACGCGCCGTGGATTTAATGCGGTGCGGATTTGGCGACTATGTGGATTAATCCTGCCTACTGCCGGAGTAGGGCAGCGGAGTAACCACGCCGGGAAGTGCCGTGACCGAGAGTTGGCCGAGAGGGTTCGACCGCCGAATTGAAAAGGTCGTAAGTTCCCAAGGATGCTGCCCCTGGAGTAAGCTTGCAAGGGGAAAATAGTGCGCTCACAGAACTAAGGCAGGGGTTTGGGCGGGAAACGATAAGGGTCAAATGCTAGAGAATAATTCGACGAATGTCTCTGGTTCCGAGGCGGAGTATGAGCGTCCGTTTCTGGCAGAGTCGCATGAGATCAACGTGCGATTCGGGGAACGGCTGAGTGCTTTGCGCACGCAACGGGATCTCACGCAGGATGAGCTGGCGTCGAGGTTACAAGTGTCGGTGAGTCACCTTGTTGACCTTGAGTCGGGGCGGAAAAGCGCGTCGATTATTGATCTTGATATCCTCGCGCGGCAATTCAAGGTGCCGATTGCAGAGCTTCTTGCGGGGCTATGAACGGCGCGCTTTCTGAGGTTGAATTCGATTCAATTTACACGGGTTCGACTAGTACCTCGATGGGATCATCGGATACGGCGAATCTAATTTGCCGGCCGGAGGTGGTGTAAGTGACGGGTGCGCGTGTATCAAGATTCGTGACCTGAGATACCTTCCACCCTTTTGGAATCGAGATGGTGACAGTGCCGTTGCCAGGCTGAGGCAATGCGGCCCAACGCGCGCCGTTGGCGGGGTAGCTACGCTGCCAAAGCGCTAAGATGCCTGAGTTCGATTTTGCGCCGGAGCTTGAGCCGACGATCAGGACGGAATCGAGCGGGAAGGTGCCGCTGTAGCTTGCGATGGAAGGAAGCGTGGATGCAGAGTAGGAGGTGAGCGGCGGACCACCAATCTTTGCGACGTCCGAAATGAATCCAGCGATGGCGTTGTATGCGGGCAACGGATTCCGTGTGGTTGTATCGAGGAAGCCTACCTGATCGGGACTGGTGTCGTAGAGGCGGTAGAACTCGATTGGCGTTACCCCTGCGGCCTGAAACCCGAGGAACTGCCGCATGATAAACCTGGCCTGATGGGCGGGGTCACCATAGGCTAGCCCGAAGCCGGTTTCGGTGATGTTGTGCGAGATACCGAAGGCGGTGTTCGTCTTCTTCTGGAGATAGTCCTCCTGGGCCGCTAAGCTGAAATTTCCTCCGGCGAGGCCGAATAGATTGCAGCTGAAGAAGTCATTGTTGCCGGTCGTAGAAGACCAGCAGGGCGCAATCCAAAGCGCATCCTCAGGGCTGTTTCCGTACGGATGGAATGACTCAGAGGAGACGCTCAGAGCAGGCTCGCTGAAGGCGACCCCTGTGTTGAGCAGCATCTGTGGATCGAGGACGGAGTTCGAACCGGATTTCTCGGTGCCTGCCCAGATGTAACTCGCTCCGGCGGGAGCGGGAAGACCCTGAAGGGCGCCGACGAATCCCCAATTAGGAAGCATCGGGGTCCTGGGTCCAGGAGAGAAAGGGCCAGGGAAGACATCGTAGGAATTAGCGCGCAGGTCCCATCGATCGTCAGGCCAGGGGGGTTCATTCCAAAGTTCTATCTCTCCGGTGAGGCCGGCATCAGCGATGCTTTGGGCCAGAAATTTCGCGTAGTCGGCGTAGCGGAGGACCGAAGCATCATTGGGACTCGAGGTAGTGGGAGGCGGGTAGAGGTATTCGTTGATTGTGTAGAGAGTGTTGGGGTCAGCGGGGAGGGCTGAGGTGAGGGCCGAAGAAACGGTAAGAGTAGCGTGTAAGAAATCGCTTGCACTGACAGCGGTGATGAGCACTCCTGGATAGGAATGGATCGCACTGAGTTGCGCGCCATCGGAACGAATCACCGTGTCGTAGAGGGGAGCGAGGGAGGCCATGGTATCTCCACCCTGGCCGGAGGCGAACTGAACGTTGATGGAGGTCGCTCCAGCGGTGGCACCGCCGGGCACGGAGAGGCTAAGAATGGCGTGGTAGGGAGCGCCGTAGGCCGCGACTATCGTGGGATGCAAGCTGTACTTGCGCGCAGACGCATAGGCGGACTGACAATAGGGCTGCAACGCATAACGATTTGTGGCGGCGAGGTTCTGGGGTGGTGCGGTCTGAAGTTCGAGTGTCCCCCAGCCGCATTGAAACCGCACATGCGTGGCTCCGGCTGCGGCAGCCATACTGAACTCCCAGTCACTCGCGGGGTCGACATTGAAGCCAAGGCCGTTCACAACCTGAGCAGCGGTGATGATGCCCAAAGCTTCCTGCGCAGGAGGAGTTACTTTAACCAGGAGGGTTCCTGTTACCCCTCCGACAGTGGCTTTGACCGTGGAGGAACCTATGCTGTAGCCAAAGATAGAGGAGCCGGATATCTGGACGACCGTGCCGCTCTGATCTTCTGAGTAGATGGGAGAGACACATGCGCCCCGAGTGCCGTCGGAGTAGGAAGCAGTGCAGGAGAGACTGGCTGTCTGCCCTTTTCGAATGGGGTTGGCAGTTGAAGCGATCGTTATGGAGGAGACCGTGGCCGCACTGCATGTGCCGGCCAGAGAAAGAAGAGATATGGCGATGTACGGACGTGTCATGGTGGCACCTCACCAGTACGTTCGGTTATAGAGCGTGTCTCAGGTTCCCAACCATCCCCGAGTATCGTTTCGAGTAAGACAACTCGTATTCATCGTAACTACGGATACATTGTTTGTACGTCGCTCTTATCCGACATTTCTGAAATAGCGCATTATGGATGTTGCAGGCTGATTGGGGTCGGAAGAATTCATTCTGCGGTAATTCTCTGCCATGCGCTCGTGAACAATCCCGTGAATTCAGTCCGGCGCATGATGAGTCCTGGTGGCCGAGAGTTAAGTTTGTAGGGGAAGTTGAGAAGGACGAGCATGAGTCGGCAAAGTGTCGATAGCATGAGGGCGCAGCCTGCGCCTCGGAGCCCATATCTTGGGATCATCCAATAAAGGAGAGGGATGGAGGTGACGAGTCCGCAACCTTGAAGCAAGCTGACGGTGCCGGGAAAACCGGTAGCGAGAAATGCCTGGGCCAGAACGGAGGTGAGTCCGCCGGCAATCGCTTCGACAACGAGAAAGGGAAGCACGTCGGCGGCGCCTGTGAATCGAGAGCCGTAGACGAGGCTGAGGAGGAAATCCCCAAAAAAGAAAAGGGGCAGTGAGGCAAAAAGCATGAGGCAAAGGGTCGCTCGCGCAGCGCGACCGGTGAGAGTGACAATGTCGTCCGTGTCGAGATTGGTGGATCGTGGCATTGTGATCGGGGCGACAGCGCTGGGGATGAAGGCGAGTGCTCCGGCGGCACTCTGCGCGATGACGTAGAGGCCCATGAACTCGGGGGCCAAGAGTCCGACGACCAGGATGCGGTCTACCTGAGTGGCTACGGTGCCAAGCAGATCGGCACCCCATGCACGAATACCATAGCTGAGAAGAAGACGTGAAGTGGCGACGGTGGAATGAAGAGTGGGTCGAAAGAATCGCCAGGCCCAGTGGGCAATCCATAACATCGCCGGGACGCCGCCGAGTAAGTAGGCGAAGGCTGCGGTGGAATAGGTAAGGCGACCAAGAGCCTTCTCGATGGCCAGAATAACCAGCACAGAAAAAGGCGACAGGAAGCGGAAGAAATTGTAACTAGAAAAGGAATCAGCAGCCTGCGCCTGACCGATCAACGTAACGGCAAGAAGTTCGAGTGGTGTAACAAGAGCCCATAACTGCGCCAGATGAATAGCGGGAGCGGGATAAGTGCGGAGAGAGTAGGGGATGACGGCAACTCCTACGAGCGCGGCGAGCAGGCCGAAGCAAACGCTCAGAAGCAATCCGGTACCAGCAAGTTCGGCCGCAAGATCGGGCCTGCGCTTCAACCAATAGACTGAGGCGATCGGGATGCCGATGGTCATGCCATAGGCGAGAAACTGAGGCCACATGATGATGCCTGCAAGAAGGCCGCGACCGTCAGGCCCGAGGCTCCGTGCGGTCAGGATGCCGCATAAGAGATTCACGACCTGAACGGCGAGATTCGCAAACGCGGTCTGGATGATGGCCATGGTTCCAGATTTCGCGGATAGAAATCGCTGTATGCCAGGTTTCATGATTGGATCTCCAGAGCGCGTCTTGCCATGGCTTAGGTGAATCTTTGCTTGAGTCTGAGAACGGGAGCTTCAAGAAAGCGGTAGCTGAGTAAGGCCAAGGCGATAGAGATTAGAAATCCAAATGCAAAGACGAAAAGTTGGGCAAGGATTCCAGAGCCAAATTTGTATCCAAAGGTAGTCGCGAGATGACGGAGATAAACAAAGTACAGGCCATGGAAGATATAGAGGCCGTAACTATAACGGCCGAAGAACTGAAGAAACGGTCGGTCAAAGAGATTGGATGCCCAGTTGGATCCTTGCTGCGCAAGATAGATGAGACTGGCAGAAGATGCTGCAATCGCGGTGTAACCAATGGTGCAGAGCCAAGGCGAGGTGGCCTCCGGCCCATGGGCCAGGAGCAACAGCAGAGCGAGGAGAGATGCCGAGATTAAAAGAATTCGTTGGGCGGGGATATGGTTTGCCAGTGGACCTCGTACAAGCAGTGCGACACCGCCGCCAAAAAGAAGGCTGTCTGCGCGAGTAAACAGGAGTCGCGACATGGTGACGGAGTTCATGCCTCCTGCGAGGAGAAGGGCACGGAGGAGCGGGGTTGCGATGAGAACAGACAGAATGATCCAGAGCAAAGTTGTCCTTTTCCGCACACGCCATACGATAAATGGCCATAGCATGTAAAACTGCTCCTCGACTGCTAGGGACCAGAGATGTCCAAGGTTGATCCAGTGGCTGGGCGGTTCAAAGTTAGGTGTGAAAAGAACGGCGACATTGCTGAGATAGAAGAAGTAGAAAAGATGCTCAGTGCGCCAATGGAAGTGAAGTACCGGCGTGCAAAGGATGAGTGCGAAGAGGACTGCGTAGAAGAGAGGGAAGATTCGAAGGGCACGGCGAGCATAGAAATTTGTGACTTTATGTTCGGCTTGCGCGGTGTCGTATAGGATGCCGGTGATGAGGAAGCCGGAGAGGACGAAGAACAGGTCTACTCCCATCCAGCCGGCATCGGCGAAGAAACTCCAGAGGCGAAGAGCAGGGTTTGTTCCCTTGTAGCCGCCGGTGAAGTGATAAAACATTACGGAAAGTATGGCGACTCCGCGGAGACCATCAAGCGCAGCATAGTGCCGGCCAGGGCCACGCACAAAGGAGGTGCGGGCCGAATCACCGAGGTGTGGGTTGCCGGTCTCCAAGGCCGTCATCGTCGGCATTCGTGGGCTCTCCTGAAGAAGGCGATCTTTCCGGGGCTAGATGTTGAGCGGTGCGTCGGGTGACCTACATTGAATTGGCTAGGCTCAGTGGCATCGTAAAATCTATTGTGTGGATGAAGATTAATTGAGCTGAGAGTAGCACGTCGCCAAGGCAAATAAAGTGCGCAAAATGTCGGCCAAAAGCTAATAAATATTCAGTCGACTATGCTTTCGAAGTGTCTCAAATCAAGGCACGCCGATTTGTGGACTATAAGCCACAGGGTTGGGGCAAGAACCGATGGACATGTAGGGGACGGTATGGAAGCATAGCCGTAGTCATCCAACCCTTTCATCGAACGATCGCTGTCGAAAGATTCTTCCAATAGCTGCTCATTGCGTCGCCTGATGCACATGTAGTCGCTGAGTTTCTTTTTGCACTGACCTTGGCACCCTCCGCAGTTACGTCTTCAAACTTCTTCCGTACCTGTGAATCCTATGAGAGATCAAGAACTTCACTCTATCGCCGTTATCGATAAGCAGTCTCAGATGCTCCAGGCTGTGCAAAGAGAAGAGGGAGTGACCATAGGAGATATTCTCGGGCGCCTCTTCGCTCATATATGGTTCATTTCTGCGTGCGGGGCAGCCTGTGTTCTGCTGTCACTGCTGTATATAAAGTTCAGGCCGGCGACGTATGACGCGACTTCAGTGTTGCGGATCGACCCGGGTAGAGCAGATTCGCTAGCGATGACGGATCGTCCTGCCACGATGTCTGGAGAACCGGGCGAGACGCTTCACACTGACATCGTGATCCTGAAGAGCGACGATGTTGCGATCAGAACTCTGAATACATTGACCGAGGATGAATTTGCTAAATTCACCGGCTCGCGTCGAGGACCTAACCCAATCTCTCAGGACGTGCAGAGCCTGTCGAATCAGCAGCAACGGTGGATCAGCAAACTCGAGCAAGCTGTAACAGCGAAGCAAATCGACGACACTCAACTGATTTCCGTCACGGTCAGGGACAAAGACCCCAGAGTTGCTGCTGCGCTCGATAACAATTTGATCAAGGCTTATACGGTTCAGACGTTTGAGGACCGTGCGCACTCGGTCGCTCAATTGCGAACGTGGCTCTCAGCACAGATGGATGAGTTGAAGAACCATGTAGAAGTTTCTCAAGCTAAGTTGACCGACTTTGAGAAGGCTAACGATGTGGTGGGGACCGGTGGAGCGAGCAACACGATTGCGGATCGACTTCATTTTCTGAGCGAACGACTTTCCGTCGCGCAGTCTGACCGCATTGTGAAGGAAGCCCAGATGCAGGCGGCAAGCAACGGGAGCATAAGCGAGTTGGCGAACCTGTTTCCGAATCCGAAGCTCAACACGCTGCAGGCAGCACAAGGCACACTGTATGCGCAGTATGCGCAGTTGTCCTCGAAGTTTGGTGCAAATTATCCCCCGCTGTTGGATCTAGCGAAGCAGATGCGACGCATTGATGAGCAGATCGGTACAGAGGTTCGGTCGGCTCGTGACCGTTTAAGCATAGATTACGCAGGAGCGAAGCG
>Ga0210383_10002651_pt1 | contig 16152 bp, 15 predicted proteins | sample IncBWC14OmetaG_FD_160072 | JGI IMG/M metagenome (GOLD analysis project Ga0210383, IMG submission 160072) | Forest soil microbial communities from Barre Woods Harvard Forest LTER site, Petersham, Massachusetts, United States - Inc-BW-C-14-O ...
CAGATCGGGCCGGTTCAAAACGCCAGTCGCGTAATCGCGAACATGGTTCGCAAGCAGCATCCCTAGCGCCGACAGAGCGCCCGCGTATTCCGGAACCAGGACCGTCCGCATCCCAAGTTCTTGTGCGATCTCGCAAGCATGCAGTCCGCCGCAACCGCCGAACGCCACCAGCGCAAAATCGCGCGGATCGTGACCGCGTTCCACCGAAACCAAGCGAATCGCCCGTTCCATGTTGGCGTTGGCGACGCGGAGAATTCCTTGCGCCGACCGTACGCGGCTGATGCCGAGTTGACGCGCGATAGAATCCACTGCCGCGGCCGCTCGCGCCGTATCGAGATGCATCTCGCCGCCGATCAGTTGATCGGCCGCAATGCGCCCCAGCACAACGTGTGCGTCGGTCACGGTAGGTCGATCGCCTTTGCCATAACAGGCTGGTCCCGGATCGGCGCCCGCGCTTTCCGGACCCACGCGCAGCAATCCGCCTTCATCCACGCGCGCAATAGAGCCTCCGCCCGCGCCGACAGTATGAATATCGAGCATCGGCACACGCACCGGAAAGCCGTCGATCGAAGCCTCCAATGTTTCGCGCGGCTCGCCGTCGCACAAACTCACGTCGGTGGACGTGCCGCCCATATCGAAACCAAGTATCCGCCCGAAGCCCGAGAGCCCGGCAACTTCATGCGCGCCCACTACACCGCCGGCGGGTCCTGACAGTACGGTGCGGATGGCATGCTTGCGCGCTTCTTTGGTCGACATAAAGCCGCCGTTCGATTGCATGATCGCGATCCGCTGACGGCTGCCGCGTTCCAACTCTGCTAGATATTCGTCCATCAGCGGGCCGACGTAGGCGTTAATCAGCGTGGTGGAAGAACGCTCGTACTCGCGAAACTCGGGGCACACCTCGTGCGACGTGCACAGATAGCCCAGACCTTTGAGCGCCTTCGCCACACGACTTTCATTGGCGGGATTACGATACGCGTGCAGGAAGCACACGGCGATAGATTGAACCCGCGCGCGCCGCAGCCGGGCCTTGAGCCGCGCAATTTCGGCGGCGGATGGCGATTGCGCGATGCTGCCATCGAAGAACGCCCGTTCGCGCACCCCGAAACACATGCTGCGCGGAATAATCGGAGGCCGAAGAAGGGGCGTGAGGTTGTACAGCTCGGCGCGATTCTGACGCCCGATATGGATCACGTCTTCGAAACCGGCTGTAGTCACGAAGGCGGTACGCGCACCCTTGCGCTCGAGCAATGCGTTGGTGGCGACCGTCGATCCGTGGACCACCTGGGCATCCCGATCCGCTGCCGCGTGCTCCAAACCGGCCAGAATCACACTGGCAGGAGACGTAGGGTTTGAACGCAGCTTGAACGTCTCAATCGCGCCATCGTCGCGACAAACAATGAAATCGGTAAAGGTCCCGCCGGCGTCGATTCCGATGCGCATTGATTTTCGGTCATGATAGCAGTAGGGTGATAGAACTCGCGAATGTCAGCAAGGTTTTCCAGGGGAAGCGCAAGGTCACAGCGTTAGAGGGCGTCTATCTCTCCATCGGACAAGGCGAAATGGTGTCCATCGTGGGACCCTCGGGCTCCGGCAAATCCACGTTGCTGAACTTAATCGGTGGATTGGACACCGCATCCTTGGGCGAAATCGAAATCGATGGAAGCCGGCTGAGCGGACTTTCCGACGACCAACTCACCAAGCTGCGGCGCGACAAGATCGGATTCATTTTTCAATTCTTCAACCTACTGCCGACGTTAAGCTGCTTTGAAAACGTTGCCATTCCACTGCATCTGCGTGGCTGGCCGAAGAAGAAAATCGAAGAACGCGCCACCGAGTTATTAAGCCTGGTGGGTCTCTCGGCGCGTCGGGAACATTTACCCGACGAGTTGTCGGGAGGCGAGCGCCAGCGCTGTGCCATCGCGCGAGCGCTTTCGGTTTATCCGCCGGTTCTGCTGGCGGACGAGCCCACCGGCAATCTGGACACACACACCGGCGCGGAGATTCTAGCGTTGATTCGCGATCTGCACGAGCGGTTGGGTTCCACGGTCCTGATTGTCACGCACGATATTCAGGTGGCCGAAAGCTGTGCGCGGCTGGTGGCCTTGCGCGACGGGCGAATTGAAGAAGATCGCGCAGGCAAAGCGTCCTTATCTATTCATGATCCTGCTGAAACTCATTAGCTGGCCGTATGTCCGCCAGCATCTGCCGCGCTGGATGCTGACCATCGCTGGAATCGTGCTGGGCGTAGCAGTTTTTGTTGGCATCCACACTGCGAATCAGTCGGTAGTTTATGCGTTTCATCAGACCGTGGATCGCATCGCCGGTTCGACGCAATTGCAGATTTCCGCGGGCGAGACGGGATTTGACGAAAATGTTCTCGACCGCGTGCAGGCCGTGCCAGAAGTGCGCGTCGCCGTGCCCGTGATTGAGGCGGTGGTCAACACAGGAGTTGAAGGACAGGGCAATCTTTTGATCCTGGGCGTCGACATGCTGGGCGATCGCAGCCTGCGCGATTACGATCTCAAGTCGGACGATCAAGGCGCCGACGATGCCATCGACGATCCGCTGGTGTTCCTCGCTCAGCCCGATTCGCTGATGATCACCGACACGTACGCGCGTGAAAATCGCTTGGGCGTTGGCGCCAAAGTCCCCATGAGCACCATGGATGGCCAAAAGCTGTTCACCGTTCGCGGCATTATGAAGGCCGGCGGATTGACCAGCGCCTTCGGCGGGAATCTCGCGGTCATGGACGTCTACGCCGCGCAGAAAGTTTTCGGACGGGGCCGAAGGTTCGATCGCATCGATCTGGCCCTGAAAGACGGCGCAAATCTTCAGAATGTCCAGGCGAAACTCCAAGCGCTGCTAGGCTCCGGCTTCCAGGTGCAAGTGCCATCGGAGCGCGCGCAGCAGTTCGATTCCATCTCGCGCGTCTACACGACTACGGCAAACCTGAGCAGCGTCTTTGCGCTGTTTATAGGAATGTTTATCATCTACAATACTTTCCAAATTGCCGTGACGCAGCGCCGCTCTGAGATTGGGATTTTGCGCGCGCTCGGCGCTACGAGGCGGCAGATCCGCACGCTGTTCTTGGGCGAAAGCGTTGTTGCGGGATTGTTCGGATCCGTCCTCGGCCTCTTGGTGGGAATCGCAATCGCTCGCGGTATGACAGCCTATATCGGATCGCTGCTGGGCGAGATCTTCGGCGTTGCTCAAAAGGCCGATGAAATCTCGACCAACCCGGTATTGATGACTGGCGCGGTAGTGTTGGGCGTGATCGCGAGCGTGGTGGCGGCGGTGATCCCAGCGCGCAGCGCGGCGCGTGTCAATCCGGTGCAGGCGCTGCAGAAGGGCAAATACCAGCAGTTGAGCGAGGGCGAAAATCGCTTGCGCCGCATTGCCGCTCTGGTTGTCGCGATCGCAGCCGGAGGGTGCCTGCTCGCCGCGCAGGATCGCACGTTGTTTTACCTCGGCGACGGTTTAGCGGTGCTGGCGGCTTTGCTACTGACACCGATGCTGACGCTCTGGCTGGCGCGCGCGCTGCGTCCCTTGTTGCGATGGGTGCGCCAGGTGGAAGGAACTCTTGCAGCCGACAGCCTGCTGCAGGCCCCGCGGCGAACATCTGGAGCCGTCGCAGCGCTGATGTTGTCGCTCGCCCTGGTGGTCGCGCTGGGTGGAATGGCGCGTGCAAGCTATCAATCCATCTACGCCTGGCTCACCGTGGCGCTTAGCCCGGATCTGTTCGTGTCGCCGTCGCAAAGTTTGACGCAACGCGATTTCCGATTTCCGGAATCGATGGGTGCGCAATTGCAGGCAATCCCCGGTACTGGCGAGGTGCAGTTGGTTCGCGACGCGCGCATTGAAATCCAAGGCAAGCCCACAATGCTCGTAGCGGCCGACATCGCCCAGCTGCGCAAGCACGCCACGCTGCCCCCGGTGGCCGGAAATACAGACGACATGTTTAGCCGAGCCGAGCAAGGCGCCGCCGTGCTTGCATCGGAGAATTTCACGCTGCTGCGCGGATTCAAACTGGGCGACGTGGTGGACGTCCCGACTCCGAAGGGCGTACTGCACCTGCCGATCGCCGGCATTGTCACCGATTATTCCGACCAACAGGGCAGCCTGCTGGTGGATCGCGCGCTCTACAAGCGCTATTGGAACGACAGCGAAGTTAATATTTTTCGTGTCTACCTCGCGCCCGGCGCCTCGGAGGCGGATGTGAAACGGCACATCCTCGAAAAGTTCGGCAGCCAGCGCCGGTTGTTCGTGCTCACCAATCGCGAGGTCCGCCGCTACATTTTGCGATTGACGGATCAGTGGTTCGGCATCACCTATGTACAGATCGCTGTCGCGGTTTTGGTTGCGATCTTGGGTATCGTGAATACTCTGACAGTTTCCATAACCGACCGGCGCCAAGAGCTCGGCGTGCTGCAAGCCGTCGGCGGCCTTCGTAATCAGATTCGAGGGACCATCTGGCTGGAAGCGCTGGCCGTGGGCGCAGTGGGATTGATTTTAGGATTGGCATTCGGCGCATTGCAGCTTTACTACAGCCTGCACAATGAAGCGATTGACATCGCGGGCGTGCGGCTCGCATATGAATACCCCTATGGAATCGCGCTGTGGCTTGTGCCCGGAATTCTGATCGTAGCTTTTCTGTCCGCCATCGCACCGGCCGAGACCGCAGTCCGCGGATCGTTGGTGGAAGCGCTCGAATATGAATAGACTAGTCGGTTTCGCGCTCCTTATCGCGAGTGTGGCGTCAGCGCAGGACGCGCGGCAGATCGTGGCGGAATCCGAAAATCGGTCGCGATCCAAATCGCAGCAATACGAAGGCACGCTCGAAGTGATCGGCGTGTCCAATAAAGTGAGCATTAAACGCTGGGAATACCGGCGGATCGGATCGTTTGGAACGAGCAAAGCGATACTGCGGTTCACCGCACCGGCCGAAGTGAAAGGCGTGGCGCTGCTAATCGTCAACCATACCGACCGCGCTTCAGACCAATGGATGTGGACGCCCGCCATCGAGCGCGACCGGCGCATCGCCACGCAAGACCGTTCCACGCGATTCTTCGGAACCGACTTCAGCTTCGAAGATCTGGAAGAGCGCGACGTCGATCAGTTCGACTATAAGCTGCTGGGCGAGGACACAATCGACGGCGCCGCCTGCTGGAAAATCGAATCGAAACCCAAACAGTCGAAATCATCGCAATACACTTCGTCGCTGGTTTGGGTTCGCAAAGACAATTTCGTGGCAGCGCAGATCGAAAGCTATTCCGGGGACAAACTCATCCGCCGCACGCACTACAGCGATATTCAAAACGTCAGCGGCATTTGGACCCCGCGTACATTGGAAATCTACGATGCCAATCGCAAGAGCCGCACCGTGCTGAAGCTCGAAAAACTGGAATACAACCTTCCCATGAAGGACGAAGATTTCACCATCGAGGCCCTTCGGCGTGGGTAAGCTGGCGCGGGCGCTCTTGCCTGTGCTCTTGTCCCTGACAGCAGCGGCGCAAAACTTCACCCAGCGCGGATTCATGGCGTCCAGCCTGTCTCTGTATCCAGACACCGCGCCCAATGACAGCAGCCACGCTATTGATGACAACCTCTTCCGCTATGAAGCGTCGTATAAGGCCGCTTCATGGCTGCGATTATCCGGATCGTTCGACGCTCGCTTCGACACGCATGAACAAGTGGAACGCACCGCGCACCTGGATTGGCAAGACCGTTCGCTACAACGCCCCGCGCTGTCGCTGCGCGAATTCAACGCCACCATCACGAAGGGCAAACTGACGGCGGAATTCGGCAAGCAATTTATTCGCTGGGGCAAGGCCGACATTCTGAATCCCACGGACCGCTTCGCCCCGAAGGATTTTCTCACCGTCACCGATCCTGATTTCCTGGCGGTGCTCGCCGCGCGCGTCACCTATGACACAGGCTCGAATTCGTTCGACTTCGTCTGGCAGCCGCGTTTTACCCCTAGCCGCACGCCGCTGATCAACGAACGCTGGACGGTGCTGCCCCCCGCTGCGGACGGCCTTGCGCTGATGGATCTTGGCTCCGAATTTCCCGGACGCTCGGCTTTCGGCGCGCGCTGGAACCATGTCGGATCCGGCTACGAGGTCTCGGCCAGTTTCTATGACGGATTCAATTCGCTGCCCGTATTTCAGGGCAGTTTCAATCCGCAAACCTACGCGATCGATTATGTTCGCACTTATCCCGCGCTCCGCCTGTACGGCGTCGATGCCGCGGTACCGCTGCGCTGGTTCACGATGAAGACGGAAGCAGCGTACTACACTTCGCCAGACCGGCAGCAAGACGAGTACGTGATTTACGTGCTCCAATTCGAACGGCAAATTAAAGAGCTGTCCATCGTGGCAGGATACGCGGGCGACGCCATCACAGCGAGGACTCCAACCTTGCAGTTCTCACCCGAGCTAGGCTTTGCGCGCGCGATTCTGGCACACGCGCAGTACACCATCGATTCAAATCGCAGCGTGGCTGTGGATGCGGCGGTGCGGCAGAACGGTCGCGGAAGCTGGCTGCGCGCCGAGTACTCCCAGGCCTTCGGACAGCATTGGCGCGGCACCGCAGGGTACAGTTGGATTCGCGGCGACGATGGCGATTTTCTAGGCCAGTATCATCGCAATTCATTCGCGCTTCTGGCGCTGCGCTATAGCTTCTGATACTCAGGCCAACTGCAGCGCTTCGTACACCTGTTCCGCATGTCCTTCGGGCTTCACCTTGTGAAAGATCTTTTTGATCTTGCCGTCCTTGCCGATCAGGAACGTGGTGCGCTCGATACCCATGTATTTGCGCCCATACATGCTCTTTTCCGCCCAGGTTCCGTAGGCTTCGGCCACTTTGTGATCCACGTCGGCCAGCAGCGTAAAAGGCAGATCGAACTTGTCCTTGAATTTGGACTGCGCGGCCGATTTGTCGGGCGACACGCCGACGATCACAGTATCGGCCTTAGTGAACTTCTTCGAGTGATCGCGAAACTCGCAGGATTCCTTGGTGCAGCCGGGCGTATCCGCCTTGGGATAAAAGTACAGCACCACGTTCTTGCCTTTGAGACTGGCGAGCGAAAACGGCTGTCCCTTGTCATCCTCCACTTGAATCGCAGGCGCGGCGTCGCCTTCCTTCAGATCTTTAGGCATAGGAACATCTTATGTTAGATCAGGATGCGCTACAATGTAGTGCATGAAGACGGAAGTATACAGTTGGCGCGTCTCCACGGAGCTGAAGACCGGACTGGAGCGTGAAGCGCGCCGCCGTAAGATCTCGCTCGCCAAGGCTCTGGATTTGGCTGCCGGGGAATGGCTCAAAAAGGGCGGCACTGACAAGGACGACGATCGCGAGCAGAAGCGTATCCACGAAGCTGCGTCCAAGTGTTTTGGCGTGATCACGAGTGGTGACCCAAACCGTTCTGAGAACGTGCGTCAAATTGTGCGAGAGCGCTTGCGGCGGCGTTATGGCCGCTGATGCACTCATAGACACGGGCGCGATCGTCGCCATGTTGAACGAACGGGATCCGTGGAGCCGGATCTGTCGGGAAACATTTCAAAGTCTTCGAGTTCCTCTACTAACTTCCCAAGCGGTGCTGACGGAAGTGTTCCACCTGGTTGGCGACAATCGCAGGGAAATGGAAGGGGCTTGGGGATTCGTCCGCTCGGGCGCTCTGAGATTGGCGGAGATTCAGGATTCGGAACTGCCGGAAATACACGCCTTGATGTCGCGCTACTGGGACCGCCCAATGGATTTCGCTGACGCGACCTTGGTGCACCTCGCGAAACGGGAGTCGTTATCGACTATCTTTACCGTGGATCACGCGGATTTCGAAACCTATCGCATCGAAGGCCGCCGCAGGTTTCGGGTACTGCCCGTCGCACGACCGTAGGAACCCGTGCGAAGATTGCAGACTGTCTGCTAAGATGCGAACAAGTGGAGGATTTCGAATGCGGAATTGGATGGTAGGCTGCGCCGCGGGTGCGGTTTTGGCGGCCGGAATGATGGCTCAATTGAATGCCCAGGGGAAGGCGAAGCCGGGCGACGCCGCGAAGGGCAAAGACGTTTTCGATCAATGCTCGGTCTGCCACAACGCCGACAGCACTGAGACGAAGGTCGGGCCGGGACTCAAAGGGCTTTTCAAGATGGAGAAGCTTGTAAACGGTAAGCCGGTGACCGAAGCCAATGTCCGCGACTTCATCAACACGGGCGGCAACGGGATGCCGTCGTACGCCGATCAGTTGTCCGATCAGGACAAGAACGACATAATCGCGTATCTGAAGACCTTGTAAGCAGCTCCGTAAGAGCCGAACGACAGCGGACGCCGTGTTACATTAGATTCTGCAAGGCTCCTTCCCGGAAGTCCCCATCGTCTAGCCCGGCCTAGGACACCGCCCTTTCACGGCGATAACAGGGGTTCGAATCCCCTTGGGGACGCCAAAAATCAGCGGCATCCGCTTCCCCGAATCCCTTCGATTCCTGTAAACTTGAGAGCCGAGGTGAGCTATGGCAATCCCGAAGCGCGCGGCGTGGTGCCTTGCATTCCTACTCAGCCTGCCGGCCATCCCCTTACTCGCGCATCATTCCTTTGGCGCAGAATACGACGCCGACAAGCCCATCACGCTTACGGGCGTGCTCACAAAAATTGAATGGACCAATCCGCATAGCCACTTCTTCATGGACGTGAAGGACGACAAGGGCAACGTCGCAAACTGGAAATTTGAGGGCTATCCGCCGGTGGTTCTTTATCGCACCGGCTGGAAGCGAGACGTCACCATGAAGCCCGGCGACACTATCACCGTTTTCGGCTGGCGCGCGCGTGACGGCACCAACTGGGCCCATTCGCGGGAAATTACGCTGCCCGACGGAAAGAAGCTGTTCTTCGGGCCGCCTTCCGGTACCGGCGACGGAGGAAATACTCCGGCCGTGAAAGTACCTCAATGACGCCGCGCTTCCTGCTGTCGGCAATCCTGACGCTCGTCGGTATTTCACCGTTCCTCGCAGCGCAAAGTAGCTTCCCGCGCACGCTCGACGGGAAACCCAACCTCACCGGTGTCTGGCAGGGCGGCAGCACGCGGCGCGGCAGTTGGGACGAGGCGAACTCCGGATTGGGCGTCGGCGGCACGGGCCGCGATCCCAACGCCCCGCCGAGTCCCGCTTCACAGCAAGTGGTGAACGCCCCGGCGCCTTACCAGCCCTGGGCCGCGAAAAAGGTTCTCGACTCGTTCAACAAGCGCGGCATCGACGATCCATCGGCCCTGTGCCTTCCGCCCGGCGTACCGCGCCTCACCATCACCGGTCTCTTTCCACTGCAAATCATCCAAACTCCTGAGCAGATCATTATTCTGTACGAGTACATGAATGTATTCCGCATCATCCCGATAAACGCAAAACATTCCGACGACCTGGTTCCGACCTACATGGGCGATTCGGTGGCGCATTGGGAGGGGGACACCCTGGTGGTGGATGTCGTCAGCTTCAACGACAAGGGCTGGCTCACCGGCACTGGCACTTTTCACTCCGATCAGCTTCACGTTACCGAACGCTACACGCGCGTCGACAAAGATCAAATCAAGTACGACGTGACGATGGAAGACCCCAAGGTGTTGACCAATCCGTGGACCATTCATACCAGCCTGATGCTGCGCGAAGGCACTCGCGTGCAGGAGTACGTGTGCGCTGAGAATAATCTGGATCCCGAGCGCTATGAGAAGCTGCTGAAGGATGGAGTGAAGTTCACCCGGCAGTAGTCGTGCTATGGTCGTGTTTTGACGATTTCCGACCCACCTAATTCCCGCTACGGCCGTTTCTTCGACGAACTGACGGAAGGGCAGACTTTCCGCCATTGGCCCGGCCGGACCATCACTGAATTCGACGACACGCTGTTCAGCTTGCTGAGCATGAACCAGCATCCCGTGCACATCGACGAGCATTTTGCAGCCGGGACGCAACACCGGCAGAGGCTGGTGGAGGGTCCCATCGTGATCAGTCTGGTGATTGGGATGAGCCAGGCCGACATCGGGGGCAGCAGCATTGAAACGAAAGACTATTCCAATATTCTCCATACCCAACCGGTGTTCCACGGCGACACCATCTACGCGGAATCTACGATTCTAGAGAAGATCATCGGAACGGATGGTCGAGGCACTGTCAAAATCGGGCATCGCGGATTGAATCAGCGCGGTGAGGTGGTCCTGACGATGCAACGGACAATCTTAGTGCCCCGGACCTAAGTCCTCAAACTTCAGCCGCTCGCGCCGATAAGCGAAGCGTGAGCAAAATCATATTCGCGTGCGGCATCCTTGTTTCGGCTTGGGTGGCTAATCTACAGGCGCAAACCGCAACCGTAACCACCACTCCCGGCACGCTGTCGTTCACTTATCAATCGGGTTCGCTAACACTGCCCAAGGCGCAGTCTGTAGCGGTGAAACCGAGCACCGGCAAACCTACTTTCACCACGGCCACGCCTCCCGCGGATTTCTGGTTAACAGTCAATATGGACAGCGGGACATTACCGGCCGCCATCGGCGTCGAAGTAAATCCCACCAGCCTTGCAGTCGGCACTTATACTTCTTCCGTCACTGTCACCGTGGCCGGAGTGTTATCGCCCGCGGTGGTCACGGTAACGCTTCAAATAACCGCCGCGCCTTCCACCTTGGCTGTAACCCCGAGCACCCTTATCTTTGTCGCTCCTCCCAGCCCGTCGGTAGCCCAGACGTTGACGCTCTCGACCAACGGATCGCCGATATCTTTTACAGCCACTTCGGGCGTACCGTGGATGACCGTTACCCCACCGATCGGTATTGTTTTACCAGGCGAACTGACAACACTGACAGTGAATGTGAATGCCTCGGCATTAGCGCCCCAGGTGGCACCGTACGTCGCCAACATCACCGTGGTGGCTTCCGGAGCCAGCGTGACCGCGAAATCGCAGAACATCGTAGTGGATCTGACCGTCAATAGCGTCACGCCTACTATCGCGAGCGTCTGGCCGCCCGTGCTTCCCCAGAGTGGCGGAGCGCAAACCATTACGATTCGTGGCACAAATTTCTACGCGGCTACACTCGTCGCGATTCAAGGAGTACCAGTGCCACTGGTAACCACGGTGCTAAGCCCGTCAGCCCTGCTGGCCGTTGTTCCTGGCTCGCTGCTCACAGGAGGGGGCATACTGAACGTGGTGGTCGAGAACCCGGCGCCCGGCGGAAATTCCGCTCCCACAGCCGTCACCGTGGCAAATGTTCCGACCATCTTTGGAGTCTTCAATGCAGCCAGTTATGCCTCCGGGACCGTAAGCCCGGGTGAACTGGTCACCATGTTCGGCGAAAATATCGGGCCGCCCATTCCCGCCACCATGTCCATCGTCGCAGGCTACGTCACCAACAACCTAAGCAATGTAACAGTCAACATCGACGGACAAAATGCGCCCATCCTCTACGTCAGCTCCAACCAAGTGACCGTACAGGTGCCTTACGAAGTGACCCTGGGCGCGGGAAAAGCCGTGGTGGTCTCAAACGGCGCAAATCCACCTGCCACAAGTACGGTGACTATCACGGCTGAAGTCCCGGGAATCTTTTCGGCCGATGGCTCGGGCGCAGGCGAAGCTGCCGCCATCAACACCGGCGCGACATCCGGGCTAGTCACACTAAACAGCACCACCAGTCCAGCCAAAATCGGCGATACGGTCAGCCTTTATCTCACTGGCGAGGGCAACTATAATCTGGTGCCGCTAGCGGGAAACACGAATACTGGCTTTGTCATCCCCATAGCGCTTACGCCGCTCCCGCAGATGGTTCCGCTACCCACGGTGAAGATCGGCGGCGTGGACGCAAGCGCCGGAATCTCCTATGCCGGTGTAGTTCCCGGCTCCATCATCGGCGTTTTGCAGATCAATGTCGTCGTTCCGCTAGGCAGCGCCACTGGCGCAACGGTTCCTGTGCTCGTCACCATCGGCGGCGTCACCACGCAAGCGAACAGCACGCTCAATATTCACCCCTAGCCCACGGCAACTCCACGTATGCCATTGTCCGCTAATGGTCGATCGCGGCCACGGCGTTACGTGGTTAAAAAGATTAATTAAAAGATCCTTGGCGGATCTGTTCCCCCATGTTATCTTGATCGAGTCCCAATTCTTCCTAGGAGGCGCCGCATTGCATTCTGACGATCGATTCGCAATTTCCGCGGTCTGCCTTCTAACTCTTCGTTAGTCTCCCGCGGCATAACCAATTACCCTCAGCGCCCCTCGTTTGGGCGCGGAAGGAGCAATTTATGACTAAGATCAAAGTCTTTCAAGGCACCCGTTCTGTCAGCGCGCCCCGTTTGTGCGATTCCTGCTCCAACGGCGTGGTGATGCGCGGACCTGCCGAAAGCGAGGAGTACGTACACTGTTCGCTTATGGAAAAGCCCATTCCGCTGCAAGTGACGGAGTGCAACCGCTACGTGGATCGATCGCAGCCTTCGCTGTGGGCCATGAAAGAGATCGCATGGGTGCTACAGTCGGATTCCAAGCGCCAACAGATCGGCTTTGTCACTGCCAAAGAATGGCGGCAGCTGAACGAAAACGAGAATCTGGTTCCCACGCGGTTCGAGTAGTTATTCACTGGCTATCCAGTGAGTGATTTTGGGCGGGTCAGGGCCTTGATGGAAGGCAATGGCCCGCTCTTCGATTTCGCGATCGGAGACAGTCACGCGTTCGTGCTGGCGCAGATGCTCGGCCCAGCTGGCAACCACAAACGTCTCGATGTAACGGCCGTGCGTGGCAGCGTCTTCGAAGAGCCCCCATCGGATGGCTCCGTCGCGGCGGCGCAGTCTGCGCATGTACTGCATGGCGCTCGCGAACTCGCGGGCAGTGCTTGGGTCGATAGTGTATTCCACGGTCACCAATACCGGGCCGTGTTCTTCATGCCGCTCGATCACGAGAATTGGCTCTGGCCAATGTCCCGACGGACGCATGTCCAGCTCACGCAATCCAGCCAATTTTAAGCGGAAGGTTGCGGCGGCAGCCACAAGTAAAGCAATGCCGGCGCATAGCAGCGTATTCCGCAATCCAATGCGCGTTGCCACCGCGCCCCAAATCACGCTCCCCACGGCCATCGCGCCCTGGAACACCAATAAGTAAACGGCCAGCGCGCGAGCGCGCACCCACGATGGCACCGATGTCTGGGTCGCTGTAGTGAGGTTGGAATTAACGGTCATCCACGCGATGCCCGTGACAATGAGCGCAAGAGCTACGGCGCCGTAGCTGCTCAAATACGCCATCAGGATATTCACCGCGCCAAACAACGCCACCGCGGCGGTAACCATGGTGTCGAGTGGGAAGATCTGCCGCAATCGATGGAGCATCAGCGCGCCCAGGATGGAACCGGCTCCCAGGCAGCCCAGCAGCACCCCGTAGCCGGTGCTGTCACGGTGTAGTTCCACTTTGGCTATCAGCGGCAATAACGACCATAGCGCGCTGGCTGAAATGATAAAGCTGCCCGAACGCAACAGCACCGAATGGATAGGCGGCGCAAACCGCACGTAGCGCATACCGGCCCACATCGCCGCCCCGACGCTCTCAGTGGAAAGCGGCTGCGGATGGTGTTCCGGTTCGCGACGCCATAAGTAAAGCACGATCATCACGCCGACAAAAGAAGCAGCATTCAGGATGAACGCCGCGCCCGCGCCAATAGCCGCCACCACTATGCCCCCCAGCGCTGGGCCGACCGCGCGCGCCAGATTAAAGCCGACGGAGTTGAGTGCGATGGCGCCTGGCAGCTCGGTCTGCGGCACCAGGTCGGGCATGATGGCCTGCCAAGTTGGTCCGTTCATGGTAGCGCCCAGGCCGAGCGCGAAGGTTAGCCACAGCAGCGTCCAGGGTCCGGTGGATCCGGTGAGGGTCATCACGCCCAGCACGGCGGCCGCGGCCAGCATCAGACCCTGCGTTACCAGCAGCAGCTTCTTGCGATCGAAGAGATCGCCAGCCGCGCCGGCCGGAACGGCCAGCAGAAACACGGGCAGATTGGTGGCAGTTTGAACCAGGGCGACCAGTAGCGCGGAGGGCGCCAGTTCCGTCATCAGCCACGCCGCGCCGACATTCTGCATCCAAGTGCCGACGTTCGACACAACCGATGCAATCCACAGCCAGCGGAACCAGGTGTAGAGTAACGGGGTCCAAGTGCTGCTGCGCGGCGAGGAGTCGGCCGGGGTTAACCGAGGGGTCAAGCTTTATTGTGCTTCGGCAGCAGGTGCTTTTGCACTTTGCCGAGCGCATTGCGCGGCAGCTTGTCGACCACAATGAACGATCGTGGAATTTTGAATGACGCCAGCTTTTCGCGGCAGACGGCTTCGAGCGCCGCTGGATCGATATCGCGCGTGGTAACGACGTACGCCACCGGAACTTCGCCCCTTACGCGATCGGGTGCGGCTGCCACCGCTGCTTCGGCTACGCCGTCTTGTTCCTGGAGGAATTCCTCAATCTCCCTGGGATAGATGTTGAAGCCGCCGGAAATAATCAGGTCGCTCTTGCGCGCGCAGAGGGTGGAGTAGCCATCGGGAGCACGCGTGGCGAGATCGCCGGTACGGAAATAGCCGTCTACGAAAGCTGCGCGAGTAGCTTCGTCGCGCCGCCAATAACCGGGGAAAATGTTGGGGCCCTTCAAGTGCACTTCGCCAATCTCGCCGTCGGGAACAGAGCGGCCTTCTGGATCGAGCAACCGAACCGAAACACCCGGCAGCGGAAGACCCACGCTACCGGGCCGGCGCTCGCCCAGGTAAGGATTGCTGATGTTCATCAGCGTCTCGCTCATCCCGTAGCGTTCTAGCGGCGCCTGACCGAAGCGTTCGCGGAATTCCTCGAAGATCTGCGCGGGTAATGGCGCGGAACCCGAGACAAAAAGCCGCACGAAGCCGCCGATTTCGCGCGCTTGCTCCGGCGGGAGATCCAGCAGCCGCACATACATGGCCGGGACGCCGAAGAACAACGAGGGCTTGAAATCCAGAAACTCGCCAGCCGCTTTCTGATGTTCGAAGCGTTCCAGCAGACGCATGCGGCATCCACTAATAAGCCAGCAGTGCAGGCCGTTGCCAAGGCCGTGCACGTGGAAGAGCGGCAGCATGAGAAGGAAACGATCGGCGCTCGATATCTGCCAGCACGTCAGCAAATTAAGCGCGTTGGCAGCCATATTGTTGTGCGTCAGAATGGCGCCTTTGGAAACTCCGGTAGTGCCGGAAGTATAAATGATGCCTGCCGGAGCATCCCCATCGAGAGAAACCAGCGGCCGTTGGTTCCCGAATGCAGCCGCTTCGCGCGTGAGATCCGATGGATTCCAGATCGGCACTGGGCTGGGAAATTCGGTCGCTGAAACCACTGCAACGGGATCTGCGTCCGTCAGGATATGGGCCAGTTCCCGCTCGCGATAAAGGATGTTGATCGGCACGAAAATCACGCCCAGCTTGAGGCATGCCAGATAGAGATCGACAATCTCGAGACAATTGGCCAAGTAGACGCAAAGCCGATCACCAGATTTGAGACCCCGCTGTGCGAGCAATTGCGCCAGACGATTACTGCGCGCGTCGATATCGCCAAACGTGTAGCTATTGCCCTGGAATTCAAGCGCGGTATGGTCGCGGCGGCCGATGAAGGACAGGTCAAAGAGATGAAGTAGATTCAAAAGCCGAAGATACCACGCAGCCGGCCGCTGAGTCTTAAGACTGGAGGTACAAATGGAATCGCTTCAAACCACGTGTTGTGTCGTCGGTGGCGGACCGGCCGGCATTATGCTCGGGTATCTGTTGGCGCGGTCGGGAGTGGAAGTGGTAGTTCTCGAAAAACACGGGGACTTCTTTCGCGATTTTCGCGGCGACACCGTGCATCCATCCACGCTCCAAGTAATGCACGAACTTGGACTGCTGGACGATTTTTTGAAGGTTCCGCACCAGCGGCTCACCTCGGCGAATGGCTTGGTAGGCGATTATGCTTTTCGCGCCGCTGATTTTAGCCATCTACCCACCCGCTGCAAATTCGTGGCGCTGATGCCGCAATGGGACTTTCTCAACTTTCTCAGCGATCGGGCCAAGGCATTCCCTCGCTTTCAGCTTCGAATGCAGTATGAGTGCGTCAACCTGCTGCGAGTGGGTGAGAGGGTTGCAGGAGTAGAGGCGCAGTCT
>Ga0210383_10002652_pt1 | contig 16150 bp, 13 predicted proteins | sample IncBWC14OmetaG_FD_160072 | JGI IMG/M metagenome (GOLD analysis project Ga0210383, IMG submission 160072) | Forest soil microbial communities from Barre Woods Harvard Forest LTER site, Petersham, Massachusetts, United States - Inc-BW-C-14-O ...
ACGCCCAGAATGACTCCCAACAAAACATCTCGGCCCACCAGCGGATCGCGGAATTGACCCATCAATAAGCGATTCCAAGAGACTAATGCCTGTGGCCAATGCCGTCGCGCATAGGGCTCGAGCGAAAGATATAAAATCCATACCAGGCCGGAGAAGAACAGCGACGTGCTTACAGCCAGCGCGAATGGCAAAAGAATCTCCAGTGTCGGAACGATGTGGCCGCGGCACAGCCACAACGCGACGAGCATGACAAAGGTGACGCAAGCCAGACGAAAAGCGCCGCGCCGGTCTCCTCGCCCCTGGATGTAGTTACGCCGCGCCAGCAACGCGGCTCCTATCACGACGGACAGAATCATGGCGAGTAGAAGCAGGTTGCGGGCTCTGTCCCCTGCCGTCTTGGGCGGATCGGGTCGCATGCGTTGCGGTCGAGTCCACGGCCCACTCAACGAAAAAAATACCGGCTTGCCCTGATACGCAGCCGCCTCCACGTGCAAAGGACGATTGCTGCCGGGCCAGCTTCCCGTCCACGCCGCCCTCGCGTCAGAGGTAGCCAGCGAAGTCCAAACCGGATCGGTCGGCTTGAACAATGCCGGATCCAACCCAGCCTCTCGAAACAGCACATTCCAGTCAAACGTCTGGGTGTGCGGCTCCGCGTCTTCTTCCTGCGGCGGGATCGCCTGCAACGATGTCAGCCGCCCTCGAGTATCCAATCCGAGATTGATCATTCCCGAAAGAATCGGCGGCGGGTCCTCGTCCGTCACCGTCCCCGGAGTCAGCAAGGAATCATGAATATCGCTTCCCACCATATATTGCGCGCTTTGCCGATACAGATAATGTAAAGGCGCCGGCTGCCCGCCCAGCACTTCAGCCCAATGCACATGCGGTCTTTCATTCTTCTCGACGTAATCCAGAAATTCTTGATCGTAAGAAAAATCGGCTGCGCTATCCACCGGCTTCTCCGGATATCCGAGTCGCCCGACCATCTCTTTGGCTTTGTGAGTCAAAATTTCCGGAGTCTGCTCGAGACCCAGATCTCCCATTCCGCTGGTCTTGATCGAAAGAAAAGTGACTAATCCCAAGCCGACAAGAGCCGCCGCTAAAAGCAAGATTGCCGTCCTCGGGGCCAGACCGGCAGTTTCTCCCGCAGCCGCAACCATTTGCGGCGATGGCGTTTCTCCCGCAGCCAACGCGGCCGCGAGCGGATCACCGCCCGGCAGCGCCGCCGCCACTGACAGCGCCGAACCCATTCGGTTCGCAGGATCAGGTTCCAGGCACCGTAGAATCACACGCTCTACGACGGGATCAAGGTCCTTCACCAATGTGGAAGGCTTGCTGGGCGCCGATTCACTACGCGCCCGCACCAGCTCCGGCAAAGACTCCACGCTGAATGCCCGCTTGCCGGTAAAGATCTCGTAGAGCACCAGACCGAGCGAGTAGATATCGCTCTTGGCGTTGACCTCTTTGCCTTCGAGTTGTTCGGGAGCCATGTATGCCGGCGTGCCGCTGCGCACGTCGCTGCCGGGAATCTGATCGACAAGTCCAGCCAGTCCGAAATCCGTGACCACGACCTGTCCACGGCCATCGAGCATGATGTTGGCCGGCTTCAAATCGCGGTGCAGCACTCCCTTGGCATGAGCCGCCGCTAAGCCCGCGCAAAGCTGGCGCGCGATTTCCAAAGCCTTGTCCGCTGGCAATCGCCCGATACGCCGCAGCAGCGACGCTAAATCCTCGCCATCCACATACTCCATGGTGAAGAACGTATGGCCATCTACTTCGCCCACGTCATAAACACGGCAGACATTCGGATGCGAGACTCGTCGCGAAAGCCGAACCTCGTTACGAAACCGCTCCAGCAGAGCCTCGTCGTGACTGGCTTCCTCGAAGAGAAATTTGAGCGCGACCGGCTGTCCCAGCGTAAGGTCATCGGCGCGATACACTTCGCCCATCCCACCTTTGCCCAACAGCGCGATTATGCGATAACGTCCTGCCAGCAGCCGGCCCGGAAGGAATCGGCCTTCGGTCAACAAACCTCCCGAAGATCCGGAGACTTTCGCCGACCCCGAAGCTCTCGCCGATGCCCTGGGCTTCGAGTCCACGAATTCCATGGTCGCGAGTTCGTCCCCGGAAACCATAGCCGCGCCACACGACGAACAGAACCGCCCTGCATCCGACACTTGCGAACCGCACGACACGCACCTGGACATCGCAGTCTCCGCCTAACAATTTACCCCCTGGCCCGCGCTCGCGCCAATCGCGACGGGGGAATGCGAATAGTAAAATTACTTTACATCCCTTGACATAACGGAACCGGCAAAAAGGATAAAATGCTGGTCATGTAGGGGCGGACACGCCTGTCCGCGCAGTTAAATTGGGGCGGGTTGGATTTTTCCCCTAAGCTTTCAGAATTAAGGCAAAAAGCGGACAAGACGTCCGCTCTACACCTAAAGCCGTGCAAATGTTGCAACCTAAAGCAACCCAGAGACCGCGATGCATATCCTAGCTAGCGACCGCAACTTACCGCCATCTTTCGGGTTCAAAACAACGACCCGGCCCTTGCGCATTACAGAAAGCGGAGTGAGTCACATGAAATCAAATTCTCGGATCTCGGTGTCACCAATTTCGCGGATAGGAATTGCTCTCCTGCTGCTGGCGCTTCCTCTCCCCGCGTTAGCCGCGTTGGGCGGGGACGTTGCCTCCGTGCACGAAGATCAGGCGCAGATGAAAGGCAGCCTGAAGACCACCGAGGGTATGACCTACACTGTCCACGAGATAAAAGCGGGCACAGGAACGACGGTGCGTGAATATGTTTCGCCCGGTGGCGAGGTGTTTGGAGTTTCCTGGCAAGGGCCCTTTATCCCCGATATGCAGCAACTTCTCGGTAGCTACTTTGACGCATACACGGCCGCTGCGCAGGCGCAGAGGAGCGCGCACAAAGGTCGTGCCCCACTTAATATCCAACAACCCGGATTGGTGGTTGAGTCTAACGGCCACATGCGGTCCTATTCTGGCAGAGCTTACGATCCCGAAAAACTGCCGCAGGGGGTCAGTGCCAATGAGATACGGTAGAGGAGGAAGCGTGCGCGCATTTTCAGCGATACTGATGGTCGCGGGATTGGTTTTTCTGGTGGCATGCGGTAGCAGCGGCACGCCCTCGGGGTTACCGATCACGATTATGTTGTCGGCTAGCCTGACTTCCTTGAATCCGGGTCAATCTTCGAACATCACTGCCACAGTTACGAACGATTCGAGCAACAAAGGCGTAACCTGGACTTCGTCGCCAAGTGGATTCGGTACGCTGACCAACCAGACTGCAACCTCCGTAACCTACACCGCACCAACTACCGTTCCTACGGCTACAGCGGTGACGATCACTGCGACCTCTGTGGCAAGTTCTGCCGTAGCCGCAAGCGTGCAGATTTCGGTACAAACTTCGGCGATCACAGTTTCCCTGTCGCCCGCGGCGCCTCAGACTATCAATCAGGGACAGCAACTCAGCATTAATGCGACGCTCACCAATGACACCAGTAATAAAGGTGTAACGTGGACCCTTTCTCCGATGGTCGGCTCGCTGACTAATCAGACGACCTCTGCCACGACCTATGTCGCGCCCAGCAGCGTGACAGGCAATACCGCCGTTACCGTAACGGCAACCTCTGTAGCTAACACCGCTGCAAAAGCGGTTCTGGAGATCACTGTCTTTCCTTCAGGCGCAGGATCGAATGTTGCGGCGCTCAACGTTATTCCTGGACCTGCGAACTCTGTTGACCTTGCCTTTGTCAGCGTAACCATCTGCGTTCCCGGCACCAATGTCTGTCAAACCGTAGACAACATCCAGGTTGACACTGGATCTCAAGGCTTGAGAATTCTGCAGTCTGTGATTCCCAGCCTCCCTCTTCCTTCGCTGGTCGACAGTAACAACGGCGATACGCTTTACAACTGTGTGTCGTTCTTAGACACCTCGTACCTCTGGGGGCCAGTGCAGCAAGCGGATGTCAAGATAGCTGGCGAAGTGGCGTCCGGCGCGTCCGGCGAACTCGTTCAGACCGTGAGCAGTTCTAATACGGGAATACCAACTGCATGTACGAACGGGGGGACGATAAATGAAAACACACCTTTGCTTTTGGGGGCCAATGGCATCCTGGGAGTGGGTCTCGAACCGACCGATTGCATTGTAGCGGGAACCGACTTTTGCGATGGGAGCGTATCGTCAACAGCCCCCCCAGTCTATTTCGAGTGCCCCAGTTCGGGATGCCAATCAAGCGATGCGCCAATCATCGTACCGCAAAGTGCTCAGGTTGTGAATCCGGTCTTTCTGTTCAGTACCGACAACAACGGGGTCGTTATACAACTCCCTGCGGTTCCAAGCGTCGCGCCCACCGCTAACGGATCTTTGATCTTCGGAATCGGGACGGAATCGAATAATGGTTTGGGTACTGCGACGGTGTTTGGCCTGGACACGAATGACAACTTCATTACGGCATACGCAGGTCAAACGCTTAATGCCAGCTTCATCGACAGCGGGTCGAACGGACTATTCTTCCCGTCGACTATAACGGTATGCGGGGATAATGCTTCATTTTATTGCCCGGCAGGTCTACTCACCCAATCGGCGACCAACGCTGGAGCGACGGGTACGCCAATCAGCGCTGTGAATTTCAGCGTCGACAACGCCGACAATCTGTTTAACGACAACCCCGGCGACGCCGCATTCGGCACGCTTGCGGGACCGCAGGGAACTGCGAACACTTGCTCATCGAGCGGGGGCTCGTGCACATTCGACTGGGGATTGCCATTTTTCTTCGGCAGGACGGTGTTCACCGCAATCGATGGCCAACCAGTATCGGGTGGAACCGGTCCCTTCTGGGCTTACTAGTTCCCCGTACACATCAACCTCTCTTACCCCAGTGAACTTCGGATGAACCGAGGCTCACTGGGGATCACTATTTCCTCCGCCGTTCCGAGTTGGAGCATCTGCCTGCTCGAATTACACTATCCGCCATGAGGAACTTTGAGAGTCTCACCCAACAGGAAATCCTGGCTTTGGCGATTTCCCTCGAAGAAGAAGATGAGCGTATCTTCGCCGATTTCGCCGAAGGGCTACGCCAGGATTTCCCCGCATCTTCCGCCGTATTCGAAGGCATGCGCGACGAAGAGTCCGGACACCGTCGAAGGCTGATCGAGCTATACCGTCAAAAGTTCGGAGAGCACATCCCGCTTATCCGCCGCCATGACGTGAAGGGCTTCGTGCAACGCAAGCCCATCTGGCTGACCCGTCCACTCGGCCTCGACACCGTGCGCAAAGAGGCCAGTTCAATCGAGATAGAAACGCGCAGGTTTTATGAGAAAGCGGCGGGAAGAACACAAGACGCCAGCATCCGGCAATTGCTCGACGATCTGGCCCAGGAAGAGCGCGCCCACGAAGACCGCGCCCAGGAATTAAAGGAAGAAGAGCTGCGCCCCGATGTCCGGCTGGACGAAGAACGCGCAAGCCGTCAGCTTTTCGTTTTGCAGATCGTGCAGCCGGGCTTGGTCGGCTTAATGGACGGCTCGGTATCCACGCTCGCGCCCGTTTTCGCCGCGGCATTCGCCACCCGCAATCCATGGGACGCATTCCTCGTCGGCATGGCAGCATCGGTCGGAGCCGGCATCAGCATGGGATTCGCCGAGGCGCTTTCCGACGATGGCAGCCTCACTGGCCGCGGCCATCCTTGGGTTCGAGGACTGGTCTGCGGAGCCATGACCGCGTTGGGCGGGGTGGGCCACACTTTACCGTTCCTGCTGCCGGACTTCAGAATCGCCCTCGCCGTAGCCTTCATCGTCGTCTTGATCGAACTCGGAGTCATCACGTGGATTCGTCACCGCTACATGGATACCCCTACGGTCTCAGCCGCATTGCAGGTAGCGTTGGGCGGAGCCTTGGTCTTCGCGACCGGAGTTCTAATCGGCAGTTCCTAACCAACCGGGAACCGAGAAGTGAAAACTGGATTGTTGGTTATCCGGTTTGGATTAATCGAAATTATGTTTATCTTTAGGTGCTAGGCGAACACATCGCGGCTCAAGCAATATTGCGCTTCATCCTCGGACGCGAAGAGTCGCTTGCACTCTCAACCCGATTGCGGCCCGTCCTTTTGGCCCGGTACAAAGCTTTGTCCGCCGCCTCGATCACCTGCTCCACTTCCCGCGCTTTAGGCCCCGACTCCGCAACTCCAATGCTGACGGTGACAGAAAGCCCATCAACCGAAGCGTCCACCGGAAATTTGCTCGGCCTCGATCTGCGCGTCGTTCCCTTCTTGTCCGCGATTCGTCGCCCCGCCCCGCGAGGCGCGCTGCGTCGCTCCGGCAGACTGCGCACTCGGAATGTCGATTGCTCGACCGCCGTTCGCAGCTCCTCCAAATGAGGCAAGACCTCCTTCGCCGACTTCCCCGGAAACAGTATGGAGAATTCCTCTCCACCCACGCGAAACGCCTGCCCACCGCCGGTCACCCGAGACAGTCTGGCCGCAACCATGCCCAGGACTTGGTCCCCGGTTTCGTGTCCGTAGGTGTCGTTCACACTCTTGAAGTGATCGATGTCGACAACCGCGATGGAAAAAGGCGCTTCGAGGCGGGGCAGCGCTTCATTGAAGGCGCGTCGCGCGGGGAGCGAAGTGAGTTCGTCGTGGTAGGCGAGGACATAACTGTTTTCGATGATCGACGCCACCAGTAAAAGGCCGGCAGTTGCCCAATAGGCGATGGCGATTCGATCCAGCGCGTTCGCCTGCAATCCGAGGAAGGTTGCGACCAGGGCCCAGAGCAATCCGCTCTCGACCAGTTTTCGATGCCGCACGAAACGAACGAGCAAGACTGCGAAAGCCACGCCGAAGGCCAGCAGCGCGAGTTGAGGAATCTTCGTCCAATGAAATAGAGATCGACTCAAAAGTGCGACGCGAATGAAAGCAGGGCTAGCGGTGGTTCCGGGACGGCAGATGACAGCGACGAATACGGACTCGAGAAACAACCACACCAGCCGTGGCGTCACCGCGGGAATCGACAACCCACTCTCCCGGCCGAGCGAAAGCAAGATGAAGTTGAGCGGCAATAGAAAAGCCACGGCTTCAAAGGCGATGCGGCCGGCTCCAACGGAGACGGCGTGGCCAGCGGAAAAAAAATCGATGGCGCGATGCGCCAGGAGAAGCATGATCAAGGCGAAAAGAACACGGCTGGAGTGAAAGCGCCAAGCCAGCAGAATTCCTGCGATGAACACGGCGTAGTAGTAGAAATCGACGGCGGCGGCAGAGATGGACAGGAATCCGCCTGAAAGCATTACCACCGCGGCGAGCAGCAGCAGGCCTCCAGGCACAAACAGGGATTTCAGCGTTCCCTTGTTCCCCAAATCCAAACTCGCATGATCCTTCAGTTGGGAAGTAGTGTCAACAAATTATCGTCGGCGGGGCAAAGCGGGAGCGAGTGGCAGGGCAGGTTCGGGGGCGGCATTCCCGTTTGGGGAAGGCAGAGCCTTTCGTGTGTCAAGGAATCTCCGATTCTGATCCAGTTCATGCCTAGAATCAGAATGAACGTTAGAGAAACCTTATGCGCATTCTGATCGCTGAAGATGATTCCGCACTCGCCAGCTTCGTGAAAAAGGGTCTGGACGCCGAGCACTACGCAGTGGATGTTTCGAATGATGGAGAACAAGCCCGCGCCATGGCGGGCGAATTTGAATACGACCTGGTGGTGCTCGACCTGAACCTGCCGCGTCTCGACGGGGTTGCGATCCTGCGCTATTTGCGCACGCGCAAGCCCAGCATGCCGATTCTGGTGCTCACCGGGCGCACGCGGGTTGAGGACCGGGTGCAATGTCTCGATCTCGGAGCCGATGACTATCTGGGCAAACCTTTCTCGTTCACCGAACTCTCGGCGCGCATTCGGGCTTTGCTGCGCCGCTGCCATTTGCCGGCGGAATCGGTGTTGACGGTGGAGGACCTGAAGCTCGACCGTGTCGAGCGCAGGGTAGAGCGAGCGGGACGCCGTATTGATCTGACGGGGAAAGAATTCGCTCTGCTCGAATACCTGATGCGGAACGCGGGCCGGCGAATTACCCGCGCCATGATCATTGAGCACGTGTGGAATCTGTCCTTCGACACCTGCACCAATGTTGTGGACGTGTATGTGAACTACCTGCGCCGCAAAGTCGACGATGGATTCGGGATCAGGCTGATTCATACGGTTCGCGGGGTGGGCTATGAACTGTCCAGCCATTCCACGGCGCAGGCATGAAGGCAGCTGTTGTCCAGGCCGAAGACGCCCTGATTCAGAAGCTCATCGCGAATCTGGGAATCGATGGCGGTTACGACTCACTCGTGCGCGATCTCTTCCACGACTTGAGCCAGCCGCTCAGCACCGTGAGTTGCGTGCTGGAAAACCAACTGCTGGTATCGCGCTCACCGAAACAATATCGGGATGATCTGAAGATCGCGCTCAAACAGGTCCGTTCGATTGTCTGGCATTTCCACGCCTTGCGCGAGTTGTGGGATGCCGGCAGCGCGCAGCAGAATCAGGAAAGTTTGTCAGTCGCAGCCTGCATGCGGGATTTGGCGGGGGACTTGCTGCCAGTGGCGGAGTCGAAGAAGGTGAAGCTCTTGCTGGCGACGAGCGCGGATTGCATGGTGCACTTCCAGGCCGGCCGTTTGGGGCAGGCGTTGACGCATCTGCTGGAGTTCGCGATTCAGTTCTGCGCTGCCGGGGCCGAGGTGGAAATTGTAGCGGATGCCGAAGGCGAAACTGCGCGAATCGCGTTGGAGATTTCTGCGCTCGAGCTGCCGCCTGCCAAGAATCCAGCTGAAGGATGCGCCGCCGACAGGAAACAATGTGAGCTGAAAGCACGGCTCGATTTGGCAGTCGCGTGGCGGGTGTTTGCAGTCGTGGGCGGCGACTTGCGCGTCGAGCGCAACGAAGATCGGCTGCGGCTCGGCGTGGTTTTGCCGTTGGCTTACCGCTGAAGTGCGGACGGACCCAGGGGAAAGTTAAATGAGAATTTCCACGGCTATACGGAGCTACGTGCACAGCACTTTTGAATTACTTGGCGATTCCGACCTGCGTCATCAATTACAAAGGGCACAAAGGCACACGAAGGGAACTTCGTGCAGTCGTGCGGCGATTTTCTTCTGGGCAAGGCTTGCCTTGCCGGCGGCAAGTTTTTCCCGTTTTTCACCGCTGTCCCAAAACTGGGAAGGATCTGCCGTTAATAGAAATTCTTAATCCTCTTTTAATCGCCCTCTAATCTCCCCGGAATGAAATCGGTAACATGACATCCGCAACCATCGTTCCTTCCATTGCAGGCGGCGTGCTTGTCGCCAGCCCAAGTACCACTCTTCGCGAGCAAGTGCGGCAGAGCCTCCATCGGGAGCGCGGCCCGATTCACGAAGTTCACGGGGGGGCGGACGCACTGGTAAAACTCGAAAGCGGCGACTGGCAGGTTTTGTTTTTGGACCGCCGCCTGCGTGATCTGGATGCAGAAGAACTGATTGGGGTCATCAAGCGACGCTTCCCGGGGATTGAAGTGGTGCTCGTCGACTCTGACAGCAGCGCGCCATTTTCCGCCTCAAGTGCCGCGAAAGCGATGGCCTCGTCTTGCTGGCCGAATCCACAAAAAGCTTCGCCGATGTCGCGCACTGCTTCGATCGCCCGGGAGTCGAACGCGAGCGAAGAAGCCCGCCCATTTCTCCTGCCAGAGTCGTCCAATGCCAACACCGCTGCTCCGTTGCCAGGAATGATCGGCGAGGCCGGGGTCATGCAGCGGTTGTACCGCATGACACGGCTGGTGGCGCCACGCCTGACGACAGTCCTGGTTACGGGCGCGACTGGAACCGGCAAGGAATTAGTCGCCCGGGCAGTTCATCAGTTGAGTTCACGTTCGGCCAAAGCGTGGGCGGTGGTGAACTGCGCCGCCATTCCCGAAGCCTTGCTCGAATCCGAATTGTTCGGCCACGTGCGCGGCGCCTTTACCGGCGCGGTGCAGGGGTACGCCGGGCGCATTCATCTGGCGCAGGGCGGGACATTGTTTCTTGACGAGGTCGGAGAATTGCCGCTCAGCCTGCAAGCCAAGTTGCTGCGCTTCCTCGATCAGAAAGAGGTGCAGCGTCTGGGGAGCTCGGAAGCCCTGAAGGTGGATGTGCGGGTGGTCGCAGCCACCAATGCGAACCTGGCGCGCTGCGTCGAACAAGGCCGCTTTCGCGACGATCTTTTTTACCGGCTGTCGGCATTTCCGCTGGAGCTGCCGAGCTTGGCGGAACGAACCGGTGACATCTTGCTCTTGGCCGAGCACTTTCTCAAAGGCATTGCGGTTGCGTCCCAGTGCAACCCGGCGGCGCTCGATACCCAGGCGGCTGAACTGCTTGCAGCGCATCCCTGGCCGGGCAACGTGCGCGAGTTGCAGCAAGTAATGGAGCGCGCATCCATCCTGGCCGACGGCGGCAGCCGCATCCGCCCCGAGCACTTGTATTTTTCGACCGGGAGTCGAAGCGGTTTGGCGCAAGCGCAATTGCTGACGGGAAAACCTTAGCTCCGGGATTCGCCCGTTCGTCAGGAGAGATCGTAGACGTTATGTCCACTGCCTTATCCGCGTTTCTACAACCCATCGAAGCCGGGATGATCGCACTCGACGAAGGCTCGCTCAGCCGAGCCTTCGCTTCCTTCACCGAGGCGGCGGCATCGCTCGAGCACGCTTACGTGGAGTTGCAGGCGGAGGTCGGTCGGCTGCGTCACGAACTCGAAGACACCAACCGCAATCTGGCTTCGAGCCTCGAAGAAAATTTGCGCATGCGACAGCGCCTCAACCGCATCCTGCAGGGGTTGCCGTGCGGCGTGCTGGTGAGTGAAGAGGATGGCCAGGTTTCGCTGGCGAATCCGGAGACCCGGCGTTTGCTCGGGGCCGATTCGGACTTCGCCGTCGAATCAGGGTTGCCAGCCTGGATTCGCGACTTGCTCGACCGAACTCAGGGAAGCCGCGGCGCGCTCGAGTATCGCCGCGGCAGCCCGGAGGCGGAGTGGATCACAGTGCGGCGGGCGCAGTTGAGCCGGGAGGAGGGCGGCAGTTCGATCTTCATCCTGCAGGACGTCAGCGAGTTGAAGCGGCTGCAGCGGGAGCATGAGGAGTTGAGCCGGCGGCAGGCTTTGGCCGAGATGTCGGGAGTGCTCGCCCACGAGATCCGCAATCCCCTGGGAAGCCTGGAACTGTTTGCGGGACTGCTGGCGGAATCGGACTTGAAAGAAGAAGAGCGGAAATGGGTGGGCCACCTGCAGGCCGGATTGAGAACGCTTTCAGCCACGGTGAATAATGTCTTGCACTTTCACAGCCGGCCCGCGCCCGGACTCGCCCCCACCGATCTCGGGCAGTTGCTCGTATCGACCCGTGATTTCCTTCGTCCTCTGGCCGAGCGCACTGCGGTGCGCATGGAACTCGTCCACCAACTCGGCGGCGTGCTGGTGGCGGCCGACCGTCACCGACTGGAGCAAGTACTGCTCAACCTGGCGCTGAATGCCTTCCGCTTCATGCCCGGGGGAGGAGTGCTGGCCATCCGCGGCGGAATGAGTTCTCCGTCCGCGCGGAGCGTGGTCATCGAGGTATCTGATACCGGGCCTGGAATCGCAGACGAAGATCGGGAGCGAATTTTTCATCCCGGCTTTACCACCTGCGCGGGAAATCCGGGCCTTGGTCTGGCGGTGTGCAGGACGATTATGGAGCAGCACGGGGGCGCCATCACGGTGCACTCCCGGGCGGGTTTCGCAACCACTTTCAACTTGGAATTCCCTTTATACGGAGCGCAGGAATGAATCAGGCAGCACTCGATCAGACCGAAGCAGATTACATGACTATGAATCCCAGGCCTTTGAACCCGGTGGGCGTTCCATTGGCGGGAGCGAAAACGTTGCCGCGGCAGGTGCTCGTGGTGGACGATGACCCCGGCATGCGGACCGCGCTTGAAGTCAGCTTTCTGCGCCACGGCTGGCGGGTGGAAACCGCCGGGGGCGCGGCCGATGCCATTGCGAAGTTCCGGCGCGGGCACCATCCCCTGATCGTGACCGACATCCGCATGCCCGACGGCGACGGCTTTGGAGTAATGCGCGATGCTCGTGCCCTGGCGCCGCGCACCGCAGTCATTCTGCTGACTGCATTCGGCAGCGTGCCCGACGCGGTCACCGCGATGAGAAATGGGGCTTGCGACTACCTTGTGAAGCCTGTGGCCTTCGAGCAACTGGAACTCGCCGCCCAACAGATTCTCGCCCGGACTCAGGCGGCGGAATCCGACGCAGCGACACTTGTCGGGCATTCGCCGGCGCTCATGCGCGCACTCGACCGGGCCCGGCAGGTGGCGGCGATCGACGTCGACATTCTGATTCAGGCTGAAAGCGGCACCGGCAAGGAGTTGCTGGCGCGGATGATTCATCGCCTCAGCCCGCGCCGGGATTGCCCCTTTATCGCTGTCAATTGCTCGGCCTTTCCCGAGACTCTGCTGGAGAGCGAGTTGTTTGGCCATGCCAAGGGGGCGTTCACCGGGGCGGTAAGCGCGCGGCCAGGAAAATTCGAGCAGGCCCACGGGGGCACATTGCTGCTCGATGAAGTGGGCGAGTTGCCGCTGCTCTTGCAACCGAAGCTCTTGCGCGCGTTACAGGAGCGCGAGTTCGACCGCCTGGGCGACACGCGCCCGGTGAAAGTGGATATTCGGGTCATCGCAACCACCAATCGTTCTCTCGAAGCCATGGTCCGCGAAGGCTGCTTCCGCGCCGATCTGTACTACCGGCTCAATGTGATTCCGTTGAGCCTGCCGGCCTTGCGCGAGCGGCCGGGCGATGTGGCCGAACTGGCTGCGCATTTCGTCAAACTCTACGCCCCGCCGGGAGTGGCGCCGGGGATGAGCACGGAGTTCCTCGCACACCTGGCGCAGCGCTCGTGGCCGGGAAACGTTCGCGAACTGGCCAACCTGATGCGGCGTGCCGTGGCTTTGTCCGGGAGCCAGATCGGAGTGGAGATTCTCGAGCCCGGTGAGTTGACTGACTCGCCGCTATTGGCCGCGCAACCAGTGACCGCGCAACCCGAATTTCCCGGCGAAGACGGATTGCGTCCGGGAGTGTCGCTCGAGTGTATGGAGAAACGCCTGCTCGAGCTGACGCTCGACGCCACCAGAGGCAATCGCTCGCGCGCCGCCGAGATGATGGGCGTGAGCCTGCGCACGGTGCGCAACAAGATTCGCGAGTACGGGCTGCCACCAAGGAGAGATTATGTCCATCCTCAGTGATCCCACGATTACCGCGCTCACCCGTTTTCTGGATGTAAACGTATTTCGCAGCGAGCTGGTGATGTCGAATATGGCAAATATCGATACCCCCGGCTACCGCACCCGGGACGTCAACTTCAGCCAGGAGATGGAGCGGGCCGGCGGCAATCTCGCCTATGCATCGTTCTCTCCCGTGGCCCGTTCGGTGCAGGGACTAATGGAGCGCCCCGACGGCAACAATGTGAGCCTCGAGCGCGAGAGCCTGTTGCTCGCCGACACCCAGATGCGCTTCAACCTGGGAGTGCAGCTGCTGCGGGATCAATTCAAGTCGATTCTCAGTGCGATTCACGAAGGGAGTGGGTCATGAACTTATTTGGCATGCTGGCAGTCAGCGGGTCGGCGCTTACCGCCGAGCGGCAGCGGGCGGAAGTGGTCACCAGCAATATGGCGAACCTCGAAACCACGCGCACGCCCGAGGGCGGGCCTTACCGGCGCCAGTTGGTCGTCTTTCGGTCGCGGCGCATGCCACAGTTCCCCGCGCTCCTGGCGGGTTCGGGAAACATGTCGGCCCGCGGGGTGCGCGTCGATCAGGTGATCGCCGATGCCCGGCCGCCGCTCGAACGCTATCAACCGGGGCATCCCGACGCCGACGCCAAAGGCTACGTGAGTTATCCCGCGGTCGATCCGGTCGAGGAGACTGCCGACCTGTTGGGGGCGGTGCGCGCCTACGAACTGAATGCGTCGGCGGTGCAATCGACCAAAACCATGATCCAGCAGTCTCTGGATCTGCTGCGCTGACGATCTGAGTTTGCGCAGTGAACGCGTGGGGAAAGGAAGCATATGCCGGATCCGATTTCGAACTTGCGAATTCTTCCGAGCGAGACCGGTGCGGTCGGCTCGGCCGTCGCGCCGCGAGAGTGGGGCTTCATGGAAACCCTGCGCGGCGCCATGGACCAGACCAAAGACATCCAAGGGGCAGTCGACGCTAAGGTCGCTGGGCTGCTCGACGGCAGCGGCATGGACGTGCACAGTGCCATGATCGCGGTGGAACAGGCGGATCTCTCCTTTCAGCTCATGATGCAGGTGCGCAACAAGATCGTGGCCGCCTACCAGGAGATTTCGCGGATGCAGTTCTGAACGTCTGCTTAGGAGACCGGAGTGGTAGCACCTAAAACATTCGGCCAGGCGCTCGAGCAGGCGGGCGAACTGGCGCGCGGTCTCAGTCCCAAGCAGCGCCTAATGCTGGCAGGCGGGGCGGTGCTGGTCGGGGCTACGCTCTGGCTGTTTGTTGGATTGCTGGGGAAGCCCAAGTATGCCACGCTCTACTCGGGGCTGAAGCCGGAAGAGGCACAGGCCCTCGGCAGCCGCCTAGCCGCCAAGAATATTGCGCATGAGCTTTCTCCCGATGGCGCGACGTTGCTGGTTCCGGCCGATGAACTCGATGCCGCGCGGCTTGAAACGGCAGCGCAGGGTTTGCCGAGGAATGCGCGGCTGGGCTTCGAACTTTTCGATACTCCGAACTGGGCGGGATCGGATTTCACCGAGAAGGTGAACTATCAGCGGGCGCTCGAAGGCGAACTGGAGCGTACCCTGCAAACCCTCAGCGAAGTGGAAGCGGTCCGGGTGCATCTGGTCTTGCCGCGCGAATCTCTGTTCAGCGAGCAGGAACGCGAATCTAAAGCCGCTGTGATCTTAAAAACCCGGGGAGGCGCGCTTTCGGAGCGGGCGCAGTTAGCCATTCCTCAACTGGTCGCGAGCGCAGTCGACGGCCTGCGTCCGGAGAATGTCACTGTGGTCGATGCGGACAGCAACACTCCCCTTTTGCACGCACGCGGCCCAGGGGCGGCGCATGGCGGCTACGATCTCGATGAAGAACTGGCAAAGACACTGCTGCGAACCCTTGAGCCGGTGGTCGGAGCCGAGCATGTGCGGGCCAGCGTGCACGTCGAGTACGACCTCAGCAGCAGCGAAAACACGGAAGAGATCTACGATCCGAAGACCACGGCTACTCTCACCCAGCAGAAGTCCGAGGAGACCGCCGGAGGCGGCGGGCCCGCCGGAATTCCCGGGACCGCGAGCAACGTCCCGGGGGCAGCCGCCGTGACTGCTTCCGCGGTCACCACCGAAACTCAGAATTCCCGCTCCGAGACTGAGACCTACGCGGTCAGCAAGAGTGTGCGCCATACCGTGCAGCCGCCGGGACGGGTCAAGCGCCTGGCGGCTGCGGTCCTTATCGACGACGCGGTCGAGATGGCGGACAAGAATGGAGTCAAAACGCCAACCCGGCGCAAGCGCACCGCGGACGAAATGAAGGAGATCGAACAACTGGCGGGAGCGGCCATTGGACTGGATGCGCAGCGCGGAGACATGCTGGCAGTGCAGAACCTTTCTTTCGAAGAACGTCCCGTGGAAAAACCGGCGGCTCCCGGCAAGCTCGAGAACACGCGAAAAGTGATCACGCAATGGTCTGGTCTTTTGCGTTACTTGGGCATTCTGGCGCTTTTCCTGATTGTCTATTTTCTGATGTTGCGTCCGGTGAAGAAGCAGGTGTTGAACGTGCTGCGCGAACTGCCGACGCGGGTGGGGCGAAGCGCAAAAGAAATCGGAGCTTCGTCCGGATCGCCCGCGGCAGTGGCTGTCGAAATGGAACCGCCGGGGGTTGAGCAGGCCCGGCGGGCTACGGCATTAAAGCGTCAATTGACGGAGAAAGTGAAGACTGAACCGGCGGTGGCTACCCGGCTGGTTCAGAGCTGGATTCGGGATGGGGGAAAAGAGTGAACCCGGTTGAAAGCATGCTGGGAGGAATGCGGAAGGCTGCCGTGCTGCTGGTGTTACTCGGGGAGGAGGTTGCCAGCCAGATTTACCGCAATTTGCCCGAACCCGATCTGGAGAAGCTG
>Ga0210383_10002653_pt1 | contig 16149 bp, 13 predicted proteins | sample IncBWC14OmetaG_FD_160072 | JGI IMG/M metagenome (GOLD analysis project Ga0210383, IMG submission 160072) | Forest soil microbial communities from Barre Woods Harvard Forest LTER site, Petersham, Massachusetts, United States - Inc-BW-C-14-O ...
GTACCCCCAGCGCGGCCCTGCTGAATGAATTCGAGTTCGTCGATGCGTCGATTGCCGCATTCGTCAACGAGCTCAACAAGCAGGGGTTGTTGAGTTCGACGCTGATCGTGATCACTGCCAAACACGGCCAGTCGCCAATTGATCCCAGCCGCTACGTCGGCCAGACCATCAATGGCACTTCGCCGGTCACCCTTTTGTCGAATGCGGGCTTCATTCCCTTTTCCGAGTCGACTAACAATCCCACCGGAATCGGACCTACCGAGGATGACGTCTCATTGATTTGGCTAAGCAGCTCATTTGATACCGACGCTGCCGTCGCGATCATCGAAGCGAACGCATCCGCCACCACGGGGGTCGGTCTGGGGCAGATCTACTACGGCCCATCCCTCTTCCTAAATTTTAACGACCCAACTGTAGACCCACGGACACCGAACATCATTGTGACTCCGAATGTCGGTGTTACCTATTCGGGCAGTCACGCGAAACAGGAAGAGCACGGCGGGTTCTCGCATGACGATACGAACGTTGTTCTCCTGCTGTCCAATCCGAAGTTCAAACCCAATACGGTGAAAGCCGAAGTAGGCACTGCGCAGGTCGCACCTACCATCCTCAAGGCCTTGGGTATCAATCCAAACGCACTGGATGCCGTTCGTGCAGAAGGCACAAGCGTGCTTCCAGCCGTTACGTTCTAGCGGCTGGAAGAACTCGCTTCAAGTACAGCGGACGCTTCTTCGGGAGCGTCCGCTGCTTCTTTGGACCCGTCCTCCGATCAGCATCTTGGTGAGAGAAGCCTTTGGCAAGCGCTCAAGCGCTCGCAAGATGCCTTTCATCTGAAGGCGCATAACCATAAATTCGAAAGGCGGAATGCTATTTCGAAGCTGACCCTGGCGACGGCAAAGTCATTCACGAGGCTGGAACCAGAAGCGAGTGGGTGTAACTGAGGAAACCTAGATCATGACGAATGGCGAGAAGTCAGATATTCAAATCGGGCTGAGCCGGCAGCAGCTCAATCGTGGGGAGTAGTCCTACGCAGCGTTGACACGGCCATTAGTGTGCATCGCAAATAGAGTCGGCTGTTGCTCTGAGAGCGTGTCTTGCAGGCGTGCCTTCAGCGTATTGAGCCGACAGTCTTCCGAGTGCCGCTCCGCGCGAAGTTCTTTCAGGTCGGTCTCGTGGGTCTTGGTCTCAAGCTGGATTTTCATGCGGGATGTTCTCCAGAATTGAAGGTTCCTTCGCTTAAGTTTAGCGACTACAGCATTCGCGGTCAATTCAATGAACAGAACAGCAATTACCGCCGGCGAGCCTGCCTGGTCCGGGTGTAGCCTGCTCCAGCAGAGTTGGCAGCAGTCCGAACGAGCGCCGTCGATAAAGGTTCAGCACGTTCGAACGCATGAAGCAAATCGGGTGCTCATCCGTGGAATTCACGGTTTCTGATTGATTCCTTGCCACCGTCTACAGGTAGCAAAATGACGCTTCAAAGCCTTGATCGGCTGGACGGACCTAAGCCTGCGAGAGCCCTGAAAGCCAAGAACAGAAGATTCGTGGTGCAGACTCCCTGAACTTCTCCGCCGCTGTTTGGGCAAAACCCGAGTGTTCAAACACGCTGGCTAGAAATCAGAAATCACTTCAATTTTCGCTGCTTGTATTCGATTCGTCGCTAGAATGCGGGTCGTCGGAACCCAATTCGAAGAGCGCAGCTTGTGCGGCCGCATGCTCGCGCAACTCTGCCATTTCGTCTGCGCTGCCTTCCAAAGGTTTTTCCTGTTTCCTCTGATTTCGGCGTTCTGCTTTGTCGCGTTGCTTCTGTTGTCGTGTCTGTTCTTTCTGGCGTTTCGTAAACGTCGATCGGCCTCGTGGCATGCCAGTTTCTCCTTAAGTTCTAAGTCTTTCGAGCGGCTCCCTCGAGCAGCCTGCGTTTCCCGTCGAGTAACAATCTACCAACGCGGTTCGCGTGGTTGCCGAGCATGCCCGCGGTAATCGTCTTTTCCACGACCGCCGCCTCCGCCGCCGAAACGTTGTCCGCCGCTTTTCGGTCGATCGGTCTTGGGTTTGGCCTCATTGATCGTCAAAGTGCGGCCGCCCAGGTCCGTCCCGTTTAGCGCCGCGATCGCTTTATCAGCCTCTGGAGCATTCGTCATCTCGACAAACGCGAAGCCCCGCGAGCGACCGGTTTCGCGGTCGGTGACCAGGCTAACCTTTTCTACCGCACCATGGGCTTCGAATACGGTTCGCAATTCGGATTCTGTGGTGCTGTGAGGCAGATTGCCGACATAAAGATTCTTCATCGCATTTCCTCTCTCAGTAAATCGCTCAGATTGGTGGAATTGGGCGTCCGTCTCGAGGGCCGTGCCTCAGAATCTCTTGGGGGCGCCGGCCGATCACGCATGGCCCTCAGGCGGGCGCTGCAAGCGGAGCGAACTGCAGAGATTCGGCGGGAAGCCTCAAGGATGCCCCAAGGCCGCGAGATCGTTCCGATGTCGGCGGAAAGGGCAGACCGGATATCGCCGATCTGGTCACTCGCCGGGCTGTGCCCATTCGACTTATCCTCGTGGGATTGCGGTGAATCGGCTAGGTAAGCGGGTTTACCGACCAGGAACGCCATTTGTTGCTGGGGCGTCGCGCGGCGAATATCTCCGCAGAATTCGTTGCGTTGAAGTTCATCATTATGAACGTTCAGAAGTACGAGATTGTACAGATCGGCCCGCCACCAGGAGCGTGCCTCACTAATATCCGCAGCGCAATCCACGTCGATGCCGAGTTTCCTCATCGTCTCGGCGCGCAACTCTCGCGTGTGCGCCGACGTGTCAACGAGAAGAACGCGTTTCTTCTTGATGGTGCCATCGATGGTCGGGGAGAGCGGCAAAGCCGGCAGGATTGTAGTCATGCGGGCACAGACCTTGGTTTGGCAGAGCCGCCGCGAGCCGATGCCGCAGTGTGAGACGCAGTACGCCTCAGCAACTCCCGGTTTCGTTTCCGGCGAGCAAGTTTTTGTTTCCGCTCCCGATTAAATCGGGACTTATCACCATTCACTGAGGACATGAGGATTATCAGTCTCCTGCTGCTGGATTCGTTAAGGATGCCAGAGGATGGCCCCGGTGTTTGAGGTGAATGGCGTGGCAGATGTTCTGAAATTCCGGCTTTAGGCCGTTACCAAAACGGCGAACTCCCGGCGCAAGTGGAAGGCAGTATGAGTTATCCAGGTTTGACGGTTGGTCCAAATGCGCCTCTCGATCTCTCAATCGCGAAGGCGCAACGGGCTTCTGCAGTGTGTCTTCGAGGTTAAGTTCTCTTAAGTATACGCTGTTTGCGCGAATTTGTACGAAAGCCTCAAATCACCAGAAACGACCATGGAGCGGCAAGACGTTTGCCGCAGGCGTGTGAGGAGCGATTCAGGTTGGCGCGCCCAAATGCCGAATCACCTTGCTAATTGTACGAGCCACGCATACCATCAATAGGCGTTCGAGCGAATCGGTCGCCAGCAGTTCTCGCCTCAACAGCCAGCACCTGCCCTCCGTACTCCTGCGTAAATCGATCGAAAGGAACATTGGTAACAAAATGGCAGAACAAGGAACAGTAAAGTGGTTTAACGACGCCAAAGGTTACGGCTTTATTAGCCGGCAGAATGGCGAAGACGTGTTTGTGCACTTCTCGGCGATTCAGGCAGGCGGCTTCCGCAGTCTGCAGGAGGGCCAGACCGTGCAATTCGAGGTCACCAAGGGTCCAAAGGGCTGGCAGGCCGAGAACGTGCAAGCGCTGTAGTCAAAGATTTCCCAAGACGGCGATCTCGATTGTCTATCGAGGTCGCCGTTTTCATTGTGGCTTGTGCATAACGTTCGTTCGATTTCCCCCCATTCGTCCCGACAGGATTACCCATCCGACGCCTTGGTCGGATAGAATGGTGGAGTAGAAGCCCTCGTGCCTCCTTTTTTCAAGTGGTTTGGCACAGAGATTGAATGGAGCCTCTCTGACACGCGACGACTTAAGCGGTTGCTTTGCTGTTATTCGGCACAATATTCGGACTTACCGCTCGGCGGGTGTCGTCGAGGTTGTGAAAGGCAAGCAAAACGCCGAGCTCGCCGTGAAGAAATTTGAAGCCTCCCAGACCTCGTCCGATCATCAAGAAGGTTGGCGCTATTTTTTCGAGAGAACCGGCATGAAAGCTGGTACAGATCCCACACGGGCCACCGACCTTCGGCAGGCAGATTTGGAAACACGCGAGTCGGAAGCTGTCGAAGCGCCCAATCCCACGAGTCGGCCCGATTCCAATAGTTAATGTCAGAGGGAGCAATGGCAAGTTGTGAGGGCGCCGGCTGGCGGCAGTCAAAGTAATCGTTTACTCGATTCGTATTTGGGGGCAAGGAAAGGGAGTTTAAATTCTTGACATTGGAGGAGAAGTAGGACTATTGTGTCGAGCGTTCGAGAGTAAACGTTTACTCAGAACCTCAGGGGGCTCTTATGCCGCAGTCTCTTCGGCTCGCTGGTCTACTCACCCTTTTTCTGGCGGCGTTCCTGCTCTCCACCTGGGTGTCCGCCCGGGCGCAATCAACGACGGGCTCCATCTATGGTCAAATCACCGATCCTTCGAAAGCGGTGATTCCGGACGCGAGCGTGACAGCACGCAATCAGGCTACGGGTGTCGCCTATCGCGGCAAATCAGATGCAGTCGGAGACTATACGGTCTATGGTCTCCCGCCGGGAAACTACGATGTAGCCGTCGAAAAAGAAGGTTTCGAGAGCGCCATCATCAAAAGTGTTCGCATCGTGATCGATCAGAAACAACTGGTCAACTTTGATCTCAAAGTGGGGGCTGTCTCGACAGTCGAAAACGTCACGTCTGCTCCCACGCTGTTGCAAACCGAGAGTTCCGAGACCGGAGAGGTGATTCAATCCCATGACATTTTGAATCTGCCACTGTTAGGCCGCAACTTTGGCGGCCTTACCGCCTTGACTCCCGGTGTGGTCGCCGGTTCAGGCAGCACGAACAGTTTCAATTTTTCTGTGAACGGACAGCGCGAGTATTCAAACTCGATCCAGATTGACGGAGTGGAGTCAACGACCAACCGGACTCAGGACCTTACAGCCACGCCTAGTGTAGATGCGATCCAGGAATTCAAAGTTGCGACATCGGGATATTCGGCGGAGTTCGGACGCTCGGCTGGAGGGGAGATTTCGATCCAAACCAAGGCGGGCACGAATCAATGGCACGGGGATGCATATGAATTTTTCCGCCCGAATTTCACCACTGCCCGAGACTATGGTTTTCTGGGAACACAGGTGCCGGCGCCGATTTTAAAGCAACACAACTTTGGTGGGACGCTTGGCGGACCAATTCGTAAGGACACGACTTTCTTTTTTGTATCGTACGAACAAACAATCAATTCGAATGCGGCAAACTACCTTTATTCTGTGCCACCCATCAGCCAGATTAAGGTTTTACCGGATGGCTCGGTAGATCTTTCCAGGTTGATCGATCCGCTGGCGGGCACACCCAACGTGCCTGCAGGGCAGGTGGTTCCCATCTTCGATCCTGCGGTTTCCTTTGCCAATTATGGCGGTGTCTCGCAGCAGTTCCCGGGCAATATCATTCCTGCGAAAAAGGTCAGTAAAGCTGGACTGAACACGCTGCTGAAATTCTTTCCGGTCCCCAATCTTCCCGGAATCAAAAATGGATGGTTCGACAACTTCCAGGTGCACTCACCCAGCAATCTGCACAATAAACAGGGCGACGCTCGGCTCGATCAAAACTTCTCAGGCAATGATCGGCTGTCGTTTGTTTTTCACATCAATGAGGGAAGTCAACTCGAAACGGGTCCGTTTGTGGGGCATACGATCGTGCCGGAAGCTGGGGACAACGACTTCGGCAATAACCAGGACAACGGATCGCAAGAGTATTCGGTTGACGAGACGCACCTTTTCTCAACCCGCATGATCAACGACGCACGCTTCGGGTATACACGCTACCACCTGAACCAGTACCCGTTGCTTCAGGGACAGAACATTGCCAGCAGCAACGGAGTAGGGAATATCAATGTCGCGGGATTCCCGGCAACCTATAGCTATCCTTATATTCAGTTGTACTCGGGTTACTTCACGGGCGGGTCTACTTATAAACCGTTCTATATCCAAGATCACAACTGGCAGATTGCCGACAACTTGATCTGGAGCGGGGTAGGGAAGCATGAGTTCAAGTTCGGAGGAGATTTCCGACGATTGAATTCGTTCCCCAACTTTTCGTTGTTTCCAACGGGGTACCAGTACTATGGGGCTTATTTTTCACCGGCTACCAGCGACCCAACGTTCGGTTACTTCAATCCAAATGCGTGGTTTCCGAACGGCGGATCGGATATCTCAGACTTGCTCGTGGGGTTGCCATTTGAGCAGGATATCGGCCTGCAACTAACGAACCCGCACACCCAGAGCTGGGAGATGCACTTCTTCGCGCAGGACACCTACAAAGTCACGAATCGGCTCACGCTGAACTACGGCTTGCGCTATGAATTTCAGGCTCCGTTTACGGAGGCGAGCAACTTTGCGGCGAACTATGACCCGAAAACGGACAGCATGCTGCTGGCTGGCCGAGGATCCAATTCGGCGGCGTTGATGAATGCGCGCTGGACCAATTTCGCTCCACGTCTCGGTTTTGCTTACCAGATCACGCCGAAGACCGTACTGCGTGGAGGGTGGGGTTTGTTCTACTCGCCCGAGAATGATGCTCGCGAAGATATTCTGACTAAGAATTATCCGTTTGCAGAGCTGAATCAATACATCAACTACTATTACAACGGACCATGCGTGGTAGGACCACAACAGCCCACTTGTGACGGCTTGTACAACTACCAACTCGATCAGGGACTTCCACGCAACACGACGGTGAATATTCCGAGTGGCGGCGCGAGCATTCCTACGAAAAACATTCCCAGCGGCACTTTGCTGACTTCCTACTACGTTGACCCGAATCTCAAGACCGGGTACTCGGAACTTTTCAATGTGGCATTGCAGCAGGAACTGGGAGCCAACTTTACACTGGAAGCGGCCTTCGTTGGATCAAAGAGCCACCACCTTTCCTACGAGGTGGGCGATCTGAACTTCGACCCCGCTACCGGCGGCGAAGGGTACATCACGCCGAATCTGGGAAAACTCCAGTATCTGACCGACTTGGGCTGGGCTCAATACCATTCCCTGCAAATGAAGTTAACCAAACGCGTGTCGGAGAACCTAAACTTCCTGGCCAGTTATACCTATGCCCACAACATCGACAACGGGCCCGCCCCGTTCAATTTGGGAGTGAACAGCAATTATCCGCAGAACCCGCATAATCTGGACGCTGAAATTGCGTCGGCCGATGGCGACGTGCGGCACAACTTCGTATTCAGCGGGATCTATCATTTGCCTTTTGGCCGAGGACAGGCTTTGCTGTCGGGAGTCGGGAAAGCGTGGGACATGGTCGTGGGTGGTTGGGAACTGAACGGTATCCTGACGCTCCATACGGGGACACCCATCAATGTAGTGCGAGGCGCCAGCCTGACCACTTGTCCCGGCGTGCGACCGGACTTGATCGGAGACCCGTATCACATTCCCGAGAGTTTGCGAAACGAGCCGAACACCGACTGGTACTTTAATCCGCAAGCGTTTGATGTCAGCAAATACTCGGGCTCGCATGCTTGCGACCCCGGAACGCTCTCCAGAAACTATCTGCGCGGCCAAAGCTTCGCTAGTGCCGACGCGTCCATCTTCAAGAACTTCACGTTCCGCGAGAATCTTAGGCTGCAGACCCGGTTGGAGGCCTTCAATGTAAGCAATACGCCGCATTTCGCGGGTGCAGATGGCGTCTTCACGGACGGGACATTTGGTCAAGTCAAGGCGCCGCCGTCGGGCAGCATGCGCGTGGTACAGTTGGCGGCGAAAATCATATTTTGACCGAGACTTTCCTGGTGGTTGGCATTGTTGCGGATGAGTGTGCCGTCCGCAGGGCGACGCCAGTAATCGAATGCAGACGCGACTAGGTCGGGCTTTCTATGGATATCCGGGAGATCGCAAAGCGTGCCAGAGTGTCGACGGCCACCGTGTCCCGTACCGTGAACGGCATTCCCACGGTCAATCCCACACTCGCTAAGCGCGTGTGGAAAGTTGTGCACGAACTAGGGTACTACCCGAACACTCAAGCGCGGGCGTTAGTCTCCGGGCGCAGCCGAATCTTTGGGCTCATTGTCTCGGAGATCGTGAATCCGTTCTTCCCGGAAATCGTTCAGGTGTTTGAGACGATCGCCGTTCAGAACAATTATGAAATTTTGCTGACTTCGACTGTGCATGACCCGAAGCGGATGGAGATGTCAGTTCGTCGGATGATCGAGCGGCGGGTGGATGGCGTCGCGGTGATGACCTTTGGCATGGAAGACTTGCTTCTCGAAGATCTCAAAGTTCGCAACGTACCGCTCGTGTTTGTAGACGTTGGTCCGGCGCGGCCGAGAGTCAGCAACATTCGTATCGACTATCTGCATGGCATCCGGCAAGCGGTGCAACACCTGGCGGCGCTCCGGCATGAACGGATCGCTTTTATCACGGGTCCACATGAATTGAAGTCAGCAATGGCCAGGCAGAGTGCCTTCTTACAATCGATGCAGGAGATCGGGATGACGGTTCACAGCGAGTTGATGGTGGAAGGGGACCATAGCCTGGAAGGCGGCATGAAGGCTATGGCGAAGCTTTCGAGAGGTACGATTCGACCAACCGCGGTCCTCTGCTCAAATGATATGACGGCGATTGGAGTGATGCGCCAGAGTTACGAAGAAAAAATCTCCATACCCCAAGACCTGTCGGTGGTCGGCTTTGACGATATCCGATTGGCACAGTTTATTATTCCTCCGCTGACGACCATTCGGATGTCGCAGGAGGAATTGGCTCGTCTCGCATTCAAGGCGCTGCTCTCGGATGTGGAACGCGCAATTCCCGCCCCCCACGGCAGCGAATATCCGCTGCAAACCAGCCTGGTATTGCGGGAGTCGACTGCAATGGCGCCCAAGTCATTGGAGCGCTCTACGGAAGGGGCCTGATATGCGGTTGACCAAGTTGCGCGAGGATGTGCTGGCTGCAAATCTCGAATTGGTGCGCCGCGGACTCGTGCTGTACACGTTCGGCAACGCGAGCGGAATCTCGCGCCGAGATGGGTTGGTCGTAATCAAGCCGAGCGGGGTACCGTATGAGGAACTCGCTCCAGATTGCATGGTGATCACGAACCTCGAAGGAGAGATCGTGGAAGGCGACTTGCGTCCATCATCCGATCTAGCCACCCATCTGGAGATTTACAGGCATTTTCAAGAGGTTGGGGGGGTGGTTCATACGCATTCAGAGTTTGCGACGGCGTGGGCGCAAGCGCGTCGTCCCATTCCCTGTCTGGGAACCACGCACGCCGATTACTTCCATTCCGAGGTCCCGGTTACTTCGTTCCTCACTTCGTCCGAAGTCCAGGCTGACTATGAGAAGAATACCGGGCTCTTGATTTGCAAACTCGTTGAGCGGTTCGGCCCGAACGCGGTGCCCGCGGTGCTGGTGGCTGGCCATGGACCCTTTTGCTGGGGGCCTAATGTCGCAGCCGCGGTCCACAATGCGGTAATTTTGGAGGCGGTGGCGCGAATGGCCTATTACACTGTTGCCCTTGCTCGCGATGTGGAGGCAATCCCAGGGGAGTTGCATGACCGGCATTTTCTCCGCAAACACGGGCAAAGCGCTTACTACGGGCAGGTAAAGACCAAATGACCTTGGCCGCCGCCTTGCTGGCAGGATCCACACTGGTTCACTTGTCCCCCGTGGACATCGTGATCATCGTTTTTTATTTCGCGCTGGTGCTCACAATTGGCTTTTACCTCAAGTCCCGCTCGAATACGAGTGAGGACTTCTTTCTAGCCGGCCGAGAGATGACGGCCTGGGTGGCTGGCCTCAGTTTTCTGTCAGCAAACCTAGGATCCCTCGAACTCATGGGATGGGCAGCAGCCGCTTACCAGTATGGAATCTTGGCGGCGCACTGGTACTGGATTGGCGCGATTCCCGCGATGTTGTTTCTGGGGCTCGTCATGATGCCGTTCTATTACATCTCCAAAACTCACTCCGTGCCCGGTTACCTTAAGCTGCGCTTTGGAGAGCCCAGCCGCGCACTTTCAGCCGTCAGCTTCGCGTTCATGACCGTTCTCATGAGCGGCATCAATATGTACTCGATGGCGCTGGTGATGAAAGTCATTCTAGGCTGGGACATCCACTTCAGTATTTGGGTATCGTCGGTGACGGTTGCGATTTACGTCGCGCTGGGTGGCTTGCGGTCGGCGATCTTCAACGAGGTTTTGCAATTCATTCTGATCTGGGCTGGAGCAGCTCTCGTTCCCATACTGGGCCTCATCGATGCGGGTGGTATAGAAGGTCTACGCGCGCGAGTCACGGCAAACGCGGGCGAAGCCTATACCCACATGTGGGGAACGCTCGGCTCTTTCGACGCGAACCCCATGGGAATTCACTGGACCGGCATCGTGTTCGGATTGGGTGCCGTGATTTCGTTCGGCTACTGGACGACCGATTTCCTCGTGGTGCAACGCGTTCTTTCCGCACACAACCTGCGCGCTGCGAAGATGGCGCCGATCATAGGGGCCGCATTCAAGATGATGGTGCCCTTTATCGTCATCCTTCCTGGGCTGCTCGGCTTGGCTGTGCTGCCTTTTCATCTGACCGGAGAAGATGTGGCAGTGGCGACCGGCGGGCATAGCTACAACGAAGTTTTACCCCTCATGCTCGCCCGATATTGTGGACCTGGGCTGCTTGGACTTGGCGTGACCGCGTTGATCGCGGGCTTCATGTCGGGCATGGCCGGCAATGTCAGCGCTTTTGCCACGGTATGGACTTACGACATTTACGGTGCTCTGTTTCATAAAGATGCAAGCGACGAGGCATATGTCCGTATGGGACGCTGGTGCACAATTGTGGGCGTCTTGATCAGTATCGGCACAGCCTACCTCGTGATGCACTTTAAGAGCATCATGGATTACGTGCAGGCTCTGTTCAGTTTTTTCATCGCTCCTCTGTTTGGGACTGTGCTTCTCGGCATGTTGTGGAAACGGGCGACCCCGGCGGGAGGATTTTGGGGGCTGCTTGCTGGAACTTTGTCATCCGTCGGCATGTGGGCGTGGGTTCGAGCAGTGCCTTCGGCGGTGCAGTATGTAGCTCTTTCTCCGCGAGCGAGTGATATGGCTCAGAACATGTACCGGGCTCTCTGGTCATGGCTGGTCTGTGTTTCAGTGACCGTAGTTGTCAGCTTGATGACCAACGCCCAGCCGGTCGAAGAGCTCAAGGGCCTGGTGTATGGAGCGACGGAGATTCCCAAAGAGGACGATACATCGCTGCTCCATCGGCCTTGGTTCTGGGCAACCATTGTGGCGGTTGTGTTTGTCATCTTGCAAATCATCTTTTGGTAAGGCGGATCACATGACTGCGCGGTCCATCTCAATCTGGTTCTTCATCGGGATATCGCTACTGTTCAACGGCGCCGTGATTCTGTTGGCCGGACTGTATGAACTGATTCATCCGCCGGAGTTCCGAGTCGTGCTGTACCAGATGCATGCCAGCATCTGGTGGGGCGCAGTACTCTTGCTCTCTGGAGTTTTTTACTGCACTCGCTATTTCCCAACCGCGAATCTCGCCACTAGAACGCGTTCATCACGGAGCCCATCATGGGGACCAGCCAAAAACAAATGACATTCGGAATCATCGTTGGGAATCGAGGTTTTTTCCCCGACCACCTTGCGAAGACCGGGCGCGAAGAGATGATGCGAGCGCTTGAGAAAGCCGGTTTTGGGCACGTGGTCCTCAGTCCAGAAGCGTCTAAACATGGCGCCGTCGAAACTTACGAAGACGCGAAGCGGTGTGCCGCGCTGTTTCAGAAGAACAGGGATCGGCTTGATGGCGTTATCGTTACCTTGCCGAACTTTGGTGATGAACGAGCCATCGCCGACACGCTGCGCCTGGCGCGGCTCGATGTTCCGGTTTTGGTGCAAGCGACGCCCGATACCCCCGCAAAGATGACCATTGCTTTTCGACGCGACAGCTTCTGCGGAAAAATGTCAGCCTGCAACAACCTGCGCCAGTACGGAATTCCTTACTCGCTGACACGGATCCACACGGTGTCTCCAGACTCAAAAGACTTCGAACAGGACCTGGCCTGGTTCGCGGCCGCCTGTCGGATCGTCAATGGTCTGCGAAATCTGCGGGTGGGCAGCATTGGGGCGCGACCGGCTGCATTCAACACGGTTCGCTACAGCGAGAAACTTCTGGAGTCGCAGGGCATCTCGGTTGAAACCGTAGATCTATCTGAAATTATGGGGAGGATTGCGCGGCTGAAAGATACTGATCCTTCCGTCGAGGCGAAACTCGCGGAGATTCGGAAGTATGTTCCGACTAGCGGCGTCCCCGAATCGGCTTTGATCAAGATGGCGAAGCTGGGAGTCGTCATTGATGGCTGGATGAAGGCCGCCGAGGTGAGTGTCAGTGCCGTGCAATGTTGGACGGCAATGGAAGAGTACTTTGGCGTCGTGCCCTGCACCATCATGAGCATGATGAGCGACAACTTGATTCCCAGCGCCTGTGAAGTCGACGTCTGCGGCACGGTCAGCATGCATGCCTTACGGTTGGCATCGGAAACGCCGAGTGCGCTGCTCGATTGGAATAACAATTACGGAGACGATCCGAACAAGGCAGTCTGCTTCCATTGCAGCAACTTGCCAAAGCACTTCTTCCAAGACGTACGGATGGATTTTCAGGAGATCATCGCCGGGACAGTCGGAAAAGAGAATACCTTCGGAACCTGCGTCGGCCGGGTGAGGCCGGGCGCCATGAGTTTTGCGAGGTTCTCAACCGACGACACCGCCGGCGTCGTGCGAGGCTATGTAGGCGAGGGTGCATTCACGAACGATTCCCTAAACACGTTCGGAGGGGCCGGAGTGGTCGAAATTCCTGGCCTGCAGGGTCTGCTCCATTACATCTGCTCAAACGGCTTTGAGCACCATGTCGCGGCAAACTTTTCCACCGTTGCAGCAGCCACGCACGAAGCCACCACCCGCTATCTCGGATGGAAGATGCACTGGCACGGCCAGCAGGGGTAATCGATGGCGATCGTTGCGGGCGTCGACTTCGGTACGTTGAGCGTGCGGGTATCGCTGGTGGATAGCGGCGCGGGACTAATGGGATCTGCAATCGCCGAATATCCATTGCACCGGAAGCAAGACGATCCTGACTATGCGACCCAGTCGCACGCCGATCATATGCGTGCGCTGGCAACCGCTACTCGACGAGTTCTTTTGGATACAAGAATCGATGGCCACCAGGTCGAGGCGATTGGTCTCGACACGACCGGATCGAGCGTGATCCCCGTCGGCCAGGACTTAGCGCCGCTAGATGACTATTACCTGTGGTGCGATCACCGTGCGAAGAGCGAAGCGGCCGAAATTACCGACCTGGCACGCCGGGACGGCCTGGAGGCAATTTCGTGGTGCGGAGGCGTCTACTCCTCGGAATGGGGATTCGCAAAGCTGTTGCACTGGCTCCGGCACAATCCTGCGAAGCGCGATCAGTTTGTGAGTGCTTTCGAGCATTGCGACCTGGTGGCGGCAACTTTGTGCGGCATCGTGGACCCGCACGAAGTCAAGCGGAGTGTCTGCGCCATGGGCCACAAGTGGATGTGGAATGCATCGTTAGGTGGCCTGCCCCCCGAAGAGTTTCTGCGAAAAGTTGATCCACTGCTGACGGGCATTCGAGCCAAGCTTGACAGCGAATTCGCAACCTCCGATCAGATCGCAGGCCGGCTATCGCCAGTGTGGGCGGAACAACTCGGCCTTCGCGCCGGGATTCCGATACCGGTAGGAGCGTTTGATGCGCACTGGGATGCGATCGGAGCGGGCGCGCGCGAGGGCGACGTTGTCAACGTAATCGGAACTTCTACTTGCATCATCGCTTACGCGAAGCACGCCAAACTGATTCCGGGCGTGTGTGGCGTCGTGAAGGGAAGCGTCCATCCTGAGTACACCGGAGTGGAAGCCGGACTATCGGCGACCGGGGATATCTTCAGCGCCGTCGCCCGGCGGGCCGGCACCACCGTCGAAGCCCTGAGTCAAGGGCTCGAAAAATATCGGGCTGGAAAGACCGGCTTGCTGCGCGTGACTTGGGATAACGGCGATCGAACTATTCTGGTGAATCCAAATTTAGGTGGAATGACACTTGGCTGGCATCTTCAGCATACTGCGCAGGATGAACTGTTTGCCGCCATCGAAGGTACGGCATTTCACACGCGAGTCATCCTTGAGCGCATGAGCGAGTATGGCGCGCCCACAACCCGGGTAATCAATGGGGGCGGCATTCCGCAAAATAATCCGGTCTTAAACCAGGTCTATGCCAATGTGCTCGGCAGGCCGGTGCTCGTTCCAAGGAGCAAAGTCACTGGATTGGGTTCCGCGATCTTTGCATTCCTGGCAGCGGGTATTTTTCGTACCATTGAAGAAGCGCAAGAGAGCGTATGTCCCGCGCACACTACGTTCACGCCCCAGGCGGGCACCCGCGAAACCTACGAAGACTTGTTTCGTTTGTACCGCAAGCTTTACTTCGGCTTCGGAAAACCAGAGGGAGAATTCGGAAGTGTCTTGCCCACTCTCAGGGAAATCGCGTGCTCAAAAGCGAGTGCATGAAGCAACACGCACAAACGTCGGATCTATGAAGCAAAGCCATCTCGTCCTGCTCTCCGTTACGCTAGTCCTAACCGTCGTGATCTCGCGTTTTGCCCTGGGCCAAACATCCTTCGGACCCGACAAAATGAAGATAGTTCTCTACGGCGCGGCGTATTACCCGGAGTACATGCCCTACGAGCGATTAGAGAAAGACGTGCAACTGATGGAGCAAGCCGGCATCACGGTCGCGCGGATGGGTGAGTCCAGTTGGGGTCTTTGGGAACCGCAGGATGGCCACTTCGAGTTTGCGTGGATGGATCGCGTGATTGACCGGATGCACAAAGCAGGCATTCAGGTGATCCTAGGCACGCCTACCTACTCGGTCCCCGCCTGGATGTACAAGGAACATCCAGAAATCTTCATCACGCGCTTCAACGGGCAAACGATTACGTACGGACTCCGCCAGAACACAGACTTAATGAATCCGGTATATCGCCAGTACTGTGAACGCATTATTCGTAAACTGCTGGAGCATTATAAAGAAAATCCGGCGGTGATTGGCTGGCAAATTGATAACGAGACGTCGGCCGGGTTCGCCGCGAATCCCGACGTGCAGGCTGGATTTGTCGCTTATCTGCAGAAAAAGTTCAAAACGGTTGGCGAATTGAATCGGGATTGGCTCTTGAATTATTGGGGCCAGCGTTTGAATGACTGGAGCGAAATCCCTCCCGAGGGCGGGGTTCTCAATCCCGGCTGGAAGTTGGAGTGGGAGCGCTACCAGCAGTGGATGACTACCGACTTTCTTTCCTGGCAAGCGAGCATCGTCAATCAATACAAGCGGGCAGATCAGTTCACGACCCATGATCTCGCGGGACCACCCCAGGCGGAGGTCAATGAGTACGACATCGCACGCTCCATGGACATCATGGCGGTCAATCCGTATCACGGCACGCAGGATGACTTCGATGGCCAGGGATCGAGTATGCAGGGCGACTACACGCGTTCACTGAAACGCACGAACTACCTGGTGACCGAAACAAATGCGCAGACGATTGGCTGGGATTCCAAGGGACAATTTCCTCCTTACGATGGGCAACTACGACTCGATGTTTACACGCACATTGCGTCGGGCGCAAACATGGTGGAGTACTGGCACTGGCACTCCATCCACAACGGCCAGGAGACCTTCTGGAAGGGCGTTCTGTCGCATGACCTCGAGCCTAATCGCGCTTACGAAGAAGTTAGTCGTACCGCTCATGAACTCGAACGCATCGGTGCAGAGGTTGCGGATCTGAAACGAATGAACAGGGTCGCCATTCTGTACAGCGTCGACTCCAGCCACGGCCTGGACTTCATGAAATTCAGTGACACCGTCACCTACCGAACGATCATGGGGCAGATGTATGGGGCGCTGTACCGTAGCAATGTAGGCGTCGACTTTGTATTCCCAGAGAGCGCG
>Ga0210383_10002656_pt1 | contig 16138 bp, 14 predicted proteins | sample IncBWC14OmetaG_FD_160072 | JGI IMG/M metagenome (GOLD analysis project Ga0210383, IMG submission 160072) | Forest soil microbial communities from Barre Woods Harvard Forest LTER site, Petersham, Massachusetts, United States - Inc-BW-C-14-O ...
CATGCCGCACGCGGCGTCCCAATCTACCATGCCTTCGACGGAATCTTCATGCGGCAGCAAATGCTCGTCTTTTTCACCGTGATTGTCGTTCACGTGGATCAGGGCGATGCGTTCGCGCATGGCCTCGAATCCGCTTTCGAGGGCGCGATCCATGTGCGCGTGGCCAATGTCGAAGCAGAACTTTAAATCGTGCAGGTGGGTCTCGCGGACGAATTGTTGGAGCGAAGAAGGCGCGCCGAGATCATCGGGCGTGTTTTCAAGCGCAATCGTCACACCGCGCGCCTTGGCGAAAACGCAGAGATTCTCGAGCGAACTGAACGCGGCGTCGTACTTTTTCGGGTCGGCCATCTGGCGGCCGTAGCCGATGTGCTGCACGAGATAACGAAAAGGGATGCGCTCGGCGACGTCGAGCGCGCGCTTTACTTCGTCCATCGCATCGAGGCGGCGAATGCGCTCGGTATCGCAGATCGAAATCGGCACGCCGCTCTCGCGGCCGGGCGCGAGGTCGCGTTCGGTAGGCGAGTGCAGCGAGAAAACTTCGAGGCGAGTATCGGAGAGCATGCCTGCGAGGTCGCGGACCGTTTCCTGCGAGCGGTAGCTGAAATGTTGCGGCGCGCAGTAGATCTCGATTTGCGCAATCTCACTGTGCGCGATTTCTCCGAGCAACGATGCGCTCAGCGGTTGGTGAACATACCTGTAAGTGGAGAGTACGCGCTGCATGGACCCCTCAGGACAACGTCGGGACAGCGCACCTATGGTGTGTGGAATTCGCGCCGCCGTCAATAGCGCGCACGGATTCCGTACAAAGCGGCCTTCGCAGGTGATACGCTCTCGTACCGCTAGTCCGGCCGTTCTACTCAATGCAAATCTGGGAGGCTTCATGCGGCGTCTTCGGGTCTTCTTGTGCGTTGCGGCGGTGGTGGCGACTGCGTTCATTTGCTCGGCGGCGGATCGCATCCTCTTTTTGCGTATCGCCCCGAAGCAAGCCAACTTGTTTATCTCAAATGCGGATGGTTCCGGAGAGCGAGCGCTCACGCCTCCGGGTTCGCTCGATTACAATCCCTCTTGGTCTTCGAGAGGCGATTGGATCGTCTTTACTTCGGAGCGCGCAGGCTCAGCTGATCTCTATCGCATTCATCCCGATGGGACTGGTCTTGATCGTCTGACCGATGACCCGGCTTTTGACGACCAGGGTGCGTTCTCGCCCGACGGAAATAAAGTGGTCTTCGTCACAACACGCGCGGCGGGAACCGCGAACCTTTGGATCCTCGACGCAGCCACTCATAAAGCCACACCTCTCACTTCCGGGCACGGCGGCGATTTCCGGCCCGCATGGTCACCAGACGGCAAGTGGATTGCATTTTCTTCCGATCGCGAAAGCAATCTTGCGCCGGCGAAAGGCCGCTGGGAACGCTTGCATCAAGTTGATATTTATCTCGTCCGGCCCGATGGCAGCGGCTTGAAGCGCATTTCGGAGCACGGAAACTTCTGCGGCAGCCCGAAGTGGGCCCTGGATAGCAGAAGCGTGATCGCTTATTGCATGTCCGCCGAAGAAACTTATACGTACCGCTTTGGTGATAAAGACGGTGAGACCAAACTCGTCCAGATTGACATTGCGACGGGTGAAACGAAACCCGTATCGGTCGGTCCGGGAGTCAAAATGTTTCCATCCTTGCTTCCGTCGGGCGAGACCGCATATCTTCGGTTCGACAAATCCGTGCAAGGAGTTTTCTACGCCGGCGGGAAGTCCGGTCCTAAAGGCTCGGACTTGAACTCGCCCTCATGGTCTCCCGACGGCGCAAAGCTTGTTTACAGCCGTTACACCGAGAAGCACAACCCTGAACCCAACAAAGTCTGGAGCCGAAATCCGAAGTATGAACTTTCTACGACGGAGTTTTTACCTGCCTGCGACCCGGTGAGCGAGCGCTTCGCCGTGACGAAAGGTAACTACGAAGCCGAAACGATGAGCCTGTTTGTCGTCGAGGAAGGAAAGCCTGCGCGCTCCGTCCTCGAGCGGTAGGACATGATTCTGGGTCCGCAATGGTCACCCGACGGCATGCAAATCATCTTCGGGATCGGCGGCTTCCCTTTGTTTGATACATTCGGGCACGGCCCAGCACAAGTGGGCATCGTCAACGCCGATGGATCGGGATTTCACCTCATCACTTTCGGCCCGAACAACAATGCGTTTCCCTCGTTTTCGCCCGACGCCAAGCGCATTGTTTTTCGCACGACCGGTCCAGACGGTGAAGGCCTGCGCATCATGAATTTGGAGGACCGCACGGTGACTGTTCTTACGAAGGATTATGACAATTTTCCGGTTTGGTCGCCACGAGGCGATTTGATTGCTTTCATTCGCAAGATTGGGGATGATTTTGAGATATTTACGATTCGCCCCGACGGAAAGAACCTGAACCAGTTGACCCACACAAAAGGTAACGATGCCCATCTGGCTTGGTCGCCGGACGGGGAACGTCTTGTGTTTACATCCAGCCGAATGGGATTCAAAGACGAAGCGCTTCTTACAGATGGTGGGCCGCAGCCCTACGGCGAAATCTTCGTTATGAAGTATGATGGCACCCAAATCGAGCAGCTCACAGACAATCAGTGGGAAGACGGCGGTCCAGCGTGGCAGCATATCAGTTCTAAATGAGCGCGTTCATCACGTGCGACTCACTGACGCTGCCGAAAACTATGCCAGTCGTTCTTCGTGCCAATCCGCTTGAGATTCTGGCTAGGACTTAGCCGGTTATCGCTAACCAGAAGCGGCGACGTTGCACCGCACTTCGCCGTGCTCTTCTTTGTTTGCGGTGCGCACAGTTAACCAAATCGTGGAATGCCTTTGACCAGTTAAAACCGACGATCCGTCAATAGCGCGTGTAAGCGGCAAAATTCTTTTGATTTCGAGCGGAGAGCCGCCGATATGCGCCCTGCTTCGCTTGGCCGAGCTTAGTAGGACGCAGCGGCGCCGCTGCGGCGCGGATCGGGCGCGCCCAGCCGTTCGCCGGTTTCAGGGTCAATGCCGATGGCCTCCACTTCGCCGAGCCAGCGCGGCCGCGCCATGCGATAGCCGCGCTTCTGCAAGTCCTGGAGCTCGCTCATCGGAAATGTCGGCTCGGTGATGACGAGATCCGGCATCCATTGCTGGTGAAAGCGCGGCGCGTTGATGGCCGCTTGCGCGTCCATGCTGAGATTGATCCAGTTGAGAATCGTGAGCAGCGTCGCGGAGATGATAGTGGGGCCGCCGGGCGAGCCGGTGACGAAGCTGAGCTTGCCGTCGCGCAGGACGATCGTCGGCATCATGCAACTGAGCGGGCGCTTGTGCGGCGCGATCGTGTTGGCTTCGGACTGCACGAGGCCAAACATGTTGGGCTTCCCGGGATGCGCGGTGAAATCGTCCATTTCATCGTTCAGCAGGAAGCCGTCGGACGACGTGACGCCGGAGCCGAAGCTATCGTTCAGCGTGTAAGTGTTCGCCACGGCGTTGCCGGCGGCATCCACCACGGAAAAGTGCGTGGTGTGGCCGGCGTGGCGCGCTTCTTCGATCGCCACTTCCTGCGCGAGACTCGGATCTGCTGCGGGCAATTGCGCGGCCGATTGCGAGCAATCGACGGCGCGGCTCAGCATCTGCGGCTCATCGGCGCCGACCTTCTCGCTCGCGGATGGATGCTGCGGATCGATTGTGGCGCGCATGGCGTCGGCGTAGCACTTCGACGTGAGCGCGGCCACCGGCACCTTTGCGAAATCGGGATCGGCGAGATAAAGGGCGCGGTCCGCGAAAGCGCGGCGCATGGCTTCGATCGTGAAGGCGACGGAATTCGGATCGTCCCAATCGAGCGGCTTGCCCGTTTCGACGATGTTCATCACTTCGAGCGTCGCCACACCGCCGGAGCTGGGCGGCGGGCTGGTGATCACTTCCCACGAGTGGCCGTTCGCCTGATACGTCTTGCGCAGCGGCATGCGAATCACCGGCTTGTAATGCGCCAGGTCTTCGAGCGTGATGAGTCCGCCACTCTTCTGCATATCGGCTGCCAGATCGTGCGCAGTCTTGCCGCTATAGAACTCACGCGGGCCCTTCGACGCGATTCTCCGCAGCGTTGCGGCCAGCTCCGGCTGCTTCAGCACGTCGCCTTCCTTAAAGTAGACGCCATCTTTCAAGAAGATCCGCTTGCTGGTAGGAAATTGCTCGAGCGCGGAAGCAGAGCCGTGCATCACCGATGCCAGTCGCGCGTCGACGGGAAAGCCATCTTCTGCGAGGCGGATCGCAGGCGCCATTACCTGCGCGAGCTTTAACTTGCCGTAGTCGTGAAGCGCGAGGGCGAGGCCAGCGACCGTGCCCGGCACACCCACCGCGCGATAGCCGACGATTGAAGCCTTCGCGTCATCGGAACCGTCAGCATTCGCGTACATCGTGCGCGAGGATTTTTCGGGCGCCTCTTCGCGATAGTCGACGAAACCGGTGCGGCCGTCGCTGAGGCGCACAAGCATGAAGCCGCCGCCGCCGATGTTTCCAGCTTCGGGCTCAACCACTGCCAGCGCAAACGCAACAGCAACCGCTGCATCCACGGCATTGCCGCCCTGCTTCATGATTTCCACGCCGGCGTCTGACGCGAGCTTCTCGTCGCTCACTACCATTGCACTTTTGGCGCGCAATGCCTGTCGCGCCCAGTCTGGGTGCGCGGATTCAGCGGACTGGAGAAATTCGCGCGGTTGAGTGGATTGGGATTGTTGCGGCGGCTGGGACTGCTGCTGCGATTGTTCGGGGCTGGCCGCGGAGGATTGGTTTCCCGTTTGCGCGCTCGCAAACGCAGGGAAAGAAGCGAGCCATAGCACGCACGTCAAGATACAGAGCGCCTTATTCATCGTGAGGGCCAATCTAGGCGAGGGCTAACGGACCGTCAAGCTGAAATCCGAAAGCGAGGAACCGATCCGGCGGAGAAATCGCCGGCTCGTTCCTATGTGGTGATCGCGATGATGGCTAGAGCCAATAGCAAGCCCGCAAAAAAAGCGAGGGCAAACCAGCTCTTGAATTGTGTCCGCGTCTTCGGTGGATCAACGAGGAAGTGGACGGATGGATCTTCCGCGAAGGCGCGATCGCTGCGCCTGGCGCGTCTGTGCGAGGGGCCTTCCCGCACAAGGTTGGGCGGCGCTTCTACGTCTGGCATCACGTCAATGGGTCCCTTGGCCATGATCCATGGTAGCAACGCGAAGCAATCTTGAGGGGCGAGGTATGCAAACAGGAAATGATTATCAGAACACTAAACGTGCTCGGAATACGCAGCAGACTAGTACTCTCGCTGCGCGGGAATGCAAGCAGGGCGCTACGGCGAAGTCGATTCGCCGCCCACGTTGAAGTAAGTGCAGTCCGGATGTTGAAACACGAGCGCGCTAACGCTCGCTTCCGGGTCCATCATCATTCCCTCGGTGAGGTGCACGCCGATTTCTTCGGGGTGCAGCAGCGACCAGAGGCCGGCCTGGTCTTCCAGATTCGGGCAGGCAGGATAGCCAAAGCTATAGCGCTTGCCGCGATAGCGCGACGTGAATCGCTCCGCCATCGTCATCTGCGGCGGATCAGGGAAACCCCAATCTTCGCGGATGCGGCGGTGTAGCCACTCGGCGCAGGCTTCGGCTGTCTCAAGGGCGAGTGCCTGCAGCGCGTGCGAATAAAAATAGCGTCCGGCGGCTTTGGCGGCTTCGGCGCGCGGGCGGATACCTTCGCCTGCGGTCACTACGAAAAGCGCCAAGTGATCGCGCTGGCCGTTTTTTGAAGGCAGGATGTAGTCGGAGAGGCAAAGCTTTTCGCCGATGCGCTGGCGCTGGAAATGGAACGTGTGCGCGGGTGCCGAACCATCGGGCGCAAATAGCGCGATCGAATTTCCCTGGCGCTCCGCCTCGAAGAATTGCCACGTCGCGGAGATCTTCATGAAGAGCGCGGCTTCACGCTTCACTTCTTCCATTTTGTTGAAAAGTTCCAGCGCGCGCGGCTCGCGTTCCGCCAGCGCCTTCTCGAAATTGCCGCGATAGCCGAGGTGGCGGCCGAAAACCATGTAGGGATTCACGTAGCTCCACACTTCCTGGAGATCCGGCACGCGGCGCGACTTGCGGTCGAGATACGCCACCACGGGAATCGGCAGATCGGTGCGAATTTTCGGCGAGCGTTCATCGCTCGCAGGCTTGGCCGGTTGCGGTTCGCTCTCTTCGGCGACGGCGACGCCGACGAACGTATTCTGCTCGAGCGTTCCGGCACGCTTGGCCGGATCGGAGAGCTCGTTCATCAGGCGCAGGCCCGTCATCGCATCTTTCGCATAGCAGACGGCGGTGCTGTAACTCGGCGCGATCTTCGTTTTCGTGAATTTTTCCGATAACGCCGCACCGCCGACGAGCAAAGGAACCGTGATTCCGGCCTCGCGCAGATCCGCGGCCGTGATCACCATCTGCTGCGCGCTTTTCACCAGCAAACCTGAGAGGCCGATCGCATCCGGGTGATGCTCGCGATGCGCGCGGATCAGGTCTTCGGGCGGCACTTTGATGCCGAGATTGATCACGTCGTAGCCATTGTTTTTCAAAATGATTTCGACGAGATTCTTGCCAATGTCGTGGACGTCGCCCTTCACCGTGGCGAGGATCACTTTCGCGCGTTTCTCCGTATCCGCTTTCTCCATGAATTGCTCCAGATGATTCACGGAGGCTTTCATGGCCTCGGCCGACTGCAGCACTTCGGCGACGATCAGCTCGTTATTGTTGAAAAGGCGGCCGACTTCGCTCATTCCCGCCATGAGCGGGCCGTTGATGATGTCGAGCGGAGCGGCGCCTTCGGCGCGCTTGCGTTCGAGATCGTCGACGAGGCCGTCCTTCGAGCCTTCGATGATGTAATTCGCGAGGCGCTGATCGAGCGGCAGATCTTCGGCCTTGGCTTTCTTGCGTGCGCCCGCGCCGCGGAAGTGGGCCGAAATCACGGCGATGTGGAACTGGTTGATGGCGGCCTTTTGCTCGCGCGACTGCTGGCGCCAATCGTCGGGGGCGCCTTTTAGGAGCGCGGCTTGCGGGTGATCTGCGGGAATCTCGGCGGGCACACGGTTGTAGAGCAAATTCTCCGCGAGCTTGCGTTCGGATTCGGAGATCGAAGGATAGCGCTCGATTTTTTCCGCGTTCACAATCGCGAGATCGAGTCCCGCTTTCGTGCAGTAATAGAGAAAAACGGAATTCACTACTTCTCGCGCGCCGGGCGGCAGGCCGAACGAAACATTCGAAATGCCGAGCACCGTGCGTACGTAAGGAATCTTCTGCTTGATCAGCCGGATGCCTTCGATCGTCTCGACCGCGCCGCCGATGTAATTCTCGTCGCCCGTGGCGCAGGGAAAGACGAGCGGATCGAAAATGATATTTTCGGCGTGAATGCCGAACTTCTCCGTGAGCAATCCGAGCGAGCGCTGCGCAATTTCGAGCTTCCGTTCGCGCGTGAACGCTTGCGCCTGCACCGGGTCTTCGTCAATGCAGCCGACGATCAGCGCCGCGCCGTAGCTTCGTGCCAGCGGGCAGACGCGCTCGAACTTCTCTTCGCCGTCTTCCAGGTTGATCGAGTTGATGATGCTCTTGCCCTGGCAGTATGTGAGCGACAGCTCGATGCCGCGGGCGTCGGTGGTGTCGATCATCACCGGCACTTTGATTTTGCGGATCAGTTTTTCGTAGAACGGCGGGATATCGTTGATTTCGTCGCGATCCGTGCTCTGCAGGCAGACGTCCACGATGTGCGCGCCGCTTTTTACCTGGCGTCGCGCGATTTCGGTGGCTTCTTCCCACTGCTCGGCCGCAACTAGTTTTTTGAATTCGCGCGAGCCGATCACGTTCGTTCGCTCGCCGACGATCAATGGCCGCGTACTGTCTTCGGCTTCGATGATTTCGATACCGGAGTAAACGGCGCGATGATTCGGTTCGGGCGGACGGCGCGGCGCTTTGCCTTCGGCCATCTGCGCGATCGCGCGAATGTGTTTTTCCGTGGTGCCGCAGCACCCGCCGACGATGTTGAGCCAGCCGCGATTTACGAAGCGCTCGAGCTGTTCGGCGAGCGACGTCGGCGTCTCGTTGTAGCTGTTGTCTTCCGAATTGGGTAATCCTGCATTTGGATAGCACGACACGAATCGCGATGTGAGCGATTGGAGCGTACGAATGTGGTCCGTCATGAATTCAGGGCCAGTGGCGCAGTTCAGTCCAATGGACAGCAGGTCTAGATGATCGAGCGAAGACCACAGCGCCTCAATATTCTGGCCGGCCAGCATGGTTCCCAACTGCTCGATCGTCACGGAAATCATCAGCGGAATAGGCTGACCGATTTCGCGGCTCAACTCCTCGATCGCTATGACCCCGGACTTGATGTTGCGTGTGTCAAAACATGTTTCGAGCAACAAGGCATCCACGCCGCCCTCGATGAGTCCAGTTGCCTGTTCTCGATAGCTCTGGTGCAATTGGTCGAAAGTGACTCCCTGCATAACGCTGAGAGCCTTCGTTGTGGGGCCCATGGAGCCCGCGACGAATCGCGGCTTTGCGGGAGTGGAGAACTCATCCGCAGCCTGCCTCGCGAGCTCCGCTGCGCGACGGCTAATTTCGCGCGACCGAGCTTCGAGTCCGTACTCTGCGAGCACGATGGGGCTACTCTGAAACGAATCAGTCTCGATAATGTCTGATCCGGCTGCGAGATATTTGCGATGTACGTCGAGCACCACGTCTGGCCGCGTAATCACCAGATTTTCGTTGCAGCCCTCGAGTTGAGGGCCGCCGAAATCCGCTGCCGTGAGGCTCGCCTGCTGCAGCATGGTACCCATGGCGCCATCGAGCACAAGAATGCGCTCGCGTAGAAGTTCGCGCAGCACCACGCCCTGTTGGAGCAGGTCTCTCATCGTCTTGAAATTATCCCGTGAGTGGTATTGGAAGGGGAAGCAGCAAAAAGGCCGGTCAGGCGTGTGCGGCAACGGCTGCTCGCCGCTTGCGACGTGCTATCTAGCTTGGCGTGAAATGTGAATGCGTTTCACCTGTTCGGAATTCTTGCTAACGGATTCGATGCCCCGGAGCCCGCTCGGATTCAATTTCCGCGGCCCGGGCACCGCATCACGCGCCTAAGCTGCCTCGGACAAAAACTCCACTTTGAACGACGCAGGCACCAAGCCAGCCGCCGCTCCGCGCGCCAGCAGTTCGCGCACGGCCGCACGGCCTTCGTCGCCATAGTCGAGCGTCCAACGATTCACATACATTCCGATGAACTTGTCCGCGAGCATCGGATCCATATCGCGCGCGAACTGCATCGCGTAATTCAGCGCCGCTTCGCGATGTTCGAGCGCGTAGCTGACGCTTTCGCGAATCACGCGCGCCACGGCGTAGCCCACCTGCGGCCCGAGCTTGCGCAAAATTGCATTCGCACCGAGCGGTAGAGGCAGGCCCGTCGATTCTTGCCACCATTGGCCGAGATCCACCACGCGGTGCAGCCCCGCCTGCGAAAAGAGCAGTTGCCCTTCGTGAATCAGCAAGCCGGCTTCGACTTCCTTCGCTTGCACGGCATCCAGAATCTTGTCGAACGGCATCGTCACCGTTTCCACATTCGGTTCGAAGAGCTTCAGCGCCAGGTAAGAAGTCGTCAGCTCGCCCGGAATCGCGATGCGCCGGCGCGCCAGCTCGTTTTTCTTGATCGGGTGTGACGAAACGACGATCGGCCCGTAGCCCTCGCCGAAACTCGCGCCGCAATCGAGCAGCACGTATTTGTCCGCCACGAACGAATAGCCGTAAAAGCTCACGGCCGTGATGTCGTAAGTCTCTTCGTGCGCCAGTTTGTTGAGCGTCTGAATGTCAGAGAGGATATGCTGGAATTTGTAGCCGGGCAGCCGCACTTTGCCCGTCGCCAGCGCATAGAACATGAACGCATCGTCGCTGTCCGGCGAGTGCGCCAGGCGCAATTCTACCGTCTTCGGTGTCGCTGCTGGTGTGGACATCGTCCGGTCCGTTCTGTCACTCGCCTTGTACGCCTGCTTGCCGCGCCGGGCTGGGGAGACGCTTACCGAATTCGTCGTTCCAGCAGCGGTAGAGGATTCGTTCGGTGTGTACTTTCCGTGGCGAGTGCCTGTGAAAGCGGAACAAGGATACCACACGGCTATACCGCAGCGTCAAATCGCACTCGATGAATTCTGTGTGAATTGGTCGTGGGCTTTCAGGTGCTTTCGCCGCGTGCGACGAACGATTACTGCACTGTGGTGGGAGACGTCGCCGGAAGGGGCGACGCATGATGCGCGGCGAGCAGCCATTGGCCCTCGCGGCGGATGAAAATATTCGTGGCCTGCACGGTGGCTTCGTCGAAGCCGTCGTCGAACGCCGTGGTGACGTGCTCCGTGCACGCGACCCATCCCGTTTCGCCTTCCACGCGCACCCAAACCGAACTCAGCGCGATGCGCACGCGCTTCGCGCTCGCGAATATCCCGGCCCAGCGCTCGCGCACTTCGTCCCAGCCCATCAGCAGGTCCCAGCCGGGCAGGACGCATTCCACGGCGTCGTCGTGCGACCACACGGCTTCCATCTCCGCGAGCTGCAGCGATTCGAAAGCGGCGTAAAACCGCTGATTCGCCACTCGCAGCGACTCTTCCGGCGACTCTTTTTCGGGCGTGGCTTGTGAGGACATTGGATTTAGGTCGAACACGGCGTCCCGGATTTGAAGCGCGAACGCCGCCTGCAAAAAATCTATCTGGAAAATATTATACCTGAGGGAGAGCGGCGCTACTGCGCCTTTTCGTCCGCTAGCAATGCGTCCGTGGCAGACGCCATCGCGCCTTGCTTATCCGCGGCGTGAATTTTGCCAGCCGTATCCAGGAAGAACGATCGCCGGCCCGCTTTGCCGTAATCGGCGGGCGTCGCCGAGATTTCGAAGCCTGTGGCGTCTGGATCAGCACCCGAAGCGTTGCGATAGCGGAACTTGTAGCCGTTCGCTTCGCCCGCGGCCAGTTTTTCGTCGAGCAGCGATGCCTGATCCGGCGAAACTTCGCCCTTCGGCGCGGGGCCCATCTGCGCGAGCGTTTCCGGCATCTTGCCGAACGCGCGGCGGTACGTCTCCACGGCATCGGCGATCGCGCGCATATCGTCGAGCGCGACACTCTCGCGCGCTTCAGACTCCTGCTGCGCCCATTGCACGGTCAACTGCGGCACGTCGATCAGCACCAGTCCCAGCGACAGCAGTTTCCACTCGCCGCTCTCGCGCACCATGCCGAATTCCGTTTTTTGCGCGTCCACCACTTGCACGGGAATGAATGCGAGATTCTCGCGCATGCGCGCGGCGCCAAATCGAAACTCGATCGTCATGCCCGGCGCTTCGCAGCGCAGCACGGTGTGGTTCTGTATGTCCGCCGAAATCAGCGGGCGCCCCGACGCATCCGACAGCGAGAAGCGTTTCATGAATTCCGCGCGCTGATCATCCGACAGCGTCCGAAAAGCGGCGGCGCTATCGGTCGTCAGATACGACGCGAATTCGGTTTGGTTTGCCTTGCAAGCAGCCGACAGCAGCGCAGCCAGCGCCGACGCCGGTCCTGTGACTTGCGAATCGCTTGCCTGCGTTTGCGATTGCGCGACCACGCTTGGTGCGGCCGTCGCGATCGCCAATGTGAGCGCGCATGCTGGTATCAGTGCCGAGCGCCATCCTGGAAAAAGTGTCCGTTTCTTCATACTCTCTCGGATTTCGCGCGCGCCAGGATGGTTGCCAGGTTCCGCGTGAAGAGCGACCTCGGCATCACCTCTTCGCATCCGGCTGCTTTCGCGCGCTCCGCCAGCTCCGTCTGCACGTGCGAGAGAAACGCGATAACTGAAATTTCGCCGCCCGCGCGCGCCGCGGCTTGCTTCACGCGTGCGATCGCGCCGACGGCGTCTGCTCGCGCGTTCAAATCCAGCATCACCAGCTTCGGCGCTTCCTTTTCCATTTCGGCGAGCATCGGCTCGGGCGCCGTGAAGATGCGCAGCTCGATGCCGAGTTGCCGAGCCGTCTCCGCCACTTTCGCGTGAAAAAAAAGGTCGTCAATCAGTGCCAGCGCTTGCGCCATCGCTTCAATTGCCTCCACTCTTTCGTTTACCATGCCGGCCGCGGCAGCACAACCTCGCCAGCCATGCGTGCGGCGGGATCTTCAGCCCATTCGACGGATTCTTGCTTGCCCAAAACCCTGCACCTGCACCCTAAACCCTCAGAATGCCGCCTTCGACTTCCGCGCTCGCCTCAGGTATAAATGCACTTCAATTTCATCGCGGGAGGCAATCATGGCCGGCAATCCGAATCCGCACGCGCTTCCGGGAATTCCCGTTCTCGAGCAGACGCCGATCATCATCGAAAAAATTCTCTGGTCGGCTTCGGATGAGCAACTGCAATGGAAGCCGGCGATGGACCGGTGGTCCATCAGCGAAGTGCTGGCGCATCTGGCCGAGGTGGAAGTGGTCGGCTTCCGCGAGCGCGTCCAAAAAATGCTCGACCATGAAAATCCGAAACTCGAGGCCTACGATCAGAACGCCGCCTACGCTGCGGGAAAATATTCTGGCAAGGGCCGCGAACATCTGAAGAATTTTTGTCACGAACGCGATCGCAGCCTCTCCGCGCTCCGCTACGTTCCCGCCGCAATGATCGCGCGCCGCGGCGAACATTCCGCCATCGGCCCCATCACCATCGGCATGCTCATGAACGAATGGGCCTTCCATGATCTCGGCCACATTCGCCAGATCGCAGAACTCTACCGCGCCCACGCCTACTATCCCTCGATGGGCGCTTTCCAACGCTACTACACGCCGAAGCCTTGAGCGCCTGCTCGCTATTCGTGGCTGCGGAAGATTCCTATTTTCTGTGTCCCCTTTTCTAATTTCAGGCACACTACTTCGAGGATTCGCGGTTTCGCCGTAGGAAAAAAAAGGCAGGATTAACGAAGGGTTCTAGTGCTCGTGCTCCGGGGCTACTCCGAGTGTCTCGTCTGGCACGTCGCCCGGCCGCCCCTTCACCCGGTCGTAGACGCTGAAGTGGCAAGTGGAGCCCAGCGCTTCGTTGTAATAAGTTGGCACGCCGAGCGCCGTGCGCAGCTCTTCATTGAACTTCCGCAAATCGCCGAGCTGCTCCACGCGCACGGGATACTTCTTCTTCTCCGCGGTCAGCAGAAATTTTTGGTAGCCCGCATCCCACAGCGACGTGAACTGGCCTTGCAGCATGATCGAAGGAATAATCGTCATTTGAAACACGCCCTCGGGCGTCTTCCTCAGTTCCGCTCCGCAATTGTATTTCTCGATGCGCACCACTCCGCCCGAATTTCGCACCAGAAATCCGCGCGACGAGAGCGACTCTACCTGCTGCTGGTTGAAAAGCTTATTTACGTACCACATGGTTCCTCGCGCCTTCGATCGAGAGCCCTTAGGATATGAATTCCGCGGCGTCCCTGTAAAGCAAAATCCAGCTTCCCAATGTGGCCCTCGCGCATCCAACAACTGTTCCATTCTGCAAGCAACGCAGCCTGAAGCTTGTTAAACTAGCGTGATTCAGAGGGCTTCGGAGAAGTGTTCCGCATCGCGACACGCGCGGACGGCGAAGGTGTCGCGGCAAACTGAGCACAGCCACATGGCCAAAGCAGCGAACAATCCCATCGCCGCAGGTGCGCCCGTCGATTCGCGCTCCTCAGCACTTGAATCGGCGCCGGAGGCCTCCGCGCAGCCGGCCATCGGCCAGCATCTGCTTGATCGCATCGGCCACACACCGCTGCTCCGCATCGAGCGAACGGCTGCCGCTTATCCCTTTGCGTCCATCCTCGCGAAAGCGGAATGGTTCAATCCTGGCGGCTCGGTGAAAGATCGCGCCGGCTACGCCATGATTCGCGACGGCATCCAACGCGGCGCGCTCACTCCCGGCAAGACGATTCTCGACGCAACGAGCGGCAACACCGGCATTGCGTATGCGATGGTCGGCGCGGCGCTCGGCTATCCTGTGAAGCTTTGCCTTCCGTCGAGCGCCTCGGAAGAGCGCAAGCAAATCTTGAAAAATTATGGCGTGGAAATTGTTTACACGCCCGGCGATGAAGGCACCGACGGCGCGATTCGTCGCGTGCGTGAAATTTACCACGCGAGTCCCGAGAAATATTTCTATCCGGACCAGTATTCGAATCCGGCGAACACCGGCGCACATTACCACGGCACCGCGCTCGAGATTTGGGAACAAACCGCCGGGCGACTGACGCACTTCGTCGCCGGTCTCGGCACCACGGGCACTTTCGTCGGCACTTCACGCCGCTTGAAGGAACTCAATCCGCGCATTCGCTGCATCAGCGTGCAGCCGGATTCAGGCTTCCACGGACTCGAGGGCCTGAAGCACATTCCCACGGCCATCGTTCCGCAAATCTACGATCCTTCGATTGCAGACGAAAATATCGAAGTGCAGACGGAGCACGCGCAGCATCTCGTCAAGCGTCTCGCGCGCGAAGAAGGCATTCTTGCTGGCGTCAGCTCCGGCGCGGCGCTCTGGGCCTCACTCGAGGTCGCCAAGCGCGCCACGCGCGAGAATCCGGCGGTAATCGTCACCGTGTTCCCCGATTCCGGTGAGCGCTACTTGAGCGACCGCTTCTGGAGCGAGCCGTGACGCACCCCGCTCTGCAAATTCGCCAAGACTTGCTGAAGCGCATTCACGCTCACGGTGTGGAGACGTATCCGCACGAATGCTGCGGCGCGCTGCTCGGGCGCGATGGCGACGCTTCGCGCGAAGTAATCGACCTGCTCCCGCTCGCGAATCGCCGCGACGATTCGCCGCGCAATCGTTTCGAAGTGACTCCAGACGACGTGCGGCTTGCCGAGAAAACGGCGCGCGAAAAGAAAATCGAACTCATCGGTTGGTATCATTCACACCCCGATGCGCCTGCGCGCCCAAGCGAATTTGATCGCGAACACGCGTGGCCGTGGTACAGCTACATCATTGTCAGCGTACAGAAGGGCGAGCCGCGCGATACCACGAGTTGGCGTTTGCAAGACGACCGTTCCGCGTACGATTCCGAGCCGGTGGCCGTCCGATGAGGATTCTTTGAATCTAGCTTATCAATCAGCGCAGGCATCTCCAGCCTTTGTAGGGCCCGCCTTTCGGGCGGGCCGCTTCGGCGACGCCGCCGAAGCTCGGCACTATCTCGATGGAGGCGTCTCCGGTCTTTGTAGGGCTCGCCTTTTCGCAGTGTTTCAGGGTCTGATGATTCAAACCCCGAAATGAAAAAGTCTGCGTCCCGACGATTTTGGCCGGCGGGGCGGGCCGCTGTGGCGCCGCCGCCGATACTTGGCACTGTCTCGATGGAGGAATCTCCGGTCTTTGTAGGGCTCGCCTTTTCGCAGGGTTTCAGGGTTTGATGATTCAAACCCCGAAATAAAAAAGTCTGCGTCCCGACGATTTTGGTCGGGAAGGCGGGCCGCTGTGGCGACGCTGCCGGTACTTGGCACTATCTCGAAGGAGGCATCTCTAAATGCCAGTGAAAGTCATCATTCCCACTCCCTTGCGCCCCTACGCGGGCAAGCAGGAAAGCGTCGAACTTCAGGCCGCCACAGTCGGCGAGGCCCTCGCCGGGCTCACTTCTCGCTTCGGCGATTTGAAAAAGCACCTCTATTCCGACGACGGCCGCCTGCGCAGCTTCATAAACGTGTATGTGAATGACGAAGACATCCGCTACCTGCAGAAGGACCAGACCAGCGTGCGCGAAGGCGACACGATTAGCATCGTCCCATCCATCGCGGGCGGCTGCTGCATCTAATTGGCATCGAGCTAACGAAAACTCTCGGAGATCCAGCATGGCCATGAAACCTGACGTCGCCGGCGCACCGGCGCAATCGGACGCTCATCCTGCCGTCGCGCTCTCGAAGGAAGAAGTCCTGCGCTACAGCCGGCACCTGATCATGCCGGAGGTCGGCATGGATGGTCAGCTCAAGCTGAAGCAGGCGAAGGTGCTCTGCATCGGCACAGGCGGGCTTGGCGCGCCCCTGGGGCTTTATCTTGCTGCTGCGGGCGTGGGCCGCCTCGGCCTCGTCGATTTCGATGTGGTCGACATGACCAATCTCCAGCGCCAGATCATGTTCGGCTCCGCCGATGTGGGCCGGCCGAAATCCGCCGCCGCCGCCGAGCGCTTGC
>Ga0210383_10002657_pt1 | contig 16132 bp, 13 predicted proteins | sample IncBWC14OmetaG_FD_160072 | JGI IMG/M metagenome (GOLD analysis project Ga0210383, IMG submission 160072) | Forest soil microbial communities from Barre Woods Harvard Forest LTER site, Petersham, Massachusetts, United States - Inc-BW-C-14-O ...
AGCAGTCGCGAGCGACGCAGAATCAGGATGTCCTTGCGCAGCAGCCACCTCACGGCGTGGCCTCTCGGTGCGCGCGCGGCTTGCTGATAAGGCAACCTCTCACGCGTCTGCTCCCTCGGCAAAGGGCTGGCGCGAGCGCTCGTGCAAGAAGCGGACAAGTGCCTGCTCGAGGTCACCGCCTATGGGCTCGCCACCGCGCTCCAGCAGCGAATCAGCGGTGCCGTCGAACAGCAACCGTCCCTCGGCCAGGACGAGCAGGCGAGTGGCGTGGCGCTGCGCCTCGGCGACGTTGTGGGTTGAGAAGACCACCGTCGTGCCAGCGGCGGCACGGGCCGCGACGAACTGCCACAGGCGCTCGCGCTGACCCGGGTCCAGTGACGACGAAGGCTCATCCAGCACCAACACAAGTGGGTCACCGATCAGCCCGAGCGCGACGTTCACGCGCTGGCGGTTGCCACCGGAGAGCCGGCCGACGGGTTCGTCCGCACGCGCCTGCAGGCCGGTCTGCTCGAGCATTCGTTGCACTGCGGCGCGGGTATCTGCAACCCCCTCGAGGTTGGCAAATAGCTCGAGGTTCTCCACGACCGACAGCTTCGAGTAGAGCGCGGAGGCCTGCGGCACCCAGCCGATGCCACGGCCGGTCGCGCCGGCGCCGCGATTGACCGTGCCCGCGCTCGGCGAGGCAATCCCCGAGATGATCGACAAGAGCGTCGTCTTGCCGGCGCCATTGGGACCGACCACCGCGACGAGCTCACCGACGCCGACCTGGAAGCTGACGTCTTGCAGCGCCGGTCGAACGCCATAGTGCTTGGCGAGGGCGCTAACGCCGAGGATACCGCTCACAACAGTCCGCTGTGCCCGCGATCCCAGGATTCGAGCGCCACGTGGCGACTCAGATAGACGGCCGTCTCACGCAGGACGGCGAGGATCGGCAGCGCGAGCAAGGCACCGAGGATGCCGTAGAACTGGAGGCCGAGCAGTAGCGCCAGGATCACGAGCAGTGGGTTGATTCGCAGCGTGTGCCCGAACACCTGAGGCGCGACCACGTGGCCCTCGAGCTGTTGCAAGCCGACAAACAGCAACGTCACCCACAGGGCGGTGATCGGTTTTGTGAGCAGCGCGACAATCACCGGTGGTAGCGCACCAAGGATCGGGCCGACGTAGGGCACGAGCTCCATCACCCCGTAGAACACGGCGAAAGCCACCGCGTAAGTACGACCGTCGGGGAAGATGCCAAGCACACCGAACAGGTACAGAGCGACACCGGTGGACACGCCCATGATGGTGCTGAACAGCAGCTGCCCGCCGACGTAGCGAGAGATCGCGCGCTGCACCAGATGCGGATAGTCATCGGCATGGGAGCCGTCACCGTCGGGCATCCAGCGCCGCACTAGCGTGCCGATCTGGCGCCCGTACAAGAGCATGTACACCGACAGCACGAACACGAGCACGAGATCGAAGATCCCGTTGGCCACTTCGGTGGCAAGTGCGCCCCCGAACGACGCCAGTTTCGAGGCGCTCTTGGCGACTTTGCCCTCGACGCTCTGCAGCGCGGTCTTGCCCTGTTTGACGAGTTCCACGTGGATGCCGCGACGATCGAGGTATTGCTGGAGGTTTTCGATCGACTTGTTGGCTTCGGCCTCGATGTGCGGCAGGTTGTTGCTGAACGTGCGCACCTGATCGGAGATAGGGTTGGCAAGCAGAAACCCGATGCCGGCTAGCGTGAGGAAGAATGCTAGGTACACGGCTAGCACCGCCAGGCCACGGGGAAGGCGCGTGCGGTGCAAGAAGGCGACAGCCGGGTTGAGGAGCAGTGCTATGAGGCCCGCAATGATGAAGATCACGAGTACTTTCCCCGCGGCTTTTGCCAGCGCCCACATCGCCAGCAGCGCCAGTGGCAGCAGCACCAACTGCACCCAGCGGGGGATCACCACGCGCGGGGGATCAGCCGAGGAGCTCGCGTCGACCCCGCCAGCCATCTCGCCATCTGGCCCGTCGGTCAGCTCGCGCTCGTGCTCGCCCGGCGGATCGCCCCGCGGCGGATCGGCCGCGGGGGCTTTCTCGGAGACGCCGCTCACCTGCCTCCCACCATCGCCAGAGTATGGCTGAGTCCGAGGCGGCCACCGCAATGTCTGGGGACCCGAGCGAGCACACGGCACCTGGCGCACAGGCGGATGCGAACCCCACTGAGGCGCTGCGCATCCTGTTTGCAGGCGACGTCGTGGGCGGTCTCGGGCGGCACACCCTGCTCGACTGCCTGCCGGTCCTGCGCGAGCGCTACGCGCCAACGTTTGTGGTCGTCAACGGCGAGAACGCTGCCGGCGGCTTGGGGATCACGCCGAAGATCGCCGACCAAATGTTCGCGGCGGGCGTCGATGCGATCACGCTGGGCAATCACACTTATCACCGCCGCGAGATCTATCCATACCTGAACTCCGGTAAGCCAATCGTGCGCCCAGCCAACTTCCTGCGCAGCCAGCCGGGGCGCGGCGTGTGCGTGGTCGAGCGCAACGGGGTACGCCTGGGGGTGGTGAACCTCAGCGGCAACCTGTACGTGCGTGCGGGACGTTCCGCGTTCACCGAGATCGAGGTGGCGTTGGGGGAGTTGGGCGGTGTGGATCACATCCTCGTGGACATACACGCCGAGGCGACGTCGGAGAAGGTCGCGCTGGGCTGGCATTTGGATGGACGCGTGACAGCCGTGGTGGGCACGCACACACACGTGCCCACCGCCGACGCACGGGTGCTCCCGGGAGGAACCGCTTACATCACCGACGTCGGTATGACCGGGCCGCGGGGCGGTGTGATCGGCGTTAAGCGCGAGCAGGCAATCGAGTCGCTGCTGACGCAGATGCCGATCCGTTTTGAGACATCCGAGGAGGATCCGTGGCTGATGGGCGTACTGATCAGCTGCTCACAGCCACTGCGGGCAGACTCGATCGAGCAGGTGCTGATGCCGAGACCGGTGCTGAGTTCATGAGGTCCCCACCCTCCCCGCTGAGGCACCCGAACAGGGCAACGATCACCAGCCCGAAGAACCACGGTATATAGAGGTAGAACCAGTGTTCGATGCTCAGCTGCTCGGCAATCACCACCGCCGCGCAGGCAGCCGCGAGTCCGACGATGTCCGCACGCCGGGGGATAACCGTGAGCGCCAGCACGAGTAGGACGGCCGCGATCTCGACGACCGGCTCGAGCCCTTGCAGACCGTACAGACCCCACACTGAGAACGGGGAGCCGCGGCTTGACTGATACGCGAACGTGCGCTCGTAGATCTCGTGCAGCGAGTCGTGACTGAGCGCTGGCATGCAGGCCAGTGCAGCGGCCGTCAAAAACGCCGCCACGTACAGTGCCAACGAACGGATGCGGCGCGCCCGGGGCTGGCCTGCCAAGTCGTGTGTGGCCAACAGCGGCGCGAGCGCAAGCGGCGCGAACTTGGTCAGGCCGGCCAGCGCTGCCAGGGCGCCACGGCCGGCCAACGCCAGCTGCGAACGGTAGCTGGCAAGCAACACGGCAGCGAGAATCAGCGCGCCTACGAGGCTGTCGTTGGAGTTGCTCTCCAGGGAGAACAGCGTGAACGGATACGCGACCCACGCATACGCAAGCGCCGTGCCAAGTGTCGGGCCGCGCATGCGGCGGCCGATCAGGAACATCAGCGCGGTGGCGAGCAGGTCGAAGAAGATCGCCGCGGCGTGCGCGGCGGGCAGATCATCCCAAGTGCCGCTCCAGCCGAAGATCTGCTCGAACGGGACGTACGCCTCGTAGTTGGCCGGTCCGTATGTGTCGCCGTGTTCGTTGTCGCTCGGATAGCCGCCATACAGCGCTCTGCCGTGGACGATCCGCTGCGCCCCAATCACCCCCGCGTAGCCCACGTCCACAACGTTCGAGTCGACGACGTTGAGGGTGACGCGGAAGCCCAGCAAGAACACCACACCGAGGGCCAGCCAGGGGGTGGGGACGAGCAAGCGCAGGCGCGGAGTGTCCGAGCGCCTGTCGGGACCAGACCGACGTCGCAACAAGGCGAGCATGCGGGCCAGCAGATACAGCAGCGGCGGGTAGCTCAGGGGCACGGACGCATAGATGTGCGCGTGGTTGAAGAACGCCAACGACACGGAGAACGACAGCAGCATCAACAAGTCCAGATGCAGCAGCGACAGTGGCCGGCGGAAGTTGAAGAACGGCAGCATGAACAGCAGGCACATCGGCAGCCAGACGTACACAGCGTTGACGTGCCTGCCGAACGCACCCGGATAGCCGCGGGCCATCGTCCACGCGATTTGAAAGCCGGTCCACTGTTCGACCACGCGCCCGCCGAGGTCGTTGATGATGACCAGGCCGATCTCCGTCTTGCCGTTGTGGGTGAAGTAGCTGACCTGCCATTGGAAAGCGCCCTTCAGATACACATCGCCGAAGGAGCCTTTGTATGCATGGCTCAGCGCTTTCATCTTAGGGAGGCGGTTGGCAATCGCTAGCACCCGATTGGAGGACAGCCTGCGGGCGGCTGAGGGTACGTTCGAGAGCGCCACCGGAACCGGCGTTTCAGAGTTGGTGGTGCTCGTCAGGGTGGAAGTGTGTGTGCTCGACGATGCGCGCGCGTGAAATGCGTCTGCGGGGAAAGTCCCGGAGGCAGCAACCGCGCAAGCACTCGTCAGCACGAGCACCGCCAGCATGACCACGATGACGACTGCCGGCGTCGCGGATTTGGCAATGAGGCGCATCGAGCGAGGGTAACGGTGAGCGGACAACGACCTGACCATTACCCCGATGGCAAATGCGCTCGCGTCATCGGGGTATGGGCTCGTCCTCGTAGCGGAACGTTAGCCGCGGTTCACCCAACTACTCGAGCCCGAAATGCCCCCGTACGAGCGGGGCGACGTCGCGAATGGCCCACTGAGCGGGCATTGGATCGGGCAGCCCAACACCGCTGAGGACGAGCGCGCCAAGCGAGTCCGAGGCGTGCAGCGAGCCGTGGCTGCCACCGCCAACATGCGCTTGGCGACCCCAGTCAAGGAACTCGAAACCGGGCGCGGCGGACAGCAGCACCTCGCCAGAGCTGGGACAGCTCAATGCCGCCCACGCACGTGCCAGCGCATCCGGATACTCGGGGCTCGATAGGCAACCGTCGTGCACGCCTGCGCCGAGCACAGCGAGCGCGCCGTCCACGCTCCAGGCAACGCCACGGGGGTCGCGCAGCTCACCGCCGGGAGCGAAGCGGAGCTCACCGTGCCGGGGACTCGCGACGACGCCCTCACGGGGCGCGTCGTGGGCGTCGCGCTCAAGCCACAGCACGAGGTCGACACCGTCAATAGCGAGGGCGCGAGCGACCACGGAGGCGCGCATCCCGTCACGCTGTTCCGGATGCAGCGCATAGACCATGGCGGCGCGCTGGGAGGGACAAACAGCGATCCGCGGCTCAGGGACGTCTGAGTCGTCGGAACGACTGGAACGTGCGGGGCCGAGGACGCCGAGCTCGGCTAGCTCATCCTGGAGCGCGATCGTGGCCGTGACAGGCGCCTGGGAGTGGTCGGCCATCACGATCATCGCGTGTTCAGCCAGGAACTCGTCCACGCCACCAGCAGCGTTCATCACGCGCGCAAGCTGCAAGTCGGCCTGGGCAATCGAATGGACCTGTCCCTCCGGGCCGCGCTTGTGCGAGTGCCAGTCGTTGTCGGGCAGCGACAGCAGTAGGAAGTCGAACAGATCGTGCTCAACCATGTACGCGGATACGCAGCCGGAATGGCGATCGCGCACGCCGGGCATTCCCAGCCCGGAGCGACAGCCCGTGCGCTGCGAGGCAAAGATGTCCGCATAGAAAAGCTCGCGGGGCCCCATCACCGGGTGGCGCATCAACGTCGAGGCAACACGCGTGAGGGCAGTGTCGCGCTGGGGCTCGTGACGATAGCGTCCCCGATACATCAGATAGGTGGTGCCGGCGGTGCGCACGCCGGCGTCGTCGAGCATCTCGAACACGGTGGGCGTGTTCGCGGAAAGATGTGCCCGGTTCATGTTGTAGACCGTGTCGGTGAGCTGCCGGGTAATGCCAAAGCGCTGGGCAGCACGAAAGCTGGAGCCGTACTCGACATAGCGGTGCTCCTCGCGGTGAAACCAGTTCATGCCTGGGATCTCATGGGCGTCCTGACTGAAGCCCGTGACTATCGAGGCAGCGCACACGGGCGTCACAGACGGAAACGCGGCAACGCAATCGGAAACGTAGAGCCCATCGTTTACAAGCCGCTCCAGTACGGGTGCCGTGCCAGCGGCGATCGCGCGCTCGAGCATGGCGGGCGCCATCGCATCGATCACACACAGGACGAGCTTTGGCGCAGATGAGCTCACGACGAACGCATCAGCGGCGCAGGACGCGCAGCCCGGCGTACTTTTCATCGCCGCGGGCGCGGCCTCGCCACGCAAACCAGGCAAGCAGCGCCACGAGCACATAGCCGAGCGGGTGGAGTACCGCCACAAGCGCTGCCGCCAGGAGTGCAGCGGCATCTAGATAGATCGTCAACGCCTCACGCGCCGCGCGATCGCTCAGCCGCGATCGGGCCCGCAGGAGCACCGGCCAGCTGGCCCTCTGGGCAAGTGCCGCCGCGAGCAGTCCACCGACCAGACCGGGCCACCAGACGTCGCCATGCGCCGCCAGCGTCCCCGCAAACACGAGTGCACCCGCACCGAGACCGAGCCCTGTGAGCGACGCCGCGAGCGGATCGGCCCGGCCGCCGCGCTGCGACGGGTCGAGAATCGGCGTGAGCTTGGCCAGCAGCTGCAGGGCATAGGCGAGCACCAGCACGACGACAACGACCAGCAGCCACCATCCGGCCTGCAGGAAACGGAAGCTGCCGTGACCGAAGGCAATTCCCAGTGCGCTGTCAGCGCCGAGCGCCCCGGCGAGCAACAGCGGCAGGAACGGGCGCAGCCCACAAGCTGCCGCGAGGCCGAGACCGAGACCGATGTAGAAGAAGAGACCGTTCATGCAAGCGTGCGTTTAAAGGTGCGCTACCGTGCGCTGATGCGTACCCGTAGGGGCACAGGCGGTCATGGACGATAGACGACGGACCAGGCCTCAAGCACACGAGCTTGCCCGCTACGAGGCGCTGTTCGCGGCGCGCACGCGCAGCATGAAAAGCTCGGCGATGCGCGAGATGATGGCTCTGACCGAGCGCCCCGACGTGATCTCGCTCGCCGGCGGGCTGCCCGACACGAGCACATTCGCCCCGGAGCTGTACGCGCAGCTGATGGCCCAGGTGGCCTCCAGCTCGACGGCAAAGGCACTGCAGTACGGGCCAACGGAGGGGATGGCAGCGACCGTTGGCTGCATCGTCGACGTGATGGCCGCGGAGGGCACGCAGGTGGACCCCTCCGAGGTGATCGTCACGACCGGCGGTCAGCAGGTGATCGACCTCGTGTGCAAGGCGCTGATCGACCCGGGCGATGTGATCATCGCCGAGGCGCCCACATATCCAGGTGCGGTGCCCACGTTTGGCGCCTACCAGGCACAGGTGGTGCAGATCGAGATCGACGAGGACGGGATGCCGATCGACGAGCTCGAGGCCACGCTGGATCGTCTCCAGCGCGAAGGCCGCAGGCCCAAGTTCATCTACACGATCCCCAATTTCCAGAACCCGGGCGGGGTGACGATGTCGCTGGCGCGCAGACGCCGTCTGGTGGAGGTGGCGCGCGAGCGCGAGCTGCTGGTGCTCGAGGACAATCCCTACGGGCTGCTGCGCTACGAGGGTGAGCCGCTGCCTACGCTCTACTCGCTGGACGCCAAGAACGGGAGCCAGCCCTCCGGCGGCTCGGACCTGGTGGTCTATCTGGGCACGTTCTCGAAGATCATCTCGCCCGGATTGCGCCTGGGCTGGTCGGTCGCCCCGCGCCCAGTGCTCGAGAAGTTGAATCTCGGCAAACAGGGATCGGACCTGTGTTCCTCACCGGTCACGCAGATGTTCGTCGCCGCCTACTTCGCCGAGATGGGACGCGAATCCGACCCATCGCAACCCGAGTGGGTCGAGTACGTGGAGCGCCTGCGGCTGCTCTACAGGCGCAGGCGCGATGTGATGCTGGAGGCGCTGGAGGAACACTTCGGTGGGCGCGCGAGCTGGACTCGACCGCAGGGTGGGCTGTTCATCTGGGCGACGCTGGACGGCAACGTGGACACCACCGATCTGCTGGCCCGCAGCGAAGGCGTGGCGTTCGTCCCCGGGCGAGCCGCCTACATAGACGGACAACGCGGTAGCTCCTCGATGCGCTTGAACTTCGCTGGAGTCCCCGACGACGACATCCGCGAGGGCATCCGGCGGATCGGCAAGATCATGGGCGGCGACACCGGCCTGCTGGGAAGCTTGATGGGAACCCGGTCTACCCAGTCCACCGAGACCCAGCCACCGACCACAGCCACACCCGCGCCGCCACCCGATGAGAGCACGCCGCTCGCGGACGTGCTCGAGCTTCCGCGCCGCGAGGGTTCAAACCCGGCTCACAAGGCCCGCCGACAACGGGATCGATGAGCACCGCGCGGAAGGTGGCGGTGCTCAAGGGCGGCGGCTCGCTCGAGCGCACGGTCTCGCTGCGATCCGGTGCGCGCGTGCAGCAGGCGCTGAGCCGACTCGGGCACGAGGTGATCGCGATCGACCCTGGCCAAGAGCTGGTAGCGCAGCTACACGAGGCCAAGCCCGACGCGGCATTCCTGGCTCTCCATGGGGGCGATGGCGAGGACGGCACGGTGCAGGGCCTGTTGGAGCTGATCGGCGTGCCGTATACAGGCTCCGGCCCGGCCGCGTGCATGCGCTGCACCGATAAGGCGCTCGCGAAGTACCTGATGCGCGAGGCCGGCATACCGACGCCAGATTTCACCGCCATCAGGGAGAGTGCGATCAGACAGCTCGGGGTGTCCGCGGCGCTCGGCGACATCGAGCGGCTGCTCGGCTTTCCGCTGGTGGTCAAGCCCGCCAGCCAGGGCTCTGCGCTGGGTGTCAAGTTCGCGCGCTCGAGCGACGAGCTTCCTGGGGCAATCGTGGGAGCGCTCTCGTATGACCGCAAGGCGGTAATCGAGCGCTACGTCAAGGGCCGCGATCTCGCCGTGTCGGTGCTCGACCCGGCGACTGAGCTCAATTTGGCATCCGGCCCACCGTTGGCACTGCCGGTCGTCGAGGCGATCCCGCGGGAAGAGGAGTTCTACAACTACGAGTCGCGCTATGAGATCGGCATGACCACATTCGTGTGTCCCGCCGAGCTGCCCGAGGAGACGACCGCCCGGGCCCAGCAGCTGGCGCTCGAGACATACAAGCTGCTCGGCTGCCACGGGGTGGCGCGCGTCGATCTGATGCTCGACGACGCCGGCACGCTGTCGGTGTTGGAGACGAACGTCGGTCCCGGCTTGACCGAAACCAGCCTGCTGCCACTCGCCGCAGACGCCGCCGGCATCGGCTTCGAGGAGCTCGTCGGCCGGATCCTCGCCAGCGCTTTTACACGCTGAGACGCTGTCGTTCGTGGGTCGCGCATGCGCGACCCCGTGGGACGGCGCAGGCGCCGTCCCTGACCCCGGTGCATGCACCGGGGTCATCCACCCTCGATGTTCGATGTAATAGCTGACCGTTGGCCAAGCAGCTCAAGGACGCAAGGAGCGAAGTGTGCTTTGCACACGAGCGACTGAGGACGCAGAGATGCGCCGCGTCAACGGTCAGCTATCGCCGGCGGCGAAGTCCTCTGGCGAAACCTGATCCAAGAACTCCTTGAACTTCTCGACGACGTCCTCGGACTCCTCGACGTCGTGCTCGAACTCAATGGCCGACTCGGAGATGACCTCCTCAGCCGCGTAGATGGGGGCACCGGAGCGCACCGCGAGGGCGATGGCGTCGCTCGGGCGCGAGTCGATCTCGAGCTCGCGTCCGTTGACGCTCAGCGTGATCGAGGCAAAGAACGTGTTCTCGCGCAGCTCCGTGACTGACACCTGTGTGCACTTGACATCGAGCTCGCCGAGGATGTCGCATAGGAGATCATGGGTCATCGGCCGGGGTGTACCTGCACCCTGCAGCTTCATCAAGATCGAAGCAGCCTCAGGATGCCCAATCCAGATGGGCAGGAACTTGTTGCCATCGACGGTCTTCAGCAGCACGATTGGCTGCTTGCCAACCATGTCGAAGCTGACGCCGTAGATCACCATCTCCTGCACAAGGATCCTCCGAGAGGGGGGGAAAGTCAGAGTATAGGTCCCGGCCGTGGCGCCAACCAACAGTGTGACGACACGATCCGGGGGTCAGCGGGACGAAAGGCTTCCGCGGTTCAGCGGAAGCTCCAAAGCTTGTTTCCGAGGAAGTTGAGCGGCATCGAGGCTGCAACCGCAAGCGCCTGGGCAGGGATCTTCGCGACACCCGCGCCCTCAACAAGCACCGTCAGCACCGCGAGGCTGAATGCCTCAGCCACAAGGCTGACCACGAGAAAGCGCAGCGCCTGAAAATGCGCCCTGCCGTCGCGAGCGTCGAACGTCCAAAGACGATTGAGCACGAAGTTGTTGATCACCGCTACGAGCCACGCCACCACCGACGCGGCGCGGTAATCGAGCCCCGCCGAGTGCACAAACAATGCGTATACGGCCACGTTGACCACGAAACCGACACCGCCCACGAGCCCGAAGCGAACCAGCTGCAGCCAGTTGGCTGGCCGGCGCATACCGTGGAGCAAGCGAACGTGCGGCCGGATCTCCACGGCCGAGGCTTCCTCGCGCATCCGCATCAGGTTAGCGACACTTCCCGGCAGACGGGGTCGCTAGCCTAACCGTATGACCTTGACGCGGAGGGCAATCGCGACGGTCGGCTGCTTGCTGGTCGCGAGCACGATAGCCGGCTGCGGCGAAGCCACGGTAGGTACGGCCGGTTCCACCACAAAGGGATCCGCCAAGGCGGACCCCCCGGGTGCGACGATCACCAACGCCGTTGCCACATCGCCAGGCAAGAGCGGCATACCGGGGGTCGCCAAAGAGGTGGCCGACCCCCTTGAAGCCGACAGCTACCCGGCGACTGGCTCCGTGCACCACTCGGCAGCGAAGGCGCCGGTGAAGGCCGGTGAAGCAATCGTCGCCGCGGGAGCGCCGTCCGACGCGGAAGTACGCAAGGAGCTGCAGCAGATGCAGGCGGTGGAACGCAGCGCCAGACGAAGCCAAGCGCGCACGCTAACGCCGGTTCCCGGCGGCGAGTCGATCGGCGGCAACGGCACCATCCCGATCCCTTCGGGTGTGCCAGAAGTAATACAGAAGGTGATTGCCGGTGCGAACGAGATAGCGGACTTCCCCTACGTCTACGGCGGTGGGCATGCGTCGTTCATCGACAACGCCTACGACTGCTCCGGGTCCGTCAGCTATGCGCTGGCGGCAGGCGGCTTGCTGAGTGCCCCGGAGACCTCCGGCCAGCTGGAGAGCTGGGGCGCGCCAGGGCCAGGCAAGTACATCACCGTGTACGCCAACGCTGGGCACACCTACATGTACGTGGACGGGATGCTGTACGACACGGCCGGACGCAGCGGCGTGTATGCATCACGCTGGCAGGTGCAGCCGACCGACAACGAAGGCTACGTCGTGCGCCACTGGCCTGGGCTGTAGACGATGGCGCTCGCACACCGCGCGAGTATCGTCGCGGCGCTGCCGCTTGCGCTGGACGGCGAAGCGGAAACGGCCGGCAACACCGGGCTGGGGATCATCTCCGTGGTGTTCATCGCGCTTGGCTGGATCGGCCTGTTCGCGCTGTGGTACTTCGTATTTCGCGACAGGTCGCGCTCGACGCGTGACAAGGATTCCGCGGACTGAAATTCGCGGGGCTGCGTCGTAGCGGGCGCCGCTGCTCGCGGCGCGTCAGCCGCCGAGCGTGACTGCGCTGACGACCGTTGTCGTCTGGGGGTTGCTCGAGGACGCGTTCCGCACCGTCAGCCGTAGCGTCAGCGCAACCTTGTGCGCGTGGGCAAGACGAGCGGCCGTTCGCTTAGAGAACTCAATACGAACCGAGCTGTGCCCACCCTTGGTCGTGACGAGGATCGCTTTGGCGATCACCAGCTGTGGCGATGAGCCGGCCGGCATGCCGGCGGCCAGAGTGCCGCTGATCCCGAGACGGCGTGCGATAGCGCGGCTGAGCAGCACCTCGAAACGTCCCGCCACCTCCTCGTTGACCGAGTAGCTAACCGCGAGACCCTTGTGCAGTGCCTGGCGCAGCGATTGACGCAGGATCGCCGCGGCGGCAATTGGGGCGGGCACGGAGGGAGTGACACCGTTCGAGCCAGACGAGCCGCTGCTCTGGGTGCTCTGCGTACCCTGGAGGGTCTGGGTGCTTGAACCCGATGAGTTGGATGGAGGCGGAGACCCGTTCACTGTGACTTCATGAGTGACGCTCGTTTTGTTGCCATCGACGTCGGTGATCGTCAACGTGACCTTGTAGGTTCCGCCATACTGGTAGCTGTGGAAGGCGCTGGCGGCACACGGGCTGAGCCAGGGGGATTCGCAGGTGGGAGCGCCGGGAGCGAAGCCTGTGACTTCGGGCGTGCCGTCGCCGAAGTTCCAGCTGAAGGTCCCGTATGTGACGGTGGGCGGGCCTATCGGGCCAAACGCTTTCGTGTCGATCAGGCTGACTTCCGACTCCATGCCGTCGACCCCGATGAGTTCGCCCGCGTTGACAGGGTTGGGTGCTGTGAAGGAGGCAACCAGGCCGAGACCACCTGAGCATGCGCCTTCTGAGAGGCTGAAGACGTTGTTGATGTAGTAGGGCCTAGCACCCAGGCTCACGTTAGAGAGCGATCCTGCCTCTGTTTCTTCCTGCGGACTCACCGAGCCGGCGATTTCACCGTGGCTGTCGCCTTCCCCGGCTGTCGAAGCGAAGAAGTTGCGGCAGAGGTCCGTGGCCTCATCGCCTTTGCTGTCATGCCAGGAGTTCAGCAGCGGGTCGGTGACCGTGTTCATCTCCTCCTCCGCGATCTGGTTCACGACAACATCGGACAGGGCCTGTGAGTCGTTTTCGGGCTGTTGGTTGGGCTCCTCGATGTGCGGGCCTTCGAGCCGACGCGCTTCTTCTGCGGCGTTTCGCTGTTCCGTGGTGTCTTTCGCGAGCGCTTCTTCTTCGGCGGTCGTCAGTTCTCTTTCTTTCTCTCGTTTCTCTCCGTGTTTTTCTGGGTTCCAGCCACCGTCCTGGCAATCGAAGGAGGACGCGTACCCAGTCCACGGGATGGCCGCATAGAGAACCGTGTCGCTGTCGCCCTCTGGCGCGCCGTTGGGGTTGATGGCGCCGTGGTAGCTGCAGAAGCTTTCTTTGTAGCTCACGCTTTTGCGTTCATTATGTGTTTCTTCTTCAGCCGAAAGGATGTAGTCAGAGCAGCGCGTCCCTGCTTCCTCGAGGCACACCGTGACGCCCGGCGGCATGAGCAGGTAGTAGACCGTGTCCATGCCCGTGGGAAGCCGGTGTGTGGCGATGAACGACTCCAGCTGTTCGCGCAACTGCGCATCGGTGAGGCACCTGGTCGCAGGGTCCTTCGGATCCGTGCACTTCCCCGCAGGGAATTTCACCGTGTCGGAGTAGGAGCCCTTGAATAGCGCCTGGAAAGTTCCCACCTTGTTGCTGCGGTCGCGATACTGGGCAAGCACACCAAATGGGGTGTCCAGGTGCGCTTCGCCGAGCGCCTGGAAGAAGCCGTCGAGGTTTTGCACCCATTCATGGTGAAATTCGGTCGGGTCGTTTGGGTCCCAGTAGATCGCGTAGTCGCTTGTGGTGCCCTGTAGCACGACGTTCCCGTTTTCATTCGAGAATGACGCCGGTTGCTGCCCTTCGGTCCCGAGCGTGGTGCCGTTGTGCGGCTGCAGTCCGACCTCGACGCCACCGCCGATTTCGGCCACGACCGCTGACGCGGGGGCGGCGCTGGCCAGCATAGTTGCGGCACATGCCGTCAGCGCCGCAGCTGGAATCCATCTCCGGGCAGGCATAGAACGCAGGGCTGACGACATCGAGAGCAAGCGCGCAAACATGGTCACGAGCCCTCATCGGCAGGGAGACGCGATTGCCTTAGTGCGGTGGACACCTTGTGTGCGTGCAGCATCCGTCGGCGTGGGCCTGGGACGCGCCCATGGGCAGTAGGTACTGCCGCCAGCAGTCCGCTAGTTCACTGCATGCTTCTGAATGGACGTCGGCTGTAATCCGTCCAGGGCAGCAGAGAACACGACAGGACACTATGCGGTCACCCGATTCTCGCGGCGACAGCACACAAACGTGCTTCGCAACACATAGAGGTGAGAGCGCGTGGGCAAGAGCCGAGCGATAAAAGGACACCGGGGAGTGTGGGCGGTTGCGGCCGGGCTGTTGGTACTCGCGGGCGTGATCGGCTCTGTGCTCGGCGCACGCGCGGTGGCTCGCTCGGGGGCGGATCGCGGGCGACTGGCGTTCCACTTGGCCTCCAACGAGATCGCCTCGACGCTGAGGCTGGCGATCCAGCACGAGGAAGATCTTGTCGTCAGTGCAAGCGCGTTTGTGAGTGGGAACCCCCATGCCTCAGCAGCCGACTTTGACCGCTGGGCGCAAGCTGTGCACGCGATGCAGCGCTACCCGGAGCTACAGAACATCGGGCTGGTGGCACTCGTCCCCGCCGCGCATCTGTCGGCGTTCGAGGCGGAGATGGCGGCGCACCCGGTGCGGCCGTTTGGCCCAGGGTCGCTGCCAATGGAGAATCAGGTGGAAATCGTGCCCCCGGGCAACCGCCCTTACTACTGCCTGGCGGTGGCTGGCTTGGCGCGTAACACCGCCAGCTACATCCCTGTCGGCCTGGACTACTGCGCGTTCGCGCCGGCGCTGATGACCGCACGTGAATCAGGGCTCGCGAACTACGCGCCGTTTGCCCACATGGGCACGACCGCACTGGGCGTGGAGACGCCCGTGTATCGCGGCGGCAAGACGCCTGCCACGGCGGCTGGTCGCCGTGGCGCCTTTGTGGGATGGCTAGGTGAGCTGTTGGTCCCTGGCGTGGTACTGCAAAGAGCGCTCGAGGGGCACGGCGGCACTGCCGTGCGCTTCCGCTACAACTCGGGCGCCACACACGTCCATTTCGCCAGTGGCAAGGTTCCACGCGACGCGCGGAGCGCGACCATCAACCTCCACAACGGGTGGACGGTGCGATGCTTCGGGCCGGTAGTGGCGGGCGGCCTGTTTAGTGACCACGAGGCGCTCGGGGTACTCGTCGGCGGGCTCCTGTTGAGCGTGCTACTCGGACTGTTGGTGCTCGTGTTGGGGACCGGCCGTACGCGGGCGCTGTCCCTCGTGGCAGAGAAGACGCGAGAGCTTTCCCACCAGGCTCTACACGATCCGCTCACGGGCCTGCCCAACCGTGCGCTGGTGCTCGATCGCGCCGAGCAGATGATCGCGCGCACAGGCCGCCATCCGGCCATGGTGGCGGGCGCACTGTTCATCGACGTGGACGGCTTCAAGCACGTCAATGACAGCCTCGGCCACGCTGCCGGCGACCAGTTGCTCAAGGTCGCAGGTGAACGCCTGCAGGAGGTCGTGCGCGGGGAGGACACCGTAGGCCGCCTCGGCGGCGACGAGTTCGTGGTGCTGGTGGAGTCAAGTGCTGACGAGGTCGCGCTCGATCTGCTTGCCGACCGTTTGACCGAGGCACTGCGCGCGCCCGTCGAATTGGGCGTCGGCGGCAAGACCTTCTCGGTGACCGCGAGCATTGGCGTGGCCGTGGGGCGCTACGAGTCACCCGATGAGCTGCTGCGAGATGCAGACCTGGCGCTGTATGCAGCCAAGGCCGCCGGACGCGACCGCTACGCGTTGTTCGACACGAGCATGTACGGCGGCGTGGAAGGTCGGCTCGAGCTTGCCTCCGACCTCGACGTGGCGCTGAACGAGGGCCAGTTCTTCCTCGTCTACCAGCCGATCTTTGAGCTGCCCACACGAGAGCTGGCGGGCGTAGAGGCGCTGCTCCGCTGGCAGCACCCGACGCGGGGCCTGGTCGCACCCGACAGCTTCATCCCGCTGGCAGAGGAGAGCGGTCTGATCGCGGCAATTGGGCGTTGGGTGTTGCTGGAGGCCTGCCAGCAGGCTGGCGTGTGGGCTAGCGAAGGGCTGTCAATCGCTATCGCGGTGAACGTGTCCGCGTACCAGCTCGGGCG
>Ga0210383_10002658_pt1 | contig 16131 bp, 13 predicted proteins | sample IncBWC14OmetaG_FD_160072 | JGI IMG/M metagenome (GOLD analysis project Ga0210383, IMG submission 160072) | Forest soil microbial communities from Barre Woods Harvard Forest LTER site, Petersham, Massachusetts, United States - Inc-BW-C-14-O ...
GCAGCTGGTGCACCAGTTTCAGCGCGATCTGACCTGTCGCGTGTTCCTCACCACCAACGCGGGCTCGACGGGGCTCAACCTCCAGGCGGCGAATACCGTCATCAATGTCGATCTGCCGTGGAATCCGGCCGTTCTCGAGCAGCGCATCGCACGGGCGCACCGGATGGGGCAGAAGAACCCGGTGCAGGTCTATTTGCTCGTGACGGAAGGGACGTTTGAGGAGAAGTTGCTGGCGACGCTCTCGGCGAAACATGACCTGGCTCTCGCCGCGCTGGATATGGAATCTAATGTGCGGGAGGTCGCAGTCGCGTCCGGCATCGAAGAGCTGAAGCAGCGCCTCGAGGTGCTGCTCGGCGCGAGGGCACACGCCGCGGTAGACGAGACGGAAAAGCAGCGCCAGCAGCAAGAGGCAGGGCGGCTCGCTCGCCGCTCGCGTGTGGCAGAGGCTGGAGGCCAACTCGTCGCTGCCGCATTCGCATTCCTCGGGGAAATGATCCCGCAGCGTCAACCTACGAGCGGTGCAGAGCAAAAGGCAAGCGAGTTCAAAGCTCGTCTCGACGAGTGTCTGGAGCGCGACGAGCAGGGCCGCCCTCGACTCACTGTCACACTGCCAAACGAAGCCGCGCTCGAGAGTCTTGCTCGGTCACTTGCCGCCCTGTTCATCGTTACCGAGACGTGATCTTCGTACTGTCTCCGAACCCGTGACGATGGAAGTGCGCTCGGATAGGCGATGTCCGCCAACGTCAAATCAAAATGAGCGCAATTACATCCTCGGTGTTTAGCCACTGACGCGGCAGGGTCGAGAGCTGATGAGGGTCGTAAAGAAGGAACGGAGGGATTGTGGTCACCAAGCACCTCGAGCAGTTGTGTGAGAAGGAGTTCCCACTGAGGCAGGATGAACGGCGACCCAGAGCGTCGTAGAATGCTTTAGATCGAGTCCATACTGCGTTTCACGGTTATCTAAAAGGGATTTGTCAGGAACGAAACATCTCCGTTTCGGATGACGCCAGCATAACGACGCTTTTTCTCCCAGGCCCAGGTTAGGAACATCCAAAATTGCAGATCGCTGATCCACAAGCCGACCGGATGACACAAAAGTCCTGCGGAGCATGGCACAGACAATCGATGCTTGTCCGCGTGCCAACGGAGCCAAGAGCATCGGCGTTCCCGCCGTCATTAACGGGGTTCGCACACCTGTTTTCATCGGAGACTCCATCCCAAGGAAAAGACACGAAGTGATTAGGGGGAAGTCGTCAAGAAGATGGACATATTTTCGAAACGTACGAGCTGACGCGTTCCGTAAGACTCCGAGCTTGCTGCTGGAACCGATCGTCGGTTGGAATCACTGCTTTGGCGCAGCCGACTCGTGCGATCCATCGAACGCTTTAACGGTTTCCAGCCGCTGGTTGGCAAGCGCAACTATCTTTGGATCATTGCTGGAAGCGAGTTGCTCGAAGACTGCTTTTGCTTGATCGTATTTCTTAAACTCGAAATAAAGTTCGGCGAGATTCACAAAGTAGGCCTCTTTGCCTTGGTTCAAGCGAGCGGCAATTGCAGCTTCTTTAATTGCGCCGTCCTTGTCGCCAAGCTTAGACAAGGCATAAGCCAGCTCACTATGGGCCTCCGCCAGTTCAGGACTGAGAGTCGTGGCAGTCTTCAAGTGATTCCAGGCATCGACCAGAAGATCCTGCTTGTTTTCTCCAGCCGAACTTCGACGCAGTTGCAGAATCCCGAACAAGAATTGACAGCGCGCGTTCTTTTTGTCAGCGGAGGCGGCTTTGCGCAGGTAAGATTCAGCTTTGTCGTAATTATTGGAGACAAGGGCGGTGTAGCCGAGTCCAAGATTTGCGTCTACCTGGTTCTCGTTCTTTGAGAGGATATCTTTGTATTCCTCGATGGCTTTTTCGCGGTAATCCATCGAATGCCAATGCATGTTCGCAATCAGCGCTTCGGCGTCGCTAGGGTCCAGCGGTTGGGATACGAAACTAGTTTCATCGACGCTCGTTGATTCATCGATCATGAAGACTTGGCGCAGCGAGAGATTCAGGTAGGAAGCGAGCTCGTCATCGAATTTCTTGGGCGTCATGTGGAAGGCCGCTTCAATCGCTTCCGGAATTGGCATGTGCTGATTGTCGGTGAGTTCCACATATTTGCCAAAATCGGGTAATTTCTGTTTGTCGAATAGGTAGTGCACCACAGCCCAGGACTGATCGTAAAAAAGCTCCCTCTTCTCGTTGTTTTCGCCGTAGACTTTGGCCTCGTTGGTTACGCCAAAAAGGTCGACGACCGGCAGGAGGGCCCGATGGTAAAGAAAGGAGTCCAAATATTTTGGGCTGGCTCCGATTTGCGCGCGGCCATTAACGAGCTTTGCGGTTTCGTAGTACTTGGCGACTCCTTCGTCGAACCACAGCGGCAGGTGGCGAAAATTCGCGTGCAGCACGGAGTGCGTGTACTCGTGAAAAACGGTTGGAAAGCCGGCTTCCGTGGAGAGATCAAATGCGATAAGGTTCATGTCGCCACCCGGTATAAACACGCCAACAATTCCCGGATCGGGCTTTCCGTTCCGTAAAGGCGCAACCTGGCTAAAACCCTTCGAGTTGCGAAAACCGAGAATCTGCAAGGGTACCGGACTGGTGAGTTTGTCGCTCGTCAGCAGCTTTTCAAACACAAGCCGCAACTGCTCAAAACGGAGGGCAACTTCCCGGGAGCGCTTTTCTCCCGCGTTTGTTGACACCACGAAATGAGGAGATCGTGTGCTGGTCCAGTCCTGTGCAGGGTTTGCGCCACCCAAACTAGCGATGGCCAGCGCAAGTAAAGAAATCCGGCGCACGGAATCCTCCCGGTAACTTGGATACCGTATCCTAGTCTAAATATGTCTTCCTTGCTACCAGATCGGAGGAGTGAAAGCTGAAGTGAGAAGGTGAATCTGAGTTGGCCCCATTTGATCAGAACCTGCTGATTTCCCTCGATTTGGCTCGGCTCCAGACACGGGGTAAGTCATGGCTTCCCGTTCCCTATTCCTTGAGGGTTTTGTCAGGCTCTTCAGTCCAGGTTCTGCCCGACCACCTGGAACGGAATGCCCTGAAACAATCGATTTGTTGGCAGACTTGAATTGCGATCCATTCCCATAAATGGAAGCACAAACGTGTCCGGGCTTTTGTTCGAGAAAGAATCGGTAACGAAGGACAACAGTACGGTTGAAGGCCAAACGCGGCTCGGAACAGTACCAACCGATGAATTCATCGATGGCATATCCATAACGACTCTTGGGAACTCGCAGCTGGCAGCGAGTTCAGAACTGCGTTTTTCGATTGTTCCAAGTCGGGCAGCCGAAGTATCGTTTTAGTCCCTGAGCGTTTCTCCTCTTTTTCCGATGTCCCATACTCGCGGCCTCCTGCGCCGCGTTCAGTATGGTCATCCACGAAGAAGGCTAGGGACCCGAACCCCGTTTCTGGATGACTTCTGGTTTGCCGACCATCGGATCACCGTCTCTATTGGGACCGACGCGCCGTCGATCCTAGCTTGTGAGGTTATAGATTAGGCCAAATGGGTCTTTGACATAGCAGCGAGGAAAATTCGGCTCGTCCTTGACAATTTCACAGCCTTCCTTTATTAGTCGCTGCCTCGCGTCGACAATGTTGTCAACCGTCACTTCCAAGACTGGCCCCAAGGACGGACCAGGCTCGATGAACAAGTTGATGTGCTTGCCATGGAGGCCTATCATCTTCGGGTTGTTGTCGGTAATTTCGAATCCGAGATGGTTGACATAAAAGAGGGCAGCTTTCTCAGGATCTGGGGCTTGAATCAGAATGTCTGTACCAAAGCGGTTTGCCATGTTATTCCTCGCGAGGAAGCATAGTACTAACCTATGCAGCCTTACAATAGGTCGAGACAATCCGCAACGGACGGCACGACTGCGAATCGCTCAGCGCCGCACGGATGCACTAAAGCTAGGAGGTGTCGCATGCTTTCTGCGGGACTTTTGGATAAGAATTCTCGTTCTGTTCCTTCCTGTAGTTCTCATCAAGCGATCAGGAAAGCTGACCTATCCGTGAAAACTCTCTCTACATTGATCTGCTGGAGTACTCTCCTCCTGGCCGTTTTTGGTTCGACTGGTTGTTCCGCTAGCCTCGCAGGACCAACCGAATTACAGTCGCTTACACCTGCTAGTGCTGCCGCCATTGCCGAAAGCGCGCGCACGTTCATGCATACCGTGGCCCATGATGTCACTCAAGAGGGGCCGCTGGCGTGGCTCAAGTTCTTCAACACGGGCCCAGAATTCTTTATGGCTGTTAACGGACAGCTAGCGTTCCCGAACGAAGCCGCCGCAAAAGAGGGCACTCAGAATTTCGCGAAGACTCTCAACCGTATCGACTTGACATGGGGCGACGATTTGCGCGTCGATCCGCTCACTGCTGAACTCGCAGTCGTCGCAGCGTCGTGGCGCGAGATCCAGGTAGATAAGGCTGGGCATCGTGTCGAGGAAACCGGCTACTTTACTGGGCTGGTTGAGTATCGAGACGGTCGCTGGCGATTCCGAGACGCTCACTGGTCGGCACCTGTATCACCGCCGCCCGTGCGTTAGCAGCTCACAATTTAAGAGTGTCGCTCAGCGCCAATTCCCGCTGGGAGCGTTGTCTGCTCTTTCTGAAAACCGATACTCTTCTCGCTGGCTACCGTTTTCTTTGCGCTTGGGAAGTGAACTTCTGTCGATACCGAGGCGGATTTATTACGAGCCACCTATCTTTCAGACAGCGCAGCTTACGGGGCTAGAATCGGAAATTCTGGACTGCCTGCTTACAAGCCATGCTGATGGCTTGGTATGCCAGAAGCACCTGGCAAGAATTATTCGTTCGCAAAACATTTGGATTCCATGCTTTGTTATCCCGTTGACAGGTGAGTATGTCGTCGAAATTCTTCGGCTCAATCGGGAAAACTTGACCTATCTGGACAGATCCATCTGCGCAAACTTTGTCCGCGCCAATCGAGGATTGCTTGACTTGAGCGAACAGCGTGCCATCAGTTATTGGGACTGCTACTACCGTTCAAGAAGGAAGAGTATCCGGGTTTCTCGATTCTTGATTTCCTTAAGTCCGTCGTCAACAATGCGGCCAGCTGAGACTAGAAGTATGCGCAGGCCGGCTTGCGCGGCGTGCACCATTGTTAACTAACAATCGCTCCCAGTGCTCACGTCGCCCCCAATCGCATACGATTTGCAAGAAAATATAGGTAGGTAGACGCTTGTCAAAAGGTGTAGATCTTGGAAATCCACTACTTTGCGACGATACCATTGGAACTGGACGAACCTGAAAGTTGCATCATGCAGTTCGTACATATACTTCGTAATTGCACTGTCGATACAAATAACGCTGAGATTGACCTGAACTTGGTCGGCTCGTCCACCCGCGCACGGACGACAATTCAGGAGTTTCAGCCGCAGCGAACCAAAGGCGTGGCGTTTTCGCTGGCTCTCCAAACTACTGAAGAATTGACGAATCTTGGAGCGGCCAAGATCAAGAGTCTACATTTCTTTCTGTCGGCCGAGGGATTTCGCTGGAAAGGATCAATAAACCCTAGTTCCGGCAAGATCGCAGTGCTTGACGCCAAAAGTTTTCAGAGAAAGCAGAGATTCCACCTCTCCGCTCATCTTTTTTTCGATGCTCTGGACCCCCAGGAACCTTCTATACAGAAAATGCTTGTTGAAATTGCGAACGAGACGGGAATCCACTTTGAGAAAGAGGCCAGCGTCGTCGCCGTTCAGCAGAAGGAACCTGGTCGCGCAACTCCCGAGCAGCTGTTAGTCACATGCCTTGCTTGGAGCGAACTGATTGAAACAGTCGAAAAGCGGGTCCGTGACGGTATCTCGCTCGAAGGTGTTCCGCACCTTATGACCACAAGACAGGCACACGATTTTTTATTCGACCCAGCGAAGTACGGCAAATCCTTCCGGGTTGACTTTTCGCGAATTGTGCGGAAATGGCTTAAGGAGGAATTTCCGAACTATGACAGGGTCCAGCATTTCTCGGACGGAGAATCGCTACACAAAGAGTTGGTAGAGGGCGTCATAACGACGTTGCGTATCGACAAGCGTCCCAGGGCCTTTAGCAAGGAATTCACGGTTTGGCTTGGTGTGGCACTGACATCTCGGCGGTTTGCCCCGACTCCAGGTCAGCCGTTCGAACTTTCGGTGAATCTCTTCCACTTATTCGGTCTCTGGCCGTTGCCGATGCAGTGGACCTACCAAACTGAAGCGGATCTCCGTGAAGCGTTGGGTGCCTGTGCACTGCTTGTGAATCGGGTTCTCGCAATTTTCGAGCATGAGGCGGTAAACTTTCAGCACGCATACCAGCGGAGTTTGGGGGAATTTGCCGGACCGCGTCAATTGAGCGCAAGAGAAGCCTATGAACTGGCGCTACCCGCGGCTAAAGTTCAGGCCGAAGATGCAGCTCTGATTCAAATCAACTCCAGGAGCATCTCGGGACCGTACCTTAATAGCTTTCACGTAATTCTCCCAACCTTGGATGGCGAGGGACGGCTGGCGACAAACGGAGCGTGGCATCTAAGATTCCACTCGCTCAAGTGGCAGGAAAATCTTCACGTGACAGTACCTTGTCGCGGGTCGATCACCATAACGCGAGTTGAGGCGCCCAGTGGACGCCAGTGGCCTAGCTTCAGGGATCAAATCCTTCAAGACGGTTGGATTGATTCTGTCGAGGCTCTTAGAGTCGCGAAAACGAAGGCTCAAGACGTGCTTGGCCCGTGCGGATCAACCGAAATCCAATGGTTCGAGCTCGCCAGTCGGGCGAACGTACTCGCTACCGGAATTATCCTGCCACCCCGCGATGGCATGTTTAAGATGGAAGCAAACTGGCGAATCTCCTTCTCACTGGCGAACGAGACGGCACGCTCTATCGCCGTAATATCCGTGCCGGCATACAGCGATGCGCAACCAACGGCGGAGGTGCACAGCTACGACAAACACGGACGGCCCGTACGGCTTTAGTGCCGGGAGGAATCCAACGTCCTTGGGCAGTTGAAACATTGGACTTCAGTGCTTTCCGGTCATGACATTACCGTCTAATCTCCTGCGGTCGCCATCTCGAGCTTGCCTTCGATGGTGATTTGCGTGGCGGTGCAAAGTCTGGCCAACTCCCGTGCAGTCCGCGACTCGGAAGTTGGAAGGCTCGCTCGTTGACTTCTGCGTAGCCCGTCATCGTCAGCCACGTCCTCCCCTACAGCCGAGGCGCTCGTACCCTTACTTTCGAGCACAGCGACCCCAGCGTCGGCGTCGGCGTTCCGCTGCGCGTCGTTAATAACGACCGAAAGGAGGCACTTTCCTTCCGGCGGGCGTGGTTGTGCTGCTTTGCCTTACATGAGTTCGCGCCGCCGACCCAGGTCGTTGAAAAGGCTCTCGTTATATTGTTTGAAGAATGCGTCGTATTTGTCGCGTCCAGCCTCAGCCGCAAAACGATGCGCGAGAGTCCTTTTCACCAAGACCTCTTCTACCTGCGAATGGTCGTTAAGAATCTGCATCACCTCCGAGATGAAATCATTTAGAGGCATGGCATTAGGGTCAGTCGCCTGAAACGTACCCCCGAGTTGGGTTTGAACATAGGGTGGCACAATCTCAATCACTCTTACCGACGTAGCTTTCAGCTGAAAGCGCAGGCTTTGGGAGTATGAATGGAGCGCTGCTTTAGTCGCGCTGTATGTTGGATAGAAGGCTGAGGGCACGAACCCCAGACCAGACGTGAGAATGATGATTGTGGCGGACGGCTGCTTGAGCAAATGCGGCAGCAGGGCTTCGTTCAGCCGCATCGGGCCCAGGAGGTTCGTTGCAATCATTTCCTCTTGCACAGCCGGACTGCCGCCCTGAACCAGATCTTCAAGTTTACATATGGCCGCATTGTGAATCAGGACATTGGTCTTTGGAAACTCCTGAGTCACTTTTCTCGACAGAGTTTGAATGCTTCCAGCTTCACACAGATCAGCCTGAATGGTTTCCAGTCCCTTACTCTTAGCCACCTTGAGTTTCTCAGGACTGCGAGCTGCCACGATCACTCGGTTGTCGAGCTTAACGAACTCCTCTCCGAGCGCTAACCCGATCCCTGACCCCGCGCCGGTAATGAGGATAGTATTTCCCGTCAGTTTCATCTTCGGTCTCCGTTTGGTTCAGGATTTGAAATAACTTGGACTATCCATGTCGGCGATGAGGCCAGGCTGTGTCGGACGCCATCCCAACACTTCTTGCGTTTCCCGGCTCGAGGCCCGGACATTCATAGCGGCAAAGTGCGCGAACCACGCAAAGTGAGAGGCTGCCTCCGCGGGTTTTTTACCCACCACGGGAATGTGCAACCGCTGGCCGATGACCTCCGCGATCTCTCGGAATCTGACCCCTTCTTCGGCAACGCCGTGGTAGTAGGCCTTCTTCGCAGCCTTTTCGACGGCCAGCCGGAATAAATGTGCGGCATCGAGCCTGTGTACCGCAGGCCAGCGGTTAGTTCCTTCATCTATGTACGCAGAGAAACCCTTTTCTCTCGCCATGTTGATAAGAATTGGTACAAAGCCGTGATCGCCATCTCCGTGGACTGATGGTGCGAGACGCACTACGGACACATAAACGCCGCGGTCACCCATTGCCCGCGCGGCCTCTTCAGAAGCTATGCGTGGGTTCGGGTTCGGAGAAACGGGCATGGTTTCCTCTGTGGCGACTTGTGCCGAAGGCAGAAGACCGATCCCGGAGGTGATGACCAAAGGGCGAGCAGATCCAGCAAGTACCGACCCCAAAGCCTCAATGGCTCTTCTATCGTTCTCGCAGTTCTCCTTGAATTTGGAAAAATCATGATTAAAACCGGTATGAATCACGCCATCCGAATCGGCAGCTCCCTTTCGTAAACTCTCCACGTCCTCAAGATCGCCTCGATGGACGTGGGCGCCAGCAGTCGCAAGCCGCTTGGCAGCCGCGTCCGATCGGGCAAGTCCGAGCACCTGATGCCCGCCGGCAATCAGATCCTGAACGACAGCCGAACCAACGAAGCCTGTTGAGCCTGTAACGAATATACGCATGATCTTTTCCTCCTTGTGCTTGTCCTTCTTACAAATGCAGCATGCTCCTTGGCGATCCTTGGATAAATCCACGGAAGTCCAAATTGATTGCCTAATCGTCCAATGGCGGGTTGCAAATTCTTTCCGTTCGACGGATAGTTGCAATGAGCTATGAGTGCGCTTCGCTCCGAACTGGCAACGGGAATTCAACAGTTCACGCGCGGTAACGGGATGCATGAATCTCCGATTGCCGGCGTGCATTGTGTTAGGTACTCGCACCCGGATCGGCGAACAAAACGCCAATGGCGCGCCTGCCTGGCGATCGTGGCACAGGGCAGCAAGGAAGTTGTTTTGGGCCGTGAAGTCTATTTGTGCGACGATTCACAATACACCGCTGCTCCGGTTCACTTGCCCGTCATTAGTCGAATTGCATCAGCATCACCCGATCGGCCATTCCTTGCCCTATTGATCGACCTCGATCCGGTAATCCTGAATGAGGTGGCTTGCCAATTCGAACCGACCGAGGTTCCTGTGGACCAAAATCCGATTCGAGCCTTTTTCAAAGATCGAGCGAACGACGAGTTGTTGGAGGCCGCGGTTCGATTAACGAGGCTCTTTACGAAGCGCGACGACGCACGCGTTCTGGGGCCACTGGTCATCAAAGAGATTGTTTTTTACCTTCTAAAAGGTCCGGATGGTGTCGCGATCCGGCAATTCGCGCGCTCTGGGTCGAAAATGCACAGGATGTCCCAAGCCATTTTCAAGATCAGGTCGGATCTAGGTAATGACGTGAATGTGGCGGCCTTGGCAAAGGCCGCAGGGATGAGCCGATCGGCGTTTTTCCAACACTTCAAGGACGTGACTTCTATGAGCCCGATCCAGTACCAGAAGCGACTTCGCCTGCTGGACGCAAGGCGTCTCCTGATTGAGACGGATGAAACGGCTGAAGGTTCCGCCTTCAAGGTAGGCTACAAGAGTTCGTCCCAATTCAGCCGAGAGTATTCTCGCATGTTCGGACTTTCCCCAGTACGGGACGCCACGAAAATGAAAAACCTCGGTCCTTCCGCTTTTCAAAGCCAGTAGTGGACTGATATCGAAAGTTCGGAAGTCAGAGTGAGTCGCTTTGACTACGGCGGCGACGCGATCGATCTCGTCCCGTTCCTTTCTCGCAGAATAGCGCTTACGACCTTTTCTACACGATTCGTCAGTGGCTCCAAGAGGGGGTAACGAATGACTGGCCTTATCGGTATGGTCGTAAGCTGCAACCGCCCTACCATCAACAGCTATTGCAGCTTGGCGTACTCCGCCTGAGCTTGCTTCAGGATGGGAATATCGGGATCGGCGTATTTCCAGAGAGCAAGGAAATCTTCATAGGCGGATGTTGCCTTGCTCCGCTTTCCGGACATCGCGGAGGCTCTTCCCAGTTGTAAGCGTCCCAGCGCGCCTATCGGATCACACGCCACGATGCCGCGGTGGTCGACAATCTTCTCGAATTCCGCTCCGGCTTTGGCGCCTTGATGTGCCGCCAGATAGGCTAGACCGCGGACATAGGCGGGATAGAGGTTGCCCGCGCCCAACAGGAATTCAGAACCGCCTTCACTCGGAGTCCCGCCCTCGTAAGGAATTGCGGTTTGAAGGATTTCGACAGCGTTTGCCGGCTGGCCGCGGTGCAAAGCCAGAAGTGCGCGCAGCGCCGGTAAATATGTGAATTGCATTACCGTACCCTCCGGGAAGCGCTTCGAGAGATCATCAATCAGCATTTGAGAACGAGAAGGATCTCCGGAGAGAGCAAGCGCAAAGGCAGCCCCATATTCCACATCCCTGCTCTTAGAGAGCTCCAGCGCCTCCGCAGCTCTCCGCCTTGCCATGGACACATTTCCGAACAGGGCCTCCCGTACCGCCGCGTCCGTTTCGTAAAGCGCCTGCGTATCCTGCCGCCCCTCGTTCCGGGCTAAATTCGTTGCCAGCCGCGACATCTTCCTAGCCTCTTCCAAGTGACCGGAATATGCCGACACGAACCCTTCGGCGTTGTACATCCAATGATTGACGCCGGGCTTTCCGCGAGACTGAGCAGCCTCCCGCTCCATTCCCGCCTTGTCGTCTTTCAAGAAGGCAATGACGTATCGCTGGACTTGGAAATCAGGGATATCCAGTTTGCCCTCGGCCGCTCGTTGGAGGGTCTTCTCTGCTTCACCGGTACGCTCCAGAGCCATGTAGCTGCCGGCAAGAAGGCTATATCCTATGGAAAAGTCCGGGTCCGTCCCTAGAGCGATCTTCGCTTCCTCCATGGACTTTTCATATTTCCCCAGCGCGTAGTAAATCCCTCCTGACAACAGGGCGTGAGGGAACATCGCACGCGGATAAGCTCGCATCCACAAGTCGCAGGTCTGCTGCGCCTTCTCCAGGTTTTCCGTAACCTGCAAATCGTAGTTGAGGGAGATAAAGAAGCTCTCCTGATCGCCAGCGCTGTTCCGCAGTTGATAGGCTTTGCTGGTACTCTCCGCAGATTGGGCAGTTTCTCCAATGTCGCCATACATGCGGCCGAGTGACGCATAGGCACTGGCGAAGTTAGGATCAATCTCGATGGCGCGCTTGAAAAAGGGCACGGAGGCCGCCGAACCGGATGAAAAGGTGACCTGCCAGCCCTCGCTGTAGGCTTTCAACGCTTCCAGCGACGGCGTCGTAGCCTCGGCAAGCGGTTTGTCATGGCTCATAATTGTTGCCAGCGACTCACCAACTCGCGTTCTGAATCTACTTGCGATTTGACTAAGCGCATTCAAAACGTCCTCTTTTCTTGCGGCTTGCGCCTGTTCCTCGTCCAGAATATCGCCAGTGCGGCAGTCCTTTGCCCGTAGCATCAACACATATTGGCTCCCTAGGTTTGCAATCGAGCCGTCGAGAACGGCGGCGCTAGCGGTTCTTTCGCAGATTTCTCGTGAGACGTCCGGGGTAAGTCGTGCGTCGGCATGTTTGGCCATCAGCTTCAGCACCTGCTGGATGCGCTCGTCTGAGATGAGGTTGAGGAAAGGCGACTGCTCAAGTTGCACCACCAAACCTTGCCGCAAGGTGTCGTCGAAGACAGGGTCGCCCGTGGTGTTCGCGAAGTCCGCGAGGACGATAGTGTCTTTGTCAGTGAGTTTTGGCGCGCGACGAAAATGGAGGTAACCAGCCAGTATGAGCGCCAGCGCAATCACGGCAGCAGCAACAACCACCTTCCAGCGCTTTCGAAGGACGGTTCCGGTCTCTTCTGTCTTTGCGGCGCCTGTTGAATCTTCTTCCCGTTCTTTGCCCTTCTCCTCAGCGGCGGGTTCGGTAACTGGTCCGATGAATCTGTACCCTGTTCGTGGAATCGTTTCGATGAAGCGCGGTTGCTCGGCCGAATCGCACAGAGTTTCGCGTAGCTTGTTGATGGCTACGTTGAGACTATGGTCGAAGTCGACGAACGTTTCCTTTTGCCATAGATGTGCGCGAAGCTCCTCCCGCGTGACCACTTCGCCCGGATGTGCCAGCAGCATCGCCAGTACGGCGAATGGCTGGCCAGGCAGTTTCAAGCGGATTCCGTTACGGCAGAGTTCTCTTGCTCGCAGATCAAGGGTGAAGTCTGCGAAGCTGAACACGCGGCGCTGGGCGCTGACGGCCATGAAAACCCTGAGGGGAGGTCGAAGTTTACCATCGTTGGTCCCCGCGCCAAATTGCGTTATCTGTTTGCTGCTCCACGTAAGTTCTGTCACCCCAGCGGTTTAGCCGTTGACCTCGAAATTGACTTCGAATTGACTCCCTGTGCATTGTGGCCCCGCCGGCAAACCCCTACTTTTCACCCGCAGCGTCTTTCAGATCCAACAGGAGAACCACCTTGAAGACACGTTTCGTTATTAAATGGCTGGCCGGAACTGTTGTCGCGCTAGCCGCCATTGTTTTCGCGGGAATGATGAACACCCCTCGTCACGTGCAGGCCCAAGATGAAGGAAACAGTGGCGAGGATCAGCTCATCCACATCGGTTACGCGATAGCTCCCGTTCCACTAAAGCTTGAAGGGAAAAACCCCGAACAACGCCGCTTGGTGGGACTTGGTAGCTACATAGTCAACGCTCAGGCTGACTGTAACGGCTGCCACACCGGTGGCGCGCCTCCAAACTTCAATTACGCAAACAACGGGAACCCCTACTTTTTGAACCAGCCACTAGGAACAAAAACAGACCCCACCACTTACCTCGCCGGAGGCAGCCCTTTCGGTCAGGCTGTGCCTGCCAGCGCCTCTGTGGGTGGGTTCCCGCCTGGTTCTGTACCATCCTCTTATCCGCCAGCCGGATATCCTATTGATCCCACCACCGGATTTCCCTATGCCGGTCCGGTCATCATCTCCCGCAACCTGACGCCGGATAAAAATGGGCGTCCGGAGGGAGGACGCACGCTGGAACAATTTAAGCAGATTCTGAGGAATGGCACCGATTTTGATAACATCCATCCAACCTGTCTATCGGACACGGACCCCAATATCGCGCTGGGCATATGCGTTCCGCCTCCTGTGGACGGCAGCAAACTGCAAGTCATGCCCTGGGCGCTGTTTCACAACATGACCGACCATCAGATCGAAGCTATCTACGAGTATCTGAGCGTAATCCCCTGCATCGACAATAACTTCGCCCCGCCGCCCGCTGGCGCCCCCAACGAGTTACGCAATGATTGTGGCAGTAGCGATCCGTCGCTCATTCCCCGCGCCGCCCCCTTGTTTCATGGCAACCCGCGCGCCAACACTCGGAAATAGTCGATGTTTCAGCTATCGGGAAGAACCCCCGTGAAAACGACTTCGGAGAATGCCGCTGAGCGTATTAGGTCTCGGCGGCATTAGTCCAACCCTGCGGTGACAATGAATGGCTAGCTCGCACACTGGACAGCGTCCTTCGGGGCGGGGGTGCAATCTCCGCCACGAAAATCGATTCTTCGGTGCCATGGCGGCCGTCTTTCTCGTCGTAATATTTACAGGCTTTGCGCGGACTTACTATCTCGCGGGAGTATTCAACGCTCCTCTTCCCAACCTGCTGGTGCATATCCATGGCGCAGTCTTCTCGCTATGGATTTTTCTGTTCATCACGCAAGTTTCGCTCATTACAGTTCAGCGCGTCGACTTACATCGGCGGCTAGGCATATTTTGCTTTGCCTTGGCATGTCTCATGGTGATATTGGGCGTACTGGTGGCCACCGACCGGCTCGCCCGGCGCGCCGCAAATCCCGGCGCGGAAACGGTTGAAGACGTGCGAGCGTTTTACGCGATCCCTCTCGCCGATATGGTGATGTTCTCCACCTTCGTCTATCTCGGTTTTCGCAACCGGACCCATCCCGCCGTGCACAAGCGCCTGATGCTGTTCGCAACTCTCGCGCTTCTGGATGCTGCGTTCGACCGCTGGTCCTTCTTCGACCCCTACCCACTGTCAGTCGTAAATGCTGTTTGCTTCTTTCCCCTCCTTGCTGTTCTGCTGGCTTACGACCGGTGGTCAACAGGTAAGCTGCAACGCGTCACGCTGTGGGCCAGCGGCTTTCTGGTTGCGGTGCAGCAGCTAAGACATCCCCTCAGCCACACGGCAGCCTGGCAGGCTTTCGCCACCTGGGCGCAGATTCATACAGTCCTCTTTCGCTGACCCCCACGCCAAAAGGCGCAACGAATCGAGCTTCTCGCCATGCAGCAGGTTCCATGGCCCCGGAAGACGACATAGTTCCGGGCGAATGTCGGCTCCTTCCACGCCGGTTGGCTAACGGCTATTGCGAATGCCTGCTGGCGCCAAGGCATCTGGGAATCGGCCATGAACGCAGACAGGTGAGGATTCAACGTCCGACGCGAAGGAAGCCACCGACTCCGACCGGTCGAGCAGGAGAAAGCCGTCTTGCGGCGGGAGGATCGCAGGAACGGGTACCCTAGGAGACGGATTCTGAATCAGCGATTGGATGGACTCTCCCGCGTTTGGACCAAGCTTTCGGCCGTTTCCCGAAGGGATGGCTGATGGGATGGTCGGCAAACCCCAATGCGTGCAGAGGAGAGCGGATGAGTGAGACTCAGTGGCCGGAGTTCGCCGCGAGCGTTTCTAGCGTGGCGGACTCTTGAGGCGGACTCAGAGAAACGACGGCTCGGGATCCCTTTTCGGCGGTCCAGTAATCGCCGGTATGACGAAGCTCCGCGGCCTTATCGCCGATGCGCACCACAACGTCACCAGCGACAACGTGAAAAATGGTGAAGGCCTCGACGGGAATGGTCGCACTCTCCCTGACGTTTGTGAGGTACCACTGCTTCAACTCGACGTGCAGTGAGATCTTGCCGCCTTTCGGACTACTGAGCGAAACTGTGTTGGAGAGCTTTGTCGTGACCTCGAGACCGCCGGCCGGCTCTTCCTTGGCTGCCTTCTTCTGGCCTTGCGCCGCAGCTACGTAGAGACCCGCGCCTAGGAGCAGCAGCGAGCTCGAAGCGATCGCCAGTGTGAGCGGCCGATGTTTTCTCCGCAACATTCGCAAGACCTCCTATTGCGGCCACAACGCGTAGACGTGGCCACCTTGTGTGCTCACGAACAACTTGTCGTAGGCGATGGCCGGCTCCATGCGCAGCCCGACCGGACCTCCACCGCTCGTGCCGTCCGGCAAGGCCAAATCAACCAACTGGGCCGGCACGAAAGCGATTTGAGCACCTCCGGCAACGCAAAAGACCGGCCACGTCGGGCCTACGCTCGCAGGGTTGATCCAATCGTAGGTGCACACAATCCCCTGGGGTATCGCAACCAAGGGATCGGCAAAAGCCACAAGGTGTCCCTGACTCGTCGTCACGTAGACGATGCCACCAGTGACAGAAGGCGCGCCGATATTGTATCCATGGCCGGGAGCGGTGTCCGGAACGTCCACGACCCACCTGACCCGAAAGGCGTCTGGAGCGGTGGCGTTAAAAGCGTAGAGCTTCGTATACCCCGCCGTCGGTCCCTGGGAAGGACCCATCACGAGGTCCCATCCGCCTGCCATGGTAATGAAGGTATCGCCCCATACAGCTCCCGGCACCTTGTAGTGATAGTCGTTATGCAGGGTATTGGGGGGTGAAGGCGCAAAGGCACA
>Ga0210383_10002660_pt1 | contig 16113 bp, 11 predicted proteins | sample IncBWC14OmetaG_FD_160072 | JGI IMG/M metagenome (GOLD analysis project Ga0210383, IMG submission 160072) | Forest soil microbial communities from Barre Woods Harvard Forest LTER site, Petersham, Massachusetts, United States - Inc-BW-C-14-O ...
AGCGACAATGAAAATTGATTCGGCGGATATTTCGAACCGTGATATTTTCATTCGTTCCAGATCGCGTCCTCTCGGACGGCGTTTTTCTGGAATCATTCGGAAAACTTCAATCGAAGCGCAGCGGGGGAGGTTCGCCATGAGGAGTTACATGCATTGGCATCGGCTCACGGTAACTGTTCTGAGCGGCCTGGCCGCCATTGGAATCATCGCGGCGTGCAAAGACTCCAGGCCCGCCTCTGCTTTGGTGAAGAAGCAGCAGCCCACTGCGCCTGCGGGCTATACGTTGACTCCTGCCGGTGTTTCGGCGCTCCACGCCATCGCGGATTCCGCGCGCAATCCCGATCTGCGATGGCCGGATTTCACCCCATACAAGAGCGAGTTCGCCAAATTTTACGACAGCAACGGTTACACTCTCGCTTGGGCGCAGAACGGCCACATCAGTCCGCAGGGCATCGCTGTCATTGGACTGCTGGAGAACGCCAACCGTAAAGGGCTTGTGCCGGAAGATTACGACGGCCCAAAATGGCCCGACCGCCTTTCGAAGCTTAGTCAGAATCCCTCTGAACAGGACCTGGTCACTTTCGACACTGCGCTTACCATTTCCACCATGCGCTACGTCCGCGCCGTGCACGTTGGCCGCGTGAATCCCAAAGAATTCAAGTTTCAACTGGATGTGGACGCACAGCAGATAAATTTGGGCGATTTTCTTCAAACCCAGGTGGTCAATGCCAGCGATCCCGTCGCGGCAATCGAGAAAACCGAGCCGCCATTCCTGGGCTACAGAAAACTGCTGGCGCTTTTGCCCGTGTATGAGGAAATGGCGAAGAAAGATGACGGCGGGACCTTGCAAGCAGTGACGAAGACCGTGCGCCCCGGCCAGCCATACCCGGACTTGGCGCGATTGGGGAAGTTGCTGCAAATTATTGGCGACATTCCTGTTGGCACGCAGTTGGATCCGAACGCAACGAGCTACGACGGCGCGTTTGTGGATGGAGTGAAGCATTACCAGGATCGTCACGGCGAGAGTCCCACAGGGAATCTGGATGCGCGCACGATCAATGAACTCAACACGCCCGGCCCCGCGCGCATTCGCCAGATCAAGCTCACACTAGAGCGGTGGCGCTGGCTTCCGCACTCCTTCTCGCAGCCGCCGGTCGTCGTGAACCTCCCGGAGTATCGCTTGCGGGCCATGAATCCCGATGGCACAGTCGCGTTTTATAAGAACGTCATCATCGGAAAAGCCTACGGCCACAAATCGCCGGTTTTTGAGAAGGAAATTCAATACGTTATCTTCCGGCCCTATTGGGACGTGACCCCCAGCATCCAGCGCGGCGAAATCGTCCCTCATATTCAAAAAGATCCAAGCTACATCGCTAAGCATAATTTTCAGGTGGTCACGCCGGCGGGCGAGGTCGTAACGGAAAATCAAGTCAGTCCTGAAGTTCTCGAAGGGATAAAATCTCTGCGCCTGATGGTGCGACAGAAGCCTGGGCCGACAAATTCTCTCGGTCTTGTGAAAATTATCTTCCCCAATCCGGACAATGTTTATTTGCACGGAACAGATGTCCCGGAATTGTTCTCGCAAGACGTCCGGGATTTCAGCCATGGATGCATTCGAGTCGACCAGCCTGCCAACCTCGTTGCCTGGATACTGCGCAACAATCCCGGCTGGGATCTAGATCGCGTGAAAGCCACGATGACTGGTGATAAAGAGAATATTCAGGTCAACCTGACCACGCGAATCCCGGTGCTGATCGTCTATGGCACCGCCACGGTGAACGAGGAAAATCAAGTTCGCTTCTTCGACGACATTTATGGTTATGACGCGGAGTTGGAGAAAGCGCTAGCCGCGGGCTATCCGTATTCGTGGTAGCGATGGACAGCTTTCAGTGAAAAACGTGCGAAGGCTCGCGCTACTTGCGCGCCAGCATTTCCGCTGGCTGTGATTCGCTCGCTGGTGAGAGCATCGCATCCACGAGAGCCAGCGCTTCTTCAATCGTGTCCAGCCCCTGAGCAAGTTCCGCCTCGTTGATAACGAGTGGCGGGCAAACCCACAGCATGTTAAAGCGGCTGAACGCGTATAGGTGTTTGCTCTTCAAGTGGCCGGCGAGTTTGCCCATTTCCGGACTCGTGCCGTTGAATGGCGCCAATGGCTCACGCGTGGACTTGTCTTTGACGAGCTCGAGCACGCTGAAAAGGCCTTTGTAGCGAACGTCTCCCACGCAACGGTACTTCTGTTTCATCGCTTCCAGGCGCGAGGCGAGATAATGCCCTTGCCGCTCGACATTGGCGAAAATCTGTTCTTCTTCATACAAATTGAGATTTGCTACCGCCGCAGCGCAACAAACAGGATGGCCGCTGTAGGTGAGTCCGCCCCACAACATGTGCGTCTCGAAATAATTCGCGATCGCGTCGGAAACAACCACGGCGCCGAGAGGCAAGTAGCCGCTGGTCAGTCCCTTGGCGCAAGTCACGATGTCCGGTCGGATTCCGTAATGCTGCGTGGCCAGCCATTTTCCCGTGCGGCCAAACCCGCTCATCACTTCGTCATCAATCAGCAAGATGCCGTATCTGTCGCACAGCGCGCGCAGCTTTCTATAGTAATCGTCCGGCGGCACAAGCAATCCATTCGAACCCGTGATGCCTTCGGTCATAACTGCCGCAATTGTGTTCGGACCCTCCATCTGAATGATTTCTTCAATGTGCGAAACGCATTCGCGATGGCACGTTTCCACTTTTTGCCCGAACGGGCAGCGATAGCAATAAGGATCAAACACCCGCACAATTCCGGGAACGCCTGGTTCAACCGGCCAGCGCCTCGGATCACCTGAAGCAGTCATCGAGCCCATCGTCGCGCCGTGATACGAGCGATAACGCGTGATGATTTTCTCGCGCCCCGTAAACAGCTTGGCCATTTTCATGGCGTTTTCATTGGCCTCGGAGCCGCCCAGCGTGAAGAACGCCTTTGCCAGGCCCGTGACCTCGGCGAGTTTCTTGCCAAGCAGCCCACGCGGCTCCGTGGCGAAACTCGGTCCCGCGAAACACAATTCGTCGACCTGTTTCTTAATGGCTTCCAGCATTTTTGGGTGCTGGTGCCCGACGTTCAGATTGATCAGTTGCGAGCTGAAGTCCAACCAGCGATTGTCGTCGCCATCCCAAAACCACACGCCTTGACCGCGCTTCATGTGGATCGGCGCAGAAGCTCCCTGCACAGCCCATGAAAACATGGTGTACTCGCGATTTTCTTCCACGACTTTGCGGGAATAGGAATCCATACGCTGTGTCCTTCCTAGAAACTACTTCCAACTTCAGGGCTGCTTCTGAATCCAGGCCATCGTTTTGGAGGCCAGCCGGTCGAGCGCCGCGACGGACATTTCGAGGTGCTCTTCCCGTGTATCTTCGATTTTATTATGGCTGATGCCTTTCAGCGATTGCACGAACATCATAACAGTAGGTATTCCCGCGCGCGAGACCTCCGCCGCGTCGTGCAGCGGGCCGGAAGGCATGCGGTGCGAAGTGCCTGCGGTTTCGCGAATGGCCTGGTCGCAAAGATCCAGCAAATGTGGATGGAAGGGCACTGGCTCGATACTCCACAACCGGGACCAGTCCACCGTGCAGTTTTCTTCCGCAGCAAATTGGCGGCTCGCTTCCTGCGCTTCGCGATACATTTGCGCCAAGATCTCCGCGTTCAGGTCGCGCTGGTCCAGCGTCACTTCGCACCGGCCCACCACTGCCGTAACAATTCCGGGATATGTTTTCACGCTGCCCATGGTGCATACCGCGTCTTCGTGTTTCTTGGCAATGGTGCGAATTTCCAACGCTAGCTTTGCCGCGGCTGCCAGCGCGTCCTTGCGGGTATTCATCGGTGTCGAGCCGGAATGCGCTTCTTGTCCGTGAAAATTAATAATGTGGCGCTCCACTCCTTTTGTGCCAAGAACCACGCCGAGCGGCAATTCCATGCGCTCCAGCACCGGCCCTTGTTCGATGTGCAATTCCAGATATGCCGCGGCGTTTTTCTGTTCTTTCGTGGCGTCGGGAAACTTGCTGATTTCCACTCCGCAGCGCCGCAGCGCATCTTCCAGTTTCACGCCATCGCGATCTGTGCGCCCGCGATCGGCTTCGATGGAATGTGTGCCGGCGAACGCCGAAGATCCCAGCAGACTGCGGCCAAAGCGCGCTCCCTCTTCGTCGGCCCAATCGACGATGCGAATGGTAACGGGTGGGCGGCCGGAATATTCCGTATTAATCCGGCGCAGAATTTCCAGTCCCACCGTAATGTCCAGCGCGCCGTCGAGCCAACCGCCATTCGGCACGGAGTCGAGATGGCCGCCCAGGATCAAAGCCTTTTCGCTTGCACCCGGCAGCGTTATCCAGTTATTTCCCGCGGCGTCGAAATGATGCTCAACCGGCAGTTCTTTAATTTTCGAAGCGAACCATGCGCGCGCCTTCAGCCACATGTCTGTCCAGGCCACGCGTTGCGCGCCGTTTTCGTCCGCTGTAAGCGCGCGAAGTTCTTTTAATTCCGCTACAGTGCGTTTTGGATTCAGGCTCATAGAATCTCTTAGAAATGGCTTGGTTCGCGTTTCAGCAGTTTTCCGCGGCCGTGCTCGCCCACGAATTTACCATCGCGAACCTGCACCTTTCCGCGTACGGTAACAACCGACGGACGCCCTTCAATCTCCATGCCTTCGAAGCCATGATAATCGTTGTTCGTGTGGTGAGTTTTCGCCGAAAGCGTTCCGCGGTAGGCGGTGTCGTACACGACGATGTCCGCATCGCTGCCTACGGCAATCGTGCCCTTGCGTGGGAAAAGCCCAAATAGCTTCGCGGCGCGCGTGCTGGCTGCATCGACGAAGCGGTCGAGATCGAGCCGCCCTCGCTTTACTCCCTGCGTATAAAGAAGATTCACGCGATCTTCGATGCCAGGAATTCCATTGGGAATAGTAACGAAAGAATCTTTGCCGAGCAGTTTCTGCTCCGTGTCGAAGGGGCAATGGTCCGTGCCCACTGTGTCGATGGAACCAGCCGCCAGCGCACTCCAAAGCGCGGCCTGGTTGTGTTTCGCCCGCAAAGGCGGCGACATCACGTGCTTCATGCCTTCGACGCCGGGGCGCTCGGCGAAACTTTTGTCCAGCAGAAAATGAGGCAGCACCGATTCGATGAAAATGTTCACACCGAGCGCCTTTGCGGCAAGTGCAACGTTGAGCGCTTTCTCGCAGGACAAATGCACAACGTAGCCGGTCGCGCCCGTGTTCTCCAGAAACGTGGCGAATCGCCCGGTACCTTCCGCTTCTACCGATTCGGGGCGGCTGGGTTCGTGCCATTCGGGGCCAGTCTTTCCCTCGGCGACCAATTTCTGTTGCAGGCGCGCCACAAGTTCCGCGTTTTCGCAGTGCGCGGCCACAATCACGCCCAGCCGTTTGGCCAGCTCCAGCGTCTGATACATTTCGCCGTCATCCACGCCGAAGAAGTTCTTGTATGCTAGGAAAATCTTGAAGGAAGCGGTGCCGTCCGCAACGATTTGTTTCAATTGCGACTCGGTCTCTTTCGTAAACTTCGTGACCGACATATGGAACGCATAGTCGCACGCGCTTTTTCCCTCTGCCTTGGATTTCCAGAGCTCGTAACCCTCGAGCGCGTCGTCGTTGCGATTCGGGCAGCACATCTCGATGTACGTGGTAGTACCGCCGACCAGCGCCGCGATGCTCCCGGTTTCGTGCGTGTCCTTGGCAAACGTGGCCATAAAAGGAAGATAAATGTGTACGTGAGGATCGATAAAGCCCGGGAAGGCGAGTTTCCCGGTAGCATCTATAATTTCCGCGCTGGGTGGCGCGTCCAGGTTTTTACCGATCCGCGTAATGGTTTCATTCTCGACAAAAATATCCGCGGTCTGGCGGGAACCCGCGTTAACAATCTCGCCATTTCGAATCAGCAAAGCCATCGTTCACTCCCGGAACACGCGCCGCAAGTCTTCAGTGAATCTCAATCCCCATTTTCTCGCGATATTGCTTCATTTTCTCCCAATCTTCGGTGACGTCCCGTTGCGAGTCGGAAATCTCCTTCCAGGTCACCGGCGGCCGTCCGGACGGCTCTTCAATCATTTGGATACAGTCTTCCACCGGGCAAACGTTATAGCAGAGCCGGCAGCCCACACAATCCTCTTCGCGCACATGAACGCTGGGGCGTGTATTGATTGCCTCTTCCTTCCCATTCGCGCGAACATCATGTGAAAAAGGCTGGACCACGCTGCCGTCTTTGGATATCAGGTCAATGCATTGGTGCGCCGTGTCATTGCACGCGACGTAGCAAAGATTGCAGCGGATGCATTTCTTCTGGTCGATGCGCGCCACTGCGCGAAACGACAGGTCGAAATTGTTGAAATCAGAAACGCGATGGACGCTTTTTCCGACCACATCGAAAATTCCAGCAAATCCTTTTTCGTCCATCCAATTGGACAAGCCGTCGCACAAATCCTCCACGATGCGAAATCCGTAATGCATCACGGCGGTACATACTTGCAGGCTGCTTGCGCCCAGCAGCAGAAATTCCGCGGCGTCTTGCCAAGTAGAGATTCCGCCCATTCCGGAAATCGGCAGCTTCGAAGAACTCACCACGGAATCTCTTCCCAGCGCCGCCAGCATATTCAACGCAATGGGTTTCACCGCCGGTCCGGCATAGCCGCCGTGGCCGCCTTTGCCGCCAATATTTGGCGTGATCTCCAGCGTGTCCAGATCGATTCCGATAATCGAGTTGATCGTATTGATCAGCGAAATGGCGCTGGCTCCTGCCGCAACCGCCGCGCGGGCCGGCATCACGATGTCGGAGATATTTGGCGTAAGTTTCACGATGACGGGAATCTTCGCCACTTCCATCACCCAGCGCGTGATTTGCTCGCAATACTCCGGAACCTGGCCCACCGCGCTGCCCATGCCGCGTTCGCTCATGCCGTGCGGGCAGCCGTAATTCAATTCGATGCCATCTGCGCCGGTAGCCTGGATTTTCTGGATGATGTCATGCCAGGTTTCCGGCTTGGATTCGACCATTGCGGAAACAATTACCGCGCGATCGGGCCACGCGCGCTTCACTTCCCGAATCTCCCGCAGATTCACTTCCAGCGGGCGGTCTGAAATCAGTTCCACGTTATTGATCGCCAGCATTTTCTGCCCGCCGAAGTGCCACGCACCATAGCGATTCGAAACATTCAGCACGGGAGCACCGATAGTTTTCCACACCGCGCCTCCCCAGCCAGCTTCAAACGCGCGGTGCACTTGCAGACCGGAATTACTTGGTGGGGCCGACGCCAGCCAGAACGGGTTCGGCGAACGAATGCCTGCAAAGTTGATACTTAGGTCAGCCATGCGCCACCAGCCTTTCATGAATCGATTGCGCCGCCAATTTTCCGTCCTGCACCGCCATCACCGTGGAAGCGGCTCCGCGCGCCCGCACACAATCGCCGCCGGCGTAGACTCCTGGCAAGCTCGTTTCAAAATGATCGCTCACCTGGATAAAGCCTTTCTCCGTTTTCAGCTTCAAGAGGGAAGCCAGAGAAGGCTTTTCCTGCCCCGTTGCCTTCACGATCTGATCCGCCACCAGATGAAATTCCGATCCCGCCACAGGTTGAGGTGAAGGGCGACGGGAGGCGTCGGGCGAACCCAGGCTCATGCGCACGCACTCCAGTGATTCCACGGAATTATCTTTCGCGATGACGCGAACAGGTTGCGTAAGGAAGGAAAATTGAACTCCTTCCCGCTTGATGAACTCATATTCGTGCGGATACGCGGTCATTTCGTTTTCGCTGCGCCTGTACACCATCGTGACCTGTTCGGCGCCCAGCCGCTTGGCAATCGTGGCGCAATCGATGGCCGTGTTTCCCGCGCCGATCACCAGTACATTTCGGCCAACCATAAGTTTGTCGACGTTCATCTTGCTTTGCTCGATATATTCCAGGCCGTCCCGAATGAATTCTTCACCGGGAATGCCCAGGCTGTTCGTGGCGCCCAGGCCAACGCTGAGAAACACAGCGCTGAAGTTCGCCTGCAAATCCTGCAAGCTCAGATTCGCTCCCAACTCCTTCCGAGCCTCAATTGTCATGCCAAGTTTCTTCAGCATGGCCACTTCGGCTAGTGCCACGTCTACGGGTTCGCGCAGTCCGATAATTCCGTAGGTGGATAGGCCGCCGGCCAGGTCGCGTTTTTCGAACAGGATCACACTGTGGCCGCGTTTTGCCAGTTCACCGGCGCAGGATAGCCCGGCGGGCCCGGCTCCGATGATGGCAACTTTCCTCCCTGTGTTTTTTTCGGTTTGAAACAGCGGTGCACTTTGTCCATATGCGAAATCCATGGCGCAGCGCTGCAAGCGCCCAATCGCAATCGGCTTGTGTTCTGAACCGAGAACGCAGGCGCCCTCGCACAACTCCTGCACCGGGCAAACTCGCGCACATGTGGCCCCGAGAAGATTCGATTCTAAAATTGTGCGCGCTGCTCCTCGCAAATTGTGGGTGCCGATTTTCTTGATGAACTTCGGTATATCGATATGCGTGGGGCAGGCCTGGGTGCAGGGCGCGTCGTAACACATCAAACATCGCGCCGCTTCCACGGCTGCTTCGTTGCGCGTCAGCGGCGGCAGCAGTTCGCCGAGGGGATTCTTGCTTGCCGTGCTCTGTGCGGTCTCCGTCAACACGTCCTCCCCGTTTTCCGTCCCCTGAAGGAACCATTGTGCAGGAGGAAGGAAGTTAAAAGCGAATGCGCCATTTCAAATAGACATTGTCGAGGAGGAAACTACTTCACTGCCGCAACACGTCCCCTCATCAGCAGGCAATACAGCCCGCCGGAAATAAAAAAGCCGGCGAACCACGCGTAGTCATACAGCCAGTGAAGCGCAGGTACCACCACACCAACGAGCGCGACCGCAACGCCCACAGCTAACGCCACAATTGCCAGCGCGTTGAATCCATGCCGGTACTCATAAGCCCCGCCGCGGCGATACAAATCTTCCACGGCAAGTTGGCGATGCCTCACCAGGTAATAATCGCAAATCATAATTCCGGCGATAGGCCCAAGCAGCGCCGAACACCCCACCAGCCACCCGAAAATATAGGCGCTGAAAGTGCTCAACAATTTCCACGGCATCAGGGCAATGCCGACAACGCCGGTGATCAAGCCGCCGGTCCGGAAAGAGATCAGGCTCGGCCGAAGATTCGAAAAGTCGTTCGAAGGCGAAACCACATTCGCCGCCACATTGGTATTCAATGTCGCTACCAGCAAAGCGATCAGCGCAATCAAAGCAATGGCCGGCCGGTTAAACCTTTCCAGCAGCACCACCGGATCCCAGATTGCCTCACCGAAAATTACGGTGGAGGCCGAAGTCACCGCGACACCGATGAAAGAATAAAGCGTCATTGCTGTCGGCAAGCCGAGCGCCTGGCCCACCATTTGCGCGCGTTGCGATTTGGCGTAACGCGTGAAGTCCGGAATATTCAGCGCGACGGTAGCCCAAAATCCGACCATTCCCGTGAGCGACGGAACAAAAAATCGCAGGAACTCCGCGGTGTTTTTGAATTTGCTAGGCGTATGCAAAACCGGTCCGAATCCGCCGGCCTTGCGTGTGATCCAGAAAAGCAGCAGCAATCCCACAACGAGCATAAACGGCGCGCCAATCCCCTCCAGAAACTTGATGGTTTCGATGCCGCGCCAGATCACCGCCATATTAATTGCCCAAAAAACAAAAAAGCAGATCCAGTGACTGCCTGGGAGACTCGCCGCGCCAGGCCACAGAATGCGCAGCATGGAGTAAATCGCTTGCCCGCCGATCCAAGCCTGAATGCCGAACCATCCGCAAGCCACCAACGCGCGCAGGATTGCCGGAATATTCGCGCCGCGCACGCCGAAGGATGCGCGCACAAACACGGGGAACGGTATGCCATAACGCGCTCCCGCATGCGCGTTCAACAACATTGGGATAAGCACGATCAGATTTCCCAGCAGGATCGTGCCCACCGCCTGGATCCAGTTCATGCCGCCCGCGATCAGACCGGACGCAAGCATGTACGTGGGAATACACACGCTCATGGCCACCCAGAGCGAAGCGTAGTTATACGTGCCCCAGGAGCGTTTCTCCTGCGGAATCGGAGCTAAATCAGGATTGTAAAGCGATGCATCGACCTGTGTCAGTTCCATCCAATTCCTTCGCCAGCGGAGTGAGCGTCAGACTATATGGCAAGCGCCGCGCAAATTCCAGACGTGGCTATAATCTGCCATCGAAACGCTAGTTGAAACCGCCGAATTAGCGTCTGTCCAACAGGCGAATCGCGTTTTCGCGATACACCTTGCGCAAAACCTCGTCAGGCAAATGCACACCGTAAATGTTCCACCGGCCCTGCCGGGAAGCGTGCGAAGGGTATTCGAAATATTCGTCGCGCGTTTCCAAAAAGCGGTAATGCAGCCGGTACATGTTGACTTCAGGAATCAGGTCGGTGCCAAACAAAATACGATCGGCGAATTTCAGGAAGAATTCGCGCGCGGTGTAAGGCTGGCGGCCAAGTTCGGCGCAGCGAGCGCCAATGTCCACGTGAAGATTCGGGTTTTTCTCGAGCAGCGTGGTCACATACGCCAGATCCTCGGGATGCTCCGCCACATGCGCGCCCACGAATGTGGTTTTTGGATGTCGCGCAATCACGCCATCGCGCTGCGCCAGCAATTCCAGCTTGCCGTAATGCGAACCGTAATAGCTCCATTCCGGATGCGCGGCCAATTCTTCATAGCGTTCATTCGCCGCGTCGATCGGCAAGAAGAACGCATCCGGATCGGCAATGTGATACATGATCGGGACGCCCAGCTCCGCCGCTTTTTCGTAAACAGGATCAAGCCGTTCATCGTCGATGCGCAGAAGGCTGCCGTCCGCGTCGCGCACCTTGGTCCCCAGATCCTTCCAGATTTTCAATCCGCACGCGCCATGTTCGACCAGCTGTTCCAATCGATCCACGCTGCGTTTGAAAAATCCCGCAGTTTGCACATCCGACCAGTCCATCCAGCCATAAGTGGCAAAACGATCCGGCGCCACACTGTGAAATTTGCGAATCATCTCCAGAGCCTGCTCACCGGTATGCATAGTGATGTTCACGATTCGCTCGATGCCGCACTCGTCCATCACGCGCAGCACTTCGCCTGGGTCCTGTGCATCCAGGTGGTTGTGATAATCGATCACCGGGAATTTCGGCTTACGGATTTCGTGCTCGGGCGCTGCGAGCATGGATCGAGGATGAAAATCGCTGAGGCGAAGATCAACCTCAGCGCGCGCGGTTACCATGGCCACAAATGGATCTTTGCTTGCCTGCGAATCGCCCATGCCTGCTCCTCGTGGAATCTCCGGAAATCATATCAATAAATGGCGCGTTCTTTTTGCAACGCTTCCAGTACAATCGCTTTGACTTGAGAGAAACTCAATGAAAAATAGCAGGTTGGCATTCTCCAGTCTTTTGTGGATCGTCCTGTTTGCTCACTTCGCGCCACTGGCAGTCGCGCAGAATAGCTATCTTTACGGTCTGCAGCCGGGAAAACCAGACATCAGCATCCAGGAAAATACCATCGTCCTGCAAAACGCCATGTTGACCGCAACGTGGTCGAGCGCGGACGGGAAATTGCGCGGGGCGTCTTTCGCTGGCGATTCCATGCTTGCGCCTGTTCCGTTGCCGCCGGACGTGTTCGCGCTGGTTCTCGACGATGGAAGCACGGTAAACGCTTCGTCGATGCAGATTGTTCAACCGCCGCGCCTTGAGGATCTACAGCCGGATGCGCAAGCAGCTCAGCTGGAACAGCACTTCGCGGGAAAGCGCGTGATTGTTGGCCTGGAAGATCCCGTCTCAAAACTGGCAGTGACATGGTCGGCTACGCTTCGTGAAGGCGACAACTACCTCCGGCAGGAAATTTTCATTTCTTCGGCAAAGGATGCGCCGATCCGCGAAGTGCGCCTCTTCGATTTCAAACTTCCGTCCGCACAAGTGATCGGAACCGTGAAAGGCTCGCCGGTTACCGCAGGGAGTCTCTTCCTTGGATTCGAGCATCCTCTCAGCCAGTGCACAGCGGAGCAGGAGCAGGTGCGCTGTTCGATAAAACGCGAATTGCCGCTGAAAGCTGGGCAAGCCCTCATCTATTCCTCCGTCATCGGCGTCGCGCCTGCCGGGCAAATGCGCCGCGGGTTTCTGAATTATGTGGAACGCGAGCGCGCGCATCCTTACCGTCCTTTCCTGCATTACAACTCGTGGTTTGACATCGGTTACGGGAACCGCTACGGCCAAGCCGCGGCGCTCGATGCCATCAACGCGATTGGCAAAGAGCTGCACGTCAAGCGCGAAGTGAAACTCGATTCGTTTTTGTTCGACGACGGCTGGGACGATCCGCGCTCGCTCTGGAGCTTCGATTCCGGATTTCCAGACGGCTTCACTCCCATCAAAGCAGCCGCAGCGCAGTACGGAGCGGGTCCCGGCATCTGGCTTTCCCCTTGGGGCGGATATGACAAAGCCAAAGTGCAACGCATGAAGTATGGCGCCAAGCAGGGTTTCGAGATGAACAAAGGCGGCTTCGCACTTTCCGGCCCCCAATATTTCGCGCGCTTTCATGATGTCACGCTTGTTTTCATTCAGAAATATGGAATCAACCAGTTCAAAATCGATGGCACCGGAAACGTGAATAGCGTTTTCTCGGGCAGTGCGTTTGACAGCGATTTCCACGCTGCCATCAGCCTGATTGGGGAATGGCGCCGCATGAAGCCGGACGTTTTTGTGAACCTTACGACCGGAACATATCCATCGCCGTTCTGGCTGGGCTACGCGGATTCCATCTGGCGCGGCGGAGACGATAGCAATTTTGCAGGAGTTGGCTCCTGGCGCGAACGTTGGATCACGTATCGCGACGCGGACACATATGCGGGCATCGTGAAAAAGGGTCCGCTGTTCCCGCTGAATTCGCTGATGCTGCACGGAATTATCTATGCGCGACACGCGCAACACTTGAACAACGACCCGAACCATGCGTTCACGCACGAAGTCCACGATTACTTCGGTAGCGGCACGCAATTGCAGGAGTTGTACATCTCGCACTCGTTGTTGTCTGCAGATAACTGGGACGTTTTGGCGGAAGCGGCCAACTGGTCCCGCCGAAATGCCACGGTCCTGGCAGACACGCACTGGATCGGCGGAGATCCGGCAAAGCTGGAAGTTTATGGCTGGGCGGCCTGGTCAGCAGAAAGGGGAATTATCACGTTGCGAAATCCTAGTAATCGGCCGCAGAGTTTTTCGTTAGATGTCGTGCAAGCGTTTGAACTTCCGGCCGGCGCGCCCAAAAACTTCAGCGCGCATTCACCGTGGAAGCTCGATCATGGCCAGAAGGCAATTTCTCTTGTCGCGAGCGAGCCGCACATTTTTCAACTCCGGCCGTTCGAAGTGCTGAACTTGGAAGCGATCCCTGTACAATAGGACGGGCCTATTTTTTCGTGCGCGCCACATCCTGCTCGTCGCTGACCCCGCCATGTGCCCGCAGAAACGAATCGCGATATTCCGCATCGCGAAACGCCTCCGTGCCTCCGGGCCGTGTCACCGAGAGAGCGCCCAGAACGTTTCCAAACTTCAGGCAATCCTCGATCACTTTGCCGCGCACGAATTCATGCAGAAATCCGGCATCAAAACTATCTCCCGCGCCAACATGATCGATCGCCTGGACATTAAACGACGGCGCCACAAATTTGTCCTTGGAAACCCTCGCCAGTGCTCCCTGCGATCCGCGCTTGATCACAACAACTGCGACCTTTTGAGAAAGTATGTCAGCCGCGCGCTCCGCATCGTCCACTTGCGCCAGTTTGCAGGCTTCACGCTCGTTTGGCAGAAGCACGTCAACATACTTCAGCAGGTCGTGGACTCCCGATGACCAGCGATCCTCCGGATCGTCGTTGGTATCCAGCGAAGTGCTGAGCCCCGCCGCTTTTGCCTTTCGAAAAACATCAGGCAGAGAAGCTTGCAAACCTTGTTGCAGAAAATAGGAGGCAACGTGCAGATGTTTCGCGTTGAAAATGTAATCGAGGTCCAGATCCTTACCACACATTTCAAACATCGTGCCCGGATAGGTCAGAATGTACCGCTGTTTCCCATGCGGCAAAATGATCGTCAACCCGGTGGTCTTGCCGGCCATGCGCCGTACGCGCGAAAGATCGACGCCGCTTTCGCCGAGACGTTTCAGGCAAATCTCTCCCAGTGGATCGCTGCCGATGGAAGAGCTGAAGCCGACTTTGTTCCCCACCGACGACAAATTGTGGGCGAAAATTGCCGTGGAACTTCCCAGCGTAATACTCAGGCCCGTGCCCAGATGTTCGCGCTCCAACGTGAGTTCGGGAGGCAATCCGGACATAATCAGATCGAGGTTCAGCTCGCCGATTACGCTGACGTCAAACTTGCTCAATGGCGCTTCTCCTGGTTCGCTATTGCAATAGCACGACGCGCGTGAGGTTTTTTGGCTGGTCGGGGTTCAAGCCCTTCTTCAATCCCGTGAAGTAACCAAAAAGCTGGCAAGGCACAACGCTGGGGGCGAGCCGGACAAGTTCGCTGCCTTCCAGACCAGTCTCCATCACCAGATCCGAAGACCGCCGAACTTCGGCGCTAGCATGGTTGCAGACGGAAACAATCACGCCGCCGAGCGCTTTCATTTCTTCCAGCACTTCGGTTTCCGCTTTTCCTCCGCTGTCGCTTAGGAAAAACGTCAGGCAAGTCTTCTCGCTCACAATCGCTTTAGGTCCATGGCGAAATTCCAGCGCATGAAAAACCTGGCTGTACGAACAGGACATTTCCATGACTTTCAACGCCGCTTCCCGGGCAATTCCATGGAATGGGCCTTGCCCCAGAAACACAAAATCGTCGAATGAATGACGCGCCACGAACGCTTCCATCTGGTCGGCCAACGCGGCAACACGCGGCGCAAATCGCTCCGCCATCGCGCTCAACACTTCCACAAAGGGCGCATTGTTCTTGCTTCGCGCGGCCACCACCTGCAGGCTCAGCAACATGCTGGTGAACGACCGCGTCATCACCGTGCTCTGTTCGTCGGCGTCGCGCAAGACGATCGAAGTATCGCAAGCACGCTCCAGCTCAGAATTTTGCGCACAAGTAATACCAGCAGTCGGAACATGCAATTCGTTTCGCAGAACAGTTGCAGCTCGAACTGCTTCCGATGTCCGTCCGGAGCGCGAAATCACCACAGCCTGCAAATTTGGCGCTTCGGCCCGCAACAAGTCTGGAAACAGCAGAATTTCAGAAGCCGGCAGCGACCGTGCGCGTTGACCGGTCAAGAGCGTCCAGGAGATCGCGGCGGCTTCCGCAAGGTAATAGCTGGTGCCGCAGCCAACGAACAGCCATTCGCGTTTGTCAGCGCCGGACTGAAGAATTTCTGAGACCGCGCGGCTTTTTCGCAGTCCGTCCAGCACAGACTGCCAGACTTCGCCCTGCGAAAGAATTTCGTTCCAGGTGTGTGACTCCGTGTGCCGCGAATTCTCAATTGTCATCGATATGTTCCTCTGGCCAGGGTCCCGAGGCCACGCGGTATTTCTCCTTCAACGAAGAATGCAAACCTTATTTGCGAACTGTTCACGGATGTAAGCCGCACGCATACGCGTAATGCCCTAACACTTCCTGAATCTTATGGCGAATCAGCACGCCGGGCTGATTCAAGAGGCTTCCTTCGCGCACAGCACTGGATTGCTGGCAAAGATGCTGGCTTAACAGAGAATGCGGCGCTGGATACGCGGTCAGATTATGAAGAAGCTGCTTCAATCCGGCAACCAGCGAGGCCTGCGGCCAATAATAACGCGCGCGGTCGCTGTAGCTGTATCTCCTGGCGATGCGCAGTTCAGCTTCCTCCCCGCGATAATAGCCTTTCCAGTGGACGGGATTCTCTACCATGGCGGTTTCCAGAATTTCCGGCAGACCGGAGAGTACCACTCCTGCCTTGCCAGACAACAATTCCTTTTCGATAGCGGCCAGCGCAAACACGGCCTCCCGGAACGCAAATGTGAGCCATGGACCCACTTTCAGGATTGCGAAGTGATCCGACACCATTTGCCGCAACGCCGACGCCG
>Ga0210383_10002662_pt1 | contig 16108 bp, 15 predicted proteins | sample IncBWC14OmetaG_FD_160072 | JGI IMG/M metagenome (GOLD analysis project Ga0210383, IMG submission 160072) | Forest soil microbial communities from Barre Woods Harvard Forest LTER site, Petersham, Massachusetts, United States - Inc-BW-C-14-O ...
CGATACTACAGCTGTGGAAAAAAACGCTCCAAGGTGTCAGCAGTTTATACGCGCGATTTGGGAACGCGTCAAATCGTAACCATCAACCCTTCTTGATGCGAATTTAGTTGATCGAGGCCGCCGTCTCCAGATCGATTTGCCGCCACTCTCCCTGCATAATTCCTTTGCGTATCTGCGAGGCGGTTTTGCCTTTCCGATTTTCAGAATAGGAGTAATACAGCTCCTTCAAGCAGATGGAGCAGCGTGCGCCGTGGGTGCTTTCGAAACAACTATGCAAGCTGTTATGTCCCATCCGGTCGCAATAGCAATAACAAGGCTGTTGATGCAAAACAGCGGGTATCTTTGCGGCCAAATCGTAGGCATGCGTCTGGTAGGGAAACTCCGCATTCTCGGCCCACAATTGATCCTTCCCAAGTATGGCAGGAAGCTTGGCGCCCTTCGGCGGCGGGGCCGCGTTGTACGCAGGCACAGCCCCCTCCTGCTGCGACGACGCCCAAGGAGCCGACACCGTCAGCGTAAGCAGAAAAAGAAAAGCCAGCGCCAGTCCACGCTTCAACATAATCCGGCCCTCGTTTCAGATACTTGTGATATTGTAACCCGAATCCGACAGCCGTAGAAGTCAGCGGGCCGCGACGACGTGCTTGGCGAATCAACCGGCACGGGAGGCCCGATCCGTATAAAATTCAAGTGTATGCTCCAACCAACGGACGGCAACCAACCGAACGCAGCCCCTGACGGCAAGGTTGTTCCTTCCGTACCATCGCGTGCTTTGGTCCTGTCTGTCTGGCTGCGGGACCTGATCATTTCGCTGGCTATTTCTTGCTTCATTATCATCTTTCTCTACCAACCGGTGAAGGTCGAAGGCACGAGCATGATGCCGTCGCTTGAGGACCAGGAACGCATCTTTGTGAACAAGTTTGTCTACCGGTTGGAGCCGATCGAGCGTGGCGATATTATCGTGTTTCGTTATCCACGAGACCCATCTAAGAGCTTTATCAAGCGCGTGATTGGCCTGGCGGGCGACCACATTCAAATCGATGCTGGCCGCGTGTTTGTGAACGGCAGGCCGATCGAGGAGGACTACGTGCCGCGTGCTTACGAAGACGAGCGCTCGTATGCGGAAGTAGTGGTTCCCCCGGACAGCTATTTTGTGTTGGGCGACCACCGCAGCTTGTCCAATGACAGCCGCGATTTTGGTCCGGTTGGTCAGAGCTACATTTACGGCAAAGCAGTCTTTGGATATTGGCCCATGGATAAAATGGGCCGGGTGCGATGAGTTCACCATGCGTTTGCACTTTCATCTTCGGCGACACTCAACAGAAGGGACGGTCGAAATCAATCCCCAGAGTTGGTTTCGGCTGCAACACGAAGCTCAAGACGCAGCACAGAACGCGAATTCCTCGCGCAGCGAAGACGACCTGTTCTTTGATGTGGTCGAGTGCACTTCCGACGCCTGCGAGCGTCGCCGCACCCCGCGCAAACCCTCGGACGCATACTGGCGTTCGGCTTAGCGACCTGCGAGTTATCCCCGAACCTCGTCAGATGAACTTACACGATTTTCACAGACATTTTCTTTTGCGCATCTCTTCATGCCTGCTAGAATCTCTAAAATCCACTCCCTGGGAGTACGAATGCAGGCGATCCTTGCGCTGGAAGATGGCAGAATCTTCCGAGGCAAAGGCTACGGAGCCAAAGGCGAATGTTACGGGGAAGTAGTTTTCAATACTTCCATCACCGGCTATCAGGAAATTTTCACCGATCCTTCCTACGCTGGCCAGATCGTCGTTCTCACCAATCCTGAAATCGGCAATTACGGCACAAACCCTGAAGACGCCGAAGCCACTCGGCCTTACATCGAGGGCTTGATCGTGCGCGAGTTTTCCCGCGTGAGTTCCAACTGGCGTTCGCAACAGGTTGCGGAAGAGTATCTCGAGCAGTTCAAGGTTCCAGTCCTGGGCGATATTGACACCCGCGCCTTGGTGCGTCATCTGCGTGATAACGGCGTGATGCGTGGCGTCATTTCGACCTTGGAAACTGACACTGAGAAACTAATCGCGAAAGCGCGAGCCCTTCCGAAGATGGATGGAACCGACCTGGCTAAGGTCGTAACCACGAACCACACTTATGTTTGGGAAACTGGCGAACGTTCTCACTTACCGGAAGAAGTGGTCGGGGTCAAAGATCAGCCGGAGCGTTTTCACGTGGTCGCCTACGACTTCGGCATCAAGCTAAGCATCCTGCGCAAGCTGCGCGGCGAAGGCTGCAAGGTAACGGTGGTTCCCGCGGAGACGAAGGCTGAAGACGTGTTAGCGCTCAAACCCAACGGGGTGTTTCTCTCGAACGGCCCGGGCGATCCCGAGCCTTGCACCTACGCGGTGGACAGCATCAAGCGACTCATGGGACGGTTGCCGATCTTTGGTATTTGTCTCGGACATCAACTGACAGGAATCGCCCTGGGCGGAAAGACCTTCAAGCTGAAATTTGGCCACCACGGCGGCAATCATCCCGTAAAACAGCTGAACACAGGCAAAATCGAGATCACAGCCCACAACCATAATTTCGCCGTCGATCCCGATTCGCTTCCGCAAAGCGAGGTCGAGTTGACGCACATCGATCTCAACGACGACACGCTCGAAGGGATGCGCCACAGGAATCTGCCGCTGTTCACCGTGCAGTATCACCCCGAAGCGTCACCGGGCCCACACGATTCACATTATCTGTTCAAGGAGTTTACGAAGCTGATGGAGGAGTGGAAAGGGTGAGTTACGAGGTTTTCTAACTTAAAGTTGTCATCCCGAGCAAAGTGAGGGATCTGTGGTTGAGCGGCGAAAATCGCTATTACGTGTACATTATGGCCAGCCGATCGCTGAATCTGTACACCGGTGTGACGAACTGCATTTATCGGCGGCCGTTGCAGCATAAGAGCGGTGAAATCGATGGCTTCACGAAGAAGTACAAGATCAATCGTTTGGTGTACTACGAGATGTTCGAGCACATTGGAAATGCTATCGCCCGGGAGAAACAGGTCAAGGCTTGGACTCGAGCAAACGTCTAGCCCTGATCAAGACGATGAATCCGACATGGCAGGCCTTGGCCGAGCGTTGGGGTACCGAAGCAGAACTGCAGATCCCTCGCTCTGCTCGAGATGACAGTTCTTTAGATGGCTCTAGCGGGTTGGAAGACCGCAAAAAGTCCATCAATACTTCAGGAGTAACGCTGCTTCAAGTCAAGAGCAAAATTGCATAAATGCCTAAACGCACTGACATCTCGAAAATCTTGATTCTCGGCTCTGGCCCCATCATCATTGGCCAGTCGGCGGAGTTTGATTACTCCGGCACGCAGGCTTGCAAGGCGCTCAAGTCGGAAGGTTTCGAAGTTGTGCTCGCGAATTCCAATCCCGCGACGATCATGACCGACCCGGAAGTCGCCGACCGAACCTACATCGAACCCCTCACCCGTGAATATTTGGAAGAGATTATTCGGGTTGAGCGCGAGATGTCGCCCGGTGCAGGTTTCGCAGTCCTTCCCACCGTTGGCGGCCAAACCGCACTGAACCTTGCAATCGATTTGTCCGACAGCGGAATACTTGAAAAATACAATGTCCAGCTCATTGGCGCGCAAATCAGCGCCATCAAGAAAGCCGAAGATCGCCTCTTCTTCAAAGATGCGATGCAAAAGATCGGGCTGGATGTCCCGAAATCGGCGCTAGTCACCAATTTGAAAGACGGCCTTGAATTCGCCGGCAAGATCGGTTTCCCCGTGATTGTCCGCCCCTCATTCACGTTAGGTGGGAGCGGCGGCGGCATGGCATATAACCGCGAAGAGTTGCTGGAAGTGCTGGCGCGCGGCCTCGATTTCTCTCCCGTGCACGAAGCCCTAATCGAAGAATCGGTGCTGGGATGGAAAGAATACGAACTGGAAGTGATGCGTGACCTGAAGGACAACGTCATCATTATTTGTTCCATCGAAAACTTCGATCCCATGGGCGTGCACACCGGAGATTCGATCACGGTTGCTCCAGCCCAAACCTTGAGTGACCGTGAATATCAGGCGATGCGCGATGCTGCGATCGCCGTGATCCGCGAGATCGGCGTGGAGACTGGCGGATCGAATATTCAGTTCGGTATTCATCCGTCGACGGGTCGCATGGTCATCATTGAGATGAATCCGCGCGTCTCACGCTCTTCGGCGTTAGCCTCGAAAGCAACTGGATTTCCGATCGCCAAAATTGCCGCAAAGCTCGCCGTCGGTTACACCCTCGACGAAATTCCCAACGACATCACGCGCAAAACTCCCGCTTGCTTTGAGCCTACCCTTGACTATGTGGTCGTAAAGATTCCCAAGTGGCAGTTCGAAAAATTCCCCGGAGCCGACGAAAATCTCGGCCCGCAGATGAAATCCGTCGGGGAAGTCATGGCCATCGGCCGCACCTTCAAAGAGGCGCTCATGAAGGCGGTGCGCGCGCTCGATACCGGCAAACGCATTGGCGGAGAGAAAATCGAGCCCAAGATTCTCACCCAGCGGCTGGTGACGCCGCATCCTGAACGACTCTCCTACATTCGCTACGCACTCCGCCAAGGCCATACCGTCAAGCAACTGGCGAAGATGACCTCGATCGATCCTTGGTTCCTCTACCAGCTCAAAGAAATTAATGACATGCAGCTTGAGTTGGAAAAGCATCCCATGGAGTCGATCCCGACCGAAGTCTTGCGCGAGGCCAAGCGCATGGGCTTTTCCGACGGGCGGCTTGCGAGCACATGGCGGCTTAGCGGTAAAGGGGATCAGGACAAAGTACGCCATCAACGAAGAAAGCACGGAATAAAACCCGTATATAAACGCGTGGACACCTGCGCCGCCGAGTTTGAAAGCTACACGCCGTATTTATATTCGACTTACGAAGAAGAGGATGAAGCGCCGCCGACGCAGAAAAAGAAAGTCATCATTCTGGGCAGCGGACCCAATCGCATCGGGCAGGGAATTGAGTTCGATTATTGCTGCTGTCACGCGGCCTTCGCCCTTCACGACGACGGTTACGAGACGATCATGATCAATTGCAACCCGGAGACCGTCTCGACCGACTATGACACCAGCGACCGTCTCTACTTTGAACCGCTGACCCTCGAAAACGTGCTTGCCATCTGCGAACACGAAGCTTCGTCGGGCGCGCCCGTCGGAGTCATCGTGCAGTTCGGCGGGCAGACCCCGCTGAACCTCTCTTTACCACTGAAAGCTGCAGGCGTAAACATAATTGGCACTGCCCCGGAATACATCGATCTGGCAGAAGACCGAAAACGCTTCGGCAAATTGCTTGAGGAACTCGACATCCCGCAGGCTCCGGGCGCGATGGCAGCTTCCATCGAAGAAGCAGTCGAAGGCGCAAACCGAGTTGGCTACCCCGTTCTGGTGCGGCCATCTTACGTCCTCGGCGGACGCGCCATGGTCATCGCCTACGATGAAGAAACTGTTGTCCGCTACATGAAAGAGGCAGTTGAATATTCCCAGGACCGCCCCGTGCTGATCGATCATTTTCTCGAAGACGCGATCGAAGTGGACGTGGACGCGCTCTCTGACGGCGAAGACGTAGTCATCGGCGGCATCATGCAACATATCGAAGAAGCCGGCATTCACTCGGGTGATTCGTCCTGCGTGCTACCGGCGGTCGACATTCCTCCGCCCCTCATGGCCCGAATGCGCGACTACACCTTCAAGCTGGCGCGGGCGTTGAAGGTGGTAGGGTTGATGAACATCCAGTTCGCCATTCCCCGCAGCAACGGCAACTCGAAGGCCAACGGGGAAGGCGGAAAAGTGTATGTCCTCGAAGTTAATCCGCGCGCCTCGCGCACGGTGCCGTATGTTTCGAAAGCCACGGGTGTTCCGATGGCGAAGATTGCGGCGCGATTGATGACGGGACGCAAGCTGCGCGAATTTCTACCGGAGTTCATCGAGCGCCGCGCTGATCTTGATACCGGGCACTGCTACTACGTTAAGTCTCCAGTGTTTCCGTGGAACAAATTTCCCGGCGTGGACACCGTACTTGGCCCAGAAATGAAATCCACCGGCGAAGTCATGGGAGTAGCCGACAACTTTGGCGAGGCCTTCGCCAAGGCGCAAACGGCAGCCGGACAGAAGCTTCCCACGCAAGGCACCGTCTTTGTCAGCGTCACCGACCATGACAAACCGCAGGTTGCGGAAGTCGCTCGCAAGTTTGTGGACATGGGATTCAAGCTGGTAGCAACGGCGGGCACAGCCGATGTGCTCGAACAGGCCAACATGGTGGTTGAACGCGTGTATAAAGTGAAGGAAGGCCGGCCCAACGTAGTCGATCTGATCAAAGGCGAACGCATTCAGCTAATCATCAACACGCCGCATGGAGTTGACCCATTTTTCGACGAGAAGGCAATTCGTCGGGCCGCCGTCAGCACGAGGATTCCGACGATCACGACACTCTCGGCAGCGCGTGCCGCTGCTGAAGGAATTTCCGCATTGCAACGTGGGGAGATCCGGGTTCAGGCGCTGCAGAAGCTGCACGCCGAACGCCACGCCGCTCGCCAGTAGCGGAAGTTTTATCCAACCGCTTCTGACGTCCGCTATATTCTGATGTTCAGGCCGGAGGCCTCAAGTAATGCTACTTCACGGAATCTTTCCACCCATCACGACACCCTTCTATCCCCAAGGGAACGTCTATTTCAAGAAGCTCGAACATAACGTCGAGCGCTATTCAAAGACTCCGGTCGCAGGCATCGTGGTTCTAGGCTCAACTGGTGAGGCCATTCTGCTCTCTGATCTTGAACGACGAGACGTCCTGCAAGCAGCCCGAGAGACCGCGGCCGCGAACAAGGTCTTGATCGCTGGAACGGGAGTGGAATCGGCGGACGGTACCCTGCAACTCACCGAGTATGCGGCCAAACTTGGCTACGACGTCGCCATGGTTCGCACTCCGCACTATTACAAGAAGCAGATGCTGCCCGCGAACCTCCTGGCGTTTTATCGTTTTGTGGCGGATCGCTCGCCGCTGCCAGTGATCATTTACAACTTTCCCCAAGCTACCGGTTACGACATGCCTGCTGAGTTGGTCATCGAACTCGCCGAACATCCCAACCTCATCGGAATCAAAGAGTCGAGCGGCGACGTCGAGAAAGTCCGCCTCATCGTCGACAAAACGCGCCACATAAAGCGCAGCGCAGCCGTCACCGAGACCTTCGACGCAGTCACGCCGCGCATGGTGAATGCTGCGAGCGAGCACAACGGGCAGGGAGGACTGATCCCGGTCGGTGCATTATCAGGTTCTGTAAACGAAACAACCTCTACTCGAACAATAAAGCCCTCTTCTGCTGCCGTGACTTTGATCGCAGGTGTGAAAACGCGGCAAAAAGAAATCGGATTTCAGGTACTGGTCGGTGCCGCGCAAAAGCTCGAACCATCATTGCAGGTGGGCGCAGTGGGCGCAATCCTGGCTTTCGCCGATGCGGCCCCAACGGCCTGCTACGAGATTTATGCAGCGTGGAAAGAAGGCGACATCGACCTGGCCCGACTGAAACAAGATCGGATCGCGACAGCGGCGCAGCGGATAGCGGGCGACCTGGGCATTCCCGGCATGAAGCATGCCATGGATTTCAACGGCTACTTCGGCGGTACAGTGCGCCTGCCGCTCCTGCCATTGACCTCAGATTTGAAAGCCGAGGTCGAGAAATTAATGGCCGACATCCGAAACTGACCGGAGCGCACACAGGAATTTCGGCAATCCCCCTTACGGACTTGTGGTTCCAGGCTGATTACGCTATGATTTGAACGAACGTTCGAACTGCCATGGCATCGTCTTCCTCAGTAGCTTCCCCTGTTTCCTTACGCCGGCGGGGAGCGAACGTCGCGCTTCCGGCGGCAAGCCGGTTTGATCGCCGTCTCGGCAAGATTCTCGGGCACGCAACCGAAGTTTTCTACGAGAAAGGGTACGAAGGCGCATCCATGCGCGACCTGGCACGATCGACCGGGATGTCCTTATCCGGCCTTTACTACTACTTCGAATCCAAAGAGAAGCTGCTCTATCTCATCCAAAAACACACCTTCAGCACGATCATTGAGCGGCTCCGCGGGCGCCTCGACGAGGTTTCGGATCCCGAACAGCGCATTCGCGTTTTCATCCTCAACCACCTTGAATATTTCCTCATCAACGAGAAGGCGATGAAAGTTCTTTCGCACGAGGCGGACGTGCTGAAAAACGGCTTCGGCGCCGAGGTCGCTGCTATTAAACGCGAGTACTACCGGATATGCGTCGGCTTGCTCGACGACTTCAAGCGGGCAAGAAGACTAGAATTCTCTAATCGAATGGCGGTTCTGAGTTTATTTGGCATGATGAACTGGATTTATACCTGGTACAACCCACGGGTCGATGCCGATGCTGAAGAGTTAGCGCGAGGAATGGGCGACATTTTCTTGCGCGGAATTGCCGCAGTCACAGAGCGTCGCAACGCAATACATCCCGAAAAAAGAAATCGGTCTCGAACTAAATTCGGATCTTAAGGAGTGTGAACCATGGCTACTACATTACAACCAGCAGCGGGTGAAGGCACAAAGCAACTGGTCAATTACCGCGCCGACGGCGGCGTCGCGGTGATCGAGATGTTCGATCCTCCCGCCAATACCTACACTTATGAAATGAACCGGCAACTTGATGAAGCTATCCTCAAGGCGCGCATGGACAACGATGTCTACGTGATCGTGCTAACCGGATCGGGCGATAAGTTCTTTTCCGCCGGCGCGAACATCAAGATGCTGGCCAGCGTCGATCCGACTTTCAAGTATTACTTCTGCCTGCACGCCAACGAAATGCTGCTTCGCCTGGAGCACACGCCCAAGCTCGTGATCGCCGCGATCAACGGACACTGCGTCGGCGGCGGCCTCGAAATCGCCATGGCCGCCGACATCCGGATAGCCCGTCAGGACGCGGGCAAGATCGGTCTGCCAGAAGTAAATCTCGGCGTATTGCCTGGAACTGGTGGAACGCAACGGCTCTCGCGAATGGTAGGGAAGAGCAAAGCGATTGAACTGATGGTCACGGGAAACACCTTCTCGTTCGAAGAAGCCAAGGAGTTCGGCATCATCAACGACATTTTTGATCGCGAGAACTTCATGGAAAACGTCATGGAATACGCCCGCCAGTTCTGCCCGCCAAACAAAGCGGCCAAGGCCGTAGGGCGGATCAAGCGTGCGGTGCAAACCGGCTGGGAAATTCCAATGGAATCTGCCCTCGCAGTCGAACGCGAGAACCAGCAGTTGCTCTTCCAAAGCGAAGACGCCAAAGAAGGCCTCGCCGCATACGTGGAGAAGCGTCCAGCAGTTTTCAAGGCGAAATAATACTGGAGAACGGGCATCCCCGCGAACCGGCCCAGGATGCCCGGCCTCTATGTTTTCTAAGGATCGGAAGACGAATGCTTACAGCTAGCAAAACAAAACTCTCTCCAGGCCGTCTGCTCATCGACGGCCAGTGGTCGGCCGCTGCGGCCAGCTTCGACACAACAAATCCAGCCACCGGCGAAGTACTTACACAGATCTCAGAAGCTTCGGCCGCCGATGTTGACCGCGCCGTTGCAGCCGCCCGCCGCGCTTTCGAAGACCGCAACGGTCCCTGGCGCAAGATGTCTTCCAGCGAGCGCGGCCGCCTGATCTGGCGTCTCGCGGATCTTCTCGAAAAGAACATCGACGAATTCGCCGAACTAGAAACCCTCGACAACGGCAAGCCGATTTTCGAATCCCGCTACGTCGACATGCCCATGGTGATCGACGTCCTCCGCTACTACGCTGGCTGGGCAACGAAGATTCACGGAGAAACCGTCAACACTGTCGAGACCGCGTTCACCTACACGCTGCGCGAGCCCGTGGGCGTAGTGGGCCTCATAGTTCCATGGAATTTCCCCCTTCTCCTCGCCTCATGGAAGCTCGGTCCCGCACTGGCCTGCGGCAACACAATCGTATGGAAGCCAGCTAGCCTAACCTCGCTGACCGCATTGCGATTCGGAGAACTGTCGGTTGAAGCTGGCTTGCCCGCAGGCGTGTTGAACATTGTTACCGGCCGATCTGAAGTTGGCAGAATGATGGTTCGGCATCCGGGAATCGACAAGATCGCGTTCACCGGCTCGACTGACGTGGGCAAGGAAATCATGCGTAGCGCAGCCGACAGCATGAAGCGCCTCACCCTCGAACTCGGCGGCCAATCTATCAACATCGTCTTCGCCGATTCCGATATTGACAGCGCCGTCAAGGGCGCAATCACCGGAATCTTCTACGGTAAAGGGGAAGTCTGCAATGCGGGTTCGCGCCTGTTCATCGAGGGCAAAGTACAAGACGAATTCCTCGAAAAGCTCGTATCCCGAGCCAAGAAGATGCAGCCCGCCGACCCGCTCGATCCCAAAACGAGAATGGGCGCGATCGTCAGCCAGGAACAAATGCAGACTGTTCTCGGCTACATCGAAACCGGAAAGAAAGAAGGCGCCAAGCTGATCGCCGGCGGCAACCGCGTCTCCGTCGACGGCGGCAAAGGATTCTTTATCGAACCTACGATTTTCAGCGGCGTAAAGAACGACATGAAGATTGCTCAGGAAGAAATCTTTGGCCCAGTCCTGGCAACGTTGGCCTTCGACGATATCGATCAGGTAATTGCGGAAGCCAACAACAATCCCTACGGCCTCGCAGCCGCAGTTTGGACCCGCGACGTAAAGAAGGCGCATTCGGTTTCTCGGCAGCTCAAAGCCGGAACCGTTTGGATCAATACCTACGGCTTGATGGACGCATCGCTACCATTTGGCGGCTACAAGAGTTCAGGTTTCGGTCGCGAGTTGGGCGTGCACGCCATCGAGCATTACACGGAAATGAAAACAGTTTGGCTTAACATGGCCTAAGCAAGACTGCCGAGGTTTCATTTGTGATACTTCGTGTCCTTTGCGGTTAATGAAGTTTTTGTGAGGGGAATTAAAGCATATGCCAGGGAAAGTCGCAAAAATCGGAACCTTCAGTGACTGGGTCGGCTTGTTCGACGATTGGCGGAAAGACATTGGCGTGAATCACGACGAGATCGCGAATTTCAAATTCGACACACTCTACGGCGCGATCGAGACCGATGAAATTCAGTTCGGCGCCTTCAAAGGACGCCGCAAGTGGGAAAACCTGCGCCAGGTTCCCACGCAGCAGATGCGTGACGCCTTAATCAATCTAATCGTGTATCAGGGTGACACCGAGTTCGCCAGCGTCGAACAGCAGCGCAACCTGTTCCAAAGTGCGCCCACCGACTGGGATCGCAGGGCAATCACGCGCGTCATGATCGAAGAAATGCGTCATGGCTGGCAGATGTGCGCGCTGCTCGTAGAACACTTCGGATACTCGGGCAAAGTCGAGGCCCAGAAAATGCTCGAGCGTCGCGCCTTCGACAACAAGCGCCTCCTCGGCGCCTTCAACGTCGACGTGGACAACTGGATGGACTTCTTCACCTACACCGACTTCGTCGACCGCGACGGCAAATTTCAGCTACAAATGCTGAAATACTCTGCCTTCGCGCCGCTCGGCCGATCCATGTCCTACATGCTGCGTGAAGAAGCTTTCCATATGGGCACGGGAAACGACGGTCTCCGCCGCATCGTTGAAGCGGGAGTGATCCCGGCTTGGCTCATTCAGAAATATCTGAACAAATGGATCTCCAGTTCCTACGATCTCTTTGGCACCGACAACTCATCATCCGCGCACTGGGCGTACGTGTGGGGAGTCAAGGGTCGATATGACGAGCCGAAAAACCCTAAAGCAGCAAAAGTCGATGAATTAAACGACTACAACCGGCACTTATACCGCGACGAAGTTGCTGGATTGATCGAGCGATTCAATAGCGTATTGCGGCCGGGAGAACCCAAGCTGTACGCGCCGGATATCAAGTTCAATCGCAACATCGGCCGCTGGGCGGGACAGAAGTTCCACGCGCGGACCGGCGAACCCGTTGATGATAAGCATTACGAAGAGCACGTAAAAGAGTACATGCCGACAACCGAAGACAAAAAGCTGTTGCTGGACATTATCGCCAATGAAAGGAAATGGATCGCGCCGAAAGAGGGCGCACGCGATCCGCTGGCTTCGATCGGCGAGGTCCGCAAATCGGCGATCAACCTGTAAGCCAGCAAGCCGGGCTTCTGGACAAGATGACTACACATTCACTCACGAAGTTCTCCCGGATAACTCTCGAGTTGCAGCCATCCCTTGCCCGCATCACGCTCAACAATCCTTCCGTGAATGTTATCGACATTCCAATGATGGAGGAGTTGGCCGCGGCTCTGGCTGAGATTGAGTCACGTTCCGACATTGCGACACTCGTTTTGTCCGGCTCTGGAAAAGGATTCTCTGCGGGCGTGGATGTTGCCGCTCACACCCAGGACAAGGTCTATGAAATGCTCGCCAAGTTTCATGGCATCATCCATACGTTGATCAACACAAATAAGGTGAGTGTCGCCTGCGTGCACGGCAACTGCGTCGGCGGAGGCGCGGAATTAGCCGCGGTATGCGACATCGTTTACACGTCGGAATCGGCCACATGGGGCTTTCCCGAAATCAAGCTGGGATGCTATCCGCCCGTGGCCGCAACGGTGCTGTCGGTCATCGTTGGACAAAAACATGCGTCCGAACTGATTCTTACCGGCCGCAGTATCACCGGCCTCGACGCAGCCGACATGGGTTTGGCCAATCGTGCCGTCCGCGAAAGTGAACTGGAATCTGTGCTGCAGCAGACGCTCGATCAATTGAACCAGCTCAGCCCGATGGCGCTGTCCCTCGCAAAGAAAGCGATGTACGTTTGGGATTCGATCCACTTCCATAAGGGCCTGGTGCGCTCTGAAAGCATTTATCTGGACGAGTTGATGAAAACCGAAGACGCGCAAGAGGGAATCAACGCATTTCTGGAAAAGCGCCAGCCAATCTGGAAAGGGAAGTGATGACCGGAGTCCATGGCCGATTCGGAAACGATTGTCATTCCGAGCAAAGCGAGGAATCTGCTGTGCTAGCGCTGACCGGCCTCTGCGTTTCAGAATTTTTCAGCGCGAACTGAACAGGTGTCCCATCTTTTCTTTCTTAGTCTTCAAATACTCCTCCGCATGGCTGCTGGGAGTGACTTCGCAGGGAATTCGTTCTACTACTTCAACGCCGCCCCGTTCGAGCGCCGCGACTTTATCAGGATTATTCGAAAGCAATCGCACCCTGGACACGCCGAGCGCTTTTAGAATTCCCGCCGGCATGGCGAACCCGCGATGATCCGCTTTGAACCCCAGCCGTTCGTTCGCTTCGACCGTGTCCAATCCGGCATCTTGCAACTCGTAAGCCTGTAGCTTCGCCATGAGGCCAATGCCCCGCCCCTCCTGTTGTTCGTAGATGAGCACTCCTGCTCCTTGCTCAGCGATCATAGCCAGCGCCATCTCCAACTGCTGCCGGCAGTCGCAGCGCAGCGAACCGAAAACATCTCCGGTCAGGCATTGAGAATGAATTCGGACTAACGGCGGCGCCGACTGTATATCACCCATCACCAGGGCCACTGCTTCTTCCCGCCGCGATTTGTCTTTCGACAAGTTCGCCCCGCCAGCTTCGGCCCGGAATCCGAAGATGCGAAATTTACCCCACCGGGTAGGGAACTCCGCAGACGCCACCTGCTGCACCGAAGTGAAATTCACAACAACATTATAACGGGCATCGTGAAATGTAGATGCGCGTCCCCGCTCGCGCTACCAGGCCGCATACCGATACCTTCGCGGACGCTCCGGCAAAACCTTGATCAGGACCACACCAGCCACGAACCCTCCGACATGAGCCCAGAAAGCGATTCCACCGCTCTGGCTGGTCTCCGCAATCGATGTTGCAGTCCCGTTCTCGAATTGCAAGACGAACCAGAGTCCAAGCACCAGCCAGGCCGGTAGGCGAAACAGAAAAACAAACCAAACCAGCACGCGGGCGCGTGGATACAGCACGAAATACGCGCCCATCACACCCGCAATCGCACCGCTTGCTCCTACGGTAGGCACATTCGACCCGGCATTCAAGATGATGTGGGCCACCGCCGCCGCGACACCGCATGCCAAATAGAAGAGTAAGTAGGAAAGGTGCCCAAGATAGTCTTCAACGTTGTCGCCGAAGATCCATAGCGCCCACATGTTGACGATGACATGAGGCCACGACGCATGCAGAAACATAGCCGTAAGAATGGGCAGGAATAGCCCGACTAACGAAGGAGTCGACGCACCCGTCAGCGCCCTTTCAAAGTGAATCGGCACAACGCCAAACTGGTTAATCAAGCTGTTCAAAGCCCGCTGGCCCTGCGCTCCCACCGACAATTCAAACAGGAAGATCAGCGTGTTCAGAGCGATAATGAAGTACGTCACGAAGGGAGTGCTGAACCGGGGCGCGTCATCACTGAGAGGAATCATGCGGGATTAGGTTCGCTGATCTGGTAATTTGGTAATCGGGTGATTGAACTGCCGTACTCGCTCGCCAACCACCGCATCCCGAGCCTAGCTTCTAAATTACCAAATTACCCGATTACAGAATTACCAAATCGCCCATGAATGCTGTTCTCATCATCGATAAGCCCTCCGGCCTGACCTCGCACGACGTCGTCAACCGCGTGCGTCGTATCCTGCAAGAGCGTTCAGTTGGACATCTCGGAACTCTGGATCCGTTAGCTACGGGAGTGTTGCCGCTCGTGATTGGCAATCTCACGCGGTTGGCACAGTTTTACACCGCGTGCGAAAAGACCTACGAAGGCACGATCCGCTTCGGCTTCGCGACTGACACTTACGACGCCCAGGGCGAGCCGCTCAGTTCAGCCCAAGCGGTGAACCTGTCCCCGGCTCAGATACGCGAACTCGCCAACCGATTTCGAGGCACAATCGAGCAGACTCCTCCGCCATTTTCAGCCAAGAAGATTCAAGGCGTGGCCGCCTATAAACTAGCCCGCAAACACGCCGAGGTGACTCTAAAGCCGGTGCAGATAGAAATCAAAGAATTCGAGATTACGGCGATCCAGACTTACGATGATTCAGGACTCGTCGCGACTTTCCGCGCCCGCGTGGCCTCTGGAACCTACATGCGCTCCGTAGCCCACGACATGGGACAACTGGCGGGCTGTGGCGCCCACCTGCAATCGCTCCGACGCACGGCGGTAGGTGAATTCGAACTCTCCGACGCCCATACGCTCGAAGAACTAGCCGCAGGTGTCCAGAGGGGCGAGGCGGAAGATCTGTTCATCCATCCGCGCAAGCTTCTGCCGCAATTCCCATGCGTTACGGCCGACGAAGAGATGGCCGCACGCATCCGCGCCGGCCGTCCAGTAAATTTACCGGAGCTTTCGAAAGCTCGGCTCGTAAAAGTATTCGCTAACCAAAGGGAACTGATCGCGATAGCGACCCGGGTCGCCGGCACATTGTTCCATGCGAAAATCGTGCTGGCTGGAGAACCCGCCGCGCAGCTATCCCGCGCAAGCAACCAGTAAGCCGAGGGGGGGGCACAAGTAAACGCCCTCGAAGGAATAAGGGGTTTAGCTGTTGACGGACGGCGAGAAGAACCCTCAGCCTATCAGTAATGTCCGATAATAGGTATTATGTAAAGCCGCATCAATAACAAAGAGGTCACTCCAAGCACTATGATGGGCATAGGTCGTCTTGATGTCACTCTACAGCATTAGCATCATTCATCCCTTTAGGTGCTATCCCTGTCTTTCGCCATCGCCTTTAAGCAATCGCCCCAAATCCTCCCGAAACCGCCTCAGTGTCTCAAGCCTTTCGGGCGTAGCTTCCACGATCTCTTGTTTGGCCTGAAATATCCGCTTGCTGCCGGTTTCAACCAGCACACCTATCGCTTCCCCCATCTGCCACCCTGGAGTCCCCAGCATTTGCAATCCATCAGGCGATGGCACAAGCAATGCGATGCAACTATCCCGCATCACCCCCACGCACTTGGGAAAGCGGTCAAAGACTCTCAGTTCGAATCCCGCCAAGTAGATTTGCTGAAGCTGTTCTGCCGGATCAGGCATGGAAGGTATTGAGGAATCGGGTAACTGAGTAATCGATCAATTTAACAACTTAACAATTGGACCAAC
>Ga0210383_10002663_pt1 | contig 16101 bp, 14 predicted proteins | sample IncBWC14OmetaG_FD_160072 | JGI IMG/M metagenome (GOLD analysis project Ga0210383, IMG submission 160072) | Forest soil microbial communities from Barre Woods Harvard Forest LTER site, Petersham, Massachusetts, United States - Inc-BW-C-14-O ...
TCCTTAGATTGAGCAGCAGGGGGTTATGATGAAGGATATCCATGAGGTGCTCCGGCAAAAGCAGGCCAAGTATGCTCAGCTGGGGAAGCAGATTGAAATGTTGCAGCAGGCGGCGGAAAAGCTGCGCGAAGTAGCTCCCTTGCTCGCTGAAAACGACGACGAGGACAACGCCGTACTGGCGGAAGTGGACGATCTGGCGGGTGATGCAATGGCCGCCAAAGCGGGAGCTTCGAGCGGCGCCGGCAAGTCGGCACGTCCGGCCGCACCGCGCTGGCCGTAGACTGGCGACTTTCGCCAAAGGATCTGGGGTGACTGCAGATCCGGTTGACCGCGTCTGGTTTGACCACGTCTTTTTTAACGTCTTTCTTAACCCAGGCCCGCAGGGATGGTGAGAGCCAGCAATGAATCTTCAGGCGTTAATGGTCTCGACCGACGATGCAGCTTCTGAGCTGCTCGGTCGAGTGCTGCCCAATTTCGGCATTGCGGTCGAGCGCTTCAGCGATCCTGAAACTGCGCTCGCCCGCTTGCAGCAGCAGAAATTCGACGCGCTGGTGCTGGACTTTGACGATCCTGAACTGGCTCATAAGGTCCACGAGCACGCGCGGGAACTGGGATCGGGTAGTTCGCCGCTGACCATTGCGTTGGTGGCCGACCCCTCAAAGGTTCGCGAGATTCTGAGCGCGGGCTCACATTTCGTGCTCTACAAACCGGTTGCAGAAGGCCAGGCGCGCGCGGGATTGCGCGCCGTTGCGGCGTTGTTGAATCGCGAACGGCGGAGAGCGTTCCGGGTTCCGGTGCAGGCTCCGGTGGAGCTCACGCTTGCCGATACGCGCAAGATCGAAGGCATTCTTCTGGACCTGAGCGAAACCGGCATGGACGTGCTCACGGCGGAAACGCAATTTCCGGGAGCACTGCTGGCATTCCGCTTTGTTTTGCCGGATGGTGGACTGGAAGTTCAGGCGCACGGGCAGGTGGCGTGGGCAAATCCGAACGGCCAAACCGGAGTCCATTTCGTGGATGTGGAAGACTCGGTGAAGGTTGAACTGAAGAAATGGCTGGACTCCGCGGCGACCAGCATGGGCGGCGATCTCAACGAAGCGGTTCCGCATTGCAAACTCACCGACCTGAGCCTGGGCGGATGCTATGTAGAAAGCGATGCACCATTCCCCGAGCGCTCCATGGTTGACCTGTGTTTCAAGACGGGTGAGATGGAAGTGCACACTGAGGGTATGGTGCGGGTTGCTCACCCCGGACATGGGATGGGTTTGGAGTTTCCCTCGCGCACTCCCGAACAGCGCGCGCAGGTGGAGAACTTGATCAATTTTCTGCGCAGTTCTTCCGATCGCACGCCCGAGCTTTACGTTTCACCACGCGCCCTGGTTGCCGATCTCACGCAGTTTGAACCGCCCGAAGTTTCCGCCGGGGAATCGAGCGAAGAGTTGGAAGATCAGTTATTGGAACTGGTTCGCCGCGGGACAACGCTGCAGCAGGATGATTTCGTGACGGAACTCCGCCGTCAACGCTCACCGGAAGAAGCTTCCGTTTAGGCTAGGCTCGCCGCTGTTTGCCATTGTTCTAGAGTCCTCCCTTCTAGAGTCCCTTCAATCCTCCGCATTTCTTTTGAATCGAATTCCCATACTGCAGAGACGTTGCTTGCAACGTCTTGCGGGCGGCGGCAAGAGACGTTGCAGTCGAGTCGCTACGGCAAAACGCGCGAAGCCTTCCACGAAGTTTTTGTTGGCAGACCTTGCGCGAAGGAATCGGCGCTGGGAACAAACAAAGAAGGAAGAATGTGCGCGGGTGGGAGAGGCTTCGGCGGCGATGCAGTTGCGAAGAATCGAAGAACCCGTTCCCCGTCTCAGGCGCGGGCCCTTCGACCTTCGTGGTCTGTACCACCCCAGTGCGAGAAGGATATTTGACGGGCGTTGCACTACGATTTCAGCAATGTTAAATCTCGATTAAATATAGACTCGGAGCGGTGGAAAATTTACCGGCACGATTGCAGCGCTAAGATAAAACTCTGGCTACGGACCCAACCATCGCTACCCAGGTAAAAACGTCGCCCGCGCGGATTAGACCCGCGACCAAGACGCCGTTGCTGTGGATGCCTCTGCTGGTGATTTCTGCAGCGGCGTTCGCGGTGGAGATTCCTTTCTTTTTTTTCGGCACGCCTTCCGGACACGATCTGGAATTTCATCTTTATTCGTGGCTCGAAGTGCTGTCCCAGTGGAAGCAAGGCGTCGTGTATCCGCGCTGGGCCGCGCTGGCGCACTTCGGCTACGGCGAGCCCCGGTTTGTGTTTTATCCGCCGGCGTCATGGGCCCTTGGCGCCGCGTTGAGCGCAATTTTTCCGTGGACGCTCGCTGTCGACATCTACATCTGGATGGTGTTGGTCGCGGCGGGGATCTCAATGTTTGTGCTGATGCGGCAGTGGCTGCCGCGGCGCGACGCCATCTTCGCGGCGGCGTTTTACGCGGTCAATCCGTATCATCTGGTGATCGTTTACTGGCGCAGCGCCTTCGCCGAACTGCTGGCGAGCTGCGTGTTGCCGCTGGTGCTGCTGTTTCTGCTCCGAGCCACGGACGGTCGCAGACGGGAGATTGTCCCGCTCGCGCTGCTACTGGCCGGAGCATGGCTGATCAACGCCCCAGCGGCTGTGATGATTCACTACTCTTTCGCCTTGCTGGTCGTGGTCCTGGCCTGGCAGCGCCGATCTCCGCAGCTTCTGCTGGTGGGCGCAGCGGCGGTCGCACTGGGCGCAAGTCTTGCGGCTTTCTATCTGATGCCTGCCATTTACGAACAACGCTGGGTCAACATTACGGAAGCGGTTTCGACCGGCTACCGGCCGCAGGATAATTTTCTTTTCATTCACACCACGGACGCCGAGCACGACGCCTTCAACCGTCTCATCTCATGGCTGGCGCTTGCGGAAATTGGCGTGCTCTTGATTGCGGCGTGGGGGGCGCGGTCGCTGCGCAAGGGCAATCGGGAACTCCAGAATACTCTCGCTGTATGGGCGATCGCGAGCATGGCGTTGCTGTTTCCGGTTTCGGCGCTGTTTTGGAAATTTGCCCCGAAACTTCGCTTCATGCAATTTCCCTGGCGCTGGCTGTTGTGCCTGAGCATGATTCTTTCCGTGTTTATTGCGTTCGGCCTGCGTCGCTGGCCGGCTCGCGCTTTAGTCTGTGCCGGAGCGATCTTGCTGATCGCGTTCAGCGGATACCGCATCCAGCGGCCGTGGTGGGAGGATGCCGACGACCTTCAGGAATTGCGGGACAATACGGTGCAGCCGAATGCGGGCGCTGCCGGTTATGAAGGCACCGACGAGTACACGCCGACCGGAGCCGATTCGTCGGCGATTGACAAAGGCGCGAGGCGCGTGGTCGTCGGCGGGCCTGAACACGCGGGTATTCGCGTGGTGCAGTGGAACGCCGAATCGAAGGAGTTCACGGCGGCGATGTCTGCGCCGGCTCGCCTGGCCTTGCATTTGTTCAACTACCCGGCGTGGAAAGTTGAAGTTAACGGGCGAGTGGTGCAAGCTGGCACGCAAGAGAGCACGGGGCAGATGCTGGTTCCGGTCGAAGCTGGGCCGAATCGAGTGCAGGTCACGTTCCTTCGCACATGGGATCGCAGGGTGGGTGGGTGGATTTCTCTGGCCACTGCGCTGTTGGTCGTGCTCTGGAGTGCCGTTCGAAAAGCACGACGCCGGGACGCTGATCGCGCTACTGCCCTTTAAACATCATGCGCCAAATTCTGATTGCGACTTCGAATGCGGGCAAGCTGCGCGATTTTGCGGGCGCGGCGGCGCGGCACGGTGTTGAGATCTCGGGGCTGCCGGGTTTCGCTACTCTGCCTGCGGTCGTCGAGGATGGAGACAGCTTCGAGGCTAATGCACGAAAGAAGGCGGAGGAATATAGCCGCCACGTCTCGGACGAAATTGTGGTGGCTGACGACTCCGGCTTGGAGGTGGACGCGCTGAACGGAGCTCCTGGCGTGCACTCTGCGCGCTATGCCGCACCCGAACTGCTGGGAACAGAGCCGCATGAAGCTGGAACTAACACCGGCGACGACGCCAACAATGCGCGTGTACTGCGCGAACTGAAGAATGTTCCAGCGCGGAAACGTACCGGGAGGTTCGTGTGCATGCTGGCCGCGGCGCGGGACGGAAGGACCCTGGCTACGTTTCGCGGCGTTGCCGAAGGCATCATTCTTGACGCTCCGCGCGGGAGCAACGGGTTTGGTTACGATCCGCTGTTTTATTTTCCACAGATTCAGAAGACGTTTGCCGAACTCAGCGCCGAGGAAAAGTCCCGCTACAGTCATCGCGGCGCGGCGTTCCGACAGTTTCTGGATTGGTATCTCCAGTTCACACGTACGACGGCCTCTTGACGCACCGCGGTACCAATCTTCTGACCATCCCCGCCTTGACTTCCCTTCCCCCGCAACAACATAATAAAAAGTTCTATCTTCATCGTTGAACTCATAAGGGGCGTTTCGTGGCTTCAGCCAGTTCTACTGCTCCCGGCCAGGCGGTAACGCACGGCGTAGCGCCGTTGCGCGCGGGTCAGGGAACCTCGTTTGCCTTGCGGCGGCTGCATTCCCTGTCAGGAATTGTCCCGGTGGGTGCGTTCCTGTTCGAACATATTCTGGTTTCGAACTCTACGGCTATCACCGGGCCCGATGCTTATGCCCGCCAGGTGAGCTTTCTGGCCAATCTGCCGCTGGTGTTTTTTCTGGAATTGTTTGGTATCTGGCTGCCGATTGCGTTCCATGCTCTCTACGGTTTTTATATCTGGTATCGCGGGGACGGAAATACGATTCAATATCCCTGGAGCGGCAACTGGATGTACACCGCCCAGCGCTGGACGGGCGGCGTTGCGTTTGCCTACATCGTTTGGCACACGTGGACCATGCGGTTTACCGGAGTGGATCTGCACGCGCATCCTGAACTCTCGTTTGGCAAAGTGCAGGCGGAAGTATTTCAGACTCTGTTCTTCCTGTTTTATGTCGTGGGTTTGATCGCGGCTTCGTGGCATTTCGCTTACGGCATCTGGCTGTTCTCGGCGAAGTGGGGCATCGTTTCCGGGGAGAAAGCACAAAAACGATTTCTGGTTTTGTGTTTGGCATTCTTTTTTGTGCTGACCGGGGCGGGACTGGCCAGCCTTACCTCGTTCCGGTCGCGCCCGCAGCAGCCGATTGAGCCGGGCACAGCGCTGACGAACGGAAACCGACACATCACGGAAAACCGATAGGGGACGATGGCAGCGACTCCGAAAATTATTGTTGTGGGTGGCGGACTGGCGGGTCTCTCGGCGGTGATCAAGATTGCCGAGATGGGCGGCAGCGTTGACCTGTTCTCCATTGTCCCGGTGAAGCGTTCGCATTCGGTGTGCGCGCAAGGCGGCATCAACGCGGCCAAGAATCTGAAGGGCGAAGGCGACTCCACGTGGAAGCACTTTGACGACACGGTGTTCGGTGGCGATTTTCTGGCCAACCAGCCGCCGGTCAAAAACATGTGCGAGGCCGCGCCGGGCATCATCGATCTGCTCGACCGCATGGGCGTTCCGTTTAATCGCACGCCCGAAGGCCTGCTCGACTTTCGACGGTTTGGCGGGACACTCTATAACCGCACGGCATTCGCCGGCGCGACCACCGGCCAGCAGCTGCTTTACGCGCTTGATGAACAAGTCCGGCGGTATGAAGCCGAAGGCAAAGTAAAGAAATACGAGCACTGGGAGTTTCTCTCGGCCGTGCTCGATGGAAACCGCGTCTGCCGTGGCATCTGCGCCATGGATTTGCGGTCGATGGAAGTGCGGACGTTTCCGGCCGACGCCATCATTATCGCCACCGGCGGCAATGGCGCCATCTTTGGCAAATCGACGAATTCGGTGGTCTGTACGGGATCGGCGCAAGCGGCGCTTTACCAGCAGGGCTGCTACTACGCCAACGGCGAATTCATTCAGGTGCATCCCACTTGCATCCCGGGCGAAGACAAGCTGCGGTTGATGTCGGAGTCGGCGCGCGGCGAAGGCGGGCGCGTGTGGGTTCCGAAGACGGCTGGGGACAAACGGGATGCGAAAACCATTCCGGAAAATGACCGGTGGTATTTTCTCGAAGAATGGTATCCCAAGTATGGCAACCTGGTGCCGCGCGACATCGCGACGCGGGCCATTTTTAAGGTGGTGTTCGAGCACAACCTCGGCATTGACGGCAAGCCGATGGTTTACCTCGACCTCACCCACATCGACCGCAAGATTCTCGACCGCAAGCTGGAAGGCATTCTCGAAATCTATGAGAAGTTCGTGGGTGACGATCCGCGCGATACGCCCATGAAGATTTTTCCCGGCATGCATTACACCATGGGCGGGCTGTGGGTGGATTTCCATCAGACGACGAACATTCCGGGCATCTTCGCGGCGGGCGAGTGCGAATATCAATATCACGGGGCGAACCGGCTGGGCGCGAATTCGCTCGTTTCCTGCATTTATGGCGGAGGCATTGCCGGTCCGAACGCGGTGAAATATGCGCGCGGCTTGCAGGCGCGGGCTGACGGCAACGGATGCTTCGAGGCGGAAAAGAAAAAACAGGAACAGAGCAATGCCCTGCTCATGAACAACCAGGGAACCGAGAATCCTTTCCGGCTGTGGCGCGAACTGGGCGAGCTGATGACCAAAGATTGCACCGTCATCCGCTACAACAAGAATCTGCAGCAGACCGATGCGAAACTAGTGGAGATGCTGGAACGCTTCCGCAAGGTGAACCTTAGCGACCGCACGCAGTGGGCGAATACCAGCGTGGTCTTTACGCGCCAGCTTTACAATATGCTGCAGTTATCGCGGGTAATTGCCCAGGGCGCACGCCTGCGCGATGAATCGCGCGGGGCGCACTACAAGCCGGATTTCCCGGAGCGCGACGACAAGAATTTCCTGAAGACGACGAAAGCGTATTTCGCACCCGATGCGGATGAGCCGAAGTTTGAGTTCGAGCCGGTGGATACGTCGCTGATCCCGCCGCGGGCGAGGAAGTACTGATGCCGCATAGGCCTTCGCGTCGATGGCTGATAATGTCGCTGGCCGATGTGTTGTTTGCTTTCGTGGCTGTTGCATATTTCTATGCCCGCTGGAGACATAGCGCGAGCTCAAGTGTGTACTCTTGGCCGTTCGTATGGCTCGTTACCTGTGTTCTTTATCTGATTTCAACTGTAGGGCGCTTCCTGAATCGCAAGCAGAGTTACTTCGCCCAAGAAATGGACCACAGGCGCGCGCTGGCGAAGGGACCGTTCAAAGCCAGGATCCAATGAGCAGATACAGTTCCGCCATCGAGGGCAAAGACCGGCTGTCATCCCGAGCGAGGCGAAGGACCCATGCAATTTGCCGGCGACAGCAGAGTACATAGGTTCTTCGCTTCGCTCAGAATGACAAAGGTCGCCGAGAATGAGAAGAGTCGAGGAGCGACAGCGAGCTGTTTGAGTTAAGCGCTAAAGGCTAAGAGCTAATGGCTAATTCCAAATCCGTCATCATCAAGATCAAGCGCCAGGCCACGCCCACCGCCGCATCGCGGTGGGAGGAGTTCGAACTCGCCTGGCATCCCGGTATGAATGTGATTTCTTCGCTGATGGAGATCGCAGCTAATCCCGTCACACGCGACGGCAAGCCGACCACGCCCATCACTTACGACTCCAATTGCCTGGAAGAAGTCTGTGGATCCTGCGCCATGCTTATCAACGGACGCGCGCGCATGGCCTGCTCAGCCCTGATCGACAATCTCGAGCAACCGGTTCGGCTCGAGCCGTTTTCGAAGTTTCCTGTCGTGCGCGACCTGGCCACCGACCGCAGCGTGATTTTCGAGAACCTCAAGGCGGTCAAGGCGTGGGTCCCGATCGACGGCACCTACGACCTGGGCCCCGGCCCTCGCGTGTCTGCGGAAGAGCAGGAAGTTGCTTATCCGATTTCGCGCTGCATTTCGTGCTGCTGCTGTATGGAAGCCTGCCCGCAGTTCAATGAAGACACCGGCTTCGTGGGAGCGGCGACCATCGCGCAAGTGCGGCTGTTTAACACGCATCCCACGGGCCAGGCGCTGAAACGCGAGCGGCTGGCAGCTTTGATGGGCGATGGCGGCATTCAGGAATGCGGTTACGCGCAGAATTGCGTCGAAGTTTGCCCGAAAGATATCCCGCTGACCAAGGCAATTTCCGAAGTGAGCGGAGAGGTCATGAAACAGGCTATCGGTGACCTTTTTCGGCGCTGATTTGCGTCATTTTGTGCGTCTGGGGGTGAGTGGTTTCGTCTCCAGTGACGCCAAACGCCTCTCCTCACAGCACATAGCTGGATCTCGACAAAACGCGGAAAATGGCCCTCCACATGCCACTTATCAGATGGTTCCCGCGGCCTGATCGTGGGGTAGTAACCAGTAGTAACCAGATTTCGGATTACAGATTCTGGTACGGCGGTAACGGCCTGAGAGCAGTATCTGGTTTGAGGGCTTGACAGCGTAGGGTAGAATGACCGGCAGTTGGGGCGAGTTGTACCGAAACGGGAGAGACCACTTCGTTGAAGCAAAAAACTCAATTCTGGCTCGCGGTTGCCCTGTTGGCTGGCTTGTGCAGCCCTCTGTTTGCTGCCAGCCCGACCACCCTGCACCGCACGGTGCACCGGCGGCGGCAGGTGCGGTCTCTGCGTTGGAACCCGATGTTCCGGCCGTCACACCAGTCTCTGCTGGTGCAAAACGCCGAGATCAACCGCATGGAACTGCCTCGCATTCAGGACGATGCAGAGCTCGAACATCTGAAGGCGATTGAGGCTCTGGTGCCGATTCGTACCAGCGAGTCGCTGCGTTTCGATCCGCGGCTCGATCCTACACGGCGGTTTAGCCGTCCCTGGACGCGCGACTTTACCGAAGACATTGGTCAGGCCTATTACCACCGCTTTCATCAACAGATTCAGGTGAATTCCGCGGTGCGAACCGTGAAGGTGCAGAAAAAACTTCGCCGCCACAATCGCAACGCGGCCCCTGCCGATGGCGATACGGCTTCTTCGCATCTGGCCGGCGTGACCGTGGACCTGCAGCGCCGCGGCATGACGAATGAACAGATCCGCTGGATGGAACACTACCTGTTCTACATGAAGGCCCTGGGCCTGGTGGAACCGGAAGAAGAGCGGCACCAGTGGGTGTTCCACATTATGGTTTCCGGGCACTACTCGGAGTGGCGCGAGACGCAGAATATAGTTCCGCTGGAAAAGGTGGAACGTCCGGAAAGCGACCGTCCTTCCATCGATAACCCTGCAGTTGACAGCGCGCAGATTCCGCTTCTGGATCTGCAGCTCACGGCCCTCACACAGCCTGAGTAAGCTACTTTTTCCGGTTCCGCACTTCTACCCGTTCCGCTAGAATTCTGCTCACATGGTGTCACATTCTTCGATCTTAGTTTTCTCAGCCATTGCTCGCACCACGCTCAAGCGGTCAACGCTTACATGATCGTGCTCATGGCGGGTCTACCCGGCACCGGCAAAACTACGCTGGCACGCGAACTCGCTGTCCGGACGTTCGGCCGCGTGATCAGCAAGGACGACATCCGCCACGCGATCTTTTCGGCCGATGAGATTGCATACTCTTCGCGGCAGGACGATTTCTGCGTTCAGATCATGCTTGAGACTGCCGCATATTTGCTGCGGCAGGAACCTGCGCGCTACATCTTTCTCGACGGCCGTCCATTCTCGCGGCGCTATCAAATCGAAAATGTTCTTGTGGCCGCCGCTTCCCTGCACCAGCCCTGGCGGATCCTGGAATGCGTTTGCGCAGAAGCGACAGCACGGCGGCGTTTGGAGGAGCACGTCGTCACTGGAACGCATCCCGCGGGCAACCGCGACTTTCAGCTTTATCTTGACGTGCAAGCCCGCTTCGAAGTTATCTCTGCGTCGAAAACCATGATTCGGACCGATCAGCCGCTTGAAGACTGCATCGCACAGGCTCTTGACGCCATGCGGTGAACGTTCTGCGCCTCGATTTCACCAAATACCGTTGGCTTCTGATCGCGGACGGCTGACGCTGTTACACTGTGGTGCTTCCCTCATGCCTACCTTTGCCGCGGTCGACATCGGATCGAACTCAGTTCGGCTGAAGATCGCACGCCTGGCTGGGCGGCGTCTTCGACAAATCCACGAGGACCGGGAAGTCACGCGCCTTGGCGAGGGCGTATTCCGGTCGGGATTTCTCACGCCTGAATCGATGGCGGAAACGGTCAAGGTGCTGCGCCGATTTCATCGGGCCGCGCAGCAGGTGGTCACTGACACGGTGCGTGTGGTTGCAACCAGCGCCTTGCGCGACGCGCGAAATTCCCAGGCATTCCTCGAGTGGGTACGTTCGGCTACGGGCTGGCGGGTCGAGATTATTTCTGGAGTGGAAGAGGCGCGTCTGATTCACCTGGGACTGGTTTCGGGTCCGCGGGTGGATCGTTTGCCGACCCTGATGATCGATCTCGGCGGAGGCAGCTGCGAGTTGACAGTCTCCGCCAAGGGACAGATACGTGACACGGTGAGCCTTCCGCTGGGGGCGGTCCGGCTCACCGACGAATTCCTCAAGCACGACCCGCCCCGCAAGGGAGAATTGAAACGCCTGCGCGGATTCGTTACCCGCGAGGTGAACCGCATTGCGCCGCGGATCGTGGCCGCGCGCGTGAAGAATGCGATTGCGACTTCCGGAACGGCGGCGGCGCTGGCGGCGGTGGCCGCCAACTTGAGCAGCAATCGCCGCAACCATCGGCTGATGGTCTCGAGTGCCGAGATGAGCCGCATCGCCAAGCGGCTGGCCCGGCTGCCCGTGGCCGACCGGCGCAAGATTGAAGGCATTGGACCGCGCCGCGCGGAAATCGTGGTGGCGGGCGCGATGGTCTACCACGGCCTGGTCGAACATTGCCATCTCAAGGGATTTCGTTACTCGCCCCTCGGTTTGCGCGACGGCCTGCTGGCCCAGATGGCCGCGGAACACGATCGCAACACGCGCCCCGGCAAGCAGATCGAATCCGAGCGCTGGGAGTCGATCGGGAAAGCGGTTGAGCATTACGGCGTCGACCTCAAACATGCGCTCGACGTCCGCGAGTCGGCTATGTTTCTGTTCTCGGCTCTGCGCTCGGTGCACCGCCTGGCCCCGGAGTATCGCGAGTGGATCTCGGCGGCGGCCATGCTTTACGAAGTGGGAGACTACGTGAACCGCGCCGGACGGCACCGCCATACTCACTACATTATTTCGAACTCGGAAATTCTGGGTTACACGCCACCGCAGCGGCGCATCATCGCTGCCATTTCCCGCTACCTGGGAAACTCGCGTCCCATGGTGGAGGATGGACCCATGAAGGTGCTCGATCCCGGCGACCGGCCGGGGGTGCAGAAGGCCATCCTGCTATTGCGATTGGCTCGTGCGCTGAATCTGGGGCGCAGCCGCGCGGTGCAGAAAGTGCGTGTGAAACTGCACGCCGCCGATGTGCACCTGACGCTGGTTCCCCGCCGGCGTATGGGCGTGGACTTGGAACTGTGGGCGATTGAGAAAGACTGCGCCTATTTCCGGGAAGTTTTCGGGCGGGAACTTTCCACTGCCGTGTCGTAGAGCGTACGCAGAATCTTCGGGGTCACGCACCAGCTCAGGGTGCCGGAACTGCGCCGCATCTCCACTTTCGCGACGGCTCCCTTTTTCAGTTCGAGCGAGGCTTCGCATCCAGAATCGCTGATGATTGCGCCCAGAAACTGGCTCAGGTTGGGGTTGTGCCCGACAACCATGATCGCTTCCTGGCGCGCGTATTTTTCCAGCAGCTTGCGGAAATCGGCGAAGCCGGCTTCGGGGCGAAGGCCAGCGTCGATCTGCAGTTTGCCTTCGTAGCCCAGTTCATTGCCCACCAGAGAACCTGTCTGGGTGGCGCGTTTCAGAGGGCTGGAGACGATCACGTCCACCTGGACTTCCAATGCAGCGAGTGCGCGGCCGATGTAACCACATTGCGCGATACCTTCCGGATCGAGAGCGCGCTTCTCGTCCTTCTTCGGATTGGCGACGTGCTCGCCGGCGCTGGCGTGACGCAGGAAGTAGAGAATCATTGCGGACTACGTTCCTTCCCCACGAGCGCTTTGTGCTTTCGCGGCGCGGCCGGTGGAGGCAACGTGGCTGCCGGTTTGCCTTCCGCCAGGCTGATCAGGAAATCCTGCGCGCTGAAAGCGGCCGCCCCAACCGGAGGCTTGGTCTTGTGCTTCCCCAGCGGCGATTGCCAGGCTCGAATGTAGGTGGCATCGGGGAGCAAAATGCGCGCCTTGAGATTGTCGGCCAGATAAGCCTCGAGAATCTCATGGCGCACTCGATCCCGCAATAGTTCGTCGCGCAGAGGCACCAGCACCTCGACGCGTTCGTAGAGATTGCGCGGCATCCAGTCGGCGCTGCCCATATAAATTTCTTCGTCGCCACCGTTGGCGAAATAGTAAATGCGGCTGTGCTCGAGGAACCGCCCCACAATGCTGCGCACGCGGATGCGGTCACTCAGTCCGCGCACTCCGGGACGCAAGGCACAGATGCCGCGAACGATCAGATCGATCTCCACCCCAGCCTGAGAGGCGCGGTATAGTGCCTGCACCACGCTCTTATCCAAAAGCGCGTTCATCTTCGCGATGATGCGAGCCTCGCGGCCCTGGCGGGCGTGCTCGGCTTCGCGATCGATCAGCGCAATCGACTTCTCGGCAAGATCGAGTGGAGCGACCAGCAGCGGATCGTAGCCAGGATTTTCCGCATACGCCGTGAGGAAGCTGAACACATCGTGGACCGCACGGGTGACTTCTGGATTCGCCGTAAATAGACTGAGATCGGTATAGATGCGCGCCGTGGTTGCGTTGTAATTTCCGGTGCCGATGTGGGCGTAGCTGCGGATCGCGCCATCCGGATCGCGGCGTACCAGCAACGAGAGTTTGCAGTGCGTCTTCAGGCCGACCAGCCCGTGAAATACCTGCACCCCGGCATCTTCCATGTCGCGCGCCCAGCGGATGTTGTGGGCTTCGTCGAAGCGCGCTTTCAGTTCCACGACCGCGGTTACTTCCTTGCGCGAGGCTGCATCGATCAGCGACGGCACGATCAAGGAATGCTCGTTGGTGCGGTAGAGCGTCTGCTTGATCGAGAGGACCTTATCGTCTTCCGCCGCCGACTCGATGAACGAAACCACCGCGTCGTAGGAGTCGTAGGGGTGGTGCAGAAGGATGTCGTGACGGCGCAACTCTTCAAATAGATCCTTCGACTTCGACGTAAGGCGCAATTCCCGCGGTGAAAACGGTCGATACTTCAGGTCGGGACGGTCCACCTGCTCATACACATTGAACAGCCGGGAAAGATTCACCGGACCGTTGACCGGGAAAACCTGCCAGGGGTCGAGCTCAAAAACGGTTCGCAGGCGTTCGATGATCTCGGGGTCGGCGTCGGCTTCGATCTCCATGCGCACCGCGTCTCCCTTGCGGCGATTATGTAATTCGGCGCGCACGGATTCGAGCAGGCTGCGCGCTTCCTCCTCCTGCAGGTAGAGATTGCTGTTGCGGGTGACACGGAAGGGCGCGGAGGAGACGACGTCATAGCCGTGATACATATTCACGGCGTGGTGAGCGACCAGATCGGCGAGGAAAATAAAATCAGCCGTACCTTCCGACGGCAGGCGCACCAGACGCGGCAGCGCCCGGGGAACCGCAACTACGCCGGTGTAGGTGAGCGCAGAGCGACGCCGCCGCCGCAGTAGAAAACCCAGACACAAGGCTTTGTTGATAACCCGGGGAAAAGGATGCGCGGGATCGACCGTAACTGGCGTGAGGAGTGGATCCAGTTCTTTTTCGCAATACTCATCGACGAACCGCAGGGCAGCCGGATCCAGTTCGTGCAGGGCCAACACTCGAATGCCGCCAGCCGCCAGGGCCGGACGCAGCCGCGCGTTCCAGCACTCATACTGGTCGTCGACAAACTCATGGCACAGTTTTCCGAGAAGTTCGCGCTTTTGCACCAAAGTGGTGCCGTCGGGACCGGCTTCGTTGTAGCCATCTTCAATCTGCTGCACCATAGCAGCGACACGAATCTCGAAGAACTCGTCGAGATTGCTGGCTGAAATCGCCAGAAACTTCACGCGCTCCAGCAGCGGGTTGCTTTCGTCTCCAGCTTCTTCGAGCACACGACGGTTAAACGCGAGCCACGAGGTGTCACGATTGAGGTAATACTGGGGATCTTCGAGTGAAATGCGAGCCATGCGGACGTGCCGTTACTGCCTATCTTTCCTTGGTTTTCCTGCCCTGGGTTTTCCGGCCTTAACTTTCGCAGCTTCTTTAGTATAAAGCATTCTGAAAAACCAAAGCGGCGTCGGGCTAAATCTCACCTGACGCCGCTATATTTTAGAGCTGCCAACCGCTCGCCGACCGTGTCAGCGTACTTGTTTGATCGCTTCTTTCACCTTGGCTGCGACATTGTCCGGAAGCGGCGCGTAGGCCAGGGCGGAAGTCATTTTCTGGCCGTCTGTCACCATCCAGTTCAGGAAGTCGGAAAGAATTTTTCCTTTGGCCGGATCTTTGGACGAAGCTGGAATCAACAGCCAGGTGAAGCTCGCGATCGGATACGAGTCCTTGCCGGGTGCGTTGGTGATGGAGATGCGAAAATCCGCGGGCATCTTCGGAGCCGAAGCCGCGGCCGCGGTGACGCTATCGAGCGACCCTTTTACAAAATTGCCGGCGACATTCTGCACGCTGCCGAATGGGATTTTGGTCTGCAGAGCGTAGATGAGTTCGACGTACCCAATAGCTCCGGGCATCTGGCGTACATATGCAGCGACCTGTTCATTGCCTTTGCCGCCCAGCCCGAGCGGCCATTTCACCGCTGTGCCGCTGCCCACCTGACTCTTCCAATCTGCGCTCACCTTCGAGAGATAATCGGTCCAGATGAAGGTCGTGCCGCTGCCATCGGAGCGGTGAATGACTACGATGTCTTTGTCCGGGAAATTCACTCCCGGATTCGCGCCTGCGATCGCCTTGTCATTCCACTTCGTGATTCTACCCAGGAAGATTCCCGCCAGCACGTCGGGGGTGAATTTCAGATCGGCGCTTACTCCCGGAACGCTGTAGACCGGCACCACCGCTCCTAACACAGTGGGAATATTGAGGATCTTGGATTTCGCCGCCTTCAGTTGCTCGTCATTCATGGGCACGTCGCTGGCCCCGAATTCCACTGTGCCTTCCGATACCTGCCGGATTCCGCCGCCGCTGCCGATCGACTGGTAATTAATCTCAATGTCGGAGTGTAGCTTGTGGTACTCGCTAAACCACTTGGAATACATGGGATAAGGAAAAGTAGCGCCCGCCCCGTTGAGCTTGGTCTGTCCCAGGGCGGCCACCGGCAAAAGGACACACAACCAAAACAGAATGACTTTCCGCATCGTCACACCCCCTGAAATGTTGGTACTCCACTTCTAGTGGGGCAATGTTACAGGACTGTTACAGCGTGGTGAATTTGTAGTGAATGGGAGGCTAAAAGAGTTCGGCTACGGCACCGGCTGCAGCCGGGCCAGTTCTCGCTCGAACAGTGGATTGGCGGGAAACTGCGCGCGCAAGCCCATCAGCAACTGGATTGCTCGCGGCTTGTCCTTATCACGCACATAGGCGATCGCGAGCAGGATGCGGGCGAAAGGCCCCAGGTAGCGGCCGTGCTCCGCCGTCAACTGCAAATCGGCGATGCCGCCCTGACGATCGCCGGGAAGCCCACCTAGCCGCAACAGCCAGCGAAAGGGCGCGTAGAGGCTGCCCACTATGTATTTGCTGAACCCGGTGGCCAGGAACACGTCGTAGCAGTCAGGGCAAACGTCCAGCAGTTGTGCCGCCCAGGTCGAGGATTCCTTCGTGTAATGCAGCGAATCCAGGGTGCGGTGATCGATCAATGCCGCATAGTCTGCCTGCAACCCCGAAGCCAAGGTCATGGCAAATAACGCGTCGCGATCTTTCGGGTCTTTGGTGAAACGCACCCGCGCCAGCGTCTCCGCCCGCGCAATGGCCGCCTGAAAGTGCCCGCGCACCGCTGGATCGGCCGCGACCTTGGGCCGCCCCAGGAACGTTTCATCAT
>Ga0210383_10002665_pt1 | contig 16088 bp, 9 predicted proteins | sample IncBWC14OmetaG_FD_160072 | JGI IMG/M metagenome (GOLD analysis project Ga0210383, IMG submission 160072) | Forest soil microbial communities from Barre Woods Harvard Forest LTER site, Petersham, Massachusetts, United States - Inc-BW-C-14-O ...
CGATCAAGCGGGTGTCTTCCGAGTTGTCCTCGAGGGCCTTGCGTAAATGCGAGATGTATTGCGTCAGATTACCCTCTTCGACGAAGGTGTCGCCCCACACGGCTTGTAGCAATTCCTCTTTCGTGACCAGACGGTTGGGATTTTGCGCCAGGAAGAGCAGGACGTCGAAAGCTTTAGGGGTCAGAGAAACGGGTGAATCCGCGCGAGACAGCGTGCGCCTGCCCGGATCCAGCACAAACCGCCCGAAACGATACAAGTTATTCATAGGAAGGTGGTTAGCTTATAGGGCGATTCAGAGTTTTTCATCCTTTTTCAGAGCTTTCTGAAGGACTTCTCCAAGCGTCTCCCTTCAAAATTTGCGCTCGGCCCTTAGATGCGTCGGTGAAACGAAACCGACAGATCAAATAACGGTCTTCGTATCAGTGAGATACGAGCGTGACGTCGGGCATGCTGCAAATCTGGAGTTCCTGGCTCGTCCCTGCAAGTCCCAAGTCTAGCCACCGGAACTCGGAAACAGCGAAGGCGAACTTATGGCGAGCCAAAACATAGTTTTCCTGGGGGAGTCTCCGAGTGTTGAAGCGAACCCCTCAAAGGTGTGTTTCCGGCATCCGAAGCTGGATCACTCAAGGCAAAGCTGGATCGGCGGCGTCAATCTTCACATTGAAGAACGGAACCTAGCCGAGTTCTACCTTGCCGAAGGACAGCGGCTTGCTCACATGGGCAGTTGGACCTGGCAGGTCGCAGGTGGAGGCGCGCTGCACTATTCGGAGGAATGGTACCGCATATACGGATTTGATCCGAAACTAGGGATGCCACGGTGGGAAGAACGGCTGCAACGGGTGCATCCAGAGGATCGGGAGAAGTGGCAAGGAGCAATTGAACGGGCAATTCAAGAGAAGTCGGACTACGACGTGCAGTTTCGTATTCTGCTGCCTGATGGAACGATCAAGTGGGTTCAAAGCGTGGGCCATCCCGTCTTGAGCACAGCGGGAGAACTCGTACAGTTCATGGGCTTCTCGGTGGACGTCACCGAGCGCAAGGTTGCCGAAGAGAAGGTTCGCGGGCAAGAGGCGGAACTCCGACAGATGCTTGACCTCACACCGCTGTACTTGATGGTACTTGGGCACGATGGAAGCCCGCTCTACGCCAATCGAGCGTCGCTCGATTACCTTGGCATGAGTCTGGATGAGTGGCGGCAAAAAAGTATTGGAACTGACCTTCACCCAGATGATGTGGAGCGACTCAACTCTGCGTCATCCAGTGGCTTCGCTTACGAATTGGAGTTGCGGGTGCGCAACGCTGACGGGAAATTCCGTTGGATTTTGTCTCGCTTCAACCCGCTGTGCGACGATAAGGGGCAAATCACGCGTTGGTACGTCGCGAGTACGGATATTGACGACCGCAAAAGGGCCGAAGAGAGGCTACAACAGGAAAACATCGCTCTCCGCCAGGAAATCGGCAGGGCCCCGATGTTCGAAGAAACTGTTGGCACCTCTCAGCCGCTGAGGGCCGTTCTTTCGCAAATTGACAAAGTCGCCCCAACGGACTCGACCGTTTTGATCACAGGAGAGACCGGTACTGGCAAAGAACTCATCGCCCGGTCTGTCCACAAACGCTCAGAAAGATCGGAACACGCTTTCATCAGTGTGAACTGTGCCGCATTTGCGCCAGCACTGATTTCCTCGGAACTATTTGGCCATGAGAAGGGGGCCTTCACGGGGGCCACTCAGCGCCGACTCGGCCGCTTTGAACTGGCCGACGGCGGAACGATTTTCCTGGACGAAGTGGGCGAACTGCCCCCGGACACTCAAGTCGCGCTCTTGAGAGTCCTTCAAGAACGGGAATTCGAGCGGGTTGGAGGCACCCAGTCCATCAAGGTCGACGTTCGTGTCATCGCCGCAACGAATCGGGATCTGAGCGCAGCCGTGGCTAATGGTTCCTTTCGTAGTGATTTGTTCTACCGCCTACAGGTTTTCCCGATTGAAATCCCTCCCCTTCGAGAGCGAACAGAGGACATTCCTTTGCTAGTGGAGTACTTCATCGACCGCTACGCGCGCAAGGCGGGTAAGACCATCAGGCACGTGAACAAAAAGACGCTCCAACTCCTCCAATCGTATCCTTGGCCTGGAAACATCCGTGAGTTACAGAACGTTATCGAACGTTCCGTGATCCTTTGTGAATCAGACGCTTTTTCTATTGACGAAAGTTGGTTGCATCTGCCGCTTCCCGCAACAGAGTCGAAGCGCCACATTGAGCTCCCTCGAAGACTCGAAGCGCAAGAGAAGGACATCATTGAGGAGGCTCTAAAAGCGAGCCGTGGACGCGTGTTTGGACCCACTGGGGCCGCGGCGAAGTTGGGGATTCCCCGGTCAACGCTGGAATCTAAGATCAAGTCGCTGAAAATCGACAAGAACCGCTTCAAGACAAATCCAGAAAGTTGAGGGCCTTTACGTAAGCACAAGTTCAATGCTCATTAAGTCTTCGCCGACTTCCAGCGGGCTCTCCGGACGCCTTTTTTCCACTAGGGAGCGGAGTTGTTGCCGTAACCTTCTCCCCAATACCATAGCGGCACTTATGGAATCTTTATGGAGTCCTCAGGACTTTCTCAGGGGTGACTCGCTAGCGTGTTGCTGGGACGTTTCCGCTCGTTGCATCCGAGTAGGGCGGATGGAATCCTGCGTGCCCTCCGACGCCAGCCGTCTTGGCAACGATTTGTGTAATGGCGGGCGCTCTTCCGAAGCGCTTCGGAACGACACGATGACGGTCGATCAGCTGGCAACAAGGTCCCAATATGTCAGGTCGGCCGCGGGAGAGCGGCGAGGTGCGCGGACAGCGCCCCTACAAAGAGGTAGCGAGGTTGCGGAAAAGCAGTTAGGGTAACGGGCAGTTTCACGCTGGATTGGCTGGCGCCCCTCAGGTTGGTCGCTGTGTCTCGCCGGAGCGACTCGGGTAGACTCCGCAAATTTTGACCCCGTGATCGAGCGATCGAGCGAAACTCCGACAGAATTGCTCAATCGCGGAAGAGGAACAAATGCTCGACGTCGTTTTTATCGGCGCGACTGTGCTTTTTGTGGCGGTCGCCATTCTGTATGTCCGCGGCTGCGAGAGGCTGCGATAGGAGCGACTCCATGAACGCCGCTAACGTTATGTTGCTGACCGTTTGTGTGCTCCTCGGTGGCTATTTGCTGTATGCCCTGCTGAAGGCGGAGAGGTTCTGACAATGACGGCAAATGGCTGGCTTCAAATTCTCCTCATGCTTGGAGTGATTCTTGCGATCACCAAGCCGCTCGGCGTCTTCATGGCACGCGTGTTCAATCGCGAAAAGACGCTTCTTGATCCCGTGTTGCGGCCGGTCGAGAAACTCGTTTATCGGCTGACCGGCGTGGACGAACAACACGAGATGCGCTGGACCGAATATACCGTCGCGATGTTGTTGTTCAGTGGCGCTTCCATGGTTTTCCTCTATTTGATGGAGCGCACGCAGCAGTGGCTCCCCTTTAATCCCCAAAAGATGGTCAATGTGCCGCCCGCACTGGCCTTCAACACCGCGGCGTCGTTCACCACAAACACCAACTGGCAAAATTATAGCGGCGAATCGACCATGAGTTATTTCACCCAGATGGCCGGTCTCGCATATCACAATTTCACTTCTGCGGCGACCGGCATTGTTCTGGCACTGGTGATCATTCGCGGCCTTGCGCGCAAGGAAACCGACAAGCTCGGTAATTTCTGGGTCGACATGACTCGCTGCTTGCTCTGGGTTTTGCTCCCCCTATGCCTGGTTGGCTCGCTGGTGCTGGTGTCTCAGGGAGTCGTTCAGAACCTGAAGCCGTACACAACGGTTGCGCTTACCGAACCGCAGTCCGTGCAATTGACCGGCGCCGACGGCAAGACCTCGACGCAAGTCGTAAACCAGCAGGTGATCGCCCAAGGGCCGGTGGCATCGCAGGAAGTAATCAAGGAATTGGGTACCAACGGAGGCGGATTTTTCGGCGCCAACAGTGCGCACCCTTTCGAGAATCCCACGCCTTTTTCGAACTTTTTTGAGCTGGTGTTGATCTTCGCGATCGCCTCCAGCCTCACTTACACCCTGGGCCGCATGACCGGCTCGCCGCGGCACGGCTGGGCGGTCTGGACCGCGATGGCGGTTCTGTTTCTGATGGGAGTCACTACCGCCTATTGGGCTGAGGCCAAGGGAAACCCGATGCTGGCGGGCGTGGATCAACAGGTCAGCGCGATCCAACCCGGTGGCAACATGGAAGGAAAGGAAGTCCGGTTCGGGATCGCGAATTCCGCGCTGTTTGCCACTATGACTTCGGACACGAGTTGTGGCGCGGTCAACAGCCAGCATGATTCGTTCACGCCTTTGGGCGGCATGGTTCCGATGATCAACATCATGCTTGGGGAGGTCGTTTTTGGCGGCGTCGGTTCCGGACTCTATGGCGTAGTGGTCTTCGTGATTCTCGCGGTCTTCATCGCCGGATTGATGGTCGGGCGAACTCCCGAGTATCTCGGGAAAAAAATCGAATCCTTCGACGTAAAAATGGCCATGTTGTCGATCCTGATCATGACCTTCGTGATTCTCGGTTTCTCTGCGGTTTCGGTAGTGCAGCCTTTTGGCACGTCGAGCGTCTCCAATCCAGGGCCCCACGGGCTCTCCCAGGTTCTTTACGCGTACACATCCATGGTTGGCAACAATGGCTCCGCCTTTGGCGGCCTGAACGGCAACACGCCTTGGTACAACACCAGCGGCGCGGTGGCCATGTTGCTGGGCCGATTCTTCATGCATATCCCCATACTCGCCATCGCGGGGAACCTGGCGAAGAAAAAGATTGCTCCGGAATCTGCGGGAACCTTCCCGGTCACCGGCCCACTTTTCGCGTGTTTGCTCGTTTCCACAATTCTCATCGTGAGCGCGCTCACGTTTTTCCCGGCACTCAGTCTGGGGCCGATTCTCGAGCATCTGCTGATGTCCGCAGGCAAATCTTTCTGAGGTTCCTATGGATCCCGTCGCCCAGGTAAGAAGACAGTCCCTCACCGACACGAAGATTCTCGCTCGCGCGGTGATCGACTCGTTTCGCAAATTGGACCCCCGCACCATGGTCAAGAACCCCGTTATGTTCGTGGTGGAAGTGGGTGCTGTCCTGACAATCGTCCAGCTGGTCTGGAATGCGCTTCATCACGCGGGTCAGATTGGCTTCGGCCTGCAGATCACCCTTTGGCTCTGGTTCACCGTCCTTTTCGCCAACTTTGCTGAAGCCATGGCCGAAGGTCGGGGCAAGGCACAAGCCGACACCCTGCGCAAGTCGCGAGCAGAGACCCAGGCACGCCGTCTGAAAAACGACGATACCGTGGAGAGTGTGCCCAGCTCGAAATTGCGTTTAGGTGACATCGTCGTTGTCGCTGCCGGAGACTTCATTCCTGGCGACGGTGAAGTAATCGAGGGTGTCGCCTCCGTGGATGAATCGGCAATTACTGGAGAGTCAGCACCAGTGATCCGGGAATCCGGCGGAGATCGTTCGGCAGTCACCGGCGGAACGCGCGTACTTTCCGATGAGATCAAGGTGCGCATCACTTCCAATCCGGGCGAAACCTTTCTGGACCGCATGATCAAGCTCGTTGAGGGAGCATCGCGGCAAAAAACACCCAACGAGATTGCCCTCAACATCTTGCTGGCCGGTCTCACCATCATCTTTCTTCTTGCTGTCGTGACTCTCCAGCCCTTTGCCATCTACTCCGGTGCTCCGCAGAACATCTTCGTCTTGGTGTCGCTCCTGGTTTGCCTGATTCCCACGACCATCGGAGGGCTCCTGTCTGCTATCGGCATTGCCGGCATGGACCGCATGATTCAGCGAAATGTGATCGCCATGTCTGGCCGTGCGGTCGAAGCATCGGGCGACGTGGATGTGCTGTTGCTCGACAAAACCGGGACCATCACTCTCGGAAACCGTGCCGCTACACAATTCTTTCCGGCGGCTGGCGTCGAAGAGGCTTACCTCGCCGATGCCGCGCAGCTTTCTTCGCTGGCCGATGAAACTCCTGAGGGACGCTCCATTGTTGTGCTGGCAAAGGAGCGCTACAACCTCCGCGGCCGCGATCTCTCAACCCATTCCGCGACCTTCATCCCGTTCTCGGCACAGACCAGAATGTCTGGCGTGGACATCGATGGTCGGGAAATCCGCAAGGGCTCTCTGGAGGCCATCAGCCGTTTGTGCGGCACTCGTGGCAACGGCATCCACGCTGACACCCAGGTGTGTGTTCGCGAGATTTCGAATGCGGGTGGAACGCCTCTGCTCGTTTGCGAGAACGGCCGCGTGCTCGGTGCGATCGCGCTTACCGACATCGTCAAGGGCGGCATGAAAGAGCGTTTCGACCAGCTTCGCGCCATGGGAATTCGTACCATGATGATCACCGGTGACAATCCGCTGACGGCGGCCGCCATCGCCCGCCAGGCCGGGGTCGACGATTTTCTGGCCGAAGCGAAGCCCGAAGACAAGATGGCGCTGATCAAGCGCGAGCAGGCCAAGGGGAAACTCGTAGCCATGACTGGCGATGGCACCAATGACGCCCCGGCGCTCGCTCAGGCAGACGTCGGAGTGGCCATGAATACCGGCACCCAAGCCGCGAAAGAGGCCGGCAACATGGTCGACCTCGATTCCAACCCGACAAAGCTCATCGAAATCGTCGAAATCGGCAAGCAGCTTCTGATTACACGCGGTGCACTGACCACATTTTCCGTCGCGAACGACGTGGCCAAGTATTTCGCCATTATTCCCGCGATGTTTGCCGGGGCATTCCCACAATTGAATGTCCTTAACGTGATGCGCCTGGCGACGCCGCAATCGGCGATTCTATCGGCCGTCATCTTCAATGCGCTGATTATCGTTGTGCTGATCCCACTCGCCCTGCGAGGCGTAGCGTATCGGCCGCTGGGAGCGGCAGCGCTGCTGCGCCGCAATCTGTTGCTCTATGGTCTCGGCGGGATCATCGCGCCATTCATCGGCATCAAGCTCATCGACGTGCTGCTCTCGTATCTCCGATTTATCTGAGAGGCTTTCATGAAGAAGAATCTCCTCATTGCCATCTGGTTCACTTTGGTGACCACCGTCATATTCGGCGTCATCTATCCGCTTGCTATCACCGGCCTGGCACAGGTTTTCTTTCACGATCGCGCCAACGGACAGCTCATCGAGAGAGACGGAAAGCTCGTCGGCTCCAGAATCATTGGGCAGGCATTCACAGGGGCGGGCTATTTTCACTCGCGTCCCTCCAACGCTGGAAATGGATACGATCCCATGTCGAGTGGCGGCTCGAATCTGGCACCCACAAACAAGAATTTAATTGAGCGCGTGAAGGGCGACGTGCAAAAACTTCAGGGCGAGAACCCAACCGCTCCGATACCTGTCGACCTGGTGACAAGCTCAGGTTCCGGTCTGGACCCGGACATCTCTCCCGCAGCCGCTGAATTCCAGATTCCTCGCGTCGCCCATTTGCGTGGCCTGAATGAAGAACAAGTGCGGACGGTTGTCCGGAACCATACGAGAGGGCGCGACCTCGGAGTATTAGGCGAACCACGCGTCAATGTTTTGGAATTGAATCTGGAACTCGACACCCTCCGAACTGCGCGCTGAACGTTAGAATTTGTCGGCTGAGTCGAGGATCTCAAGAAACGCCTCGCTGACCTTGAGTCCAAGGCCCAGTCGTCCGCACCCTCCTGCGGTTTCTTCCGCTCACTTATTCGCAAGACAAACTAAATATTCGCGTGCAGCACATCCGCCTCACCGGTCCTTCGCGTATTACCTCACGAACTCTAGATCAACGAGTTCCGGCCAATCCGTGGCGGGCGCAGTCTGCTCTATCAATTTGCCGCCACTGCGCGATAACGCTTTAAGATAGGTTCTCGGAGCCCTAGGCTCCTCGAGAAGGTTAAACCCACTTCGTGGTTCGCGCTGCGTCCGAACGATGGCCGTTTCAAGGGACCACCGCTGCAGGATCAACGCGCGCGGAATGTTAAAGATCGGGAACGAAGTCGAATGAAACTCTGCCTCACGAGAGAACGGATTACTCCCCGCTGGCACCGCGGCCTCTTGCATCGTGACGCTGTCCTCACTCCGTTCATTCTCTTTCTAGCTGCGGTATTGTCAATTCCGACCGCCATTCACGCCCAGAGCGTCACCATTCAAGGACACATCACGGACCCGCAAGCCCACGCGGTCAGCAATGCGAAGGTCAGCCTTCTTACCGCCGAAGGGCGACTCGTCCAACAGATCGCGACCGCAGACGACGGACGATTCATCTTTGCAGGCATTCCGGAGGGCACATTCAAGCTCGAGCTACACATTGCGGGCTTCGAAGCGGTAAGTCAGCCGCTCGTTGTTCGTGCCGGACAGCCCTTAACCTGCGATATCCAGCTGAAAATTGCGGCAGCAAATGAGGAAGTCAGAGTGTCGACAGACGTGCTGGCGACAGACGTCTTCACGCCCGATCCCGCACAACGTCTGGTGATTCGAGAGGAAACGCTCGACGCTAATCCCGGCCGGCCCGGAGCACCAGTCTCTATCCCGGGACTCCCCATCGAGACCGCATCCGGCGGAATCAAAGCGCCGCAGTATTTCGCTCCGGGCGTTGCCGGAGACCACGGCGAACCCATTGCCTCGTACATTCAAGTCGGGAGCTATCTCGTCTCCAACAATCTTTCCGCGAATGCCCACGGCAACGGCTACGCCGACCCCAATGTTCTTATCCCCGAGGTGATCGGAAGCGTCCAGGTGGATGGAGGTGCCTTCAATGTGCGCGAGGGAAACCATTCGCAAAATCTTTCGGCCACGTACGGCCTGCGCTCTCAGTTTGACCCTTTCTTCACACTCACCGGCGATTATCGCGACCTTGACTTGGTTACAGGATTCAGTCCCGACCCCCATTCCTGGATTCTCCTGCAAGCTTCCTATGGCAACGGCTTTCTCGATCGGCTCGAGCATCGCAAACAATTCAAAGGCAACGCCTTCCGTGAGTTTACCTTCGGCAATCATAAACTCACTCTCTTCGGCATCGCCTACTACGGGTTTTCGTATATCCCAGGCCTCGTGCCGCTGGATGTTTCTGTTCCCGGCGATACCATTGATCCACGCCAGAAGGATCAAACCCATACTGCCGAAATCGCGCTCAACGACGTTTGGCACTTGACGAGTTCCCAGCAGCTACAACTGTCCGGTTTCTTCCGCACCTACAATCTCTCGCTCTTTTCCAATTTTGGCGACGGGCTCATTCGCCAGAGCGAGTTCCGCACCGTCACCGGCAGCAACGCGACCTACATCAAAAACTTTGGTGATTTCTTATCCCTGCTCGCCGGATTCGATTATCAGCGCGACGCCCCGCGGCGCGATAACCTGGATCACTACGATTTCTTCGACCCCGCCGAACCAAGCGTGTACGGTCCATTCCAGAAAGTGTCATCCAATAACATCGCCATCGGAGATCTCTCACCCTATATTGCCGCGCAAGGCACGCTGGATCGATACTTGCATTTCTATCTCGGATGGCGACGCGACGAAATTGATTTTGGCAACGAGGACCTGCTTGTTCCAGCACACTCGTTTCAGAGCTGGGTTGGCGTCAACAATCCCAAGGCCACTGTGTCCTTCCTTCCCAACGAGCACTCCTGGTTGCCGAACGTGTCATTGAGCGGCGGCGAAGCTTTCTTCACCAACGATCCCAGAATTGGCACCGGAACAGCCCAAGGCACGCTGGTCAGCCGTTCGCACTCCTATCAACTCGTCGCCAGCAAGACCCTCGCCGGAACGGATTTTCGACTTACTCTCGGTCACACCACGACTGAGGCCTCCCTCGCGAAAATTGATCCAGATACAGGATTGCAGTTTGACGAGGGCCCAGGACGGCTCCGTTATTTGACATTTGCAGCGCGCCACTACTTTAGCTTTGGCCTGCTGCAAGCCTCCGTGTCAAAAGCGGATGCTCGCGACTTATCCGACGGCACGCCAACCCCTGAAGCGCCCCGCCTCATCGTGGATGGTCTGGCAACGCTGGATCATCTTCCATTCCGTTTGCGCGCGCGCGCCGAATTCGAATACGTTGGAGCAAAGCCCCTGGGCGAGCTCATTTCCGGTGTGCCGGCCTCCGATGCGATTGGTGTTCCAACCACAGAAGTTCGCGGCGCTGTCTTGCGGACGTTCAAACAGGGTCGAATGGACCTGGGTGTGAACTTCCTGATCGCCAAAGGCTACACCGGGCAAACCACCGAACAGCTCGAGCCCAACCCGCTGGCGAGCATCGTAGGCGTGCGGCTGCACTCTTACATCAGTGCTTCCTACACCTATCGCTTTGGCACCCACCACGTGAATTGAGCAGAGATGGGTGGCCACGCCGCGAAGCTGCCCCCATCTGCGCGTCCGCTGGGAATCACAACTCTCAAATCTCCCCCGTAACCGTCATTCCCGGAAACTTTGTAAATAAAAGATAAATGTTAGCGCGGCGCACATCCGAATCGCCGCTTCTTCGCGTACTACCACACGAACTCCAACCAATGGGTTCCGGTGGACCTGCAGCGCGCACAGTCTGCCTCATCAATTTGCTACCCGTCTGCGGGATTTACTCCGGGGTGTGGGCGGGTGGCAACAAACTAAAGGAGATTGCCGATGAAATGGTTCCGAAGTTGCCTTGCCGCGCTCGTGGCGGTGGGGATTGCTGTGCCGCCCGGCCTATTCGCTTCCAGCCACCGGGAGGCTCCCATAACCGCGCTAGACCACAAAGCGGATATCACCGATCTCTACGCCTTTGTGAGTTACAGCGCCAATCAGCAACCAAGAACAACTCCCTCGAAGGTCACCCTGATTCTCAACGTTGACCCGCTCTTGGAGCCCGCCAACGGCCCCAATTGGTTTCCTTTCGATCCCGACATCCTCTACGAGATCCACGTCGATAACAATCACGACGCTCTGGCGGATATCACCTTTCAAATCCGTTTCCAAACCCAATTCCAGATTCCGAACATACCGGTCGGACTGGCAGGCATTGGTGACAACGGCGCGAATCAGCCGGGAACCTCCAATCTCGTCGTGCCCCCGCAGATTCGCGATTTCAACAATCCCGGCCTGAATCTCCGGCAAACCTACACCGTAACCATGGTTCGGCACATCAAGGGAGACGGCGACGATGACGCGGATGACTTCGAATCCACGCAACTCACCAATTCCGACGGTTCGCCATTCTTTGCCGTGCCCACCAACAACGGTCCTCGAACCATGGACTACGGCAAGCTCTTCGACGCCGGCACCTATCAACTGCAAAACGGTATTTCGGTTTTCGCCGGCACCGTGGACGATCCTTTCTTCATCGACCTCGGCGCTACGTTCGACACCGTGAACTATCGCACCCTCAGCAGCGGCATCCCTGGCGTTCTCACCGACGCGGAAGATGCGGCGAACCAGAACTTTGCGAGTGATACGGTCTCGGGCTATGCCGTCAACACCATCGCCCTGGAAGTGCCGATTCCTATGCTCACCAGCACCGGAAAAGTTGAACCCGCGACCTCCCCGGCTGCGACCATCGGCATCTGGGGAACCACCTCCAGGCCGCGCGTCACCGTTCGCAATTCTCCGAACCCGGCAAACAATTTCGGTCCCTACCGCCAGGTGCAGAGAATGGGCAACTCGCTCATCAACGAACTCGTGATCGGCATCGGCTCGAAAGACCGCTGGAGCATGGACAAGCCCGTGAACGACAAACAGTTCGCTCATTTCGACCTCGATCCGGCAATCGCGCACATCGTCGAAGCGTTGTATGGCGGAGCTTTGAAAATTCCGCCAGCACCGCGAAACGACCTGCTACCGCTGGTTACCTATGCTGCGCCAATCGCAGCTCCGGGAACTCCCGCTGGGCCGATCGCAGATTTGCTGCGTCTCAACACCGGTGTTCCGGCAACACCACCAGACAGCGCAAGCCGTCTCGGCTTGATCGGAGGCGATCCCGCTGGCTATCCGAACGGGCGGCGTTTATTTGACGACGCCGTAGACATCACGCTGCGAGTAGCGGTCGGCGGTGTCTTGGTTCCCGGCTTCAACCACTTCCCCAACAATCGCCTCGGCGACGGAGTCAACGTCAACGATGTCCCCTTCCGGACGCAATTTCCGTACTTCGCGGATTCTCCCAGTGGCCGTAACCGTCGCCACCTCGATCCAGGAGAGCCCGGAGGCGGGCCCGTGTCTTAGAAGCTCAACCCGTGGCCGCGCGGCGAAATCCGCGCGGCTTCGGACTTCGTTCGAACCGAAAAGGGGAAAAGAAAATGAAAACTCTGGGTCTGGCAGTTCTCTCGCTCATTCTAGCGCCCGCGATCTACGCACAGGCGCCGCTTAAATTGACTACGCCCGCCGAGCAGAAAATCGCGTGGGCCGAGGCCGCCATCAAAGCGCATCCGGATCGCAGCCAACCCTACAACGAACTGGCGGTGGGGTACGTCAACCGCGTTCGCGAGACTGCTGACCCGAGCTACTACGATCAAGCGGAAGCGGCGGTTCAGAAATCTCTGCAGTTAACGCCTGACAACCTCGAAGGCCAAAAAGCGCGAGTCATGATCTTGCTTGGTCGCGGCGACTTCGCCGGGGCGCTCGATCTCGCCAAAGCCCTGAACAAGAAGACTCCGGATGACGTGTTGCTCTACGGCTTCATCGCCGACGCCGCGATCGAACTCGGCGACTACGCCGAGGCCGAGCAAGCGGTTCAGTGGATGCTGGATCTACGGCCAGGGAACGTGCCTGCGCTCCTGCGCGGAGCTACTCTCCGTCGTCTCTATGGCGATTCCGAAGGTGCGATGCTCTTTTTCTCCCAGGCCTATCAGCAAATGCCTCCAACTCAAACCGAAGACTTGGCCTGGACATTGACACAGATGGCGGACTTGCAAATGTCAGTTGGTCACATCGATGACTCCGAAAGCCTACTTCGCTCCGCGCTTCAGAAATTCCCCCGCTATTACCAGGCCCAGGAAAGCTTGGCCCGTGTTCAAACAGCGCGGCAGCGCTATTCGGAAGCCGTGGAACTTCTCCGTAAACGCAACCTCAGTTTTCCGACCGCCGCTAGCCGTTATGCCTTGGCGGAAGCCCTCGAACGCGCCGGCCAGAAAGCCGAAGCAGATTCTGCATACCGGGAGTTCGAAACCAGCGCCCGCCGCACGATCGACTCAGCCGACAACGCCAACGAAGAACTCATTTTCTATTACCTCGCGCACAGGCATAACGCCGCCGAAGCTCTGCGTATTGCACAGATCGAAATTGCCAAGCGTCACGATGTGAACATCTTGGACGCCTATGCTTGGGCGCTTTATTCGAGTGCCCATTACGAAGAGGCGCAACAGCAGATCGCCAAAGCTCTCGCCGTGGGAGTCCGCGATGCAGCGATGCTCTATCACGCCGGAGCCATCGCCGAGAGTTTGAAAGATAGCTCCGCCGCGGAGCGCTTCTTAAAAGCGTCACTCGAACTCAATCCATCATCCGATACGGCCGGCGCTGCGCGCGAAGCTCTCGAGAAGCTCGCACCAACTTCGGCCGAAGCCCGCAACTCGAAGTAGACCTACAGGACATCATGATTCGAAAGATTCTATTTCTGATGTTTATGCTGATTTACCTGGCGCAACCCGGGCGACTGCAAGCCCAACAGAGCTCCACGAACGATCTGATCAAGACTCTGCAGTCCCGCGTCAGAAGGTACCCGGAAGACTACGCCGGATATGCCGGACTGGGCGCGGCGTATTTGCAGAAGGGTCGAGAAACCGGCGACGCTGCCGATTTCGAGCTAGCCAAAGGCGCGCTCGAAAAATCACTGGATCTGCTTTCGAACGATCCCGCGGCAGCCTTTGCGATGACGCAGATGGCCGTGGTCCGCATGGCCGAACACCGTTTCGACGAAGCGCTCACTTGGGCACAAAAGGCTCTGGCACTCGGTTCGGGTGACCCATCGCCCTGGGCCATCGCGGGAGACGCCCTCGCGGATATGGGAGATTACACAGGCGCTGCGGAGGCCTACTCGAAACTGGACAGCGTATTTGGTTCCGAGGACGAGAAGCTGGCGTTCTCCTATCAGCGGGACACCCGTATGTCGTTCCTTCGGTTCGTCGCGGGCGACACGCAAGGCGCCATAAATCTTATGCGTAGCGCAATCCAAAAGGCGGTCGAGATGCACATGCCGCCCGAGAACGTCGCCTGGAGCCAATACCAACTCGGCGAAGAACTCTTCCAGGCCGGAGAAATCGCACCTGCCGAAAAGATGTATCTCGCATCGCTCGAGGAATATCCCGGCTACTACCGCGGCCTCGCAGGGCTAGCCAAAGTCCGCGCCGCACAAGGCAAATACAACGATGCAGCTGATCTCTTCAAGAAAGCGATCGCGGCGGTACCATATCCGGAATATGCAGCCGCGCTGGGCGATGTGTTCCGGAAAATTGGCAACGCTCAGGAAGCCAAAAAGCAATACCAGCTGGTCGAGTTCATCGGCTATCTAAATCAAGTCAATCAGCAAATTCACAATCGAGACCTGGCACTGTTCTATGCCGACCATGAGTTGAAGCTCAATGAATCGCTCGAACTCGCTCGCAAGGAGCTGGAAGTCCGCCACGACATCTATACCTGGGACGTGCTCGCGTGGTCCTTATATAAGAACGGCAAGATTCCGGAAGCCACCGACGCAATCTCTCACGCTCTGGCGCAAGGAACAAGAGACGCACAATTGTTCTTTCACGCCGGAATGATCTATGAAAAAGCTGGTGATTCGGCGAAGGCCAGAAGCTACCTGCAGCAAGCACTCGCAACCAATGCTCACTTCAGCATTCTCTATTCCGAAAAGGCCGCCGAGACACTGGCCCGGTTGACACAAAAGGAAATCGTTGTCAGCCGGCAAGAGGCACCCAGTGTTCGCTAAAGCGCGAGTTGTTCGCGGCTTTCTAGCAGTGGCCGCGACGCTGGCCCTATTGCCCGCTCTCTCGTCAGCGCATCCCATGGGTAACTTCAGTATCAGCCACTACGCAGGCATAACCATCGACGGCCGCTTCGTAGAAGTGCGCTATTTCATCGACATGGCCGAGATCCCCACATTTCAGGAAATACAACAGAACAGCATCGTCGCTCAGTCGAACGACCCTCGCGTCCGATCCTACTTGTCGAGCCAGGCAGAAGCGTTCAAGACCAATTTGCTTCTCACCCTGAACGGCCAGCCGCTGTCACTGGAAACCACTTCACAGGACATACTTTTCTCTCCAGGCGCGGGCAATCTTCCAACCATGAAGTTCGGTCTCGTCTATCGCGCACAAGTATCCGAATCTTGCGCAGTCAACCGCTGCGAGCTCGAATATCGTGACGCGAACTTCTCCGGCCGCTTGGGCTGGAAGGAAGTCATCATTTCACCAGGTCGAGGAGTAACAATACAAAATAGTTCTGTAACTTCGCACGACCGCAGCAGCCAACTTTCGAACTATCCCACCGACTTGGTCAACAGCCCGCCCCAGGATGTTGCCGCGAAGATTGTATATTCGGTCGAGAGGTCGCCATCCGGCCAATTCACGCCGGCGATTGCACAAGCGAAGACCGCGGCTAATCCTCCAGCAGCCATTTCTCGAACAGCCATTTCTCCGGCAAATCCTCACCCGGCGCTTCCTTCGCACGCCATGAAAGACGGCCCAAGCCGGAACGCCGCAAGGATATCTGTTCAGGCGACGTTCCCGCCTGCGGCGAACTCTCTGCCTGCTCCGCTCCAACCTAACCACCAGAGCACGCCACGAAACTCCTTTACGGAATTGATGGCGATAAAGCAGATCAGCTTCACCATCGCATTGCTCGCCGCAGCCATCGCCGCAGGCCTGGGCGCGCTTCACGCCCTCGAACCGGGCCACGGCAAAACGATTATGGCGGCATACCTGGTCGGTTCAAAAGGCACCGCGCGGCATGCCTTGCTTCTGGGAATGATCGTCACCGTCTCGCATACGGCGGGAGTCTATTTACTCGGAGCGATCACCCTCTATGCGCAGAAATATATTCTGCCGGACCGCATCTATCCTTTCCTCGGTGTCCTGTCCGGCGCCCTCATCGCGG
>Ga0210383_10002667_pt1 | contig 16085 bp, 14 predicted proteins | sample IncBWC14OmetaG_FD_160072 | JGI IMG/M metagenome (GOLD analysis project Ga0210383, IMG submission 160072) | Forest soil microbial communities from Barre Woods Harvard Forest LTER site, Petersham, Massachusetts, United States - Inc-BW-C-14-O ...
CGGCAGTGCACCTCAAGGGCATCGCCATCGTACCCCGGTGCTGCAGTGCTCACTGTCCCTCCCCTTATGCATTCCTGTGCTCTCCACATTGTCATTGTCCCCATTGTCATTGTGCTCATCCTGCTTGTGGTTGTGTTCCTCATCGTTGTGTTTGTCCTTCTTGTGGTTGTTCCATCCTCCTTGTCCTTGTCCTGCTCATGGTTGTGTTCCTTGTCGTTGTGCTCGCCCTTCTTGTGATTGTTCTTGTCCTCCTCGTTCTCATCCTGCTCACGGTTGTCTTCTTTGCCACCGTTCTCATAGGGTATAACACGGGTATGGGTTTACCTGCAGTATTTTGGTCACAGGTTCAGCGGGTGCGGGTTTGGTGTCTGAATTCCATACCCTCAGCCACACCATGACCCATTACTGTGGTGTCACGGGTTTTCATGGTGTTGCAAAGCTGCAGCTGCAGCTTCATTTTTAACCTTTAAATGTATCTAAATACAATTTATACAAATGCTTGCATGCCTGATCAATGGTCGTAGGGTGTAACAAGGGTTTTTCACAGGTTGTAAAAGCTGATTTTTGTTGCATATGGAAAACACTTGTTTCTGATAAGCTGTTGAAGTCAAAATTTTTGTCAGACATTCTCAATCTGCTTAGCAGTGATTTTTACATCTAACATGATGGAAAAACATATATGTCCAGCTTTTAAAAATAAAAGAAAATAATACATGCTGCAAACTCTGAGTTTTTTACCCTTGGTGTTCAACCTGTGGGTTTTGAATAATAATTTGGACAGTATTGTCTCAGAAAATTCTTTTTTGGCCTTAACAAATGGGGAGCACCTAAATGGGGTTAATATTTATCTTTTGTCTTCATACATTGGGGCATTTGTTGTTGAATTGAATTTATAATTCACAAAATCATTTTGTAGCTTCAAAACCTGTGAAAAACCCTTGTTACACCCTAAATGGTCTGGTCAGCATTTCCTGAACTTCTTCCAATGGAAACTCTAATAGGTCTTGAAGTTATTGGACAACAAGCACAAACATGCCGTACCTTGGAAACTGCACCCTGCACAACTGCCACATGTACAGGCCAACCTCAACTTGATCTCGACCGGCCCAGCTGGCGCAAATCCGTCAAACACGACAGCAATTGCAAGGCACACCCATCTGACCACACGAAGATGGCCACAAGCAACAACAACATCCTTTCAGGCAAACACGGCCTGCTGAGTGGTGAGTTTACATTTCAACAGGGCTGGGCAAAACATGGCATTGCGAGCAGGACTTGTGCAGGTGGGTCCCACGGCTAAAACCTTGTGGCAACCACTAACAAAATGACAACTGCACCAGGCAGATCTCTGTTTCTACGACGAGGTAAACCACAGCTTGCACAATCATGCTCATGCATCGCAGTGCCACCCCATATATACATTCGAAACTCATCTCATGTTCTATTCTAGTTGAGATACATCTCTTCTGGCAACAAGCAATCACCCTCATTCATCCTCTCGACAGCCTCGGCCGTGCCCAAACCCAGCTCTAACACACAACTCTTCATCCCTCCCCCCACCAGCCCTTTATAGAATTCGCATTATGCTCATCCCTTGATTTAGAACAAATTTCTTTCATTGGGGTGGAACTCAACTCTTATGAGCTACGCGAGCTTCTTTCACCGATGCACTTCCCTGTCGAGCTCACCTTTGCACACGCGCTTTATCACCCATTTGATGTGCTAATACTGCCGGGGAATGGTCGATCAACCTTCAGTCCCAAAGCTCAGGAAATTATACATTGTCCAAGACTGGATGATTACAATGCTCACAGCCACCTTGCAAGGATGGTTGAATATCAGTGGTGGACTGATGATGTGCAGCACAAGATGACACGTTTAGAAACAGTGGAGGTGGTTTTTTATGACAAGGAAATGGATGCGAGGATGCGGGATGGGCCGGAAAGTCGGCAAGATCAATTGTGCCAACAATGGAACCGGGATCAAAGTGAAAATTGGGACTTGGGAAGAATGTGGTATGAGCTTCGGCAACTGAGGCCTAGCTCGTCGTACTTCTTGATGGCTTCGTCAACAGAGTACCCGAGCCTTGCAAGCATGATCACTATAAAACTACTGGTTACATTTCCATCTGCTTGTATCCTTCTGCTGATGGCCTGGATCCAGTTACATTTTTAGGCATTAGGTGGAAAAGATGGGAGGCAGTGCGCGCGGCCACAGCTGCTTCCATGTACTTTAAGCCATTTGAAATTGCTGGAGGGCGATGAGGATGAAGACGAAGATCATAGATGAGAAGCTGATGACCACAATGACCATGAAAAAGGTGGAAAATAGGGACAATCAACAATGACATGTCAACAGAACAGATGACGTGGGTGGGGGAGGCAGGAATGGGCCGTCCACAGTGAGCACAATGGCAGGGCCTTCAGGTGCATTCACCCTACTCCTCCCTTTTTTATTTATTAATTTATTGTTCCTTCACTCTTTTCATTTTTCTGTTGCCTGACCCGACTTCAAGCAGAGACCCATGCTGTGCTTGGAGGAGCTATACCGGACAGGTTTGTGGTTTTTCACCCATCCTCCATCCCCACTAATCACTCATACCTCAAGCATTCAGGCATATATCAAAAAAAACTCTTCCGGGCCCTTCCGTATTGCGCACGCCTCTTCCACCTTATCAACACCTTCAACTCACAGCACATCAATATTGGGACATGAGACCATGAGATGCAGGAGGGTACATGACATTGGTTTCAATGGTATCATACAAACACGCAGAAGCCACTAGAAGATGGTGCCAGCTTGCCCAGCCTACTTGATATTTATCATGTATACTTAGTTTGTAAATAATTCCACTGGAGTTGGTGTCAGTTGATGGTGTGGCTCAGGTGGTAAACATTAAGCCATTATGCTTCGGATTATGTAACTTGTCTACTCACAAGTTGTGTGTTCGATTCTTGCTCTTGTCATTTATTTTGTGACTCAGCCATGGCATCAAGTTTATCCAAGACTTCATTGCTCGAGAAATCTGTCAAGTTCTAAGAAGTCCCTGAAGACTCCTTGAGGAATCCATGAAGACTCCCTGAGGAATCCTTGAGGACTCCCTGAGGACTCCATGAAGACTCCTTGAGGACTGCCTAAAGAGTCTTTGATCTGTAATTGATAAACTCCTTGAGGAGTCCTTGGAGTATCTGAGGACTGAATAGGGACTTTTGAGGAGTGGTGGAGAAGTGGTGGAGGAGTCCTTGAGGAGTCCTTGAGGATCAGTGGGGGAGTGTAATATACATGTTTGTACCCAGTTGTGTGGTAGGGTTACCTCCATTTGACTGCTGTCATGCCCATTCAAATTTACCTTTTCCAGCATTCCCTTGAAGTGCTTAAAGACAAAGAGCCACCAGCTATAAACCAGTCAAATTGTTTGATCATATCAAAGTAGTGCATGGCAAGGTGGTGGTTAATTACCAGGTTTATTCCAATCACTAGACACCGAAAGCAATACTGAATGATAAAATCTTGACCAATTTGTGCCTGAGCCAGTGATATTGTATGAGAAGCAAGCAAGTGAATGCCAGCACAAAGTAGAAGAATGGCATCATAGAGTTACCTGCAGTTCTGGAATGATTGGGAATCTGCTTTGCATTGATGGGAATCAGAGGTGACAAATTGGGTATGTTGTTATTATTGTCTTTCCAAGCCCACCAGAGAAGAATTGGAGTAATATGTAGGAGATATTGCCATTTGTCTGCTTTTTTGAGGCTTTGGTTTTCACCAAGCTGGAACTCAGAAAGAGAAGGCCGATACCTGCACTGAGCTCGTATATTATCTTTCTGCAGGTCCTGAGTTGTTTATAAAGGTTCTCCATTGGTGGATTTTGTTAAGTGATGATGAGATACGCTATATTATTATATTCAGCTGATATCACATGCATAAAGGTTAGGTGTTCAGAGTTCAAACCACGAACCTCGACTTTATTATTGGACCTCAAATTTTTAGTGAAAAAACCATCATAGGTTGCTCAAGACTGGCGGAGGTTGAGCAGCATGGGTCAAGAGGTGGTGATCGTGGGTGATGTTGATGAGTGTTGTCAGAGTTTTGTCTTATCTAATTGGGTGAAATATTTATTGCATAAGAATATTTCTCGGACAGAATATATAAACACATGCAATAGATATTTTTCATGCCAGGATATTTTTTTTGGTGAGGAATCTAGAATAATGCACTACCAGTTCTAAAATAATTATGTGGAATATTAAATGTGCACTATGACTGCCATAGCATGGTGGGAATTTCCAAAGAACTTTAAATTATATTGAAGCATTTAAATAAGCTCTAGGGGGTGCAGTCTCCTATATATCAACTTGCCAGCGAGCTTATACTGTTTGCCGAAATGATTCAATTTTCAACAATTTGCTGCATTTCAAGTTTTGCAACTTTGCAACTCATTTCGTCTCCCATAACCTATTAGAAACACTGGAGGCAGTAATGACAGTCAATAACAAGGACTGTCATACTTTCTTCAGGTGTTTCTGCTTTTGGTACAAATAAGTATAAACAAACTCTGTACACTGAATACAATGATATAGAGTGTCTCATCACTACTTAACAGGTTTACATATCATTTGGCATTTTGATAGGATACTTGAAATCATTCTAATGATAATGTATAGCATTGGAAAAATCAGTACCCACCCTCTGATACATGGCACATGATTTCCTCACTATTTAAAATATAAAATTAAAGACCAAATTTTATTGTGTATATATATTTTAAAGTAATAGAATCATGAACATTACCAGCAACATAATCAAGAACTGATATAACTTGATAGCAATTTTTTCTCAGCATCAGTTTCAGGTTTGACTCTTTCTCCTGTAGATAGTCTTTGAGATAAATCTGACAGAATACCAATGTCAATATTCATAGGCTGATCTGCAATCTTATCAAAGTTACTTCTTTATGTAAGCAAATATCCTCCTGTGATATATTTTTTCATTGGTTCATAGTTAAATGCAACAAAGGGAAAGTAGGGGTCACACTGAAATCATTAATTATGATAAATGAATAGTTGTTTTTTATGCATAATTTCACTCATTTTCACAAATTTACTATTTGTACTTCCAACTCCACCTAATCCATAAAGAAATAGATGAGAAAACATTGTAGGATACAGTTGTAAGTGGGCTATAAAGTCTGACTATAACCATTACACCAAAAGGACCATAACAGTACAACTGAGTTGTACTGCTAACACATGACCTTAATCACTCTTTGCCTGCCCTGCAGATTTAAAGAAAGATAATTCACACCAAATGCCTGCTTATCTTGTGCACTGTTATGCTACTACAGGTTGGATTTGAGTGCTGAGGCTGGTCATTAGTTTTAGGCCTAATATTATACTTTTCATAGCAATGTGTTTCCTGTCAACTTTCCCAGCAATTTCAACCCCAACAATCATCCAACAGCTTGACAACTCTTCTTGCATACATTGATAGGCAATTCATAAAAAATTAGAAAACATTAAGGTTTCAACAAGAGGATGGCAGGAGGATAAGTAAACCTGCTAAGATCTAATACAACCATGATGGGGGTGTAGAAAGTGATGTATGTAATGATGCAGCCTACAAATGGGCTGGTATGTGGGAAATCACAATGCCATGAAGAATGTCAAAGATGAGAGAAAGAACCTAGGTTAAGAAACTGAATGTACACAGATGGAGCTATAAGACCTTTGATTATTAAGATGTCATTGGTGCTCAGACCATCTCTCAAAGGAAGTAGGAGTAAAAGAGAGGAGTTCTGCTCTAGAATTGACAACCTTTTCATACCGTGATATGATATCTAAGAACAAAAGGCACAAGCAAGAAAATCAATAGGAGGTAGTGCTCCCATCAAAACTTCTAAGTCATTAAACATAGAAAAGGATATATACTCACTAGAGGTGTAATTTTAGTGGCGGATATCGATACTGCAGACATTAAAGCCAAAGAAGCTAAAATGAAACCCACTAGAGAAATAGCAATACCAGAAAAGATCATTAAAAAATACTCTAATCTAGTAAGTGATTATACAAGTGTAAAAAAATACACAAATTAAATGTGTATAATTAGTACTGTGCTTACTGTAACAACAGAGGCACTCTGTTGTTGTGCAACTCATGTGAACTGAGCATGTATATTGCCTGTCTCAATACAGACCTTAATTGAAACAAAGTCTTGGAGCATATGACTCACAGTGGAGGGACTGAAAAAGAGTTGGTTGAATAGGATGTCGACTGGGGGGCTTGTAGTGCTAGCCCCACCATGACTTGTGTCTGGGGAATGCACAAGCTACAGCACATCAACAATTCAAATGCCCTACTTTCTGGAAGAAAGAAGATGGCCAAAAAGCTTATGTAGTATTTTCTCACTGTTTTCTTTTATTTTATATCAAAAAAGTGCCACTATTCATATTTATTTAATTTTTTCAGTTTGTATTGGAAAAACCACAAGTTTACCACTATGGCATGCTATTTCCCAAATCCCTGCTCGGACCTATACAAGTATATTCGACCTAGCCTCCCTTTCAGGGTGGCATAAATGCCCAAGGCATTCCCATCATCTCTTTTCACCTAAGTACACTGAAAATACTGTCAAAATGTTATTATAGAAGCCAGTGTTAAATTCAAATGCTCTAACTGCAATTACCATTTTGAAGTTCTGAGAAAGGATGGGATGCAGGATATGAAGGCCATACATCAGCAACCTTCAGTCATAGAAAGTTTGTAATGATTGGATAACACTAGACTTGCAATTTAAACAATATAACAGAACTCATTCTATCAAATCAATAATATGGCATAAAAGTGATTAAGAAAAATAAAAAGACAAAAAAAACCACACTAAAATTAATCATCCTCTTCTTCATCCTCTGGAATACCCAAAACAAGAACCCATTGAATATTAGTAGAAAGACCTTTATTACTATTCTCTCCAGTATAAATATTGGCTGAATATGCAATAACCACTGCAGAGCCTTCAGGGACCTCTTCTTTTCCATCAGCAAACAGGGGAATCTTTCTGATATTTTTGAGACCCTTCTTCAAATGGAAGTTAGGTGCATCATGGCCATCACAAATAGGGACTAAATAAATGATGTGAATAAATGGAAAAGAATATAAATATTCAGACATTTACTGTGATCCTCACACCCAAGTGAGAGGTGAACAAAGCCTTCTTTTGTCCAAGCAGGAAGTGAAACAGATCGGCTAATGGCAGTGCTAAACATGTTCACTTTCTTCATGGGAGTGGCAGAGCCTATAAATAGATGAATAAGAGAAAGTGAAAACTCATACAAAATATTAAAATAAAATAAAAAACTTTTTGTGCTTTGGGTATTTGTCATAATAATCACCAATATATTCACAGTATGTTGTAAATATTAAAGCAGCATCAGCATCATTAACATCAATAGATCCAAAATCAAAGACCATGCTGCCCATGCCAAAGCATTCAACCATCTGCTTTTGTAGGTTGAAGTCGAAGTTCTCTACTCATTGTTAAGTCTTCCTTGTCTTGTTCATTCATTGGAACCTGAATCACATGATCAGGCCCAGTGTGCACTTATGGTCTTTCCTCCCCTGGTTTAGAGCATAACAACCTGGAAGAACAGCAGCAGCTGTGCAGGTGTCAACACTAGAAAGCAATGTGATTCATTTCTTTGTTCAAATTAATGTTTTAATAACACTGTTCCTCCTATTTGTTAAGGGGTAGGACTTCTTGCAAAAGTCTGTGAGTAAGAAGTGATTATTAAGATTGGTGTACTTAGCTTAGTGCAATTCTCTTACTAATACCTTAGCCCTTTCACACATGAAATAATGGAATTGAACAGCTATTCACTTATGCACATAATTGAATGGTAATCCGATTCTTCAAAGAAGAATTGATTATAGACTAGCTCACATGAGCTTGTCAGACTTAATCTTGCCCAAGTATTAAGTAAATGCAATGACTTGAGTACAATAGGGAAAAAGTTACCTCTTTGCTTATAATTCAAGCTGTCATATACTACTAGGATAGAACTGTGAAGAATCTTCTAAACTATTCTACCAACTACTATACTTCAGAAGGTTCCAGAGTAGCCATTTTTGAAAGTAGTTATTTATCAACAGCTTGTTTGGTCACACAAACGGGAATAGACAAAAGGCAAATAGGTTCATGAAGTGTTATTAATGGCGTAGAAGGGTAGATAGAGTATCTAAACTTAGAATCACAAAGAAGTAAATGTTGTATGTACAAAGGTGAAATAGAGGGTAGTTAGACAATAGTGGTACATGTACCATATACCATAACACTATTTCACCAATATACATTTTGAGTTTGTCTGTATTTTTTGTAGTTGCATGATTTGCAACAATTTAATATGCTCTTTCTTGCTCTTCATTTAAAGGTACATGTTCTTCAGGCTCATAAATTGGTAAAAAGCCAGCTCCATGTGGTGCAACATGACATGGCTGCGGTTGCATGTAAATAGTGAAATGATGAATGCATCTAACATATGTTCAACAGGAAACCATTGCCTGGAATATACAAACATACCTAGAGTACCTGCTTTGCTTTTTCTTCCTGTGTGACTTTTCCAATCCAAGCCCCTGCACTACCATAGAATCAACAAATATCACTGGTAAGATCCAGTAAGACATTCGAATATGTCAAGCATGTTGGGAGTTGTTTGCCATTGGGGCCTCTGGAGATCTGTTTTGGTGGGGGAAGCAATGCAAGAATTGGATTAAAAATGAGATTGCACTGAATCAAAAAGTTTGTGATGAAATTTGCAGAGTGCAGTGGGATAGATTCAAGGTTCAGGCTCTCACTACCTAGGCACTATTGGGGATGGAAACCACGCGGAAGACCCCACAATGCAGTTTCACCCACTGACCCCAGCAGTAAGAGGGAACCTTGAATGATTTACATGTGTTGGAAAATGGGGGCTACAGGATCAGTTATTACCATGGGATATGATCATATGACATAATGCCATGCGAGCATTTTTTTTTAGCAAGTTCATTTTTATTTGTGTACAAGTGTTTTTTTTAGAAGGTGTGTTTTTATTTTCTTGAAAAAGGTTTTTTGTTTTTGGGGCAGGACTTTATTTTTGGGAAATCAGTTTTTTATTAGTTGAATTCCTTTTTAATTTCGAAATTCCCTTTTTTCTGTTGCTTTTGAGTTATTTTTAATTTTGTCCAATGGGGTCCCTCATATTGGAGCACCTCTTTCCAGTTTGGAAGTTAAAGAGTTAACAATTTTAGTCATAATATGCCTTGCTTTCTCTTTTCTGTATAAAGATACTCCAATCATTTCTGAATTTTTGTCAAATATACTTCAAATAGTATCAAAGACAACATGTGTTTTAAGAGATGTTTTTGAGATATAATCAGAAACATAAGCAATAACAGCCTTTGTAGCCATTCCAGAGAGAAGACTAGTTATATCAGTGCTACACCAAAGTAGATAAGTTACAACTGGTGTAACTGTGTTCATGGATGACTCTCCTTCCTTAATATTAAGTGCCCCAGTCTTTAAATTAACTTCTTGTTGAGTTCTGAAGATTGGATCTAGGTACAAATGATTAGTTAAAGTAGATAGTGTATAAGTGCAAGGAAAACATACCTCAGCATCTACTCACTTGTGAGTGGAAAACAACTGAGATATGATGGGGGTGATGCATCTATATATCAGTGTCACTACATGTACAAATACAGGGAAGGATTGAGAGAGGAAAAGTGTGTGAATCATGTTGAACATGTGACTGTTTATCAACACACCCCTACAACAAGATTCAAGACCCAGACCCTTGATGTGTGATTCAAAGGTTGGGCATGGAAGAGGTTTTGTGAAGATGTCGGTGGTGTTGTAACTTATTGGTCCCAGATATATGAGTGACTTTGAAGTCTCTCTTCTTGTGTTTGCAGTCAAGAAATATATATATAGTATGGAACACAAACATTTTTGGGAAGCCATGTGACATGACTAGGCCAACAAACTGCATTCACAATGTTCTCAAATTATTGTTTTGGGGAATTGACAACACTAGTGCCCAAGAACATGTAAGAAGAGAATAAGACATTCATGAACAGATGGGCAATAAGACCAAGGAAGATATTGTGCATGAAACCAAGAACAGCTCACTTTGTAGAAAGCCATCCAGAAAGGAAATTGAGGCTTGACCAGTAAACTCCATAGCTATTGAGTATGTGCTTTTTACATGCAGCAGTTGCATCCTTGGAGTTGAAGGCTTGGTGAAGCATTAAATGGTCATTTTTACTTGTCCAGCCTAAACAATCAGGGTGGTACCTCAGTGTATGGGCAGAACAAAGGAACGAGATACTCCACTGTAATCATAGCCTTAGGTTTATTCACATTGAGTGGCAAAGTATCACACCAAGGATATGGGTGAATATCATGACTATGCCCAGCCATGCGATTGAATTTGCATGAGAGCAGGCATATTGCAGTTGAGGCAAAAAGCATTGGTGAAAACCTTGAATTGCTCTTCTTTGTCATGGACATTCATTTTAATGCCTAATAATAAATAAGTTTAAGCTTTGGACTGAAAATTGAAGCACTAAAAATTGAAGCACCACATTATAGAAAGAATGTAAAAACAATTTAAGAAACCAAAAATCAAATCAAATATTAAAAAAATGACTAGCCAAGATATTAGACTAAACTTAGCAACTTTACAGAGAGTATTTCCTGAATCACTTGTGAATTGACAAACATTCCAAATAACTTTCCAGATAGGTGTGGCAATATAAATAACATTTAACAGGTAGACAATATTACAACATATATCAGCACATATTTACAAATTCACCAGCTTTAAGTTAGCCAATACACCAGTCATTATTTATTTACCCCACTTTCCAAATCCCTTGTTCCTTTGATTAGTTTGAAAACATATTCAGCACTGCTGTATGTCATTATTGATTCTCAATGACATTTGAGGGGGCTACTGACATTTTTGACTATAACCAGATGATCAAATCAGGCATAAAAAGCTAGTAGCTCATGACAAGAATTAAAATGCAAACAATTTAAATGAATATTTGGAACCAAACATATCTTGAATCTGAAACACTGACACATTTAAGGTTTTCTATAACTGTCTTAATGTATGATTATCAGGTGGTGGTTTATTATTAATGTCTATTATTTTGTCTCTTTGTTTGGTTCTTTAAAAAGATATAAAAGTCCTGCACTGTCATATGTCTCTCTAGCATCATTTCTGTTGCTCTTGCCTTCCAATATCTTCAGACTTCATTATTTTATTGTTTTTTGCCTTTACTATCCTGTATTTCATTGTTGTTGCCAATGCCTCCACAAAAATCTATTACCCCTGCTGTGTAAATCATGACATTTTTATATATAGTTTAAATATGTTGATGTTACTCTGTTTTATTGATCCTAGTTAATGTGCTTCTCATTTAGCATCCAAGTTTAAGCACTCTACTTTTTTTAGTTAATTTATGAGTTACTTTTTATATTTGTCATGATTTTGATTGAAACTTGTAAAATAGTGGTTCAGAATTAGGTACTACTTCTGTGAAGTTTGTGTTTCTTTTATTTGTTTCACTATAATTTTTGTAATATTAACTTGAACAGTCAATGTTTTAGTACTCCTGACAATACTATATAAGTGTGTCAGTTTTTAAAAAATTACTGATTAGCATTTTGAAATGAATATTTTATAGTTCTACACCATCTCCTACACCTGCTTCCCTTCATAGTGATGCCAAGTTGGTATGGTTATTTATATGTGTTTTCTTTTTTAATATTAATTTTCTGCAGATATAAACTATAGTCAAGGCTTGAAGCATATTTTAGAGCTTGCCACTGCTGTTTACAGTGATTCTGAAATGCAAGTGCATTATTTCTCTTAATTTTATCATGTCTGACTGTTATTGCATTTATAATATCAGAGTCTTCAACTAAGAGAACAAAAACAATGACCACCAATGTTTTATCTAATAAAAGACTGTAAGTACATTTTGCTATGCAATGCACTTATCTTGTTTTTTAAATTTTACATTTTGACACTCCAGATGCTAGTGATTCTAAGTATCATCCATCCCCTCAGTCTGATGAATTTGAGGTGTTGTCTCCTATTACAATGCTCTAAGTGATGTTGTATTTTTGACTGTCTTTTAAATTTAATTATTTTACATTTTTGTCTGCCGGTTTATTCATCACAGTTCTCAGCGATCTCATAAAACTGTTTATTGTCACTTATTGTTTGAGTCTATTAATCCTGAAAATGATGTCTTTAGTGGTAGCACTATTGCCTCTAGGTGGGAGCTTTGCTGCTTCAAGTGCTTGACATTCCATTAGCTATTATTTGTGATTAGCTTGAAGTCTAAGTTGAATGTTCAGAAAGATGCAGATGATGAGTTTTTAACTGTTTGAGAGAACACTGATAATGAGACTGATAATAAGCAGTATGTCTGTTCTTCTTTTATTTCATTACACCAACTCACTGTAATATAATTCTTGATTTATTTTATTGCCAGTTTACATTTACTAATTTGTTGATACTGGAGTATTAAATTGTCCAGAAATAACATCAGCTTTTCTAAATGGGCTGACATGTTAGAAGATTCAATTACTGCATATGTTTAATTTTAATTTGTGCTGTTGGTTGACTTGATATCTATTTATTTATTATCTAGATGGCTGAAAGATGCTGTGGTCTTTGACAAAGCAGATCTCTCATTTAATCCATCTTATGTGGATCCATCTGCACTTGGCATTAATTCTGGACCTGGCAATAATATGAGCCATATTATTTTGTTTAATGGTGATCTATACAGTTATATAATGACTCTTTCCACAGGTTATGTTCCAGATTGCAATTTTATCAGTCTGAAAGTCACATGAACCTCAGATAACAAGTGGCATATGAAAAGAATTTCTATTATTCTTCACACTCAAGAATTTGAGCAGATGGTTGGATGCTTTGGCATGGGCTGCATGGTCTTTGATTTTGGATCTATTGATGCTAATTATGCTGATGCTGCTTTAATATTTACAACATACTGTGAATATATTGGTGATTATCATGACAAATACCCAAAGTACAGAAAGTTTTCTATTTTATTTTATATTTTGTATGAGTTTTCACTTTCTCTTATTCATCTATTCATAGGCTCTGCCACTTCCAAGAAGAAAGTGAATATGTTTAGCACTGCCATTAGCCCATCTGTTTCATTTTCTGCTTGGACAAAAGAAGGCTTTGTTCATCAACTAGGATCAATAAAACAGAGTAAAATCAACATATTGAAACTATATATAAAAATGTGATGACTTACACAGCAGGGGTAATAGATTTTTGTGGAGGCATTGGCAACAACAATGAAACACAGGATAGTAAGAGCAATATATATATATAGCTCTGAGGTTGGTAGATTGTGAAGATGACTGGCCATGCACATACATGTGAGCATCAATTTCAAGTGCCTAGCAAGTTGTTCAAATTGAAGTCTGGAGATATTGAAAGGCAAAAGCAACAGGAGTGATGCTGGAGAGACATACAACAACACAGGACTTTTATAGCTTTTCAAAGATCCAAACAAAGAGACAAAATAATTAACATTAACAATAAACCACCACCTGATAATCATACACTAAGACAGTTATAGAAAACCTGAAATGTGCCAGTGTTTTGGATTCAAGATTATGAAGTTATCAGTTCATATGCAAGTAATGCAGGAGAGCCTATAAGATCCTCTTCTGGCTGATATATATCAAGATTTGCCTGAATTAAAGTGTGCCTGTAGTTTATATTATCTGTTTGTGATGTTAATATATCATTCTTTAGTCCTGTAAGGCTTAACAGCTGGAGTACTAAATTGTCCAGAAATGACATCAGCTTTTCTAAATGGGCTCATTTAGAAAGGCTGACATATTAGGAGATTCTGTTATGTATGTTTAATGTTAATTTTAATTTGTTCTGTTGGTTGACTTAATATCTATTTGTTTATTATATAGATGGCTGAATGATGCTGTGGTCTTTGACAAAGCAGGTTTCTATTTTAATCCATCTCATATGGATCCATCTGCACTTGGCATTAATTCTGGACCTGGCAATAATATGAGCCATATTATTTTGCCTAATGGTGATCCATACAGTTATATGATGGCTCTTTTCACAGGTTATGTTCCAGATTGCAATCTTATCAGTCTGAAAGTCACACAAATTTCAGACAACAAGTGGTGCATGAAAGAAACTTCTATTATTCTTCACACTCAAGAATTTGAGGAATGGTTGGATGCTTTGGCATGGTCTTTAATTTTGAATTTATTGATGCTAATTATACCAATGCTGCTTTAATATTCGCAACATGCTTGGCTATATTTGTGATTATCATGACAAGCACTCAAAGCATAGTAAGTGTTTTATTTTATTTTAATATTTTGTATAAGTTTTCCCCTTCTCTTATTTATCTATTCATAGGCTCTGCCACTCAGTGAACATGTTTAGTACTGCCATTAGCTCATCTGTTTCAATTCCTGCTCAGGCAAAGGAAGACTTTGTTTACCCCTCGTTTGGGTGTGAGGATCACAGTAAGTTTCTGAATATTTATATTCTTTTCCATTTATTCACACTATTTATTTAGTCCCCATTTATGATTGTCATCATGGACTTAACTTTTATTGAAGAAGGGTCTCAGAAATATCAGAAAGATTCCCCTGTTTGCTGATGGAAAAGAAGAGGTCCCTGAAGGCTCTGCAGTGGTTATTGCATATTCAGCCAATATTTATACTGGGGAGAATAGTAATAAAGGTCTTTCTGCTAATATTTAATGGGTTCTTGTTTTTGGGTATTCCAGAGGATGAAGAAGAGGATGATTAATTTTAGTGTGGTTTTTTTTTGTTTACAGGAAGTGATCATGAAGAGCTTCATAGTAAGTATATTCAGAAGCTCGGAGTTGTTGACTTGAAGCTCGCCAACCCAAAGTGATGAGAGGTCGTGAAGGGTGATTAGGATTCAGTGGGAAACAAGTGTGAGGCAAGTGGCAAAAGACATGCCATTCAAAAAGAGAAAACCAGCCAGCACCATGATTGAATGTCAGCCTATCATAAGCACTCCAGAACAGCAGTGGGATCTTCCAGAATGATGATCTATTATGGGTCGTCACCAAGCCCTGTGAGAAAATGGCATTTTTTTGAATCATACATGAATGATTCCATGTGAAGGCGAAGATTGGCATGTGATTGGAAAGGTGAGATAGAGTTAGGGGCAAGATTCCAGCAATCACAATGAATCGGCAAAGAATTCATTAAGCAACCAACATGTAAATTCATGTATATGGTCAGACACACTCCCATCTACTTTGCTCTCTGTCTCCAAGAATGTGCCATGCGGCCCCAAAATGAATCATGATATTATTGTGGTCAGTAGATGACTGAGCAGATGCAATAAAACCATATCACTGATACAGTATGTCCAAGAGAGTTTGAGTGGGATGCCATATGTAGGCATCTGGGACATCGGGTGCAGTATCATTGATTTTTCTTAATCACTTTTATGCCTTATTATTAATTTGATAGAATGAGTTCTGTTATATTGTTTAAATTGCAAATCTAGTGTTATCCAATCATTACAAACTTTCTATGACCTAAGGTTGCTGATATATGGCCTTCATATCCTGCATCCCATCCTTTCTGAGAACTTCAAAATGGTAGTTGCAGTTAGAGCATTTGAATTTAACACTGGTTTCTATAATAACATTTTCACAGTATTTTCAGTGTACTTAGATGAAAAGTGATGATGAGAATGCCTGGGGCATTTATGCCACCCCAATCATAGTAAACTTGTGGTTTATCCAATACAAACTGGAAAAATTAAATAAATATGAATAGTGGCACTTTTTTGATATAAAATAAGAGAAAACAGTGAGAAAATACTAGATAAGCTTTTTGGCCATCTTCTTCCTTCCAGCAAGTGGGGCATTTCAATTGTTGATGTGCTATAGCCTGCATATTCCCCAGACACAAGTCATGGTGGGGCTAGCACTACAAGCCCCCCAGTCGACATCCTATTCAACCAACTC
>Ga0210383_10002669_pt1 | contig 16081 bp, 8 predicted proteins | sample IncBWC14OmetaG_FD_160072 | JGI IMG/M metagenome (GOLD analysis project Ga0210383, IMG submission 160072) | Forest soil microbial communities from Barre Woods Harvard Forest LTER site, Petersham, Massachusetts, United States - Inc-BW-C-14-O ...
GATGATTCACCACGCCCGGTGGTGTGCCACTGGTCGTCCCGGTTATCGTCAGCACAGCAGGAATGGGCTGGGTGACCGGCGCTCCCGGCCCAGAACAGCCGGCCAGAATCACCAGCAGCAGCATCGCCCCCGCCATCCCCAATCGCACTTGCAGCCGCTTGGTTCTGGGCAGCAGAAGCAGCAGCAGGAGCGCCAGAATCAGCGGCACCACCTGCCGTATGGAAACGGGAGGAGTCGGCACCGATCCTGGCGGCACCATCATCGCCGTCGTCGTCACCGTCACTGCTGCGCTTTGCACGGTCACTCCGTCAGCAGCAATGACTGGCGAAGCCACCGTGCACGTTGCATCCGCCGCCGCGGGTGTTACCGCGCAAGTGAGCGCCACATTCTGGTTGAAGCCGCCCAGCGGCGTCATGGTTATGTTGAACTTGCCCGGCGCTGCAGTTGTTATCGCTGGCGGCGCCTGTGCCGGCCCCGCCAGGCTGAAGTCCCATCCAGTCCCGGTCAGCGCAACCGTGTGCGGGCTCCCGACGGCGTTGTCCGTGACCGTCAGCGTTGCCGCTGGGCGCGGCCCCACTGCTGTCGGCGTAAACGTCACGTTGATGGAGCACATCCCGCCCGCCGCCAGTGTTGCCGGCGCGATCGGACACGCGGTGGCCCCGGTGCTCGTTTCGGCATAATCACCCGAGGCCGCGATCGAATTGATCGTCAACGCTCCGGTTCCGGTATTCGTCAGCGTCACGGTTTTTGGGCCGCTGGTCGTGGTCAGCATTTCGCCGCCGAAAGGCAAAGGCGATGGGGCAAGCAGGACCCCAGGCGCTCCGGCCGCCGCCCCCGTCCCGGTCAAGCTCACGCTCTGCGGGCTGGTGCTGTCGCCGTCGGTCAGCAGCAGCGTGGCCGTTTCAGCTCCCACCACAGAAGGTTTGAACGTCACACTGACGGTGCACTGATTTGCGGGGGCCGCTCCAGCGGGAATCCCAGCCGCGCACGTATTGGCCGAAACCACATAGTCCGTTGCCGCCGCCGCGGGAGTCGCCGTCAGCACCGGAATCGTGGCGCTGGTGAATGCTATGGTCGCATTCGTGTTGTTCGTCAGCGTCACCGTCTGTGCCGGACTCGTGTTCGGCATGTTTACCGTCCCAAAGTTGAGGCTTGTCGGACTCACCACCAGCGTTGGTATCAGCGTCAGCTTGGCGATGAACGCGGCCGAAGAGTCCCCGGCGGGCAAGCTTGTCTGGAACGCTCCAACGGGAAAAACAGGGAACGTGGCTGCCGAGGAAAAGGTTGCTCCAGTGATGTAAGCATTATTCTGACTATCGACGGCAATAGCGTTAACATTGTCCGGACCACCAGCGATTCCACTTCCGCCGAAGAAACTCGAATAAACCAAGTCTGCGGCGCCATTGCCGCCGGGATTAATTTTCGAGACGAATCCCTCGCCTTGCGCCCCTGCGGCAAATGCCGGCTGAAATGCACCTGGAGTCACCGGGAAAGTGGAGGCATTCGTCCCCCCTCCGACATAGGCGTTGCCCGCAGCGTCAACCGCGATGTCGAATGCTGTTGTAGCCGCGGGGCCAAGGAATGTGGAATACAATAGGGGACCATTTTGCGTATCAATGAGGCTCACAAATGCAGTGCCTCCCGTCGTGCCCGTGGTTTGGAACGGCCCGGGCGCAGCCGTAGGAAACGTAGGAAATAGGAGCGAGGTGGTCACGCCTGTGACGTAGGCCACGGTGCTGCCCGGCTTTAGCGCGATCTTCGTACTCTCGTCTACGCCTTCGCCTCCCAAGTACGTCGAGTAGACTAAGGATGCGGCTGGAGCTTTCGTAGTTGAAGTGTCGATTCGCGAGACAAATACGGTTCCGTTGGCAACGGCTGCAGGAGGTGCCGTATTCTTCTGAAACGCATTCGTGTTCGTCGTCGGAAAGTCCGTGGACGTTGTTATGCCAGTAACGTATGCATTTTCGGAGGCGTCTACCGTCACTCCTTGCCCGAGCTCGCCGAAGCCCAGACCTGAAGTTGTTGCATTAGCTCCACTGCCACCCAGGTATGTTGAGTAGGCCAGCGAATTGCTTCCCGATTGTGTTGTATTAATTCTGGTAACAAACGCATTTCCATCCGTGGTTCCCAGGGTCGTTTGAAAGGCACTTGCTGCCGTAATAGGAAAGTTCGCCGCACTCGTCCCAGGAGACGCAGACGTAAGTCCAGTCACATAAGCGTTGCCATTCACGTCGGCCGCAACGCCATTTGCTACATCGGAATTGGTTCCGCCAGTTCCTCCCAGATACGAAGAATAAATGAGCGAGGCTATGCCACTCGCCGCCGGATTGATCTTGGATATGAAGCTGGTTCCCGCGGACGCGCCCGCACTTGCCGCCTTAAGAGGGGTAACCGAACCATTGGTCGGGAAGTCCGTCGAAAATGTCTCTCCGGCTACATAGACATTTCCGCCAGGGTTCGCGCCACTACCGGAATTATCCAGTGCGATCCCGAAGCCAAAATCGCCGCCCGTTCCGCCTAAATAAGTTGTGTAGAGGAGTGCGGTACCTGTGGGATTGATCTCTGTTACAAAAGCAACTCCGCTGGTATCGCCCGCGCCGAATCCTCCAGGCGTTGATGGGAACGTCGTTGAGAAAGTTGTTCCGGTGACAAAGGCATCTCCCAGTGAGTCCACGGCAATCCCCGAACCAAGATCACCGTTCGCGCTCCCGCCCAGATACGTCGAATAGTTCAGCACTGGATCTATGATGAGCGGCTCGCTTCTATCATATTTTGCGACGGCAAGCGTGACCCTGTGGCCGCGGGCAAGCACATACCTTCCTTGGATCTCATGCCGGTCACCTCGCACAATCTGGTAGAGTACCGGCTTTTGGAGCGCCACTTGGCCCCGGGAAACGCTCATGATTAGATCGCCGCGCGAATTGATCCGTAGCTTCGCCGCGCCCTTCAGGCTCAGTTCTATAACCTTCGGATCGGCTCCTGGCGCAACCACGAAATCGTATTCCAGCCGGCGTTGATTGCCGTAGAACATCAGATCCACGCCGGGATAAATCCCTGCATACTTTACCCGCGCGTATGCGGGGACGTCCGTGCGCCATTCTTTCGGATTGTTCCCAATAAAATAGTTCACTTTTCCCGGCAGTCGATCGACTCCGACGATTTGCGCCGCGGGATTGGCTCCTTCTAGGCCCATTCGCAAGACGGTCATTCTCCCGGCCTGATGCGCTTTGCGCAACGCGCGAAAATAAGCCATGCGGTGCAACGGCGACAGATTCATGGCCATCGATGGTTGCAAGGAAATGACCGCTTCTTGAGGAGTCAAGAACAACCCATATCCAGTTCCGTGCGATATGAACCGTACTTCCCGGGTCGCTTGTCCGACGTTTTCTTCAAAGCTCAATGGCAATCGGCCGTAAGCTTCGGCCCACTTCGGGTCTTGTTTCGTGCGCGCAGAATCAAATGTCCCGCTCGCCGCCACGCGAGATACACCTACCCCCGTTTCGCGATCATTTTTCCCGGAGCCTCGAAAAGAGGCCAGGAAGGACAGACCGGAAATCAGCACGATCACGGATGCAACCCTCAAAGCCTTTACCCCAATACCCCGCGTTTTCATTGTGGAAATCTCCTATATCTTCGAGTCATACGCGTTCCTAATGCACCCGCTTCCGCCTTTGCTCCGCTCCTTCACAAAGTCGGAATCGGAAAAGAGCAAAACCCCGCCGGTCAAATATGATTCCGGGTTTCTTGGAGAGGAAGGAAGCATGCCACACGCAGCAAACATAGTGCCTCAATTCGGGAAGGCTAGTCCCAAATTGGGAATCGCGCTTGTATCCTATCAGATAAGTTCTGTACTTCGAGGGAAGAATTGGTTGCCGCCTGCGCCCATTCTCCTTCAAACAGAACTTGAGAGATCAAGCGTATTAAAATCCTCGCGGATAATCCTGCAGAGTTCCTCCAGCTTGCTTGCGCTCACATTGGGGTAGACCTGTCGGGTCGGAACCGACGTAACCAACTGGCCTAGCACCTCAAACTCACTTGCCCTCATCTCTCGGTCGAGGATTTTATTAGCGTAAGTTTCCGCCACAAGAGCCAGGAGCGCCTTCTGCCGCGGCATCCTCTCCAAATATGGCGCCGGATCCGGACGCCTTTCCCCCAATATATATATCGCCGCCAGCGCAAGGGGGCGGTTTTCAAACCGCGTGCCTTGTTTTCCCAGCTCCAGGCGACGCTTATTCCAATCCGGGATGAATCGCGGGAGCGCCTCCGAAGAACCGTAGAGTGCCTTCACCGAATCAGGCCAAAGGGAGAGATGGGGATAAGCCGGCATGATGTGGAACACGCCGTTTTGCTCTACGAGCGCGACAATGTCGTCGGAGAGGACTCCGTAGCCTTGTTGCGCAAGGGCTGCCGCGGTTGTCGATTTCCCCGATCCCGCCGCGCCCACGAAGGCAATACTGCGGTCTTTGAAAGCCACGGCGCTGGCATGCAAGCAGGTAACGCCACGCAGCCGCAACAAAAACCCAAGGATCGGTCCCAACAGATAGGAAGCCGCGTCTTCGAGGGACAACGATTCGGGCCACACCGCCCAGAGTGCTTTCCGTTTTGCATCCAGCCAGAACTGTGTGCCATCGGCGTATGCAATGCGCAAGAATTCACCCTTCGCTACTCGCCATACCCGCACACCCGGCCCGCGAGTTTCTGGGGAATAAGCGCCCGCATAGGCCAGTTCCTCCTGAGGAGATGAGTCTCTTCGTTCGCGGTATGGGGAATCTCCCAGGTGGAGTTCAATATCGATCGAACTTGCCGCTGAATGAATAGGCACCACTCCGGGGAGAGGCAAATTAGAGTGGAGGAGCAGCCCGAAGACGGAATAGAGAGCCAATGCAGATACTGAACCGGTAACCAGATTGTAGGGAATGGTGTATGTTTAATGTTTTAACGACTCGTTGCTGAAATCTTTTGAGGTCGCGGCGGGGATATGTGCCCGTTAACCGAACGAAGTTTTGTTGCTCACCGGGTTCCCTCCCACCTTATCTTGGTGGCCGCGCCCTCCCACTTTCTGCGTCAATTCCCGCACCGTCCCGTAAAGGGTCAGCTGCGGTTTCGTATACGGCTTTTTTGGCTCCCGCTCCACGGGCTTACCCATTACTAGCCTCCGCATGCATTTTATACCGAACTCTTCGCGCTGACTGCAACCAAATGTTGAGGCAGTAAGGCCGTAAGCTCGCACTGACTTGCGCGGCGTTCATCTTATCATGCGGCGCCTCTAGCGCAGAGCGCTCGATATAACGATTCAAATTCTTGCTCCACGGTATTTGTTTCAGTCGCTCCGTTCCGTTTCTCTTTACCTGCGCGGAAAGTGGATCCCCCTGCAGCGGCGTTTTCGGGCGCACGCGCACTCGCTCCGGAATCTGTCCCGCCATCGCTTCGCGCAACAGCATCTTCTGAAAGAACCACGGGAACGGCGGAAGCGCGAGCAAATAGTTCACGATCCTCAAATCCAGAAACGGGTAGCGCGTCTCCACCGGAAAATGCGTCACTCCCGCATCTTCGGTTTCAAACATGTGCGTCCATTGTGGCAGGGAAAGAGAGGCGTGGGCTTTCGGCAGAATAGGATGCCTGCTGGGCGGCACAGGATGCTCGCTCAATTCACGCCAGCGCGGCTCCAGGTTCAGGCGCTTCACAAAGTCCCTCTGCAGCCACCTCGGAAATCCCGTCATCTCTTCATCTTTCCCGATCAGTTTCCGCAATCGCGCGCGAATCCCGCGCCACGGGAACGGCCGCACCCACAAATAATTTGCCATCTCGGAAGCCAGTCGCTGCCACTCGCCATTTCGCCGCATACTGTCGGCATACGGCCACATCTGAAAGTCCATCAAGTTGTCCGCGCCCTCGCCTGACAATACAACCCGGCAATCCGGAGAAATACTTCGGCACAATTCAAAAAATCCCGCCAATAAAGGACTATCAATGGGCTCTGGAAAACTTATCTCCGGGTCGTCCCACCCGTCAAACAGCTGCACCCCATCCAGCTCCGTGAACTTCATCGGTATCCGCAGGAACTCCCCTACTTCTTGCGCATACTCCCGTTCCCGGTCCGCAATCAGCGAATCATAGACAGACGTAAATCCCCTAATATCAGTCGATTGCGTGCTCTTCGACGACACTTCCCGCGCCACCGCCGCCACCGACGAAGAGTCCAGCCCACCGCTCAACAGGATTCCCACTCGGTCCGTCCGAAGCCGGTCCGTCACCGCGTCCCGCAGCAAAACCTGAAAATGGTCGATATAGTCCTTGGAATTCGAATAGCGGATCGGCCCCACCGTCGGCGGCGCCCAGTACCGCCGGAGCCTCAATCCGCTGGCGGAAAAGCTCAGGCTGTGCGCCGGCGGCAGCCGCTGAATGGCGCGATACGTCGTCGTGGCATTGTCATAGTTCAATCCAAACAGCAGAAAATCCCCAATCGCCGCGTCATTGAGCTCCGCGGGCACCTCCGGGTGCAGCCGCAGACAATTCAGCGTATTGCTGAAAAGAAAATGCTCTTTCTCCTGAACGTAATAGAAAGGCTTGATCCCAAAATGATCGCGCGCGCAAAAAAGATTTTTCGAACGCGCATTCCATATCGCGAATGAAAAATCGCCAAGCAAATGATCCACGCACTCGCTTCCCCAAATCGCATACGCATGCAGGATCACTTCCGGGTCCGGAGCACCTGCCCTAACGTCGCGCCCGGCTTGCCGCAGCTCCGTCAACAATTCCGCCCGCCCATCAAGCCTTGCGTCCGCGGTAATCCATAACCGCCCATCCAGACTCGCCGGCTGCTGCTCCTCAAGCGACTCATACGTCGTCCGCAACATCGTGTGAGCAAACCCGATCGCGCCATCCGTCCAGACGCCGCGCGCGTCAGGCCCGCGAAACGACAAAAAATCCGCAAGGCTCTCCAACAGCCCCCGCTCCACTGGCGCATTGTCCCGGTGGTAAATGCCGACGATGCCGCTCAATCAATTGGCCTTTCAATGAAACGGGTGGGTCCTTCGAACGATAAAATCTGGCGGCGCACTCTGAAAGCATCCTCGTTCGGATGTTTCCGTCTCATGCCACCACGCACGCGCTTCGGAAGCGATACGCTCCGCACTCATTCGAATCGCATGCTTCCTCTTGATCAGGCTGGAGCCTCATTGTACTGGCCCTCGTCTCTCGCGGCAACCGCCCGCCCCCATTCGAATCGCCTCTCCCCAAGCGCAGAAAACCGGACCATCTCGAATCGAAGTGAGCCAATCCTGCCGCCATACTGCGCATTTTCCCCCGCCGACTTTTATCTTGCAACTCCGAAACGGTCTAGGCACAGTACCGTGCAATGATTCTGCGCCTCTCCAACCCGGCCCAACGCGGCACACTTGTCGGTGTCGCCTTCGTTCTCGCGCTGTCTCTCTCCTATTTCAGCATTCGCAATGCTCGCGCCGTGTACCTCTCCGGTCTGGAAACTCCCGAAGCCTACGAGCGCGCCACCCAGCTCGAGCCCGGCGATGCCCGCAACTGGTATCTCCTCGGCCGCTATTGGCAGTACAACCTCGAGGATCCCGACGCCCCGCGCGCCATTCGCGCCTATCGTTCCTCCCTCTCTTTCGATCCGCGCTCCGCCGAAACCTGGCTCGATCTTGGCACCGCTTACGAATCCGAAGGCAATCTCACCGCCGCGCGCGATGCATTTCTTCACGCCAAAAAGGCCTATCCGCTTTCCGCCGACGTCTCCTGGCGCTTCGGCAATTTTCTGCTGCGCCAAGGCGAACTCGAACCCGCCTTCGCCGAAATTCGCCACGCCATCGAAGCCGATCCCAAGCGTGGTGCGGAAGCCTTCTCCCGCTGCCTCCGCGTCGAGCCCGACGTCGAAAAAATTCTCGACCAAGTCCTCCCGCCCATCGGTGAAGTCTATGTTGACGTGATCTGGGACCAGACCACTGACGGCCACACTGACAATGCGCTCAAAGTTTGGAACCGTCTTGTCTCCATCCATCCCCGCGTGCCCCTTCAGGAAGTTTTTCCGCTCGTCGGCTCCCTGTGGGCAGGTAAACAATTCGTGGAAGCTAGCCGTGTCTGGGACCAGGCCGTCGTGCTTGCTGGCATGTCCGATCTGCAAGGTCCTCCGGGCTCGGTTTTGTGGGATGGCGGCTTCGAGTCTGGCGTCACCGGTGGTACTTTTTCATGGCGTCTTCCGGAAGGACTGCGTAACCTGCAAATCACTTTTGACAGTCAAGAAAAGCATTCGGGGAACCGCTCTCTACAGCTGATGTTTGACGGCAAGTCGAACCTCGCGCTCAATAGCATCTGCCACTACGTTCTTGTTACTCCCTCGACCGCCTACCGCTTCTCGGCGTGGATTCAAACCAGAGCACTGACCACAGACCAGGGCCTGCGATTCCAGATGCAAGCTCTCGGAACAAAAGACGGTTCCGTTGTTGTCACACCCGACGTACACGGAAACCAGCCCTGGACCCTTATCGAGGTCCCTTGGACCTCGGGCAAAGACGTCCAGTCGATGCAAGTTTGTCTGGTCCGTTTCCCCAGCGATCAGGCCGACAATAAAATTCAAGGTGCGGCCTGGGTGGACGATGTCGCTCTGGTGCCCGAATCGGCGGAGCGCTCCCATCCATGAGGATTTTGCGCATTGGCATCTGCGCGCTTATCGTGTTTGGCGTCGTCGCGCACGGTGCTGTTGAGGACTGGGCGCGCGCCGTCCTGGAAACGAGTGCCGGTCTCCTCATCCTGGTCTGGGCCGCCTGGATCTATTTCAATACCGACGAGCAGCCCGTTTTTTCTCCGCTTCTGCCTCCACTTGCGGCCTTTACGCTTGTCGCATTTAGCCAGTGGCTTTTCCACGCCACCGCCTCGTCCTACAACACCCGCATGGAATTGCTTCTCCTTCTCGCAGACTTGCTCGTCCTTTTTCTCGCCGTTCAAGTCTTTCGAACGTTGGAAGACTGGCGCGGCTTCATCTGGTTTGGCATGGGGTTCGGCTTCCTCATCAGCATCTTTGGAATTCTTCAGCACTTGACCTTCAACGGCAAACTCTACTGGTTTCGCGAGATGCACTACGGGGGTATCCCGTTCGGGCCGTACGCCAACCGCAATCATTTCGCCGGATTCGCGGAGCTGATCCTGCCTCTCGCGCTTGTTCCTCTGGTCCTCGGCAGAGTCCGCCGCGAGCGCCTCCTGGTTGTCGGCCTATTTGCGGTTCTTCCCGTGGGCGCACTGTTCCTCTCCGCTTCCAGGGGCGGCATCGTGAGTCTTGCCGTGGAACTCGGCGTCCTCGTTCTGGTCATCGTTTGGCGCCGCGCCCTCGGCAAGAGTCTGTACGCCGCGGCCGCCATTTTGCTCGTCGCGTTACTGCTGGTCTCCTGGCTGGGCGTCGGACAGATTCTCCAGCGCTTTTCCTCCATGCAGTCCCTCGAAATGACCGCGGGAAAGCGTGCCTCCATGCGCCGCGATACCTGGCGGATTTTTCTTGACCACCCGCTCCTCGGAACGGGGCTCGGCACCATCCAAATCGTCTTTCCGCCCTACGAAACGCTCTACGACGGAAAAATCGTCAACCACACCCACAACGATTATCTCGAAGCCCTCGCAGAAACGGGTCTAGCCGGGGGGCTCTGCTGCGCTTGGTTCCTCGCCGTCCTCTTCGCCGAGTCCCTAAAGCGCTTGCACCAGTCCAACAATTCCTTCGTCGGAGCCCTGCAACTCTCCGGTTTCATCGCCTGCTGCGGCTTCCTCGCCCACAGCCTTGTGGATTTCAATTTGCACATTCCCGCCAACGCCATGCTCTTCTTTCTCATGGCGCATCTGGCCACCGTGGACCTTCCGCAAGCGGCACCTCCCTCGCCCCGCACGCGCCATCGCAATTCTCGAAATGACTGATAGACTTGGCCTTTATCCCTGTATAATCACACTTGGGGGTTATTTATTCGTATGCAGCCAGTTCGCCTGGGTGCGAAGGCGTGGTGTCTCGTCGCCATTGCCCCGCTAGCCGTTTCGCTGCTCGTGCCTCCCTGCCGCGCACAGCAACAGCAACCCGTTCTCGAAACGCCGCAACAGACCAATGATCGTATCCGCGCGCTGTCCTCGACCGTACGCATGCCGCCCCATGACTACGTCATCGGCAACGGCGATGTGATCGACATCGAAGTCTTTGATGTAAAAGAACTCAGCCGCGAAGTACGTGTCAGTCAGACCGGTTCCATTGGCATCCCGCTGGTCCCTGTCCGTCTGCATGTCTCGGGTTTGACCGAAGTGCAGGCTGAACAAAAGATCGCTGAAGTCTTGGAATCCAACGGACTTGTGTCCCATCCCGAAGTAAGCGTCAGCGTCAAGGATAGAAAGAGCAAGCCCATTACCATAGTGGGTGCTGTAGGCCACGCCATGGTGTACCAGGCGGACCACCCCGTCACCCTGTTGGAAGTCCTCGCAGAGGCCGGCGGGATCGCCAACGACGCCGGGGACACGGTCATCGTCGCCCGCCCAGTACCAGAGTCTCCGACTGATTCCTCGGAGCCTCCGGCAATCGGTCCGGATGATCTTGAAGCAGCGACAATGTCAAAGGATTCGACGCAGACTGCCTCTGTCCCAGACTCCGCCTCGGGCACGACCTCCACCGGCTCCCCGCCGTCCAAACCTGTCCTCCCCGCACCTTCTCCCACGGCTTCGCCTGGGAATGCTCCTATGGCTACTGGTCCCTCCCCCCAGGGCAACACGATTACCGTCAACCTCAATCAGCTTGTGGAATCCGGCGATGCGACCAACAACATTATTCTACAGGCCGGAGATATCGTTACCGTTCCGCATGCGGGCATTGTCTACATTCTCGGAGCAGTCGCCAGGCCTGGTGGCTTCGTCTTGGCAAATGATCGCTCCCAGATGACCACACTAAAGATCCTTGCACTCTCCGGCGGTTTGAACCCCACGGCCAAAAAGGATCATGCTTTCATCATCCGAAAGGACAATCAGGGCCAGCAGCACGAGGTCCCCGTCGATCTCGCGAAGGTGATGAACTTCACCACCGAAGATGTCCAGCTCCAGCCCAGTGACATCTTGTACGTGCCAAACAGCGCTGCCAAGGCGGCCCTCCGGAGGGTCGCGGAAATCGGAATACTCGTCGGTACTGGCGTGGCCCTGTACCGGCTCGTGAATTAATAGAAAAATGGCCGACGAAAACAAACTCGTACCGCGTGAAAATGGTTCGAATGGCGTTGTCGAACTGGTCTCTCCGCATCCCCGCATTCCTGCTTGGGAGTTGTCTCCTCGTGAGCCCCACCTCTACGACTACCTGCTTATCCTTCGCAAGCATCAGTGGCTGATTCTTTCTTTCCTCCTCGCTACCGTAACGATCGTGGCCATTGCCACCTTTCGCATGCAACCCGTCTACGTTGCTACCGCCCGCATCGAAATGGACCGAGAGAACGCAAACATCCTCCCCTTTCAGGGCGCCGATTCCTACGATTACATGATGGACGTCGAGAATTACATAGAGACGCAATCCAAGATTCTGACTAGCGAAACCCTTGCGCTGCAGACTATTCGCAATATTGGCCTTGCCGCTCGACCGGGATTCACCTCATCGGAAGGACCTTCGGAAGCCATCGCCACTGGAAATCTGGCGAACCAGAAGCGCCCCCCGGAACTTGCTGGTTTCCTGGGAAGTCTCAGCGTTAGGCGCGTTCCCAACAGCCGCCTCATGGACGTGAGTTTCGAGTCGACCGACCCGCAGCTCGCCGCTAGGATCGTTAACACCCACATTGCCACCTATATCGAACAAAATTTCCGTAGCCGTTACGATGCCACGACTCGCGCTACAGGGTGGCTTTCCGACCAACTCGACGAGCTCAAGATTAAGGTTCAAAAAGCGGAAGAAGCGCGCATCGCTTACGAACGGCAGAATCAGATTTGGACGCTAGATGACAAGCAGAATATCACCACGCAGCGGCTCGCCGACATCAATAAGGAATTGACTGATGCGCAGAGCGAGCGCATGAGAAAGGAATCGCTCTTCGAGTTTGCCAAGTCCGGCAACCTCGATGCCGTTCCCCAAGTTCAAGCTAACGGCGTGCTCATGGATTTATTAAGAAAGCAAGCCGAGGCTTCGGCTCAGTACGCCGATGCGCTGAGCCAGTACGGCCCTAATTTCCCCAAGGTGCAGCGTCTTCAGCTTCAACTCAAGCAATTCGACGATTCCATCGAAAAAGAAAAAAAGAAGATAGTGGATATCCTGGAAAGCGACTATCGCGAAGCCCGTCAACGCGAAACCATGCTTACAGGGGCCCTGGACGCGCAAAAGGCCGAGGCCAACCAGATGGCCGAAAAGTTTGTGGAATACAATATTCTCAAACGCGAGGCTGAGGCCACCAAGACTCTCTACGACGGTTTGATGACCAAGTTGAAGGAAACCGCCCTTTCTCAGGGCCTCCGGTCTTCCAATATTCGCGTTGTCGATCCCGCCATGATACCGTCCATCCCCGCTCGTCCTGCGAAAACGCGTAACATTACGCTCGCGTTGCTCGCCGGACTTGTAGGCGGCATCGGCTTGGCTCTGCTCCGGGAGTACCTGGACAATACCGTGAAGACTCCGGACGATGTCGAAACGCTTGCTCGACTGCCTTCCCTCGCGGTTGTGCCGCAGTTCGCTGGTTCGAACGGAACCGCCAAGCAACGCCTGATCAATGGTATTGCGGCCAACGGTCACGATAAGCGCATCGAGCTTGTAGCTCAGCATCTCCCCAAGTCGCAGATGTCAGAAGCTTTTCGCGCCTTGCGGACTTCGATACTCCTTTCTCAGGCCGATCATCCTCCACAGGTAATTTTGGTCACTAGCGCCTTGCCGCGCGAAGGTAAAACGACCGCCGCCGCAAATCTCGCCGTTACCCTCGCGCAGCTCGGCGATCGTACCGTTCTCGTGGATGCCGATCTTAGGAAGCCAGGCGTCGGACGTCTGCTCAACCTCGGCAGCAGTAAGTACGCGGGTCTAAGTTCGTATCTTGCGGGTGTTTCGAGTCTCGATCTTGTTACCGTTCCGCACCCCACAATTCCCAATCTCGCGGCGATTCCTACCGGTCCGCTTCCGCCCAATCCTGCGGATTTGTTGTCTTCTCACAAGTTCGCCGAAGCCATTGCCGAGCTCCGCACAAAATACAAATTCATCGTCATCGACTCCCCGCCGGTTATGGCCGCCACTGACGCCGTGATCCTCTCCGTTCAAACCGACGGCGTCCTGCTTGTCGTTCGCAGCGGTGAAACACCCAAGGAAGCTTTTACCCGCACGCGCGATTTGCTCAACAGCGTGAAATGCCACATCCTCGGCGTCGTTTTGAATGCCGTCGATTCTAGCGCGCCGGATTACTACTACTCTTACCGGTATTACCCATATTCGTATGGCTATGGTCCACAGGAGACAGCTGAAACTTCGCATGTCCAAGATTCAGACTCCGAGGCTCAGCTCATTTCCCACGACCACGATGATGATTCTCAGTCGCTCTAGGGAGGTCCCGTGCGCTATTTGATTACTGGCGGAGCTGGCTTTATCGGTTCTCACCTGGCGGATCGCTTGCTCTCTCGGGGCGATCGCGTCGTCTTGCTCGATAATCTTTCTACCGGCGGCATGGATAACATTCGCCATCTCAAATCGTCCGATCGCCTGCAATATCACCTCGACAACATCGAAAATCGCCAGTTGCTCGCCGAACTCGTGGATGACGCCGACATCGTCGTTCATCTGGCCGCTGCTGTTGGCGTTAAGCTCATTGTCGAAAGCCCCGTTCGAACCATCGAAACCAATGTGAACGGCACACAGATGATTCTCGAGGCCGCTTGCAAGAAAAAGAAACTCGTCCTTACCGCCTCGACCTCCGAAGTCTACGGCAAAAACACCAACGTCCCGTTCCACGAAGACGCCGACCTCGTCCTCGGTCCCACCACTAAAGGCCGCTGGAGTTACGCCGCTTCGAAAGCCCTCGATGAGTTTCTGGCCCTCTCCTATTGGAAAGAAAAAAAGCTTCCCGTCATCGTCGCTCGTTTGTTCAACACCGTCGGCCCGCGCCAGACCGGCCGCTACGGCATGGTGCTCCCCAATTTCGTCAAATCAGCGCTCGACAACGCCCCTATCCAGATTTACGGCAACGGCAAACAGTCCCGCTGCTTCTGCGACGTGCGCGATACCGTCGAAGGCCTCATCCGCCTCATGGACACCGACCGTTCCATCGGCGAAGTCGTCAACGTTGGCAACACCGAAGAAATCACCATCGCGGATCTGGCTCACAAGGTAAAAGAGCGGACCGCCAGCAACTCCCCCATCGAGTACGTCCCCTACGACCAAGCCTACGAACCCGGCTTCGAGGACATGATGCGCCGCGTCCCCTCCGTCGATAAATAGTATCGCCTCACGGGTTTCCGTCCGCACACGCCCTTGAACGAAATCATCGATCGCGTCGCCGCCTTTTTTCGTCAACAAACGGAAGCCCCCGGCATCCACCGAGTAGCCACCATTAGCGCCGACTAACTCTCGCCTCACCGGCCGCTTCCACCCATCGCGGCTCTCCGCAGTGTTCCGCCTTGGCGCGCGTTTGAATCAGCCTCCAAGGCGCGGAATCGCCAAGCGGACTATACTTAGGCCATGGCATCCGCAGGGCGCGGCCCCGAGCAGCCTCATCAACCAGAGGACATTCGTGTTGTGGTTGACACCATCCCCACGCTGGTGTGGTCCGCTCAATCGGATGGTTCCGCCAAATTCTTCAACCAACGCTGGCTAGACTATACCGGCCTCTCGGCCCAACAGGCGAGTGATTCGGGCTGGACGGTTGCACTTCACCCGGAAGACCGGGGCAGGCTCGTGGATTATTGGGGGCACCTGCTGGCTTCTGGAAAGGCCGGCGAGACGGAAGCACGCCTGCGCCGGTACGACGGAGAATATCGATGGTTCCTCTTTCGGGCAGAGCCCGTGCGCGACAAGGACGGCAAAATCTCCAAATGGTTTGGCGCGAATACCGATATCGAGGATCGTAAGCGCGCCGAGGCACTACTCGCCGCAGAAAAACGCACCCTGGAAATGCTCGCAGGCGGCGCTCGCCTGGCAGACATTTTGGAGAACTTGTGCGACACCATTGACGCTCAGGCGGGCAACGTCATTTCGGCAGTAATGCTGATGGATGCAGATGGCATGCGCCTTTGGTTCGCCGCCGGTCGTCGCCTTCCCAAGGGTTGGGTTGAGGCCATCAATCCTTTGACGATTGGCCCTTGCATCGGTTCGTGCGGCACGGCCGCATCTCTGAAGCAGCGGGTGATCGTTTCCGACATCGCGACGGACCCGTTGTGGGTTGATCATCGCGACCTCGCTTTGCGTTATGGTTTTCGCGCCGCGTGGTCTCAGCCCCTACTCTCCAAAAACCAGCAAGTGCTCGGCACCTTTGGAATGTACTACGCGGAGCCCCGCACCCCGAGCGAGATGGATCTGCGGCTGATCGAAGGCGCGGGTCACATAGCCGTAATTGCCATCGAGGGAGAGCGGTCTCAGGTAGCCCTGACCAGGGCTTTCGACGAAATCGCCAAATCCGAGGCTGAACTTCGCACCATCATCGATGCGATACCTCAGCTCATCGTCGCTGTGGGGACCGACGGAAACTTTCTGTACGCGAATCAGACAGTACTGGAGTACACCGGCCTCACCCAAGAAGAAGTGAGGACGCAAAAGTTTCATGAGCTCTTTCATCCCGAGGATTCCGAGAGATTGCGCGGCCAACGTGATGCGGCGATCTCGGGCGGGGTCCCGTTCGAGTACGAACGACGAATGCGCCGCAGGGATGGGCAGTTTCGCTGGCTCCTGGTCCAATACAACGCCCTGCGGGACGAACATGGAGAAGTCATCCGCTGGTATGCCACCGGTACTGACATTGACGACCGTAAACAGGCGGAAGAACGAACGCGGCAAGAGAACTTCGCGCTGCGAGAGCAAATCGATCAGGCCTTCATGTTTGACGAGATCGTGGGCTCCTCGCCTGCCCTGAAAAGTGTCCTTTCCAGCATCGTGAAAATCGCCCCCACTGAC
>Ga0210383_10002670_pt1 | contig 16080 bp, 6 predicted proteins | sample IncBWC14OmetaG_FD_160072 | JGI IMG/M metagenome (GOLD analysis project Ga0210383, IMG submission 160072) | Forest soil microbial communities from Barre Woods Harvard Forest LTER site, Petersham, Massachusetts, United States - Inc-BW-C-14-O ...
AATCTCCGGGAACCAGATGGGCTTCCGCAAAAATGCATTGGACACGCTGAAAATGGCCGCATTCGCGCCAATGCCCAGCGCGAGCGTTAGCACCGCAGCGATGGCGAAGCCGGGACTCTTACGCAGCAATCGGAGTGCGTAACGAATATCGAGCCAGAGCGTGTGCACTTGCGCCTCCTACGGATTGCTTTACGAGTCGCGACTTACTCGTATCTCAGAGCGACCATCGGGTCTACTCGCATCGCGCGTCTCGCCGGGATGTAGCATGCCAGCAACGCTACGAGAGCAAGCAAAGCGGAAACTGAAATGTAAGTAACCGGGTCTGTGGCGCTCACCGCGAGGAACTGTCCCATCAAACGGGATGCCGCCAGCGCGGCTACGAGCCCGATCGCCAACCCAATTCCTACGATGATTAGCCCGTGGCCGAAAATCATTTTCAGCACGTCCCATGGCTGCGCTCCCAGCGCCATTCGGACGCCGATTTCGTGTGTTTTCTGGCTCGCGGCGAACGAAATCACTCCGTAAACTCCGACGAGCGCAAGAAGCAATCCTAAGACTCCGAGCGCCGCCGCAAGAATCGCGCCAATCTGGTAAACCAGCAGACCGTTCAAGGTATTGAGCGCTTCCGACATCGTTTTTACGTCGAAGACCGGCATTTGCGGGGCCAGTGACTCAATGAGTCGTTCAACTTCCGGAATCATGGATTCCGGCGCTGCCGCCGTGCGCAACTGGAGAACTTCGAGCGAATTGTTTACATAGTGCTGCGAAATCGGTGCGTAAAAATATGGGTTAATGGGACCCGTCAGGCCCTGGACGCGAGCGTCTTCCGCCACGCCGACCACGGTCATGGAATGCTCGGGATCCGCGCCGATCTTGAAATGTCGTCCGATCGGATCTTCGTTCGGCCAGTATTTTTTTGCCATGGCCTCGTTCACGATCGCCACGTATTGCGTGTTCTGATCGTCGGCATCGGTGAACACGCGTCCGTAGAGCATGGGGATTCCCAGGGTTTTGAAGTAGTCGGATGAGACGACGTTGTAAAAAGAAACCGGCGTGGGCTCGCCCGAGGGCACTTCATATCCTTCCACCACCACGGTGTCAGCGTTACCGTAATAGCCGAGAGGAGTCGAATTCGCCGTGCTCGCCGACACTACGCCCGGCATCGCGCGTACGCGAGCGAGAAGTGTTTTGTAGAACTCGCGTCCCTGCGCTTCGTTGTAGCCAATTTCGTTCGGGTCCATATAGAAATTCACTACATGCTTCGGATCGAAACCCAGATTCGTTCGCTGCGCTTCACCCAAGCTTCGCGTGAAGAGTCCCGCGATAATAAGCAGCGTCAAAGACCCGGCCACTTGTGCCACCACGAGCGCATTGCGCATCCGGTTCCGCCCACCCACCAGCCCGCGGCCGCCTTCATGAAGGATTTGCGAAAGGTTCCCGCCAGAAGCTCGTATTGCGGGCACGATTCCGACAATGATTCCCGTCACCAGTGCTGCTGCCAGCGCGAATCCAAACACGCGCCAGTCGAATCCGAAGTCCATCCGCACCGGGAGGTCCGTGCCGAGATTCATGTGGCCCAGCGAAGTGCTGCCCCAGTTACCGAGAGCAACTCCCGCCAGACCTCCGCACACTGCAAGCAGGACGCTTTCGGTCAGTAGCTGCCGGATTAAGCGAATGCGGCCCGCGCCCAACGCTGCGCGAATCGCCATCTCGCGTTCGCGTACGGTCGCTCGCACCAAGAGGATATTCGCAACGTTGACGCAGGCCAGCAGTAGCACGAGAGACGACAGGCCCAGGAAAAGTCCCGAAATCACCAGTATTGTATTTTTTGGATCGGGGTTTGGCCGGGATCGAAGTTCTGGGAAAACCTGAAGACTCAATTCTTTGTCGTCCTTGGGATTTTCCTGCGCAAGTCGCTTCGCTACGACGTCGAGAGAGGCCTGGGCTTGTTTCAAACTCACGCCGGGGCTCAGGCGACCGAATATGAACGCATTCCGAAATCCCCGGTTCGTCATGAAGTCGCTTGGATTACCCGCGATCGTCGCCATACCCAGCGGCAGATATCCCTGAATATTCGCCAGGGGAAACAGACCGAAGAATTCTTCCGGTGCAACGCCAACAATCGTCACCGGATGCCCGTCCACCGAAACTTTTTTCCCGACGATCTCAGGATCGCCGCCAAAACGTGTTTTCCAATAGGGATAAGACAAAACCAGAACTGGGCTGGTTCCAGGAGTCTCCTCTTCCGAAGGCAATATGAATCGTCCGAGCGCGGGTTTGATGCCCAGCATCGAGAAGAAATTCCCGCCCACATAGCTGGTTAAAATCCGGTCGGACTTCCCGTTCACACTCATGCCATCGATACTGATTTCGTAGGTGATTAATCCGGAGAATATGTCGCGGGTTTGCTCGCGGATATCGCGGTAATCCGGCACGGAAAAAATGTTAAGCGGCTGGCCGCCCTTGAGTTGATAGGCGAGCGTGGTGATTTGCTGCGGATCCTTTATCGGCAGAGGCTTGAGCAGGAACGCATCTACCAAACTGAAAATTGCGGTGTTCGCGCCAATGCCCAGCGCGAGCGTGAGGATTGCGACGGCAGTAAACCCGGGGTTTTTCCGCAGCGTCCGCATGCCGTACTGAATGTCTTGCATTGTCGTTCCCATTTTCTTGTACCTCGCCTCAAATGCGCTTTCGACCGCATCGTTTCAGTTTCTACGCTCGAGCCTTACTCATGACGCAACGCCACCATAGGATCCACGCGCATCGCCCGCCGCGCGGGGATGTAGCAAGCCAAGAGCGCCACGAGCGCCAGGAGCGCCGAAACGCTGATGTAGGTGAAAGGATCCGTTGCGCTTACGATGAAAAAACTCCCCATTAGGCGCGAGACGCCTAGCGCGGCAGCAAGCCCAAGCGCTAAACCGATTGCGACGATGAACAACCCTTGCCCGAAAATAATCTTCAGCACATCAAGCCGCTGCGCTCCGAGCGCCATGCGAATTCCGATTTCATGCGTCTTCTGATTTGTGGCGTAGGAGATCACTCCGTAAACACCGACGACCGCAAGAATCAGACCGAGAGCTCCAAACACGGCCGCCAGTCCTGCAGCCAATTGAAAAAAGAGCAAGCCGTTCAACGTGTCGAGAGCTTCGGTCATCGTCTTGACATCGAAAAACGGCAGGTCGGGTGCAAGTGTCTGAAGCGTATGTTCGACGGCTGGAATCATTTGCGCCGGCGGAATCGAGGTGCGGACTTGCAACGTCGCGAGGGTGTTCAGCGAATAGTTCTGTTCGAGGGCGATGTAGAAGTAGGGATTGATCGCCCCGACAAGCCCTTGATACCGGGCGTCCTTCGCGATACCTACGATTTCAATAGAATGCTTGGCATCGGTGTTCATTGTGAACTTGTGGCCGATCGGGTCTTGATTGGGCCAGAACCGTTTGGCCATGGCCTCATTGATCACGGCGACATGTGGAGCTTTGTCGTCGTCCGCGGCGGTGATCGTGCGGCCCCGAACCAGGGCAATACCCATCGTTTTCAGGTAGTCGGTTGCAACCGCGTTCATCGGTACCAGCGGTGCGGGGGGCTCGCCCGGCGGTGGCTGGTATCCCTCGATGTTGATTCCGTCCGTATTTCCGTAGTAGCTCATCGGGGCAGCATTGGCGATCGTTGCCGATTCGACTCCTGGCAGCACGCGGACGCGATCCAGAAGAGTTCTGTAGAATTCGCGGCCCTGCGCGTCGTTGTACCCGAGTTCATTCGGATCCATGGCCACATTCAGTATGTGACTCGGATCAAAACCGAGATCACTTTTCTGCACCTGACCGAGGCTGCGCATGAAAAGCCCCGCAACGATCAGAAGCATCAGCGACGCGGCCACTTGCGCGACTACGAGGCCGCTGCGCAGGCGGTGTTTTCCTTCCGCCATGCTGCGGCCTCCTCCGTGAAGGATCGCGGAGAGATTGCCTCGCGACGCGCGAAGGGCCGGCACGATTCCCGCGACAATTCCCGTGAACAACGCCGCAGCGAGCGCGTAAACAAACACGCGCCAGTCGAAGCTGAAATCAAAATTTAACGGCAAGTCCGTCTGAATGGGAATTGAACTGATCGCGGCGCTGCCCCAGCGGCCCACAAGGATGCCTGCGAGACCTCCGACCAGAGCCAAAAGAACGTTTTCCGTAAGAAGCTGCCGGATCAATCGCGAGCGTGCGGCGCCCATTGCAGCACGAATTGCCATCTCCCGTTCTCGCACCGTCGCGCGCACCAGCAGTATGTTCGCCACGTTTGCACATGCGAGCAGCAGCACGAGCCCCGCGAGTCCCATGAAAAATGCCGCGACAATTGCGACCGAGTTTGACGGAGTAGGATTGGGACGCGCGCGCAGCTCGGGAAATACCTGAAGGTCCCAATCTTTTTCTTCCGCCGGATGCTCCTGCGAAAACCGCTGGCCCACCACCGCTGCGGCAGCTTGAGCCTGTCCCAAACCAGTGTGGGGACGCAATCGGCCGAGCACGAACATGCCGCGGGCCTGCCGGTTCGTCATGAAATCGCTCGGAGAGCCTTCCACGAAACTCATGCCCATCGGCAAGAAAGCCTCGACGCCGATCAGAGCATGGATTCCATGAAAGCCCTTGGGCGCGACGCCTATGATGGTCACGGGGTGCCCATCCACGGAAATCTTCCGGCCCACGATTCCCGGATCTCCGCCGTAGCGTCGCTGCCAGTATGCATAGCCCAGAACGACAACTGGGTCCGCCCCAGCGGTCTCTCCCTCTGAGGGTAGAATCAAACGGCCGAGACCAGGCTGAAGGCCCAACGAACTGAAAAAATTTCCTGAGACGAACGCGGTCACGATGCGGTCGGGCCGCCCGTTCTCGCTGAACCCATCCATGCCGATCTGATAAGCGAAAACGTCGGAGAACGCCGAGTCCATCTGGCTGCGCATATCACGATACTCGGCGATCGAAAATGTGTTCTGCATAAACCCGGTGTGCCCCTGCTGGAAAGCGAGCACGGTCAATTGCTGGGGATCCTTCACCGGTAGCGGCCGCAGCAATATCCAATCCACCATGCTGAAAATCGCAGTGTTTGCTCCCACCCCGAGCGCGAGTGTGAGCACTGCCATCGCTGTGAAACCCGGATTCTTCAGCAGCATCCGCGCCGCATAGCGCAGATCCTCAAGTAGAGTTTTCATATCTCGTTCCTCGCTCTAATTCTCACTTCTGAATTCGAGGCATTCATTCATTTTGGGGCGCGTCACTCGTGCCGCAGCGCAATCATCGGATCGACGCTCGCAGCCTGATGCGCCGGCAGCCATCCCGCGACAAGAGCGACGCTCGCGAGCACGGCCGCTGCGATCAGGAAAACCGATGGGCTGCTCGCCTTCACACCAAACAATTGCGACTCGATGAGCCGTCCGATCGCGTAAGCGGCCAAAAGGCCCGCAGCGAGCCCCGCCGCGGACATCCGGATCACTTCGCGCAAAACCAACCAGGAAACATTCGTCTGCGTCGCTCCGAGAGCCATGCGGATGCCGATTTCGCGCGTACGCCGTGCCACCACGTATGCCATCACACCGTAGAGACCAACGGCGGCCAGCAACGCTGCCAGCAGCGCGAGGCACAAGGAAAAAAACGTAAGCAGCCGGTCCGAAAAAACGATTTCGTCCACTTGTTCCGTCAAAGTTTTCATCTGAAACACAGGCAAGCTGGGATCGAAGTTCGCTACCGTTTTTCGAAGCGTACCTCCCATCGCCAGCGGGTCGGTTTCCGTCCGCACGTAAAAAGTCAGCTCGCCGAGATCATCGAGCTGAGCGTACGGGATGTAGATAAATGGCCGGATCTCGCTGCGCACATCCATGTGTTTGCTGTTTTTGACTACGCCCACAATTTCTATTTCCGGTTGAGCGTCCTTTCGCGCTCCAAACGCAATGTGCAAGCCAATTGGGTTTCTCCCGGCAAAGAATTGCCGTGCGAGGGTCTCATTGATCACCGCCACCTTTGGACTTTTGGCGCTGTCGCTTTCGCTAAATTCGCGCCCCGAAAGCAACGGTGTGCCCAAGGTTGCAAAATAATTGGGTCCGACCCAGTTCTGGGCCACGTCCATGTCTTCGTCTTCTTTCGCTGGGTAACCTTCCGGTGTGATATTGGAACCGGCACTGGTCTGTGACAGGATCGAAATTCTCGCAGCGCTTACCGAGTGAACGCCAGGGAGCGCTGCGATCGCCTCGCGAATTCGATCCCCAGCGGCAATTGTCTGCGCCGGCGAATAACGGTTGAGCTCAGGCGCGATCGAAAACTCCTTCACATGATCGGCGCGCAACCCCAGATTTTCGTTCTTCAAATTCATCAAGCTTTGCGCGAAAAACCCCGCGCCTGCCAGCAGCACCACCGTCAACGCCACCTGCGACACCATCAGCCATTTTCTGAGGAGGACATTTGATTTGCCGCCCGACGCATTCGCTCCCTGATCCTTCAACGTGCTCTGCAAATCGGCTCGTGTCGCTCGCAGCGCGGGAGTAAATCCGAATAAAATCGCCGTGAGGATCGAGAGCGCTGCCGCAAAACCGAGCAGCCTGTAATCGAGCTTCGCTTCGAGACCCAACGCGCCAATGCTATCCGGTATTGCAGCCACGAATCCCGAGAGCATCCACGACGCGAGCGCCAAACCTGCGGCCCCACCCGCGATCCCCAGAAGAAGATTTTCAGTGAGAAGCTGGCGCATCAATCGCCAGCGGCTCGCGCCCATTGCCAGCCGCACAGCTATTTCGCGCTGCCTTGCCTCGCCGCGCGCCACCAGCAGGCTTGCCAGATTTGCACACGCGATCAGCAACACGAGGCCGACCATCGCCGCCAGAATTAGCAGTGGTTCGCCGGCGTCCTTCTGGAGGATCGGGCGGCCGTGAGATCCGGGCGCGAGTAAAAGTTGACGGTCGAGGAATTTCTTTTGATTGGCCGCTGACATTTTAAGCTGCGGCAATTCGGATTCCAGGATCGCCCGGAACGGTGCCGCGAGGGATGCCTCTGCTTGTTTCATGCCGATGCCGGGCTTGAGCCTGCCGATAACGGCCATCCAGCGGTTTGTCCGCTCGAGGAAGCGGTCGTCATTGGGCGTCATCTGCGCTTTCATTGTTATCGGAATGAAAATGTCGGGCGTCTGGCCTACCTGCACCCCGTTGAATCCTGCGCGTGCAACCCCCACTACGGTGAGTGAAGTACCGTTCACGATTAGTTGCTTGTTCAGCACTCCCGGATCGTTTCCGAAATGCCGCTTCCAGTATCCATAGCTCAACACGGCCAGCGGGTTCGCGCCGGGTGCCGTTTCATCTTCCGCGGTGAAAACGCGCCCCAGTGCCGGCTGCACCTCGAGCGTTTCAAAGTAGTTTCCGGTGACGAGCTCGCCATTCGCGAGTTCGGATTGTCCCTGCCCGGCAACGCTCACCTGAACGGCAAAACGCCCGAGCAATCCGCTGAAGACCTGGCTGTGATCTCGAATATCCTTGTACTGCGGGTAGGAAAACGAAGCGGCAGTATCGCCATCGCTCCAAGCACGCCCAGGATTCGGCCCGGGAGATCGCAGCACCACGAGCTGCTCGGCATGAGGAACGGGCAAACGCCGCAATAGCACCTGATCGGTAAGCGAAAAAATCGCGGTGTTCGCTCCGATGCCCAGCGCGAGCGTCAGCACGGCTACTGCGCTGAATCCCGGATTTTTCGCCATCATCCGTAGCCCGTACCGGACATCCTGCAAAAATGACCGCATCAACTCCTCCGCTTGCCCTAGGGAATGCTCTGTTACTTACTCGTATCTCAGCGCAACCATCGGATCCACGCGCATCGCTCGCCGTGCCGGAATGTACCCAGCAAACCCCGCGACTACGAACATCAAGATCGTTGAAAGAATCAACGCCGTCGGGTCCGCAGGCGTCAGCCCATAAAGCAGGCTGCCGATGAACTTTCCCACGCCGAACACGGCAGGCAGGCCAATCGCAACTCCGATCGCCACCAGCAACAACGACTCGCGCAAGACCATCCACACAACATTGCCCTGCTGCGCGCCGAGCGCCATTCGGATTCCAATTTCGCGTGTCCGCCCGGCCACGGCGTAGGCCATCGTCCCGTAAATCCCAATGCAGGCGAGAAGCGCCGCGAGCGCACCAAACACACTGGAAAGTCTCGAGAGCATGCGATCCCGGGTGAGCGATTCGCTGACGAGTTGGTTCGTGGTGTGAATTTCGATCGGCGGCAAATTCGCCGAGGTCTGTTTCACAACGTCCCGCACGGCTGCTGTTACAGTTGCTACATTTCCACTGATGCGAAGCTCGATTCGCCCGAAGTTCGTTTCAGAAGGATCGATCGGATGGAAGTATGGAACGTAAAACCTCCGCGGAGTTTCTTCCTGTACGCTGTTGTACTTCGCATCTGCGGCTACGCCAACAACGATGAAATCCGCGTGCGTGGTTGGGAACATGTCCCAGATTCGCCGTCCGATCGGATTTTCATTGCCGAAGTAATAGCGTGCCATCGTCTGATTGATCACGCCTACGCGCTGGCCCGCCCCGCCATCTTCGGGACCGATTTCGCGCCCCATCAGGATTGGTATGCCAACAGTCGAGAAATATCCGGGACCTACATGATCAAACAGCGCGTTCATCTCCTGCCCTGATTTCGGCGTGTAGGCGTCAATCGAAATTTGATCGCCCGATTCTGAATGGCTGAACAAACCATTGTGAGAAATGGATACCGACTGCACTCCCGGAACCGTGCGGAGCCGATCGATAAGTTCCTTGTAAAGTTCCGTGATAGCAGGCCCTTTGTAGCCTGCGGCGACTGCGTCCACATCAAACATCATCAGGTGATCGCGATCGAATCCCAGTTGCGCCTCAGCGAGTTTTCGAAAGCTGTGCACAAACAGTCCGGCGACGATCAGTAACAGCAGTGAAAGCGCAACCTGTCCCACTACGAGGAATTTTCCGAGCGGCAATTTTCCGCTCCTCGATGCGTTTCCTCCTGCACCCGCTGCAGTTCCCTTGAGAATCGAATTCAGATCCACGCGCGTAGCTCGCAAGGCCGGCGCAACTCCAAAAAGCACTCCCGTAAGAAGCGAAACGCCCAGCGTGAAGAGCACGATTCTAGGCTCTACTCGCACATCAAGCGGCACCGGCGACGGACCGTGCGAAACGAGTCTGAGCAGCCCGGCATCCGCCCACTGTGCAAGCAGAAGTCCCAGCGCGCCCCCCATTCCCGCGAGCAAAACGCTCTCGGTCAGCAGTTGGCGGAATAGCCGACCGCGCCCAGCGCCGAGCGAAACGCGCACCGCAATCTCTTTCTGCCGCGAGGCCGCTCTCGCGAGCAAGAGGTTCGCGACATTCGCACACGCGATGAGCAGCACGAGCCCAACAACTCCCATGAGGATCACGAGCGGCCTGCCAAACTGTTCCCGCAGCATGGAGGCACCGTGGCTTCCTTCGATCAGCGCGATGTGCTGGTTTAAAAAATCTTTTCTCGTGCCTTGGGTTACACCGCTCCCTATCTGCGACTCAAGATATTGCTGAAACGTCACCTCGGCGCTCGCCTTCGCCTGAGCCACCGTTACGCCTGGTTTCAGCCGCGCGAACACCTGCAGCCACATGATCTTTTCGACGGGATCCTTCTCAACTGAAAGCCAGTCGTAGCCCGGAGCGATTTCCGATTGCATCGTGAGCGGAACGTAAACGTCTGGGGCAGAACCTACGGTGATGCCAAAAAAATCCGGCGGCGTGACGCCGATGACCGTGAAGGAAGTCTTGCCGATTCGGATTTTCGAGCCCACCGCGGTGTGTGCGCCTCCGAAGCGGCTCTGCCAAAATCCATAGCTGATCACCGCCACCGGATTCGAATCGCGCGATGCATCTACTTCGGTTCCAAACGTCCGCCCGATCACTGGGTTGACGTCTAATATCGAAAAGTACGACCCGCTTACCATGTTGATAGAAGCGCGCGAGCCGCCATCAGTTTGATCGCGCCCTTCCACTGCCACATTCATTCGATCGTTTCCGCTCTGTGAACCCAGCACGCCGGTAAAAACCTGATTGTGAGCGCTCATATACTGAAATTCCGGATACGTAAGGAGATCGCGGTCTCCGTCCTGTGACCCGTTGCTCATGCCGTGCGCGTCCGGACTCGTAAGCGCAACCAGGCGGCCCGGATCCTTCACAGGCAGCGCGCTCAGCAGAACAGAATTCATCACCGTGAAAATCGCGGTGTTCGCGCCGATGCCGAGCGCGAGGGTAAGTACAGCGATTACGCTGAATCCGGGGTTGCGCGCTAGCATTCGCAAACCGTAGCGAATGTCCTGCCAGAGCGTTTGCATCCATTCCTCCGCTGATTCGTTTTCGCTACTCGTGCCGGAGCGCTACCATTGGATCCACGCGCATCGCTCGCCGGGCCGGGATGTAGCAAGCGAAAAGGGCGACGCCGACCAGCAATGCCGCTACGCCCGCAAACGTAAGTGGGTCGGTCGCGCTCACCGCATACAATTGGTTCGCCATCAATCGCGTGACTCCGAGCGCCACCAAAACTCCAGCCGCCGCGCCAATAAACGCCAGCCGCGCGCCGTCGCCCACCACCAGCCGCAAAATATCTTTTTGCTGCGCGCCCAGCGCCATGCGCACGCCGATTTCGTTTACTCGCTGGCCCACCAGGTAAGAAATCACGCCGTAAATTCCAATCGCGGCCAGCAGTAGCGCAAGCGCGGCGAATGCACCGAGCAAGATCATGGAAAAGCGCTGCGCCCTTACCGATCGAGCCACGATTTCATCCATCGTCATCGTGTCGTACATCACCTGACGGCTGTCGAGCTTCGAAACTTCTTCTCGAATCGCTCCTAGTGCCGAAGCCGGCGCGCCTTTCGTTCGGACGATAACGGATGCGCCGTTCACGAACAGCGGCAGAAACTTGTCATCCGTTTGCATAAACGGCACGTACATCTCGGCGTGCATCGGCCTGTTGCTTTCGTCGAGTCCCCAGTGCTTCACATGCCCCACCACGCCGACTATTTCCGGACTGACATTGAGCATGTCGATGTTCAGGTGATGCCCGATGGGATTTGTTTCACCGAAAACTTCCTTCGCGAATGATTCGTCGATCACCATGACGGGCGCCGCCCTCTCGTTGTCTTCCTCAGTGATGAAACGCCCGCGCAGCAGGGGAATTTTCATCACGCGCAGGTAATCCGGGCTCACCGAATACCACAGCGCGAGGCTCATCTCGTTTCTCGTCGCCGGCTTTGGCTGGCCCTCCAGCCAAAACGGAAAATCAGAATCGCCGCCTTTCAGTGGCAGCGAGCCGGCGAAGAGCGACACAGCCTCGACGCCGGGAGTCGCCGTCAGTCCGTCAAGCAGTTGCCGGTAGGTAGCGCGAATTTTCGCCGCGTCGGTAGTTTTATCGGGTGCGAGCGCGACGCTGAATTCCACTGCATTGTGCGGATCGAACCCGGGGTTCACGCGCCAGAGCTGCTCGACGCTGCGAATCATCAACCCCGCGCCTACCAGCAGTACAAGCGCCATCGCGATCTCGGCCACCACCAGCACGCCCTGCGCGCGATTCCGTGTGCGGACCACGCTGCGTCCGCCTTCCTTTAGCGACGTCTGCACATCGCTGCGCGAAATCTTCAGCGCCGGAGCAAGGCCGAAAAGTATTCCGGCCAGCAGCGAGGTGGCCAGCGTGAAAGCGAGCACGCGGCCATCGACTCCTATTTCATCCATTCGCGGCAGTGCCGCTGGGAGGAATTTCAACATTACATTCGTGCCCCAGGCAGCGAGAAGCAGCCCGAGCGCTCCACCAGCAAGCGCTACAAGAATGCTTTCGGTGAGCAATTGACGAATGATTCGGCCGCGCGTCGCTCCGAGAGCGAGCCGGATCGCGAGTTCGCGCGCTCGCCCCGTGGAACGCGCGAGCAAAAGGTTTGCCACGTTCACGCACGCAATCAGCAAGACAAATCCCACTGCGCCGAGCAGAATAAAAAGGATCGGCTTTCGCTTTCCGATCAGATCATCCAAAAGCGGAGTGGCTGTAATCCCCATGCCGCCGTTGGAATCCGGATAATCGATAGCCTGCTGATGCGCGACGGAATCCATGTCCGCGCGCGCTTGCGCGAGGGTCACGCCCGGTCGCAATCGCGCAACTACATCCATTCCCATTCCAACCGCTCGATCGCGAAACGTAGGATCGTTCCATTGCCCAATCGGAACGTAGACAGCTCCCTCGGTGAAAATCTTGAAATTGTCGCGGACGATTCCGATCACGGTGTAACCGGTGCCGTTCAGCATCAACGTTCGTCCCAGTACGTCGGGCGCACCGCCAAATTTCCGCTTCCAAAATCCTTCGCCCAGCACAATGACCGGCGCAGCACCCGGGCGGTCTTCATCAGCCCGAAAAAAACGCCCTGCGATGGGATTTTCCCCGAGCACTGGGAAAAAATCGGCGGACACTTGGCCTATCGGTACGCGTTCGGCTTCTCCCATTCCGGTCAGGTTGTAATCGTCGCCGCGATAGGCTCCCATCGCCTCGTACGTGCGATTGCCCTTCTGCCAGTCGAGAAAACTCAAGTACGGAACCGAAGCCTGATCGAACTTGAAAGCTTTCCGGTAGAGCGAAACGAGACGATTGGGCTGAGGGTACGGAAGAGGATTCAGCATCACGCCGTTTACGACGCTGAAAATCGCCGTGTTTGCACCAATGCCAAGCGCGAGCGTGAGAATCGCTATGACTGCAAATCCGGGATTCTTTGCCAGCATCCGAACGGCGTATTGAATGTCCTTTAGAAACGTGCCCATTGTTTGACCCTCGGAACCAAACCTACATTCCTTGCCAATCTCGAACCTCTACGTCATTCGTGCCGCAGCGCCACCATAGGATCTACCGCCATCGCCCTTCGCGCCGGGATGTAGCACGCAACCAGCGCAACAGCGGAAAGCACGGCCATCACGGAAGCAAACGTAAGTGGATCGGTGGACGTCACGCCATACAACAAGCTTCCGAGCAAGTGCATCGTTGCGAGGGCTACTATCAACCCGAGGCTCACGCCTGCCAGCGTCAGACGCATTCCCTGACCAACTACGAGACCGAGCACATCCCGTGGCTCGGCGCCGAGCGCCATTCGAATTCCGATTTCGTGCGATCGCTGGCTTACTGAGTAGGAAAGCACGCCGTAAATTCCCATCGCCGCGAGCAACAATCCGAGGGCGCCAAGCACAGCCGCGAGCAAAGCCGCCGTGCGATATGCGAAAAGCGATACGGAGAGCAATTCCGATACAGTGTCGCTCTCAAGAATTGCGACGCCCGGATCAATCGCGCGGACTTGTTCGCGGACCTGCGGAAGCATCTTCAGCGGATCGCCGGAAGTCCTCACCAGAATATTCGCATCCCCGCCGGTGTGCTGCGAAAACGGAACGTAGAGAAATGGCTGAGGCTGTTCGCTCAGGCTGTGGTATTTGATGTCTTTCACCACGCCCGCGATCGTCCACTTGTGCTCCCACGTGCCAACCTGGCGGCCGATCGGGTTTTGTCCCGGCCAGAACCGTTCGGCCATCGTCTGGTTGACGATGCAAACACGCTGTGAGTCCTTGCTGTCTTGCGACGTAAATTCACGTCCGGAGAGAATCGGAATCTGCATCAGCGAGAAATAGTTCGGTCCAACCACGTTGTAATCGATCAGATTTTTTTCACCAGGTTTGGGAGCGTAGCCTTCGAGGTCCGGCTCGGTATAGCTGCGGCCTGTAAACCACATCGGAACGTAACGCTCGAGCGTCGCGCCTTCCACCCCTGGAATCGTTTTCAAACGATCGGTGAGTTGTTCGAAGAAGGCGGCGGCATTGTCATTGGAATATCCGTTGCCGCGCAGGTCGAAGGCCGTTACAAGCACGTGGTCGGCGCGAAATCCGGGGCTCGACGCCACAGCCGAGCGTAAGCTGCGAACGAGCAATCCAGCTCCGGCAAGAAGCACGACAGCGAGAATTGTTTCCGTGACGACAAGAAGATTTCGGAGGCGATGTTGGCCCGAACTGCTCGAAGCCGTGCGCCCGCCGTCCTTCAGCGACGCGTTTACGTTGGGCCGCGAAATCTGCAGCGCCGGTGCGAGCCCAAAAATCACCCCTGTGACAATCGAGAGAGCCAGCGTGAACCCGAGGATCCTGCCGTCCACTCCAAGCGGAAGCCCAACAGGAAGGTGCGCAGGCGGCATAAAGACGGTGAGAAAATTCGAAGTCCACAGCGTGAGAAGAATTCCTGCGATACCGCCGAGCCCGGCAAGCAGCAAGCTTTCGGCGAGCAACTGTCGAATCAATCGAGCTCGATCGGCTCCCAGCGCTGACCGGATCGCGATCTCTTTTTCGCGCACCGTGGCTCGGGCGAGCAGCAGATTCGCCACGTTCGCACACGCAATCAGCAGCACGAGAACAACAACCACCATTAGAAACGCAAGAACCGGCAACAAAAACGTTTGCAAACCGTAGTGCGCCTGCCAGACGGGACAAACGTATGCGCCAACGTTTCTGTTCGTATCGGGATACTGCTTCTCGAGTTGCCGCGCGATCGTCGTCATTTCCGCGCGCGCCTGTTCCAGCGTCGCGCCCGGTTTCAGGCGGCCCATCATGTGAATGAAAGTTGGATTCCGCTCTTCGAGGCTCTCGCCTGGCAGCGCTTGGGGCTGCATCAGCATCGGCACGAAATATTCGGCGGCGATGCCGACAACCGTTCCGCCGAATCCGCGCGGCGCAATACCAATCACAGTGAACGGATGTTGGTTAATCTGGATTGATGAGCCTATGACTTTCGGATCGGCGCCAAATCGCCGGCGCCACAAACCGTCGCTCAGGACAATGTATGGATCGGAGTTCGGCCCGTGCGCTTCGTCAGCATGAAACACTCGACCGCGCGCCGCATTCACGCCGAGTAGATCGAAATAGTTCTCAGTGACGATCAAGCCCCAATTGCGCTGCGGCTGCAGTTCCTTCTCGAGCTTCAGATTGGTGCCCACCAGCTCGAAGCCGATCACCCCGGAGAAAACGTGATTCTGGTCGCGATAGTCTTTGTAGTCGGGATAGGAACTGGTGTGATACTCGCCATCAGGCATGATGCTTTCAACGTCGACGAGCCGATTCGAATCCTGGATAAGCGCCAAGGGATGCAGCAGAACGGCTTCAAGCCAGCTGAATACCGTCGCATTTCCGCCGATACCCAGTGCCAGAGAGAGAACTGCAACCGCGGTGAATCCAGGATTCTTCGCAAGCATCCGGATTCCGTAACGAACGTCCTGCAGCAGTGTTCCCATCCCGGTTCGCCCCTTTGCGTTCCGCTGCCGCGAGTTAATTTTGAAATAATTCCAAACACACCCGTGCGCAAGCACCGAAAGAATTTCTTCGGCTGATGCGACAGGAATTATTTGAGATTCGGTTTAGACGCTTGCCGTCCGCGTGCCGATTGTTTCTTCCACGATGCGGCCGTCGAAGAGATGAATCGTGCGGTCAGCGATGCTCGCGTAGCGCGGATCGTGCGTCACCATGCAGATCGTTGCGCCCTCGCGGTGCAGTTGGCGAAGCAAATCGACAACGGCTTCGCTATTTTTCGAGTCCAAGTTACCAGTCGGCTCGTCCGCCAGTAGGATCGATGGTTGCCCTACGAGTGCGCGCGCTACAGCGACACGCTGCTGCTGACCGCCTGAAAGCTGCGAGGGGTAGTGCTTCATCCGGTGCGCCATTCCAACGCGTTCGAGCACTTCCTGCACGCGCTTCTTGCGTTCCGCCGAAGCCATGCTGCGGTAGGTGAGCGGCAACTCGACGTTCTCGAAAACAGTGAGGTCGCCAATCAGATTGAATGCCTGGAAGATGAAACCGATTTCGCGGTTCCGAATGCGCGTGCGGTCGGAGAGCGAAAGATTCGCAACCGCCTGCTTGTTGATCCAGTAGTTGCCTTCGCTCGGCGAATCGAGCAGGCCGAGAATCGAAAGCAGCGTCGACTTGCCGCAACCCGACGGGCCGGCAATCGAAAGAAATTCGCCATTCTTGATGTCGAGGTGCACGCCGCCGAGAGCGTGAGTCTCCACTTC
>Ga0210383_10002671_pt1 | contig 16076 bp, 14 predicted proteins | sample IncBWC14OmetaG_FD_160072 | JGI IMG/M metagenome (GOLD analysis project Ga0210383, IMG submission 160072) | Forest soil microbial communities from Barre Woods Harvard Forest LTER site, Petersham, Massachusetts, United States - Inc-BW-C-14-O ...
GGTGGGCGCGGTCTTCATCACCCTGTTCGCGGTGCGCGAGTCGCGCGATGAAAGCGTCGCGCAGCGGATCGACGGGCTCGGTGTGCTGACGCTGACGACCGGCCTCGCAGCGCTGGTGCTGGCGCTGGTGGAGGGCAACGAATGGCACTGGGACTCCACGCGGGAGATCGCGCTGTTCGCCGTCGCCGCAATCGGCCTGGCAGCTTTCGGCTTCGTCGAGCGCCGCCAGAGCTCGCCGATGGTCGACTTCAGCTTCTTTCGCTCGCGCACGTTCCTCGGCGCCAACATCGTCGCGTTCATTGTCAGCTTTGCGATGCTTGCGATGTTCTTCTTCATGGCTCTGTATATGCAGAACGTGCTGCACTACTCGCCGCTACAGGCCGGTGTGCGCTTCCTGCCCTCGACACTAATGATCGTGCTGATCGCCCCCGGCGCCGGACGGCTGGCCGATCGCGTTGGTTCGCGGCCGCTGATCACGTTCGGTCTGCTGGCTGTCAGCGGAGCGCTGTTCTGGCAGTCGCACCTGACGGTCTCGAGCGGATATGGGGCGCTGCTGCCGGGGTTCGTGCTGATGGGCATCGGCATGGCGTTTGTGATGTCACCGATGAGCACCGCCGCGATGAACTCCGTCGCACAGGCCAAGGCAGGGGTCGCCTCAGGCATCCTCTCGATGAACCGCATGGTTGGCGGCACCTTCGGCGTGGCGGTGCTCGGCGCGATGGTCGCCACGCTCGGGCGCTCGAAGATCAACGAACTGCTGCCGCAGGCATCCCCGACGGTACGCGCGGACCTGGCGGCGGGTCTCGGCTCGGGCGCGGCGCCGCACGGCGTCCCCGCGCAGATCATCAGCGCGGCCCAGCACGCGTTCGTGTACGCGCTGCAGTACGGGCTGCGCCTGGGTGCGGCGGTGGCGCTGCTGGGAGCGCTGCTCGCGTGGACGCTGATTCGCGCGCGGGCGAGCGAGCGCGATCTCGACGGCGCTCACAGATCGCCGTCGCTGATCCGCGCCAACGTGCCGAACTCGTGACGTCTATACAACAGCGGGTTGCCCGGACCGCTCTCGGCGTGCTCCACGAGGCCAACGGCGATCAGGTGGTCGCCTCCCTCGTGCAGCTGCTCGAGCTTGCACACAAGCCACGTAGCCGCACCAGAGATACGCGGCACACCTCGATCGAGCTCCCATTCAACGCCGTCGAACTTGCTGGCGCCCTTGCGCGCGAAGTTGAGCGCGAGATCCTTCTGGCCGTGGTTGAGAACATTGATCCCAAAGACACGCGACTCGCTGACGATCGCCAGCAGGTCGGAGCGTCGATCGAGCGACACGAGCACCATCGGCGGCTCCAGCGAGAGCGAGCAGAAGGCGCTGACGGTCGTGCCATGCGGGTGCCCCTCGCGGTGGCTGGTGACCACCGAGACCGGCGTGCAGACGCCGGCGAGCGCCTCTCTGAACGTCTCAGGATCCATCTTTAGAAGCTACACGCGACCGGCAAACAGCGCCCGCGTCGTCTCAGCTAGGCGTTCGCCGAGCTCCTCCGCCTGATAGCGCGCCCACAGCCGATCGGAGAAGACCTCCGGTCCGCTGAGCGCCGGCAACTGCTCCCCCGGCAGCGCGCGTAGGAAGCGCGTCAGCGAGAGCTCGCCTTCGCCCGGCAGCCGGCGGCTGTGGAGCGACTCGTAGGCGAGCTCCTCGTTAGGGAGCGCGGGCGCGTCGCCCAGCTGCAGCGCAAAGACACGCTCGGCGGGCACCGAGGACAGCAGCGCGAAGTCGGGCGTCGAGCGGAAGAAATGCCAGCTGTCGATCAGCATGCCCCCGTTGGGCCGGTCGGCAAGCCGCACGATCTCCCACGCGCTCGCGAGGTCGGGGATGCCGGTCCCGGCGATGAACTCGAGCTGGAGGCGCAGGCCGTGCTCGGCGGCGTGGTCGCACAGCGAGGCGAACGCCACGGCGCCCGCCTCAGGCTCAACACGGGGGTCGAACGGTGCGAGCACGCTTAATAGATCGGCGCCGAGCGCCTTGCTCATCGCGAACAGCTCCTCGGCCTCGAAGTCCCCACTGGCTGGAGCTCCCGGCGGCAGCTGCGGGCGCCGCCACGTCGGCAGCCAGCGCGCCAGCGGGTCAACCACAGCGATCCGCACGCCGGCGCTCTCGAAGCAATCGCGGATCTCAGCCGTCGTGATCCCGGCGTCTTCGGCCCGACGCACTTCAAACGGGAAAAGCGAGGTCGCGGTGAAGCCGCCGGCGCGGGCGGCGCGAATCCGTTCGTCGAAGTCGAGCGGCATAACGCTGGCCGCCCACAAGGTCAGCTCAAAGCTCATGCGAGATCACAATCGGATGCGTGCTTTTTGAGCTCTAACATCAATGTCTCCACCAGTACGCACACGGTGCCCTTTTGGATCACCAGCCCGACGTGCACCGAGTCGAGCTGAGCGCTAACAGTCAGGTCGCGGCGGGAAGGTCCGAACCCTCGACGTGACCAGCGACGGCCGCGTCGGCGCGCTCGGCTATCAACGCCAGCCACACAACGGCGGCCACAACGCCTCCTACCAGCGGTGCGACGATGAACAGCCACACCTGGCTGAGCGCGTCGCCACCAACGATCAGCGCCGGCCCGAGAGACCGTGCTGGATTCACCGATGTGCCGGTCAGGGGGATCCCGATCAGGTGGACGACCGTAAGCGCCAGACCGATCGCCAGACCGGCGAAACCGGCTGAGGCGACATGGCTGGTGGCGGAAAGGACCACCAAGACGAAAAGGAAAGTGAGGATGACCTCAGCGGCGAACGCACCACCGCCGTTCAGCCCGATGATCGAATGTGAGCCCCAGCCATCCGTCCCCAGGCCGGTGACCTTGCGGCTGTATTGGCTGGAGCCGCTGAGGACCGCCCAAAGGGCCAGCGCCCCAGCGATTCCACCGACGAACTGAGCGATCCAATATCTAAGTGCGTCCCGGACGCCGATCCGTTTGGAGACCACGAAGCCGATCGTGACGGCCGGATTGACATGACAACCGCTGACCGGTCCAATCGTGTAGACGAGGGCGAGGAGTACTAGCCCGAATGTGAGCGCCGTCGCAACAATGCCTGCGGCGGTGCTCCCGCCGTCGAGCTTGAACCCGAAGGAAAGGGTGGCCGCTCCGACGCCGAAGAAAACAAGCAGCGCGGTTCCCAGCAGCTCGGCAACCAGCTTTCTAGTCAACATTCATCTCCCCGATCATTCGGATTATCTGAACACAACCTCAATGTCACATTTCTATCCCAACCGGCGATCCCCTTCTCCCGCGCGCTCGCGGAGGCTGCCGGCTCGGCTCGCCAACCATCCGCTGAGTGGCCGAACCGGTGGCGCTCCGAGAACAGCACGGGCACGGCCACACCCGATCGGCCCGGCGGGGTAGGATTGCATCCCATCCCGTTCCCCGACCGACGAGGTTTCAGAGCACGTGGCAATCGATCTCCAACAAGTCTCAGCCGTAGATACCGAGCCCGGCGAGCTGCCGAAGACGATGGCCGCGTGGGTCATCCGCGAGGAGCGCTACGGCGAACCGAAGGACGCCTTCCAGGTCGAGGAGATCGAGGTGCCCGAGCCGGGCGCGTTCGAGGTGATCGTGCGGGTGATGGCGGCTGGCGTCAACTACAACAACGTGTGGGCGGCCCTGGGCAAGCCCGTGTCGGTGATGCGCTACGGCGATCACCCCGAGTTCGGCCACCACATCGGCGGCTCGGACGCCTCGGGCGTGGTGTGGAAGGTCGGCGCGGGCGTCACACGCTGGAAGCCGGGCGACGAGGTAGTTGTGCACTGCAACATGGCCTCCTACGAGGACCCGGAGGTGCACGGCCTCGACCCGATGGCGGCGCCCTCGCAGAAGATCTGGGGCTATGAGACGACGTGGGGCTCGTTCGCGCAGTTCACGAAGGTGCAGGCCCAGCAGCTGCTGCCCAAGCCCGCGGCGCTGACGTGGGAGGAGGCGGCCTCCTACGGGCTCGTGTACTTCACCGCGTACCGCATGCTGATCACCCGCTGCAAACTGCAGCCTGGCCAGAAGGTGCTGATCTGGGGGGCCGCCGGTGGTCTCGGCGTGTTCGCCACGCAGATCTGCGCGGCAGCCGGCGCACACTCGGTCGGGGTTGTGTCCTCGCCGGAGAAGGGCGAGCTGGTCAAGCGCCTGGGCGCGGTGGACTACATAAACCGCGACGAGTTCGCGGGGATGATGCGCAAAGGCGGCGAGTCAGAGGATGAGGAGGCGGAGCGCTTCAAGGTCTCGCGCGCGTTCGCAAAGCGCGTCAAAGAGCTACTCGGCGACGCGCCGGACATCGTCTTCGAGCACGTCGGCAAAGCTACGTTCCCGACGTCGGTGTTCACCGTGAAGACGTTCGGCAAAGTGGTCATCTGCGCGGGCACCACAGGTCTTGATCTCGACTTCAACGTCGCCTACCTGTGGATGCGCCAGAAGGAGATCCTCGGCTCGCACTTCGCCAACGCGTATGAGTGCACGAAGGCCAACGAGCTGATCGAGTCGGGCCAGATCCGCCCGGTGCTGTGGCGCACGCTTGGCTTCGAGGGTGTCGCCGAAGCACATCAGCTGATGCTCGAAAACAAGCACCTGGGCAAGATCTCGATCCTCGTGGGCGCCGACTCCGAGGGTCAGGGCAAGACCGCGGACGGTCCGGGCGCGATCTACGCGGAGGTAGGTGCTTGATGGCCGGGTCGGTGATCATCCCCTGGTACGCGACGGGTTTTCGCGCGGACGGCTTCGAGGAGGCGCTGAACGAGGCGGCCGCGGTAGCGCTGCGCTACGGCGCTACCTCGTATGATGTGTATCGCTCCCGCGAGGACAAATACCGCTTCCAGCAGGTGGCCGGCTTCGAGGAGTACCTCGACTGGGAACGCTACTGGGGCGGGCCGGAGATGACGTACTTCCGCGCCGCCCACTCCAGCTGGTACCAGGTGCCGGTGCTGTACGGCTGGTGGGATCACACCGCCCACGGCGCGGTGACTGCCAAGGCGGTTATGGCCGGCAACGGTCACAGCAACGGGCACGGGAACGGCGCAGCGGTCATCAACTGAGCGCTCAGCCGTGCTCCAGAGGCGCCATCGTCAGCCCCGCACCCTTCAACTGCTCCCAATAATGCTCGGCGGGCTCCTGCGGTCCGCTGTAGACGATTGCCCTGCCGGAGGCATGAATTACGTTGGCGATCTCCATGCCGCGCTTGAGCGTGATACCGGGGATGAACCGTGCGAGCGTGCTGGCAACGTGGTCGAAGGTGTTGTGATCGTCGTTGCGCACGATCACTCTCCAGTCGCCGCCTAGACCGGTCCCCGGTCCACCGACGCGCGGCTTCTCGATTGTTTGATCCATGGCCGGCAGGATAAAGCCCCCGGCGCGACCGTACAATTGCTGCATGAGCGACGAACACACCGCACGCCTGCCTGAGCGCGACCGGCCGTGGATGATGCGTACCTACGCGGGGCACTCCACGGCGAAGGCATCTAACGAGCTGTACCGACGCAACCTGGAGAAGGGTCAGACGGGTCTGTCGGTGGCATTCGACTTGCCCACGCAGACGGGATACGACCCGGACGATGAGCTGGCGCGTGGCGAGGTTGGCAAGGTGGGCGTGCCGGTCTCCCATCGGGGCGACATGGCGGCGCTGATGGACGGCATTCCGCTGGACGCGATGAACACGTCGATGACGATCAACGCGACGGCGGCGTGGCTGTTGGCGCTTTATATCGTTGCGGCGGAGGAGCAGGGAGTCAGCGAGGAGCAGCTGCAGGGCACGACCCAGAACGACATCATCAAGGAGTTCCTGGCCAGGGGCACGTACGCGTTCCCCCCCGCCCCCTCGATGCGGTTGATCGCGGACATGATCGCGTACACGGTGGAGCACGTGCCGAAGTGGAACCCGATCAACATCTGCTCATATCACTTGCAGGAGGCGGGCGCGACGCCGGTGCAGGAGATCGCGTATGCGATGAGCAACGCGATAGCGGTGTTGGACGCGGCGCGCGAGCGTGTGCCGGAGGCGAGCCTGGAAAAGGTGTTCGGGCGGATCTCGTTCTTTGTGAACGCGGGCGTGCGCTTCATCGAGGAGCACGCGAAGCTGCGGGCGATGTCGATTCTGTGGGAAGAGTTGGGCCGTGAGCGCTACGGCGTGGAGGATGAGCGCCATTTGCGCTTCCGCTACGGCGTGCAGGTCAACTCGCTGGGGCTGACGGAGGCGCAGCCGGAGAACAACGTGCAGCGGATCGTGCTGGAGGCGCTGGCGGTGACGCTGGGCCGCGACGCGCGCGCTCGAGCGATCCAGCTGCCGGCGTGGAACGAGGCGCTGGGGCTGCCGCGGCCGTGGGATCAGCAGTGGTCGCTGCGCATCCAGCAGGTGTTGGCATATGAAACGGACATCCTCGAGTACCCGGACATCTTCGAGGGCTCGAAGGTGATGGAAGCGCTGGTTGATGAGCTACTGGAGGGCGCGCGGGCGGAGATGGCGGTGGTGTCGGAGCATGGCGGTGCGGTGGAGGCGGTCCCGTATATGAAGGCCGCGCTGGTGGACTCCCATCGGGAGCGCATCCGCCGCATCGAGACGGGCGAGCAGGTGGTGGTGGGACAGAATCGCTACACCGAGACGGAGGTCTCGCCGCTGACGGCGGACGCGGAGGGCGGCATCCTGGTGGTCGATCCGGCGGTTGAAGCGCAGCAGGTGCAGGACGTGCGCCGCTGGCGCTCTGAGCGCGATCAAACTGCTGTTGATGAGGCGCTCGCAGCCCTGGCCGCTGCTGCTGGTGACGTTAACGCGGATGAGAACCTGATGGTGCCGACGATCGCGGCCGCTCGCGCGGGAGCGACGACGGGCGAGTGGTCGCGGACGCTACGCGAGGTGTTCGGCAGCTATCACGGCCCGACGGGCGTGGGCGAGGCGGCGGCTGCAACGGCGGACGCCGATCTGAGCGAGCTGCAGGGCGAGGTGGCGCGCCTGCAGGAGAAGCTGGGGCGCCGGCCGAAGATCCTGGTGGGCAAGCCGGGTCTCGACGGCCACTCGAATGGTGCAGAGCAGATTGCGGTACGTGCACGCGACTCGGGCATGGATGTGGTGTATGAAGGCATCCGCCTGACGCCGGAGCAGATCGCCGCGTCGGCATTGCAGGAGGGCGTGCATGTGATCGGTCTGTCGATCCTGTCGGGCTCGCACCGTGAGCTGATCCCGGCGGTGATCGAAGCGCTGCACGGCGCGGGCGTGACGGCGCCAGTGGTGGTGGGCGGGATCATCCCCGAGCAGGATGTGGCAGCGCTGCGCAAGGCGGGCGTGGCCGCGGTGTACACGCCCAAGGACTTCGACATCACGCGCATCATGCGGGACATCGTGGCACTGGTTGGCGCAAGCGCAAACGGCGACGGGACGAGCGCCAACGGCGGCGCGTTGGCCAACGGCTCGGCGTGAGCGCTGACGGCGCGGCGCTGGGCGCGCGTCTGCGCGACCGAGATGTGACGGCCGGGCCGGCGGCCCTGAACCTGCTGGAGAGCACCGCACCGACGGACCTCGAGCAGGCGGCGAAGCTGCTGCAAGTGGTCTCCCCGGCCGCGCTGGGCGGCGAGGCGCCGGGGCATCTGGTGGGCGTGACGGGCCCGCCGGGCGCGGGCAAGTCGACGCTGCTGTCAGCGCTGCTACACGCCTGGCGCGCGAGCGGACGCACGGCGGCGGTGCTGGCGGTCGATCCGAGCTCGCGCCGCTCGGGGGGCTCGCTGCTGGGCGACCGCGCGCGGATCGAGTTCGACCCGGCGGACCGCGGCACGCTGATCCGCTCGATGGCGGCGGAACAGCGCCTGGGTGGCCTCGCGCGCGCCACCCGAGTCTCGGCGGAAGCGCTGGCGGCGGCGTTTGACGTGGTGGTGATCGAGACGGTGGGCGTCGGCCAGTCGGAGACGGATGTGGCGGACGTGGTCGACACGGTGGCGCTGGTGGTGCAGCCGGGGAGCGGTGACGTGCTGCAGTTCCTGAAGTCGGGGATCATGGAAACACCTGACGTGCTGGTGGTGACAAAGGCAGACCTGGGCCAGATCGCGATGCGCGCACGGCGCGACTTGGGCGCGGCGCTGCGCTCGCTGGGCTCCTCGCGCGCATGGGTGTTGGCGGTGTCGGCGCTGGCGCCGGCGAGCGGGATCGATGAGCTGGTGGCGGCGCTGGATGAGCACCGCGAGGGTTTGGATGTCGGAGCACGACGGGTGTGCGCTCGCCGTGCTGGAGCGCTGAACGACTTCCTCGTCGAGCACGGCGAGCGGGGAATGCGCGCGCTGGGCGGACGCCGTGAGGCGCAGGCACTGCTCGATGAGCAGGGGCCCAATGCGGATGTGCCGGCGCTGGTGGCAACCCTGGAACAGCGCATGGGATGAGGCGCAATCTGCTGAGCATGTTTGGTGCGTTCGTGATCGCGAGCGCACTCGCGGGAGCGCTAGGTGCGGTCAACCTGGGCACGGCGCTGGCGTTCGGGCAGATGGCGTTTGCGGCGACGACTGTGTACGTGATGCTCAGGCGCTGAGGCATACTCAACCCACGCCATACTCCAATGTGGTCGCCTTGCCCACGGAAAAGGGGGCTCTTGGCCTACCGGGGAGAACGGTTCAAGTTGGCTTTCCAGACCGCGCCGTGCCGGCGGAACGCAAGGCGCGGCCCAATGTAGGCCATCGCTCACGCGCGTATGTTGAAGGTACCTCTGCGCGAAGACGACAGCCTCGGGAGTACACGCCATCACGGCGCCCCGCCGTCCGCGCTCAGGCTTTCCGACGCTTGCCGATCGCAACGGCCCGCTGATCGCGCATGTTCCACGCTTCGACGCCGACACCGTTCTCCAGTTTGCGAACGGGAGCGTCTTTCTCATGGCCGTTGATGGCCGCTGCGTTCCCGCCCCACGTTTCGGCGTTGTACCCAGAGGCACGCTAGGAGATCTTTTCATTCGCACAGGGCCTCGACCCCCGCAACCGCCGCCTGAGCGCGCTATCGCCGGGCGCGCAACGCGCGCCGGGACGCCTAACAGCGCGGCGACGCCGCCAACCACCCGAGGCGACACAACCTCGACGTCGTGCGACAGGCCGGATAACCGCATGCCGCCCAATCGGCCATCTGAGCGATCCTTTCTAGCTATTGGTGGCGTGTTGCGCCTGGCGTGGACCACGGAAAAGATATGCTCACAGGATGAGAGCTTCGGCGTGTCCTGACGCCCTCTGATGGCGTCCCTAGGCTACATCGCCTTGCTTTTGGCGCTCGCCGTGTGCGCGTACGGGATCGGCGCGTCGCTGTACGGCGTACGCAGCGGGCGCATGGAGTTCACGGACTCCGGCCGGCGTGCAATATACGCGCTGGCTGGCCTATTGACCGTCGCGATCTTGGTGCTGGAGATCGCGTTCCTGAAGAACGACTTCACGTTCAACACCGTCGCGGATACCTCGAGCCGCACGACGCCGACGTTCTACCGGGCAGCGGCGATCTGGGCCTCCCAGGAAGGGTCGCTATTGCTGTGGGCGTGGCTGATGTCGCTGTGGTCGAGCCTCGCTTTCTTTCTCACGCGCAAGCGTCTGTGCGACGTGGCCGCTTATGCGACCGCGATCATGCTCGGCTTCGGCGCCTTCTTCGTGGGGTTGATGGTCTTCTACGCGAACCCGTTCCAGACGACCAGACCGGCGCCGCCGGAAGGTGTGGGGCTCGACCCGCTGCTGCGCTTTCCCACGATGATGATCCACCCCCCGATGCTGTACTCGGGTTACACGCTGTGCATCATCCCGTTCGCTTTCGGTGTGGGCGCGCTGCTCTCGCGCCGAGTGGACGCTGACTGGCTCAAAGCGATACGCCGCTTTGCGTTCGCGGCATGGCTATTCCTCGGGTTCGGGATCTTGCTTGGTGCGCTGTGGTCCTACTCAGAGCTCGGCTGGGGCGGCTACTGGGGCTGGGACGCGGTCGAGAATGCCGCGCTCTTGCCCTGGCTGACCGGCACGGCATTCCTGCATTCGTTGATGATCCAGGAGAAGCGAGGAATGCTGAAGGTGTGGAACGTCTCGCTAGCACTGGCCACGGGCGCACTGGCGATCATGGGCACGTTCCTCGTACGCAGCGGCATCCTCGACTCAATCCACGCCTTCGGCGGCGCGACCCTGGGCGTGCCGTTCGTGGTCCTGATCGCGGCGATGATCGCCGGCTCGATCTACCTCGTCGTCTCGCGACGCGACATGCTGCGCTCCGAGCACCAGTTGGACTCGCTACTCTCGCGCGAGTCGATCTTCGTGGGGAACAACCTTGTGCTCGTGGGGTTGGCCTTCGTGATCGCGTGGGGCACGTACTTCCCGTTGATCTCAGAGGCGCTCACCGGCCAGGAAGCTTCGGTCGGTCCCCCATGGTTCGATCGCTACACGGTGCCGCTGGCGCTGATCCTGATATTGCTGAGCGGCATCGGCCCCGTGATCTCGTGGAGGCGCGCGACGTTCGCCAACGCCCGGCGCAACTTCCTCGTACCGATCTCATGCGGCCTGGTGGTACTGATGGTGCTGGAGATCGCGGGCGTGACGCAGAAGCCGTTCGCGCTAGCGATGTTCTGCTGCGCAGCCTTCGTGTTCGGAAGTGTGGGGCAGGAGTTCTTCCGCGGCACGCGCGCGCGACGCGAGATGGCGGGCGAACCGGCGCCCCTCGCCCTATTCGGACTCATCAAACGGAACCGCCGCCGCTACGGCGGCTACATCGTGCACATCGGCATCGCAGTGCTGTTCGTCGGGGTGGCAGCCTCCTCATCCTTCCAGCACGCCTCCCTTCTCTCCCTTAGGCCTGGGCAATCCACCCGCGTCGGCGCCTACGAGATCCGCTACGTTCGTCCGACAGCCACGATCACGCCCAAGTACGACGAGGCTCACACAGGCTCCACACTCAGCCTTGGAGCGATCCTGGACGTCACAGAGCACGGCCACCACGTCGCCAACCTGAACCCCAGCGAGGGCTTCTACGCCTCCGAGGAACCCAGCCAGGGAACCGTCGGCAGCCTGATCGGCGGTCAGAAGGTTAGCCACGTGGCGATGACCGGGAGCCTCATACGCAACGTGTGGACCGCGATTGAACTGGACATGGAAACTCCAACTTTGAAGCGGATCATCACGGCCGGCAACAGCACGCTACCCCCCGACGAGGCGCTCGTGGCGATCGCCTACCTGGCACGCGCCTACATCCAGCACCCGCCACCAACGCAGTTCAATCTCCTCGTCTCGCCGTTGGTGTTCTGGGTCTGGATCGGGGGGTTGATCGCGTTCGGAGGCGGTCTGATCGCGATCTGGCCGGCGCCAAGTGCCATGCGCCGGCGCCTAACCGCGCGGGGGGACACGGCGCTGGAGGCTGAGCGCGAGGCCAAGTACCGCGAGATCCGTGAAGCAGAACTCGACTACCGCACTGGCAAGCTCTCCCGCGAGGACTACGACGCTGTGGACGCGACGCTGCGCAGCGAGGCTATCGCGATTCTGGATAGGCTGGCGCCGTCCACAGAGGCTACAGCCCGTGAAGCTCGCGACCCGGCGGACGAACGCGAGCTTATGCCCACGGACGTTTAAGCAGCTTCACTGCGTCCAAGAAGACCTCGACTCCGAAGGGTCGGCGCGGCAAGCGATGGTTTTTGCTGTTGGCCTCCGGCAGGGCCATCGAACTCTCAGATCGCGCGAACGGCGAACGGCGGGCTAGAAGGTTTGCACGGTGAAGCCCGGCCGAGGCCGCAACCCGAGCAGCCAAGATCGTCCACGCGACCTCGGGCAAGGCGTAACGGAGTCACCGTTAACTACAACGGTTTCAGCTCCGCGCCGGGTCAAGCAGTACGAAGTGTGGAATGCGCTCGTTTGGTGGAGGCCGTGTAGCAGTTTGCACTGCGGCTAATTGCTTGCGGCTGCCGCTAGGTCCGTGACACGCACCGCCGCTTCGACACTACGGTAAGGGAGCACAAGGGCACTAGGGTAGCTCCGCGGAGTGCACAGCGAGTTGACAACGCCGCTTTGCGCCCGTATTACTGCCGATCACAGTGGCAGAAAAACCAGTTAACCTCGCGGAGGGCCATATGGACCCACTATAGGTGACGGTAGAGTAGTAGGCTGCACATCTACTGGTGCAGCCCACTACTACCGCGCCGCCTTCTACGGTTCTGTCCAATGCTTTTCTGCGCCGTATTCGCCCAACCAAATGTGGAATTTGATCTTTTCCCCATTGTATGGGTTGTAGCCGTACCCCCAACAGTCCCATTGAGCTCCGTATTGAGAGTTCAACATACATCCTTCGATTTTTACCGAAGTCAGGTGGTGTTCTTCTTCTGCATATTTGATCGCGTATTCTCGTGCCCCTTTGCCTCCACACCCTGATTTTTCACAGAGAAGGGGTCTTGCGCTCGCGTTCGTCACCGACAAGACACCAAAGGCGCCGGTTACGAGGACAAGCGCCGTGACGAGCGTAGCTAGCTTGGCTTTCATGGGATGGATCTCCTGGTTCTAGGGGCCTGAACTGCTCTTAGCCAGCGAGACTAGGCCCAGTGTGAAGCGGATGTCAAGATATGGAATTAGTAATCACCGGGCAACTGGCGTGCCAATGATTCCGGAAAATAGGCTTGTCCTATACAGGCAAAATAGGCATCACCAAGGCGCCGGACGTGGATACTTCGTTGCTGATCGCCTGATTCGCGTAGACAATCACTCGTGCTGAGCCGCTATCGCGGTTGGATACGCGGAACTGAGTCTGTCCAGAATGTTCCCTACTGAGAAGGCCTAGTCTTGAGGGACGACTTCGGGCGCGCGCAGCTCGTTCAGCGCGGCACGGGAGCCGTGACGCCGATGGCTTCGACGTTGCCATGGGTCGTGTCGGGCGGCGTCCACGACGCAAGCTGGCTCACCCTCGACGCTGTTCTTGTCGTTTGCGAACGGGCAAGCGTCTTCCTCATGGCTGATGACGCCGCTGCGTCCCGCTCCGCGTTCGGCGTTGTACCCAGAGGCCCGCTAGGCGACCTTCTTTCATTCGCACAGGGTCTCTCACCGACGCCCTAATGAATGACTGAAAACCGAAAGACTGCTGACCTTCCGCTCGCCGTATGGCCGTGCGCGCAACGCACGAGTCAGTGGCAGCGATACGGTCGTTACCTCGCAGAGTCCAACCGGCACCCGGGCAAGATGCTTCCCGCGCTCGCGCGCCGGGCAGTTGAAACGTACAGCGACCCGGGCGGGCTCGTGGTCGATCCCATGTGCGGGATCGGCACGACGCTAGTCGAGGCAATCGACCTCGGGCGACGCGCCATCGGCGTAGAGCTGGAGCCTCGCTGGGCCAAGCTCGCCGCCGCCAACATCGAGCACGCACACGAAAGCCCGCGCACTCGCGCACTGGCGCAAGTGGCCGAAGGCGACGCGCGACAACTGGCGCGCGTGCTCACCACCCAAGCGCGGCGCCTCGTGAGCCCCGAGCAAGGCGGCACGGTTCGCCGCATGGCATACGGCGCCGCTGACTTGATCCTCACGTCGCCGCCGTATGCGTGCGAGGTCGCCGACCTCAACGCCGTCAGTGGACCCGAGCCGCTGCGCCGGGACGACACGACCAACTACAGCCGCGACCGGCGCAATCTCGGTCATGCACGCGGGAGCGCGTACCTCGTGGCTATGGACGACATCTACCGCGCGTGCGCAGCGGTACTCAAGCCCGGTGGATTCCTCGTGTGCGTCACCAAGGACATGCGCTCTGGCGGGGGTGGCGCGCTGCGCAACCTCTCGGGCGAAACGATCGCGCTCTGCGAGGACGCCGGCCTGATCTACTGGCAGCGCGTCATAAGCCTGCTGGCGACCGTCCGCGACAGCGAACTGGTCATGCGCCCCTCGTTCTGGCAGACACTCCACGCCCGCCGCCGCCGCGAGAAAGGCGACCGCACGCAAGTAGTCGCGCACGAGGACGTGCTCGTGTTCCGCAAGCCGCAGCAGGCAGTAGCCAAAGCCAAAGCGAGGTCCGTACCGGCGCGGAAGGCGGCTTGACTATGCGCGCTGCGGCGCGCATGTCGGATGGCGACGGCCCGGAGGTCTGCCGTTTTGGCGGCTCGACCGTCTTGTTCTGTCAGGGCCTTGAGATCACGGCTCGGGTCTGGTCTGATCGAAGCCAGCCATGCAAGCGGTACACGGGACACGGCAAGCAGCTTCAACGCCGGCCCTTTCGCGGTCGTCCTCGATCCCCGGCCACTGGCGCCGCGTCAACGAATACCGGGGCGGCGCGTACATGACGGCGGCGGTCCAAGAACGCGAGAAATGGGTCACGAAGCAGCAGCTCGCGGTCCACCTTTCGGTTACGCCGCGCTGGATCGTCGCGCAGCAGGCGCTCGGCCTCCCGCACATGCACATGCGCGGCATGAATCGCTACATCGTCTCCGAGGTCGAGGCGTGGCTACGCGAGCAGTATGGGGAGCCAGGGCGGGAGGCCGCCTGATGCCGCTCAACCGAGGCACCCGCCGCCAGCCGAAGTGGTGCGGATATGTCAAGTACCGAGGCCGCAAGAAGTGGGTAGGCACACACGACAGCCTGGAGGCGTTCAAGAGCGCCAAGGAACGATGCCGCGCCGAACTGCGCGAGGAAGTTGATAACCCGCACGGTCGGCGCGGCGTCCCGACCGTGGGCGAGTTTGCGGGCGCGACGATTCACGACGACGGTCAACTCACGATGACTTGGCCGGACGGCGAGCGGGCGCAGAAGGCGACGGGAAGGCGCGACTCGACCGTGCGCCATATGCGCGACGGGTTGCGGCCGTTCATCCGCGAGTTTCACGATCGACCGCTCGACAGTTTCCTCCGAGACGAAGCGGTGACGTGGATACGCCCGAAGAACGCCAACGTACAGGCCGCCGTCCGTCAGTTCTTCAATCACGCAGTTGACCGTGACTTGATCCCACGTAACCAGTTCACGCACCTCGGCGCGAGTAAGCGCAAGCGCCGCGTCGATCGCCCCGACTTCCAGATCATCACCGACGAGCAGTACGAGCGGCTGCGTAGCTGCGCGAGGGAGAGTCGCGCCGACGAGTACGGGCTCATCCTAGAGGGCGCGACGATGACCGTTGGAGAGACAGCGATGCGCCCCGGTGAAATCTTCGCGCTGCATCGGCCCGACGTTCACATGGACAAGCGGTTGATCCATGTGCGCTGGCAACTCGATCTCATTACCGGCGTCATCACTTGGCCGAAGGATGATGACGGCCGTTGGGTTCCGATGAGTCCGGCTCTGCACGCTCACTTCGAGCGGATGCCGTGCATGGGCAAGGTCATCGACAGCAAGTTGGGCGAAATCGTGTTCCCGTCGGTGCGCGGCGGCTACATGCGCCGAAGCCAATGGTCCTCGATGTGGAACGCGATCCGCGTCGCGGCAGGTATGCCCGGTCAGGACTTCTACGAGTTGAAGCACCGCGCGATTCAGTGGATGGTCGATCCCGTCGCGGACGGCGGGCTCGGTCTTGACCCAGCGACCGCCGCTGAAATAGTCGGCCACGACGACGGCGGCTACCTCATCGCCACGGTCTACACAAAGCTAGGCCAGCGCCGCGCACTCGCGCGAGCGCAGCGGGCGATGACCGCCTATCAGCAGCGCCGTGACGGCGAGCCTCCACGCCTAGAGGTCATCGACGCTGCCGCCTAGACGATTGATTCCACGGCTTAGCCGTGGAATCAATCATCTAGTGTGCGAGCGGCCCCAGGCTGAGCGAGGAAGGCTCGTCTGGCGCGGTTGCCCCAGGGGACCTCACTGAAGGGCCAGTAATCTTGACAGGAACTGCGCCCTCTGAACCATTGATTTCGACCTCGGTTTGGGCGGTGAGCCCAGTCTGGTCGAGCATTTCGACGTTTCCGTCGGGGTGTTCAGGAGAGTAGTAGTTCGGAATCACGAGAGCGACTTTACTAATGGACGATGCCCCCGGAGCGAGGTTATTTTTAGGTTCGTATCCGATGTTGTCGCCTTCCGAGCCTTCGCCATAGCAGGTCTCGCTTCCTCCAAAGAGGATCGGCTGGGAAGGCGAGAAATTGAGATATGGCTTCCCCGAGAAGTTCGGCGTGTCGTTCGTCAGTGTTA